>Ga0182744_1003674_pt1 | contig 11860 bp, 10 predicted proteins | sample eDN3rd30CKraftMG_FD_128525 | JGI IMG/M metagenome (GOLD analysis project Ga0182744, IMG submission 128525) | Enriched Miracle-Growth compost microbial communities from Emeryville, California, USA - eDNA 3rd pass 30_C Kraft MG (version 2) (version 2) ...
CAAGTCGTTCGCGTTCAACAACGTCGAGGCCGTGGTGCGCATCCCGGTGATCGCGCTGATGGTGAACACGTGGCACATCTCGAGCGTGATCGCCGCGGGCCTGACGCTGATCGTGGCGTTCGTGGTGCGGTTCATGTTCCACTCGCTCGTCGTCTACGCGCCCCGCAAGGCCGGCGCCCGCTCGCGCGTGCGCGAGGTCGTCGAGAAGATCGACGCCCAGGCCGCGACGCCGGGCGAGCTGTAGGCGCACGTCCCAACCGCCTGACCCCGGTCGGGGGACTGGGGAGAGTACCTGACCGAGCGGGATCAGGCGTTGAGCGCCTCACCGCGCGGAGCGGTGAGGACATCCAGTGCGGTACGCAGTCTCGTGCTGGAGGTGTGGGCCGTGTAGGGAAAGTAGACGACCTCGACCCCGACGGCCGAGAACTCGCGCTCCAAGCGGAGACCTTTTGTTGTGCCGCGCCAGTCATCACCCTTGAAGAAGTGGGTGAATTGTACGTCGCGCCAAACATCCATTTTGTCTGGCACTCGCTCGACATAGACGTCATCGACGAAGCAAATGTGCCGGACAATTTCTGCCCTCTCAGCGGTCGGCACAACTGCCTCGATGCCCTTGACGCTGCGCAACATCTCGTCGCTCACGACACCCGCGATCAAGAAGTCACAGTTCTCCTTCGCATGCCGAAGGATGTTGAGATGACCTACGTGGAACAAGTCGAATGCTCCAGCAGCGTAGCCAATCCGCAGTGCCATATGAGCCCCCAGAACTCACAATTCAACGCTCCCCAGCGTTGACTCCCCAGCCCTGGCGTGGTGACGAACCAGGGTTTTGCCCACTATACCCTGTGTGAGACCCCAAGGCCAGGGACATGTGCGCACACCTAGTCTTTGCCGGTAGCTGCCAGTCGTAGAGCCTGGTCGACGGCGTCTGCGAGAACATGGTAGCCATCGGCGTTCGGGTGGATGCCGTCGGAAGAGATCAACTTTGGCTTGCCGAGCAGAGGTTGTCCTGTGTCAAGAAAAGCCACACCATTCGACTTGGCTGCCTTCTTGAGCGCAGCGACGAAAGCGTCAGGTGATGTTGGCGGCGGATCGTCGTCAAACCATGGGTTGACGACGAAGATTTGAGCAGCGGGATAGCGTTGTCTTAAGTCGCCGAAGAGCGCATCGGCGGCTGCCTCCAGCTTCGGCACCGGCAGGCCCAAGTCATTGCGCCCCCCTGAGATAAAGATCATCTGCGGCGTACCAAGGATCTCGGTACTGGCTTGAGCATAGTTTCCGCACGTTTCGCGGCCGCATCCGTCCATACCGGCTGTGCGGATGTATCCAGTTCCGCCGAGTCCGAGGTTCGCAACATCCCAACCGTGCTTGCTGCCGATAAGGTCAGGCCATGTAGTGCCTCCACCCCCCACACCCTGGGTGTAGGAGTCGCCGAGAAACACGACGAACGGCATGGGCGCCGGGATTGAAGGCGAGGATGCACCCTTCGGACTCGTGTACGGCGGGGGAGTATGGGCGGCTGTCGTTGTCGCTGCGAAGAAGCCGGCAAGGCAAATGGTCAGCGCTCCTGCCAGTCCTAGCCCCCACGCCGGCATGCCGCCGATGTCGCGCGTCAACACGCCGAGTATCCCAAAGTTGCGACGCCCCATTCGCTTATCGTAGCCCGCACCGCCTCGGCGAATCGTTTGTGGTCGGCACTGTCGTGAGGACACTCTCATCAGGAAGCTCAGTCAAGACTCGGGGTGTATCGATAGACTCGACCGCGGACTGGGGAGTCAGCGCGCAACAGTTGATTTCTGCGCGCCCAGGTTCAGGAGCTCAATCCCCAGTGAGTAGCAGTAGATCAAATATCACAATCTCCCATCCCCCTATTGATACCCCTCGTACGCGTCGCTCTCTGCGAGCGCAACGCATTGATGTGAGGAGTCGACTGAGACTAGTGCTCGGTGCTCTCGCGGCTGTGCTTGCCGTGATAATCGGCGTCAATCTTCCAGCATTTGCAGCGCCAGCCGCCGACACGAGCACATCTTCTGAAGTCGTGTTGCAGGCGAAGGATGCGGGTTGGGTCACATCTCGCACCCCAGACCGTGTTCGGAGTGAGAACTTCCTCAGCGCTACGAATTACGAGGACCGATCGTTTCTGAAGTTCTCTGGCGTCCAACTGCGCGGTAAGGAGATCACGACCGCCACGCTCGTCTTGAAGGTGCGATCGACGAGCTCTACAAAGCGGGGCGTGGTCGTATACCCGACTGCAAGCTCGTGGAGTTCAAAGAGCCTGACTTACTCGACGGCTCCAAGTGCGACCGATGTGGCGGTGTCGTCCCCGAGTACTGTTCCTGTGGCGGGTGCAGAGCTTCGGATACCGGTAGCGATCTCGGCGGTATCCACCACTGGCGATTTCTCGTTCCGACTGCAGTACGTGCAGAAGTACATCCAACTGATGATGGAACGGTCGGGCGCGTCTGCTCCGAGGCTCATCATTGGCTATTCGCACGTAGCGGCGACAGGGACGAGCTCGCCGGCGCCGGCGTCGTCTACCTCTACGGAGCCTAAGGAAGCACGGCCACGGACATCCGCTTCTCCGACTGCGACGACCGTCTCTCCGTCAACGAGTGCGACGCCGGTCCCGACGTCGACGGCGACGGAAAAGACGGGCGGTGTCGCGACGGTAACGCGCACGGATGGACAACCACTTGTGTTGGCGCACTACTTCGTGCCATACCCGCTCTCCCTGGACAACCAACCAGTTGCCTCGGACTACTACACGAAGAATTATCTGTCGCCAAGCGGTGAGAACGGCAAGTTTGCGGCCGTTGGCGGTCTCCTTCGCGACCGACCTCTCTCCCCTGGTACATCGAAGTCCAAGACGTGGCAGGTGGACAACTTCGTTACTGAAATCAAGGAGGCGAAGTCTGCTGGCATTGATGGCTGGGTTCTGAACCTCATGAGCACGTCCGGCCAGAACTGGCAAGCAACCGTCGACATGATGACGGCTGCCGACCAAGTTGGCGATTTCGTCGTCGTTCCCATGGTTGACGCATCGTCTTCTTTTGTGAAGTCGGCGCCGGCCGCAGCCGCAAAGTTGCTTGAGCAGCTGTACTCGCACGAGTCCGCATACGAGGCAGATGGCAAGTACTTGCTCTCGTCATTCAAAGCCGAGGGCGCACCCGTCACGTGGTGGTCGCAAGTCATGAACGCTCTCAAGTCCACCTACCACATCTCGACGACTTTCCAAGCCGTGTTCCTTGATGCGAGCGACAAGAACATGCGTGCATACGCGTCGATCGCTGACAGCATGGGTAACTGGGGCTCTCGCACCGTTCGAAACGTGACGAATGCTCCTGACTACCGAGCGAAAGCAGCGGCTCTCGGGAAGACCTGGATTTCGCCCATCGCGGTGCAGGACGTCCGTTTCAATCAGAATAAGTGGGCGGAGTCTGACAATACCGAGGCAGTGCGTGCAGCTTGGAAGCGGGCGATCGATGATAAGGCTGAATATGTTCAGCTCGTTACTTGGAATGACTATAGCGAATCGACTCAGATAGCACCGTCTCGTTCCCACGGGACAGCTTTTCTTGACCTGACTCGCTACTACGCGCAATGGTTCCACACCGGAAAGAAGCCGGAGATCACTTCCGATGAGATCGTTTTGACCCACCGCACACAGCTTGTGACCGCGAAGCCGACCTACGCCCAGACCAAGTTGATGGGAAACCCAACGCTTGATGGAACGTCGACGCCGGCGCGTGATAGCGCTGAGGCATTGGTCTGGCTGACCGCGCCAGGAAAGGTTGAGATTACGGTTGCAGGTCAGACGAAGGTCTTCTCAGCGCCCGCCGGGCTTACCTCGTATGACGTGCCCCTGAAGATCGGTCGTGTCTCCGCCAAGGTCGTTCGTGACGGCACCACTGTGCAGTCGCTAGCTTCGCCATTTGCGGTAGTGGCCAATCCGTCAGTTCAGGACCTACAGTACTGGGCGGCAAGTACCTGGTAGCAGGAGTGGCCTTAGCGGTCGGTGAGATGGTTCGCGATCTCATCGACCGCTTCGTCTATGAGGGCGCAAGCGCGCTTATAGGTGCGGCGAGACTTTCTCCACGGATCAGGGATGTCGTCGTCGCTCGTTGATGCGCCAGCCTTGCCGCGCGCATCATTGGCTCGTGCGACTAGGACTTGGAGCGTGACCGGCCTAGTAGGCACCTTCTGGACAACGGCGGCTTGCCTGAGTAGTCGCCGAAACTGCAGCAACGTGAACACTCTTGTCGCCGAACTTGGGACCAATCCTGAGACAGCACGTCGGTGGTCGCGCGTCGCAGTCAAGATCAGATCTGATGCTTCGATGCTTGTATGGGTGAGGGCTTGCGATCGAAACTCGGAAGCATCTACCCCACCTTCAGCCAATCTCCGCAGCATGGGCTTGCTCATCACATGTCCTGGCAGTGCGGCGGTTCCCGCTGAGGCGACCACGACGGTCTGAAGTTTGCGTTCGGCCAGCAGCGACTTCAAACGCCACTGCGCATACGGAGATCGACAGATGTTTCCTGTGCACACGAAGAGGAGTCGAAACGTGGGCTCGTCGTCCTCGCGTTCCACTATCGTTGCTCCGATTCTCCATCGCGCGACGAAGCTCGGACTGGCTCAAATATGAGTTCGCCTGACGAGGCTGAGTCGCCGACGGCGTCAGTCTCGTCTGAACTCACGCTCGGTGGCGATACTTCGGAAGTGTTCGGTGCGGTGGCACTCCGAGGATCGATGGCTTCGCTGTCTTTGACCTCGTCGTTACGGTTGACCCGGCGGCTCTCTGCAGTCGGAGTGGTTGTCGACGTCGATTTACTGCGGCGATGGGTGGACCGCGCGCTAGACCGATCGGATGAGTATTCGTATTCGTACCGCGCCGCGTCCCTCGAGCGGGACATGCTGAGCACAGCACCATCAATGGGAACGCCGACAGCGGCAAGACGGTCGATACCGCGACGCAGATCCCTCACACGAGTGATGCGCTCAGCGACAACGAGGATCGCTCCACCAAGAGTTCGCGCGAGGACCGCAGCATCGGCAACAGGATTCAGTGGCGGCGAATCGATTACAAGAATGTCAAATTGCTCGCGGAGCCGTTGGAACATCGACGTGGTCCCAGAGCTCTCCAATAGTTCGCTGGGATTGGGGGGAACAGGGCCAGCTGGGAGCACTCGCAAGCCATCCTCGCCCCATGGAATGAGTGCGTCATCTAGGGGAATCTCGCCGGTAAGGGCGCTCGTGAGTCCGGCACTCTCCGGCAAATCGAGGATGTCTGCAAGAGTTGGCCGCCTCAGGTCGGCCTCAACAAGACAAACACGGAGGCCTGAAGCAGCTAGGGCCACGGCAACGTTCGCAGCGGTCGTGCTTTTTCCCTCGCCTGGTGTGGACGAGGTTACGACAAATACCTTGTGCATCTCACCCGGCTGAAGGAACCGCATGTTCGCACGCAACTGACGATACTGCTCTGAACGTACCGAGTGTGGGTCGCTTGTCAGCGCGATCGGATTCCGTGCGAGTCGGCGGTCGAAGGAAACGGATCCAATGACAGGCACACCCGTGATCTCGATGACCTGATCCTTCGTGCGTACTCGTGCGTCGACGACCCCACGAAGAAGGACAACGGCTGAAGCGAGGACGAGACCCCCCAAGAGGCCCATCAGGAGCGCGAGCGGAACGTTCGGGGACGACGGATGGGCGGGTGCTTTGGCGGCTTCGATCACCTCAAGCCGAATCGGCGTCTCCCCATCAACGCGCGGAGTGAGCGCCGGAACCACTTGTGCCAAATAGGTGGCGACTGAGTTTGCGATGGCGGCGGAGCGTTTCGGTGAGAGGTCAACGGCAGTGATCGTGATCACGCTCGTGTTCAACGCGACAGATGTGGAAACCTGATCGCGAAGACTGCTCACCGTGGTGTCCAGAGACAGCTCGTTGATGACTGGTTGGAGAACAACCTCACGGGTGGCGATAGCACTGAAGTTCCGTGCTTGCTGCTGAGAGAAGTTTGCGGACTGGGCGATGTCTCCTGTGCTGGTGCCCCCAGTGACGGTGACGAAGACGTCGGCACTCGAACTGTACTCGCGTGGCGCGACCGTGATAAACGCCTGGCCCGCCAGAACACCGAGAACGACGCACACCAAGATGATTGCCCAATGATCACGGGCCAGCCTCAGCAGGCTCTTCGATTCCATGCGTCTCGTTCCCCCATTGGCTGCTCAGGACCGACGAGTCCTTTCCGGCCCCCTATCATGGTATATCTGCCCGTGTCGCTCCTTGAGCTCCCGACGGGCCCGACGGATCGGTTTCAAATGGAGCGGCTCACTCCCGAATCACGACCTGGTCCTCGCCGGAATGGCGCTCGCACACGACCTGGAGTCGCGTGGTCCCGTGATACTACACACGAAGATCTCAGGCGCAGTCTGCGGATGGTCTTCTTTGTGCTATCCATCGCGGTCCTCTCCATCGGTGTCCCGGCGTACCTCTTGGCCGACGTCCCCTATGCGCCTCGAAGCGAAGCGTGGGTGGTCACGCTCCTGGTCATGGTCTGGGCGGGACTTCGTCTCTCGGTCCTTTGGATCAGGGGCACTCCTCGCCTCTTCGACTTCTTCTTTTGGCTGTTTACATACATCTTCATGGGAATAGCACCAACAGCGCAGATTCGGTCAGGGCTAGTCTCGACAACAACTCCCGGAATAGATCCGGGGTTGGATCTGCTGACTGCCGGAGTCGTGGTGCTTGGAGTTGTCTGTTATGAAATCGGGCGTCTCGTGTGGGCGGTGCGTGAGCATCAGGAAGGGCAGCATAAGTCAACTTCGATCGCGCGACCTGTCGGTAAAACGAGCACAGTCGTATTGTTTGCGGTCGCGCTCCTCTTGAGCGGCTACGTGCTCTCCAAGCTGGGGGTTACTGTGCTTCTCGGAAGCAGAGATGCTGCTTCTGCCGCTCGTGAAGCGGTATGGCCGGATCCCGCGACGAGGAGCGTCGTATTCGCTAGCGGAATGTATCCACTGCTTGTTGCTGTCGGTGCCCTATCTCAGCTGGTGCGAACTGCTAGCACTCAAGCTCGACGTCGGCTTTCGTTTGTGTTTGCATTGTTCGGTGGTGCAGTACTTCTTCTCATTGTGAATCCTGTTACAAGTGCCCGATACACCTTTGGTACCGTGGCATTCGCCCTTCTGGTCTACCTCGGAGTTGTGGCTACACGGCGCGCGGCACGACTCACCATGCTTGGGACGATTTTCGGGTTCCTCTTCCTGTTCCCAATCGCTGATGCGTTCCGTCGAGTCGGAGGGGGTGAGGTCACAAGAACGGGCTTCTTCAGTGAATACCTGTCGAATCCTGACTACGATGCGTTCTGGCAGATTGCGAACGCGCTCTCATACTGGATCGACGGTCTCGTAATTCCGTTGAACCAGTTTCTCGGTAATGTCCTGTTCTGGGTGCCACGCTCATTGTGGCCGGATAAGCCGACCGATACCGGCATACTACTCGCCCAATACCGGGGTTATACATTTGACAACCTTTCGGCACCGATGTGGGCAGAAGCGCTTGTGAACGGCGGCATCGTGGCCGTGATAGTGGTCTTCCTGGCATATGGACTGTTGACGCGATGGATGGACAGTCAGATTGTTTCAGCGATCGACGAGGGGGGAGTGTGGGCGATCGCGGGTGCGGTGCTGCCAGTCTTTACGACTATTCTGTTGCGCGGATCGCTGCTCCAAGCAACCGGTCCACTGATCTTGACGGTCGTGTGCATCTTCGCGGTCCGCGGGGCTGTCCGAAAGAAGACGCCTGTAACGCGAGGAATCATCTAGACGATCATCATTTGCACCATCACTCGCGGATTTCGCGAGCGTGCGTGCGATACCACTCGACCGTACGCTGCAGACCTTCCTTCAGCCCGATGGTCGCATGCCAGCCGAGATTGTGTAGTTTAGAAACGTCGAGTAGCTTCTGCGGCGTACCATCGGGCTTCGAAGCGTCCCACTGGGTGGCCCCGTGATATCCAGTGACGTCGGAGACTAGATCGGCGATTTCTCGTATGGTGATGTCGGACCCAGTTCCGATGTTCACATGCTCCGGGCCGTCGAAGTTCTCCAAGAGATAAAGTATTGCCGACGCGAGATCGTCGGAGTGCATGAACTCGCGACGAGGACTGCCCGTTCCCCAGTTGGTAACAGACTCTACTCGGGATGCGGCGGCCTCGTCGTAACGACGGATGAGCGCGGGCAAGACGTGTGAGCCAAGACGTGAGAAGTTGTCGTTTGGTCCGTACAGGTTTGTCGGCATGACCGAAATCCACCTCAAGCGATCCTGGCGGCGCACTGCTTGTACGTGCATTATTCCGGCAATCTTTGCTATTGCGTATGCGTCATTCGTTTCCTCCAAATGCCCAGTGAGTAGAGATTTTTCGCGAATGGGCTGTGGTGCGAACTTCGGATAAATGCAGGAGGAGCCAAGGAAAACAAGTCGTTCGACGCCCACAGTCCGGGCAGCGTCCATCACGTTGGTTTGGATTCGGAGGTTGTCGCTCAGAAAGTCGACCGGAAAAGTTTTGTTCGCCAGAATACCGCCCACTTTGGCTGCAGCCAGTACGACATACCGGGGCTGTACGTCGCGCATGAACGCAAATACGGCATCCCGATCCTTCAAGTCGAGTTCGCCGGAGCGGCGGCCTACGAGATTTTCAAAGCCAGCCGCTTCCAGATTCCTCCAGACGGCGCTACCAGCCAGCCCGCGGTGACCCGCAATGTAGAACGGCGCGGTCCGGTCGAGAGGAGCGGGCGCGAACTCAAGGGCATCTGTCGTACCGCTCATCGGGGCCACCCTTCAAGCGTGACTTTGTCCACCCACGGCCGGCCGGCGTGCTTGAGAGCTTCAATGTCTGCATCCACCATGATGCGAGCGAGGTCACGTGGGCCGATCGTCGCTTTCCATCCGAGTTTAGTGAGGGCCTTTGTCGGGTCGCCGATGAGAGCGTCCACCTCGGTGGGACGTAGATAACGCTCATCGAAACGAACGTGGTCCTCCCAGTTCAGCCCTGCATGATCGAATGAGACCTCAAGGAACTCGCGGACGGTGATGCCTGTTCCTGTCGCGAGTACGAAATCGTCTGGTTCGTCTGCCTGGAGCATCCTCCACATTCCTACGACGTACTCTGCGGCGTACCCCCAATCGCGGATTGCGTCGAGGTTTCCCATGTAGATGTGATCCTGAAGTCCTGCCTTGATGGCAGCGACCGCTCGGGTAATCTTTCGAGTTACGAATGTTTCGCCTCGTCGAGGCGACTCGTGGTTGAAGAGGATCCCGTTGGAGGCAAACATTCCGTATGCCTCTCGGTAGTTCTTAGTGATCCAAAAGCTGTAGAGCTTTGCTGCGGCGTAGGGCGAGCGGGGGTAGAACGGGCTCGACTCGTTCTGCGGAGGTGGTGTGGCGCCGAAGAGCTCAGATGTGGAGGCCTGGTAGAAGCGAGTCTGAATACCTGACATACGGACAGCTTCAAGGAGACGGATCGTACCGGTGCCCGTAGTGTCAGCGGTATGTTCGGGTTCGTCGAAGGACACCCGAACATGGGATTGTGCAGCGAGGTTGTAGACCTCGTCGGGATTGATCGTTGCAAGCAGGGTCGTTAGACGCGCGCCGTCGCTCAGGTCCCCGTAATGCAGAAATAGCCGTGCTTCTGTCTCGTGTGGGTCGACGTACAGATGATCGATACGGGCCGTATTAAATGTTGACGCACGGCGAATCAGGCCGTGTACTTCGTAGCCCTTCCCCAACAGCAACTCAGCAAGGTATGAGCCGTCTTGCCCCGTGATCCCAGTGATAAGTGCACGTTTCACGGATGGTCCTCTCCCACGGTTGGACCGGCACGCGGTCCTACCAGAGTCCCGAGCCGGCAGCGGCCCGCTTCCCCGAGCAGGCTGCTGCGGTGATCCTATCGGTACAGCGACTCGAGGCGCTCCGCAATCGCCTCCATGCTCCGCTCGCGCCCCACCACGTTCCGTGCGCGGAGCCCTTGGTCCCGCGTCTTCTCAGTCTCGCTGAGGGTTACTCGCATCGCGGCAACGAGCTGGCCGAGTGAGTCATCTACGACGTGCCCCAAGTCGTGTTTGGATACGAACGGGGCCAGGCCGCAACTGTCCGTGACGATCACCGGAACGCCGACCGACATCGCTTCCAATACCGACATTGGGTACGGCTCGTCAACGCTGGGGAGGACAAGAACGGTTGCTTCGCGCATCCGACTGAGTGTCTCTTCCATCGCGACTGGCCCCGCCCACCGAATGCGATCGGGAGCGTGAGATGAGTGGATCGCTGCACGCACGGCCCCCCCCTCGCCCTCATCGGGCCCAAAAAGGGTGAACCGAGCCTCGGGAAACTCCTGCGCGAGAATAGATGCCGCTCGGACGAACATCACGGGGCGCTTGCGCGGCGCCAATCGGGCAAGGAAGACAAGGTGGGGTGCCGCCATGATAGGAGCGGCAGTGACGTCGGTGGGGACGCCGTTTGCGAGCTCGACAAGCCTGGCCTGACCGTGCGAGACGACGTCAAGCGAGGCTCGTTCGCGTTGCGTCAAGTAGGTCACCGCGTGTGCCCGTCGCAGGACAGCGCGAGTCAGTCCCGCGTCCAGCGGACGCGCAAGTAGGTTGTCGGTCTCATCAATCATGCCGTGCGTCTGCAGGACCACGCGGACGCCGCGGCCTTGCAGGATACGTGCGGTCGGTAGCGTGACCAGGTCTCGAGCGGCATGAACGTGTGCGACGTCAAACTCCGACGCATGTCGCGACACAGCTGCCCAGAGCGCGGGGGAGGTGAGCCCAGCGAACCCGACGCCTGGAACAAAGGTCCTCGCCGGGAAGAGGCGTGCTGGGACCCCTTCGATCTTGTCGGGTACCTCGCCCAAGAATCCGCGATGTGACCCGGCAAGGATGACTTCGTGACCACGAGCCTGGAGCGCACGCAACTGATTGATAGCCACACGCGTGGGGCCGCCGTATTCTCCTGTCGGGCTGACGAGGGTGACGACGCCGAGGATCCTCATAGCGCAGTCACTGCCTTGAAACCGAGAGCGGCGCCAGGACACAGGCATCCTGTGGCACGTCCTTCGCAACGAGCGCTGTGGCGCCGACGATCGCCTGCTTGCCGATCGTGACGCCTCGAAGCACTGTCGCTCTCGCCGCAATCCAAGCTTCGTCTTCCACGATAATCGGCGCGTTGTCGAACTCGAACGTCGGGGAACGACGGTCGTGGCTGCCCGTGCACAACAGTACGTCCTGCGACACGCACACATCGTGGCCGATATGGACGGGTTCGAGATTGAGGATCCAGACTCGTTCGCCAATCCACGAATTGTCGCCGATTGAGAGCTTCCATGGCCAGTGGATTCGTACGCCGGACCGAAGGTTCACGCCTTCCCCGATTTGCGCGCCGAAGAATCGGAGTACCCGGATTCGCATCCTCACCGGAACAAACCATGGCATGACCAACATGCTCGAAGAAGCCTGCCATGCAATTTGCCAGAGGAGACCACGACCCTTGTCGTATCCGACCCCAGTAAACCCGGCAAGATTCCTCTGCACCCGCATGCGGTGATACTAGCGGGTTGATGGACTGGCGATGGCGGTTATCATCTCTGAGGACCGGGTTCGGTCGCACGACTGGATGCTGGTGGAGGGTGCGGTGGGAATGCGGGGACGTTCTCGGTTCGTCTCGATCGCCGACCAGGGGCTGAACAGCGTTTCAAACTTCGCACTGGTGGCATTCGCAGCCATGGGGAGCAGCGCGCCAGAGTTCGGTCAGTTCTCGATCTCGTACGCATTCTTCACCTTTCTTCTCGGGCTGGGACGAG
>Ga0182744_1003679_pt1 | contig 11853 bp, 14 predicted proteins | sample eDN3rd30CKraftMG_FD_128525 | JGI IMG/M metagenome (GOLD analysis project Ga0182744, IMG submission 128525) | Enriched Miracle-Growth compost microbial communities from Emeryville, California, USA - eDNA 3rd pass 30_C Kraft MG (version 2) (version 2) ...
CGCGAGCCGCACCATCACCGGCCGCCACCTCGGCGATCGCGCCGCGCTGAAGAAGAGCGTACGCGAGCCCACCGGCACACTCGACATCCGCGGCGCCTCCACGCACAACCTGCGCGACGTCGACGTCGACATCCCGCTAGGCGTGCTCGTGGTCGTGACCGGCGTCGCCGGCTCGGGAAAGAGCTCGCTCGTGCACGGTTCAATCCCCGCCGGCGCGGGCGTGGTGTCCATCGACCAGAGCGGCATCCGCGGCTCGCGGCGGAGCAACCCGGCCACCTACACCGGAGTCCTCGAGCCCATCCGTAAGGCCTTCGCAAAAGCCAACGGTGTGAAGCCCGCGCTCTTCAGCGCCAACTCCGAGGGCGCCTGCCCCACCTGCAACGGCGCGGGCGTCGTATACACCGACCTCGCCATCATGACGAGCGTCGCCACCACCTGCGAGGAGTGCGAGGGGAAGCGGTATCAGGCGTCAGTACTCGAGTACGAGCTCGGCGGCCGCGACATCAGCGAAGTGCTGGCTATGTCGGTGGGCGAGGCCGCGGAGTTCTTCCGCGCGGGTGAGGCAGGCACGCCCGCCGCACATGCAATCCTCGAGCGACTCGCCGATGTGGGGCTCGGCTATCTCACCCTCGGTCAGCCGCTCACCACGCTTTCCGGCGGCGAGCGGCAGCGACTGAAGCTCGCCACGCACATGGGTGAGAAAGGCGGCGTGTACGTGCTCGACGAGCCGACCACGGGGCTGCATCTCGCCGATGTGGAGCAGCTACTCGGGTTGCTGGATCGGCTGGTCGACTCGGGGAAGTCGGTGATCGTGGTGGAGCATCACCAGGCGGTGATGGCGCACGCGGACTGGCTCATCGATCTGGGACCGGGCGCGGGGCACGATGGGGGGAAGGTGGTGTTCGAGGGAACGCCGGCCGAGCTCGTTGCGAAACGGTCGACGCTCACCGGGAAGCATCTCGCGAAGTACGTGGGATCGTAATCGGACCTCACGCGCACCGCGACTGCGCGCACGAAGGAAGTTGGCAGACTCGGTCATGCATGTCGATCTGACACCCTCCCGTTCGACGCGATGGTGAAGGAAGTGATCTTCCCGGCGGAACGGTTCCTGAATCTCGCCGGCGATGGCTCCGAGCATGACCCCACTCACTTCACTACACCAACCCGAGGATGTGCAACATGCAAATCTGCACCTATCTCTTCTTCAATCGGAATTGCGAGGAAGCGTTCAGGTTCTACGAGAAGCTGCTCGGCGGGAAGATCGTCGCGCTGCTCAGGCACCGCGACGTCCCCGACGTGAGTGAAGAGTCGGCCAACTGGGGCGACCTCGTGATGCACGCGTACATGACCGTCGGCGATCGGGCGCTGATGGGAAGCGACGATCCGACGGATAGTTACCGCCCTCCCACGGGCTTCTACGTGCAACTGGCCGTGGACGAGCCGGAGGAGGCGACGCGCATCTTCGACGCGCTCGCCGAAGGTGGCAAGGTCGCGCTGCCGCTCGGGAAGACCTCCTGGGCCGAAAAGTTCGGCATGCTCGTCGACCGGTTCGGGATCCCCTGGATGATCAACTACGCCCCCAACGCATGAACGGCGGGGAGAACGCTCGGTGAGAAGTTCGTGAGCGATCATCGATCGCCGCGCCCGCCGGCGACGATCGATGATCGCGCATGACCTCGGGGAAGATGCCGTGCGGGCTCTGGATGCCATCGCGACGCAGCCGAGGAGCCCGTCTTCGATACCGCGGCACCGATCGCGGGCGACACCCTTGACACCGCGCCAATTCTCTGACTACAGTCAGATAATACGTGTGCAGCGCCGAGCGCGGATCCAACGCGTCGGCTGCCACCACTCTCCAGGCGCCACGACGACGTCAAGGAACCCCATGGACTTCGACCTGCCCGCCGGCGTCGCCATCCTCGAGCGCACGCCGCACGCCTTTCGCGCATTGCTCGGCGGCCTTCCCGACTCCTGGACCACGCCGAACGAAGGACCCGGCACCTTCAGTGCCTTCGACAACATCGGCCATCTCATCCACGGCGAGCAAACCGACTGGATTCCGCGCGCTCGCCTCATCCTCTCGCGCGGGCAGGATCGCCGTTTCCCGCCCGTCGACCGCTTCGCGCACTACCGCGAGAGCGAAGGGAAGACACTGGCGGAGCTGCTCGACGAGTTTGCGCGCCTGCGCGCCGAGAACCTGGTAACGCTCATGGAATGGCACCTCACGGATGCCCATCTCGCTCTGGAAGGCGAGCACCCCGCGTTCGGCCGAGTCACTCTCCGGCAGCTCCTGGCCACCTGGGTGGCGCACGACCTCGGGCATGTGGCGCAGACGGCGCGCGTGATGGCGAAGCAGTATAGCGATGCAGTCGGACCGTGGCGGGCATACCTGCCGATCCTCGATCGTGAAGCGCATCCATCGGCACAGATCGAGCAGTTGGCGGAAGGCGGACCACACATCGAGAAGACGCCATGACGAGCGTGCCGCCAGTCATGCTCGTCACCGGCGCCAGCCGGGGCATCGGCGCGGCCACCGCACACCTCGCCGCCGCGCGCGGCTACGCGGTGTGCGTGAACTACGCGCACTCCCGCGAGGCCGCGGCAAAGGTTGTGCAGGAGATCGAAGCGAACGGCAGTCGCGCCGTCGCGGTGGCTGCCGACGTTTCGATCGAGGCGGATGTCGTGCGCCTCTTCTCCGAAGTCGACCGCACACTCGGCCCCATACGAGTGCTCGTGAACAACGCCGGGACGCTCGAGCGACAGATGCGAGTGGAGGAGATGAGCGCCGAGCGACTCCATCGCGTGCTCGCCACCAACGTGGTAGGCGCCTTCCTGTGTGCGCGGGAGGCGGTGAGGCGGATGTCCACCCGTCACGGCGGCGCCGGCGGCGCGATCGTGAACGTGTCGTCGGCCGCAGCACGGCTGGGCGCGGCCGGCGAGTACGTGGACTATGCGGCGTCGAAGGGTGCGCTCGACACGATGACGATCGGCCTGGCGCGCGAGGTGGCGGCGGAGGGCATTCGCGTCAACGCGGTTCGCCCGGCATTCATCCGCACGGAGATCCACGCGCAGGGCGGAGAGCCCGGCCGCGTGGACCGGGTGGCACCGTCGGTCCCGATGCGGCGCGGTGGAGAAGCGGAGGAAGTGGCGCGGGCGATTCTGTGGCTCGCGTCTGACGAGGCGTCGTATACCACGGGCGCGTTCGTGGACATCGCGGGCGGGGCGTGATCGGTCTCCGGAGCGGAGCGCAATAGCGGACGCTCGAACGCGCCCGTTGCCCGTCCCCTGCATTACGAGCTATCCTGATCTCCACTGAAATCATGGAATGGATAGGAGATCGCATGACAGGATTGCTCGATGGCAAGATCGCGATAGTGACTGGCGCCAGCGCCGGAATAGGCGCGGCGAGTGCGCTGGCGCTCGCGGGTGCGGGTGCGCGGGTGGTGCTCACCGCCCGGCGCGGCGAGCGACTGGAGTCGCTGGCGAAGGAGCTGCGCGCGGTGGGTCCCGAGCCCATCGTGGTGGCGGGCGATGCGCGCGAGGAGGCGACCGCGCGTGCGGTCGTGGATGCCGCTATGAGCGCCGCCGGCCGGATCGACATCCTGCTCAACAACGCTGGGATGGGGATCTACAAGAACCTCGTCGACACCAGCGCCGAAGATTACGACGAGATGATGGACACCAACATGCGCTCCACATTTCTCTTCACCCGCCACGTAGCGCCGGTGATGATCGCGCAGAAGAGCGGGACTATCCTGATGCTCTCATCGATGGCCGGCAAATACGGCTTTCCGGGAGAAGCCGTGTACTGCTCGACGAAGTTCGCGCAGGTTGGCTTCACGCAGGCGCTCGACAAGGAGCTGCGGCCGCACGGCATCAAAGTAGGCGCCATCTGTCCGGGCGGAACGAAAACCGAATTTGCGCTCGGCAGGGGTCGCACCGAGGAGGGCGTGGCGCAGTCGCAGATGCTCGAGCCGAGCGATGTCGCCGCGGCGGTGCTGCTGGCGTGCACGCAGTCGGCGGGGGCGAGGATCATCGAGATCCAGATGCGGCCGATGGTGGAGGCGTTGACGTAGCATCTCGACGGGCTGGCGCGGCTTCGCGCGGGTGCATCTTGCCTCCCGCGCCCCGATCGACGATCGTCGTTCGAGCCGAGCATGGATCGCTCGGAGGGCAAGTCTCCACCATTGAAACCCGGCATCGGAGATCGTACGAACATGGCATCGCAGTCCCCTGACAAGATGATGGCCGCCGTGACCGAGTCGATGCACGCGCGCACGGGCCGAACGTTGGAGGAGTGGGTCTCCCTCGTCCGGGCCAGCGGCGTCGACCCGCTCGATCAGAACGCCGTGCGTCGCTGGCTGAAGAGCGAGCACGGAGTACCGCAGAACTCACGGTGGGCCATCGCAGATGCCGCCGCGCGCGCGGCCGGATGGGTGCGGCCGGAGGTCGAGGAGTACATCGACCAGCAGTATGCGGGCGCCAAAGCGGAGCTCCGCCCCATCTTCGATCAGCTGCGCACCGCGATCGAAGCGCTCGGCGACGACGTCACCGTGGCAGGCCGCTCGACATACACGCCCTTCGTGCGGCGACGCCAGTTCGTGGCGATAGCCGCGGCCACGCGAAGCCGGGTAGACGTGGGCCTGCGCTACACCAGGGCTCCCGAGTCGAAGCTGCTCACCAGCGCCACCGCGCCGGGACAGGCCACGCACAAGCTGTCACTGACCGCGCCGGAGCAGGTGACAGAGGAAGTGGAACGTCTCCTTCGCGTGGCGTACGATCAGAACGGCTGACGACATGGCTATCAAGAGATTGGACCACGTCAGCGTCGTCGTCGACGACCTCGAGGCCGCCATCGATTTTTTCACCGTGCTCGGCATGGCGCGCGAAGGCGCGGCGCGGATCGAGGGCCCGTGGGTGGACCGCATCAACGGGCTCGAAGGTATCCAGGTCGACATCGTCATGATGCGGACCCCGGATGGGCACGGGCGGCTCGAGCTGACGAAGTTTCGCAATCCCGAGCTGGTCGAGATCGAGCCGGCGATCGCGCCGCCGAACGCGCCGGGACTCCGAAGCATCATGTTCACGGTCGAGAGCGTCGACGACACCGTAGCTCGCCTGCGCGCCAACGGCGCCGAGCTCGTGGGCGAGGTTGTGCAGTACGAGGACAAGTACAAGCTCTGCTACATGCGAGGCCCCGCGGGCATCATCGTCGCGCTGGCCGAGGAGCTCTGAGGAACTCTTCTGAAGAGTTCGTGGGCTTCGGAGAAATCGGTTGCGCTTCGCTCTGACGTCTGACAGCCCCCGGGTCAGGCGGCTATGGAGAGCAGCACCCGACCGATGTCGCGTGGCGATGCGCCGGTCGCGAGCAGTCCGCGTACCAACAAGTCGAGCGAGACACTCGGATCACCGGCTTCCATCTTGGCCACGCGCGACTGGCTCGAGCCCAGGCGCTTCGCCAGCACCGTCTGGGTCCAGCGCCGCCGCTGGCGTAGCTCGCGCAGCTTCATGCTGAGCGAGAGGTGAATCTCGACGAGCTGCTCCTCTTCGGGAGCGAGTTCGAGGAATTCGGCAGGAGAGCCTACCTTCCAGCCGGCAGCTTCGAGGCGCTTCTGCTTCTTGCGGTCCATGCCTACCTCTCTTCCGTAGCAGAGTCGTACGCCCGAAGACGACGCTTGCAGTTCTCGATGACGCGCTTCGGAGTCGTCAACGGTGACGTCTTCACCTAGCCGCGGAGCCAGACGAGCGGTTTCTCCGGTGGCGATACGGCAATATATATCATATCTGACATAGGCGCGAGAGGCGTTTCACGGTCCATCGGAGGTCTAGCCGGACGGTCAAGATATGTTCGGCCGCTCAGCCAACCTTCATTGGAATCACGCAGGCCGCCTCGATACCACGCACGATGACACCCGATATCTCCGGAACCATCCTCATCCTCACCGGCCCACCCGGCGCCGGGAAAACCACCGCGGCACGGCGACTCGTCGAGAGCTCCGTCTCACCCGCAGTGCATCTCCACACCGACGACTTCTGGCACTCCATCAGAAGGGGTGCGATTCCGCCGTACCTTCCCGAAGCGCACGAGCAAAACGAAGTCGTGATGCGCGTGCTGGCGCATGCGGCCGATGGCTATGCGGCCGGTAACTATTGAGGGAAGCGGGAGAAGCACGTCGTCGATACTGCCGGGTAGAGCCCGGACGACACGCTCGCTGCTGTGGAGGCGGCGGTGGCGAGCGGGAGCTTCCGACTCGCGGTCTGAGGAGAGTGCTCCTGCCGAGAGTACGTCACCATTGTATGGAACGTCGAATGACCGCTCCCTCCCGGTGTCGTCGCCAAGTCACTACCGACAGCACTGCGTTTTGCGTAGTGCAGGCATTGCAGAATGAGTACTGGCAACTCGCCGAAGCGCCAGCCTTGGACTCATCCCGTTCGGCCGCAGCGCCGTGGGCGATTTGGGAGAGGTCCACGGCATCATACCACCTGGCCAAGGGCAGAATGCGATGCCACCTTCTGACGGCACCATTCAGGCATCGTCAGTGACGCGCATTCACATATTCTCGGATGACAGTGGCAATTTCGACTTCAGCCGCGGCAAGGGAGCGACACAGTATTTCATCCTGACGACTGTCACGTCAGCGGACCGCGCGTTCGGTGCGCAGCTTCTCGAGCTACGCCGGAGAATGGCATGGAACCGACTGGGGCTGAATGAGGACTTCCACGCGACTGAGAACTCCCAGGCCGTCCGGGACCGGATCTTTGAAGCCCTTCAGGAAGCATCGTTCGTAGTCAACACTACCATGACAAGCCGAAGATTGGTCCGTACTACAGACAGCAGCAACCCTACTTCTACCACTTCGTGTGGTACCGGCACATGCAGCGGATCGCGCGAGTCGTCGCCGCGCACGGAGATGAAGTACTGGTGATCAGCTCCGCTCCAGGCACCCGGAAAAGCAGGTTCCAATTCCATATAGCGCACAAGATCAGGAGCGAAGAGGACGAATTCAGAACCAGCACCCAAACGTTCTACTGAGCTCACCAGCCACAAGCAAAAGAAGAGAAGCTCGGCGATCCGGCGGAGGAACCACCGCCGGTCGCGCGGCTGTGTTTCGCTGCAATGACTCCTCCAAACGAGCCGGAAATGAAAACTTCTCTGCAATAAGCGGCCGTAATTGCAAACAACGGTGCAATAGTGGACCGGCATTGCAGTGCGAAGTCGAGATGGCCTGCACGCCCTTGCCGAGATACTCGCCCCGTCGCCGCCACCCTGTTTGCGTGTTGCCATATGGCATACTATACTATGCCAGATGGCACAGAGAGGATACCATGGCCAGCGCCCCTGAGAAAACGCCCGCGGACATCACCGAGTTGTGGGACAGAGTCAAATCGGGACACCGTGAGGGACACTACTACGTGGCCCTGTTCGGACTGCGCCGGTACGATCCGCTCCACGTGGCGGAGAAGATCCAGCACGGCTTCACGTACGCCGCCTTCGAGAGATTTCAGCGAAACACGGAGCTCTCACAGCGGCTGCTCGCGCAGGTGATCGCGATTCCCGAACGCACGCTGGCACGAAGGAAAGAGAGCGGACGCTTCGAGCCCGATGAAAGCGACCGCCTCGTCCGACTAGCACGCGTAGTCGCACGCGCCATCGAGCTTTTCGAGGGCAATGCCGAGCATGCCCGCCAGTGGCTCACGGGCCCCGTCGACGCATTGGGTGGTAGCACACCTCTGGAGTTCGCCTCGACCGACGTCGGTACCATCGAAGTCGAGAATCTGATTGGCCGTCTCGAACACGGGATTCCTACCTGATCGATGCAGGTATGGCGCCTGGTCAAGACGAGATACGCGGCCACCCCATTCGATGGCGAAGGAGCGCGTCTTTATGGGGCGAGGTGGAACAGTCCCGGGAATCGAGTCGCATATGCATCGAGCAACTCCGCGCTGGCCGTTCTCGAGGTGCTGGTGCATATGACGGGTGGCGGGAGCGTGCCCGGCTATTCGCTCATTTGTGCCAGCCTTCCGGATTCAGTGGTAGAGATCATCGCTCCCGCTGATCTGCCAAGCAACTGGGATTCATCCCCAGTCCCACCGGAAGTGCAAGCTGTCGGCGACGCCTGGCTCGCCTCCGCGAAGTCGCTCGCGCTGCGGGTGCCGAGTGCCCTGGTCCGGGATAGCTACAACCTTCTCATCAACCCGGAGCACCGCGGCTTCGGGCGGCTGAGGATCATCTCATCCGAGCCGTTCGACTTCGACGGCCGGCTGCTGCGCTAGAGGCGGCGTCCTCCGCCGAGCAGCCGCGCGCATCGCCGCTGGAGATATCTGCGCGCTCGATTGTCCGTCGTCAGCGAGATGGCGTGCTCGTATGCCGCTACGGCTTCGCCCGCGCGGCTCGTCTCCGCCAGCAGGTGCGCGCGCGCCGCCCACGCGGGCTGGAAGCGCTGTGCAGCTTCATCCTCTATGGCATCCAGCGCCTCCAGTCCGGCCCCAGCACCCTCCACACGCCCCACCGCCGCCGCGTATGCAACACGCGCGCCGAGCGTCGGCGCGATCGAGAGGAGTGCGGCATGGAGCGTCCGCAAGGCGCGCCAGTCGGTCACGCCGGACGTGGCTCGCGCGCAGTGCACGGACTGGATCGCGGCCTCGATCTGGAAGCGGCCCACCCGTTCGAGAGTGTGTGCGCGATGCAGGTATCGCTCGCCGAGCGCGATGAGCTCCGCGTCCCACAACGAAGGGTCCTGCTCGTCGAGAGGCACGAGCTCGTCGCCCTTTCCGCGCGCGGGGCGGCGCGCGAGGGAGAGCGAGATGAGCGCGGCGAGGCCCAGCGCCTCCGGCTCGTCGGGGAGCAGATCAGCGAGCGTGGCGGCGAGATAGTGCGACTCGGCGGCGAGCGAGTCGCGAGGCTCGGTGCCGGCGACGAGCGGGAAGTCGATCGCGTACGCGCCGTAGATCGCCTCGAGCACGGGCGTGATGCGCTCCGCCATCTGGCCGCGCTCGGGGACGACGAAGGGAATGCGCGCGTCGTGGATGCGGCGCTTGGCACGAAAGAGCCGCTGCGCCATCGTCGCCGTCGGAACCACGAACGCGCGCGCGATCTGGCCGGTATCGAAGCCGAGCACCACCTGGAGCATGAGCGGCGTGCGCACCACGGGATCGATAGCCGGGTGTGCGCAGACGAAGAGGAGCGCGAGCCGCCGGTCGGGGATGGCGTCGGGGTCGAGCTCCTGCATCGTCGACAGGGCAGCGGCGTGCACGCCACCGTTCACGCCGCCGGGCCCGGTGCCGCGCGCGATGCCACGCATGACATCATCGAGCGGGTCGGAGAGCCGGTGCGCGGCCGAGCGGCGGATGTCACGCTGACGATTGCGCGCCACCGTGAGGAGCCAGGCCGCGGGGTTGCCCGGGACTCCCGTTTCCGGCCATGAGCGCAGCGCCTGCGCGAAAGCCTCGGCCAGGCAGTCCTCGGCCGACTCTATGTCGCCGTCCCTCGCCGCGAGAATGGCGAGCAGGCGGCCGTAGGCGGCGCGCGCCAACTCCTCGGCGCGCGCGGCTGCGTACCCGGTCAAAAGGTGCGCGGACTCGGCTCCAGCCATCGCGACCACTATCTCGAGTCGAGCCGCTTCACGTCGCGCTCGTCCACGCGCCGTCGATGAAGCGGACAGCCGAGGGACGGATCTCCACCGTGCCCCAGCGAGCCGCCGGACACTTCTCGGCCCAGGCGAGCGCGGCGTCGAGGTCGGGGACGTCGAGCATGAAGATGCCGGCGAACGCCTCCTTCGTATCTGCGAAGGGACCATCCTGCACCTGAAGCTTGCCCTGCTTCACCGACACGCTCGTGGCGCTGGCGATCGTCTGCAGCACCTCGGCGGAGAGGAGCACGCCGGCGTCATCGAGCGCCTTGGCGTAGGCATGGAAGGCGGCCTTCCCTTCCTCAATGTCGCCCTCGGTGAGGGTGGAGGGGGCGGGCTGCGGGTAGTGGATGAGGAGAGCGTAGCGCATGGTCGAATGTCCTGTTACGGGTGGATGATGATGTCTGACATCCGAATGACGGAACAGGGGGAGCGGAATCGACAGGCGCCGTGAAGAAACCGTCATTCCCGCGAAAGCGGCCGCTAACGTCATCCCCGCGAAAGCGGGCGTTCGAGTCATTCCCGCGTAAGCGGGAATCCATGTTACTCCATCAAACATGGGTCCCCGCTTTCGCGGGGATGACGTTAACGGCCCCTTACGCGCAGCAGCTCGGTGACGATCGGCGAGAAGAACAGGATGCGTGGTGATCGAGTAGCGACGCCAGCGCCGCGCACGTATCGCGCGAGAAGGGCGCGCTCAGATCCAGACATCATTCGGAGCGGAACGCTCGCCACCCTCGTGGCCCGTGTTTCTCACGCCGCGAGGCTCGATCAACATCAGCTTGACCTCATCATCCGCGCACGGCTTATGTCGTACGCCCTTGGGTACGACGAACATCTCTCCGGGGCCAATAGTGACCGCCCCATCGGGGAAGTCGATGCGCAAACTGCCTTCGATCACGAAAAACGTCTCGTCCGTCTCCGGGTGATCATGCCAGATGAAGTCACCCTTCAGCTTCGCGATCTTGAACTGGTAGTCGTTCATCTCCGCGATGACCCTGGGCGACCAGAGGTCGTCGAACAATCCGAACTTCTCGCGAAGACTGATGGGTTTGTAGCTCATGCGACCTCGCTGGTGGTGATAGCGTACATGGGTGCCGTGACGACCGTTCGCGGATCAGCAGAGGATGCTATTTCGTGCCGGCACCGAGGCGCACTGTCACCTGCCATACAGCATGGCGGAATCCCGGATCGGGATCATCCTTGCTGATTCGAGTGAGCACTGCCAGCAGCCGGTCGCGATCGGCCGGCGTGACCGGCGACGCGCCATCGCCTCCCATGGGATGCATCCATTCTCCCATCAGTGCGTAGACCATTCCCTCGGCCTCCTCACCCGGGCGCTGCTCGAAGGCCACGACGCGATCAGCGGAATACAGCCCGACCGACGTAGCCAGCGCGGTCAGCCGGATGGAACGCGGCATCTCGGCGTCTTCGAGATTCTTCACTACCGCTGGAATCACGAGCGAGTCACGAACGAAGAGCGTGACGTTGCGTAGCGTCTCGAGTGTCGCCGAGTCGGCTGGAGGCGCCTCCCAGAGGCGAGCGAGCGCAATTGGACCTCGCTCCGGGCAGTTCATAATATCGACCAGGCCACGCCTCAACGATGCAGGCGCCGAGTCGGGCTGGAGTTTCTCGACAGCAGCGGCACACCCAGGCGCATCCATCCGCGCATCCTGAGCCGAGGCCGAGGCAGTGATGGCGAGACAGAGCACCAGGTACACTGTCGCGCTGCCCAACATGCGCAGAGGGCGGGTGTTCACGATGGAGTACATGCGAATCTGCCTCCGGGCGGAGTTCGAGACTGTACTGGATAGAACGCATCGTTCGTGGCCATCGCAACCCGGTAGATGCGGGTCCACAATGGTCCATCGGGCCCGCCGTCGAGGCGCCGCCGCCTTGACACGATCCACTCATGCTCCCCATATTCGCTCCTCTAACTAGGTGGAAGGAGCGCATGCCCCGCGACGCGAACGACCTGCTGCACGGCACCCTCGACCTGCTCGTCCTCAAAGCCCTCTCCTGGGAGCCTATGCACGGCTACGGGCTGAGCAAGTGGATCGAGGAGCGCACCAACGACGAGCTGGAGATCGCCGACTCCGCCCTCTACAAGTCGCTCTACCGGCTCGATGACGCCGGGGCGATCAGCTCCGAGTGGGGAATCTCCGAGAACAACCGCCGCGCGAAGTACTACTCCCTCACCGCGCGCGGCCGGCAGATGCTGCGC
>Ga0182744_1003680_pt1 | contig 11851 bp, 9 predicted proteins | sample eDN3rd30CKraftMG_FD_128525 | JGI IMG/M metagenome (GOLD analysis project Ga0182744, IMG submission 128525) | Enriched Miracle-Growth compost microbial communities from Emeryville, California, USA - eDNA 3rd pass 30_C Kraft MG (version 2) (version 2) ...
CACGAGCGCGGGCGCAGCGGGGACGATCCAGACGACGACGCCGACCGCCGCCGCGGCGATGCCGATCCAGAGCAGGAAATAGCCGGGCGCGATCATCTCCGCCGCGATCAGCACGAGCGCGAGCAGCCACCAGCCGTAGTGCGTGACGAGATCGTTCATGCGGTGACTCCTGCGCTTGAGACAACTTAACGATGAATCGTCATTCCGGCGAAGGCCGGAATGACGGAGAAGTGTGGATTCCCGCTCAGCCCACCCTGTTGCCGTGAAAAAGCGCTTTGCCGGAATACCTCAAGGACATCAACGCGGCGGCAACGGCTGCGCCGGCGGATTGCGCGGCGGCGCGGCGCGCTTGTCGGTCTGCTCGGACAGCGCGTTCTTCGCCAGTTCCGCAATGCCGGCGAGCGAACCGAGCACGCCGGTCGCCTCGATCGGCAGCAGCAGCATCTTCTGGTTCGGCGAATCGGCCATCGCCTTGAGCGCTTCGACGTACTTGTTGGCGACGAAGTAGTTGAGCGCGTTGACGTCGCCGCCGGCGATCGCGGCGGAGACGACTTCGGTCGCCTTCGCTTCGGCCGCGGCGAGGCGCTCGCGCGCTTCGGCTTCGCGGAACGCGGCTTCCTTCTGGCCTTCGGCGGCGAGGATCGCCGACTGCTTCTCGCCGTCGGCCTTGAGGATCGCGGCCTGGCGGAAGCCTTCGGCTTCGAGGATGTTGGCGCGCTTCTCGCGCTCGGCCTTCATCTGGCGCGCCATCGAATCGACGAGGTCGCGCGGCGGCTGGATGTCCTTGAGCTCGATGCGCGTGACCTTGAGGCCCCACGGATGCGTCGCCTCGTCGACGACCTTGAGCAGCGCGGCGTTGATCTGGTCGCGCTTGCTCAGGGATTCGTCGAGATCGAGCCCGCCGAGCACGGTGCGGATATTGGTCATGACGAGGTTGATGATCGCCATCTCGAGGTTGGCGACCTCGTAGGCGGCCTTGGCCGCGTCGAGCACCTGGTAGAAGACGACGCCGTCGACGCGCACGACCGCGTTGTCCTTGGTGATGACGTCCTGCGAAGGCACGTCGAGCACCTGCTCCATCATGTTCATCTTGCGGCCGACGTTCTGCATGACCGGGATCAGCAGATGGAAGCCCGGTTCGAGCGTATGCGTGTACTTGCCCCAGCGCTCGACCGTCCATTCCCAGCCCTGCGGCACGATGCGCACGAGCTTGGACAGCAAGATGATGGCAACGACGAAGACGACAACGGCAACCATTCCACCCACGGCTCTCTCCCGATCGATCGTGAGCGCCAAGTATAAGGTGCGGCGGAGACGGCAGACGTGTCTTTCGGCCGGACTCAATCCTGCGCCGGCAGCGCGAGCGCGACGCGCAGCCCGCCGCCGCGACGATTGACGAGTTGCACGCGGCCGCCGTGCGCCTCGGCGATCTCGCGCACGAGAGCGAGGCCGAGGCCGGAACCGGAGCGCTTGGTCGAGTAGAACGGCAGCAGCGCGTTGGCGAGCACGGTCTCGCTCATGCCGCTGCCGCGATCGGCAACTTCGATGCGCACCTCGCGCTGGCCTTGCGCCACGGAAAGCTCGACGGCATCGGCCGCGCCGCCTGCTTCGTGCGCGTTCTTGAGCAGGTTGATGAGTGCCTGCTCGACCTGTGCGCGATCGAAGCATGCATCCTGCGCGGGCGGCGGCGCGCGCAGGACGAACGCATAGTGCCGCGCGAGCGCATCGAGGAACGGCGCCCACGCGACCGCTTCGCGCCGCGGGGTCGGCAGTTTCGCGAAACGCGCATAGCCCTGGATGAACCCTTCCAGGTGTCGCGTGCGTTCCTCGACCGTGTCGAACACCGTCGTCAGCCGTGCGACGTCGCCGCGCTGCGCGAGCAGGCGGCCGGTGTGCGAGAGCGAACGGATCGGCCCGAGCGAATTGTTGAGCTCGTGGCTGATGACGCGGATCACCTTCTTCCAGGTCGCCACTTCCTGCCGCGCGAGTTCGCGCGTCATGCGCCGGATCTGGAACAGGCGGTGCGCACGGCCCTGCAGCTTGAACTCGCGCTGCGAGAGATGGAACGTCTCGTCCTCGTCGTCGAGCGTGACGTTGAACAGGCCGTCGCCGGCCTGCGCGATCGCCTGCGCGAGCGGCGCGGGCGCAGCGGCGACGACGTCGTCGAAGGCCTCGCCGTTGAGCGCGCGGCCCGCGTTGAGCAGGTGCCGCGCCGCGAGGTTGGCGTAGACGACGTGGCCGCCCGGCTCGACGAGGACGAGCGCGGTCGGCGTGTTCTGCACGACGGTGTCGAGCAGCAATTCGCGCTGGAACAGGTGCTGGCGCTGCTCGCGCAGCACGCGGCCGAGCTCGTTGTGCGCGGCGACGAGGTCGCCGACTTCGTCGCCGCGCCGCGTCGCGATCGAAAAACTGAAGTCGCCGTCGCGAAACGCCGTGACGCTGCCCGACAAGGCGCGGATCAGCGCCGCGACCGGCTGCGCCAGCGCGTGCGCGAACGTGATCGCAGGCAGTGCGAGCACGAGCACTGCGACGCCCGCGCCGAACCACGCCGAACCCAGCCATCGCGTTGCCGCGGCGGCGAGCGCGGCAGCCGCGACGACGGCGACGGCCAGCGCTGCGACGAGTTTTCCTTCGAGCGAGAAAAGGCGCATGAAAGCCGTGATTGTTGATTGGTGATTCGTGAACGCTACAAGGCTTGTCATTCCGGCGAAAGCCGGAGGCGCTTCACAACAGCCCGAAAGGCTGCTCATCCATCTTGATCTTCAAGCCTTCAAAAGCAAATGGATTCCGGCCTGCGCCGGAATGACGGACAAAGAAGCCGATCCGAATCACCAATCACCAATCACGAACCACCCATCACGCCTCTATCCCCATCTTCTCCATGCGCCGATACAGCGCCTGGCGCGACAGGCCGAGTTCGCTCGCGGCCTGGCTGATGACGCCGCGTGCGTTGCGCAGCGCGCCTTCGATCATGTCGCGGTCGGGTTCGGCGTCGACGCTCATGCGCGCGCCGCTCGCGCGTGCGGGCGCGAGGCCGAGGTCGCGTGCGGTGATGACGCCATCCGTGCAAAGCAGCGCGGCGCGCTGGATCGCGTTCTTGAGTTCACGCACGTTGCCCGGCCAGGCATGCGCGACGAGCGCGGCGCGCGCGCCTTCGTCGAGCCGCGCCGCGCCGTCGAGGAAATGCTCGGCGAGCGGCAGGATGTCGTCGCTGCGTTCGGCGAGCGGCGGCAGGCGCAGTTCGATCACGTTGAGGCGGTAGTACAGATCCTCGCGGAAGCGGCCGTCGCGGATCATCGCCGGCAAGTCGGCATTGGTCGCGCTGACTACGCGCACCTTGACCTTGCGCGTGCGGCTCGAGCCGAGTCGTTCGAACTCGCCGCTTTCGAGCACGCGCAGCAGCTTGGCCTGCCCGGCGAGCGGCAGGTTGCCGATCTCGTCGAGGAACAGCGTGCCGCCGTCGGCGATCTCGAAGCGGCCCTCGCGTGCCTTGTTCGAGGCGCCCGTGTAGGCGCCGGCGTCGGCGCCGAACAGTTCCGCTTCGATGAGTTCGGACGGCAGCGCGCCGCAGTTGACGGTGACGAACGGACCCGTCTTCGCCTGCGAGTTGGCCTGCACGATCGCGGCGATGCGTTCCTTGCCGGCGCCGTTCGGCCCGGTGATGAGCACGGGAATGTCGGCGCGCGCGACCTGGCAGGCGAGCTCGACGACGCGCTCGGTGGCAGCCGCGGCATACACCAACCCGCGCAGGTCGTACTTGTCGGCGAGCGCCTTGCGGCGGCGGCGGCGCTCGTCGCGAAAGCGCGCGACTTCGCGCGTGGCTTCGGACAATTCCAGCAGGTTCTCGACGGTGGCGACGAGCTTGTTGTCGTCCCACGGCTTGCCGAGATAATCGGCGGCGCCGGCCTTGACCAGCTCGACCGCGGTTTCCAGATGCGTCCACGCGGTGAGCAGCACGATCGGCAGGTCGGGATATTTCGCGCGCATCGCACGAAACAGCGCGACGCCTTCTTCGCCCGAGGTCGTGTCGGCGGCGAAGTTCATGTCCTGCACGACGAGATCGATCTGCTCGCGCGCAAGCACGGCCAGCCCTTCTTCCGGCGAAGCCGCATGCAGCGTGCGGATCTCGCGCAAGGAGAACAACAGGTCGAGCGCAGTGCCGACCGCCGGGTTGTCGTCGATTACGAGAACCGTGCGCATGGGTCGGTGTTGGCGTCGTGGAATGCGCATGTGCCGCTTGGATGCGGCAACGCGCGAAAGGGTTGCAAGGAGTGGGCGATCTGCACGCGCATCATGCTCGGTCGTGGCGAAAGGTTTTCGCTGCCGCGGGCGCGGCGGAGAGGTCGAAGGAACGCCGGGTCACGGCCCCGATGACCCGGCTTGCGAAGCGGCAAGCATAACCTCCGCTCCCGGCATCCGGATGCCGCGGCGCGCGAGACGCCGCGGCACCGATTTCACACGTTGCGCGTCGCCACGGCAGGCGGTACGCGCGAGGCGCGCAGCGCGGGGCCGAGCACGGCGATCTGGCCGAGCGCCCACAGCGCGACGAAGCCGACTGGCACGTAGTACCACGGCAACCGCGGCGACTGGTAAGCATGCATGAGCCACAGGCTGAGCGCGTAGGCGAGCACGCCGCCGGCGACGAGGCCGAGCGTGGTGATGATGAAGTTCTCGGTCTGAAAATAGCGCAGGATGTCGGCCTTCGTCGCGCCGAGCGCGCGGCGCGTGCCGATCTGCTTCGTACGTTGCGCGACCCAGAAACTGGCCATGCCGACGATGCCGAGCGCGGTGATCGCGAGCAGCGCGACGATGACCGCGCCGAGGATGATCGCCATCGCGCGGTCCTCGGCGTAGGCGTCGCTGCGCACGTCGGTGATGCTCTTGAGCTTGCCGACGATGCGGCTCGGGTTGGCCTCGGTCATCTTCTGCTCGACAGCTTTCATGATGTCGTCGCGCCGTCCCGGCTCGGCACGCACGAGATAGCGCGTGGAGTTGCCGTAGGGCATGTAGATCGGCAGCAGGGTGCTGTACTCGATCGAATTGGCGTCCGGCCACGGCTGCTGCGCGCGCTCGATGACGCCGACGATGGTGGTCGGCTTGTCGTCGGAGTAGACCTGCTTGCCGATCGCGTCCGAGTCGGGGAACAGCTTGTCGGCCAGCGCCTTGGACACGATCACCGACTGCGGCCGCGGCTGGTCGCCGAACTTCGTGAAGGTGAACTCCTCCGGCCGGAAATCGCGGCCGGCGACGAGCTTGAAGCCGAATGCTTCCAGCGACTGCGAGCCGACGATGTAGAACGTGGTCTGCGCGGTCGAGTTCTTCTGCCCGGCCTGCAAGCTCAGGCCTTCGCCCCAGCCGCCGTTGCTCAGGGGCACCGAGTTGGTCGATGTCGCCGCGACCACGCCGGGCATCGCGCGCAGCACGGAAAGATCGGCCTGCTGTTGCGCCTTGGCGTCGTAGTTGGCACCGAAGCCGTAGCTGCCGAACCAGAACGTGTCGGCCTCGTTCATGCCGCTGGGCCGATCCATGCGATCGAGGCGCTGGCCGATGATGAACAGTGCGTTGCACACGATCGCAAGCGTCAGCGCGACCTGCAGGCCGATCAGGATCATCGACACCTTGCTGCGCATGAGCGCGGAGAGGATGGGACGGATTTCCATTGAATGCTCCAGTCTCTGGTTTGCCGTCATCCCGGCGATGGCCGGGATCCATTTGCCTTTGCTGCTTCAAGATCAAAATGGATTCCGGCCTTCGCCGGAATGACGTCATCGAAGGTCACACCTTGAGTTGCGCGGCCGGCTGCACGCGGCAGGCGCGCCAGGTCGGATACAGGCCGGCGAGCAGCGCGGAAGCGATCGCCAGCGCGATCGTCGTCGCGACCATCATCCAGTCCAGGTGCGCGACGGTCTTGTACTGCGTGTAGAGCGCGCGCACCGCGAGCAGGCCAAGGCCGGTCAGCATCAAGCCGATGACGCCGCCGGTCAGGCCGACCACGCCGGATTCGATGAGGAACTGCGTGAACACCTCGCGCCGGCTCGCGCCGAGCGCGCGGCGCAGGCCGATCTCGCCGGACTTGCGCGTGAACTTGGCGAGCAGCAGGCCGATCGTGTTGACGAGGCAGACGACGAGGAACGCGAAGGCGAGTCCGGCCTGCACTTCCATGTCGCGCGAAACGACCTTCTGGTCGCTCATCCACTCGTTGACGTCGAGCAGGCGGTTGTTGAGCGGGCGCGGGAAGCGGCCGAGCTTCTTCTGCTCGCCCACGTAGTTGTCGAGGAATTCCCTGTATTCGGCGAGCCGCTGCGGCGAATCGAGCTGCACCCACATCTGCATCCAGACGCACTCGGAGGTGAGGTACGCATCCCAGCCATCGCCCGAGGACTTCCAACAGCTGTTGTTGCCGGTGGAGCGGTGCTTGAGGTCGAGCGCGGTGGTGAACGGCATGAACATCTCGTCCGGGTCGGCGAACGCGCCGTTGGTGAGGTCGTAGTAGCGCGAGCGCAGTTTCCAGGTGTCGAGCACGCCGACGACGCGATAGTCGACGCCATCCAGGCGCACGCTGCGGCCGCTGCTGTCCTGTCCGCCGAACAGCTTTTCGTTGATGTCGGCGCCGAGCACGACGACGCGCGCGTGCGCATCGTCCTGGTCGTGATTCCACGCCGCACCGTACTTGAAGCGCGGCTCGAACATGCCGAAGAAATCCGAGCCCGTGACGCGGATCATCGCGGAGAACGGCTTGAGTTCCTTGTTCTCCGGTTGCACCGGAAGCGCCATCTTGAACATCGCCGCCTGCTTGTCGGCCTTGGCCGCCTTCATCAGCGCCACGGCGTCCTGGTAGGTGACCTGGTCTGGTGGCCGGCCGTCGTCGGAGTACGGCTGGTCGGGACTCCAGTTGTCGAGCTGCACGTAGTGCAGTTTGTCGCTCTTCCACGGGATCGGGTCGGCGCCCATGAGGTGCAGCACGGTCAACGTGGTCATGCTCGCGGCGATGCCGAGCGCGATGCCGGCAACCATGAGCGCGGTGAGGATCGGGTTGCGCTTGAGGCTGCGCAGGCCGAGTTGGAGGTAGTAGGTGAACATGATTGCTCCTGCTTTCCTTCTCCCACCGGGAGAAGGTGGCGCGGCAGCGCCGGATGAGGGAAAGACACTGCAACGCATCGAATCCGCGATTGTCCGAAAGGCTCTTCCCTCATCCGCCCTCCCCTTCGCTGCCGGAGGGCAGCTACGACCTTCTCCCGGAGGGAGAAGAAAAAAAATCAGGCGACCGCAGCGGCAGCGTCGTCGCGCGTCGATGGACGCAGCGACGGCTCCGCGTCGAAGTCGGTGACCTGTCCGTCGATGACGTGCACGTTGCGCTGCGCGCGCGCGGCGAGCTCGGGATCGTGCGTGACCATGACGATCGTCGTGCCCTGGCGGTTGATCTCCTCGAGCAGCTCCATGACGCCGCGCGCCATCAGCGAATCGAGGTTGCCGGTCGGTTCGTCGGCGAGCAGCAGGCGCGGGCTGCCCGCGAGCGCGCGTGCGATGGCGACGCGCTGCTGCTGGCCGCCCGACAGTTCCGACGGATAGTGCTTCATGCGCGAGGCGAGGCCGACGCGCGTCAGCGCTTCCTCGATGCGCTGCTTGCGCTCGGCCGCGCCGAAGCCGCGATAGCGCAGCGGCACGTCGACGTTGTCGAACAGGTTGAGATCGGGAATCAGGTTGAAGCTCTGGAAGATGAAGCCGATCTTCTCGTTGCGCAGGCGCGAGCGCGCGTTGTCGTCGAGGCCGCGCACGTCGACGCCGTCGAGCCAGTATTCGCCACCGGTGAATTCCTCGAGCAGGCCGCAGATGTTGAGGAAGGTCGTCTTGCCCGAACCCGATGGCCCGGTCACGGCGACGAACTCGCCGTCGTCCACTCGGATCGAGAAATCGCGCAGCGCGTAGGTCTCGATCAGGTGCGTGCGGTAGACCTTTTGCAGGTGGGTCATGGTCAGCATCGGCTTCGCCTCATTTGGTGATTCGTGATTCGTGATTGGCGATTGGTGAAAGCTGGCGATGTGCGATTCGACTGCTCTTTCGAATCACCAATCACCAATCACGGTTTTTTTCAATTCAACGCCACGCGCTGCGCGCCCTTGAACTCGTCGGTGCCGGAAATCACGATGCGGTCGCCTTCCTTGACGCCGCTGACGATTTCCACGGCATTGAGGCTGGTCGCGCCGATCTGGATCGGCGTGCGTTCGGCGGTGCCGTTGCGCACGACGTAGGCGACGCGGCCGGCGCCGCTGTCGACGAACGGGCCGCGCTCGACGACAAGCACGTTCGGGTGTTCGTCCATGAGGATGCGCGTGGTCAGCTGCTGGCTCTGGCGCAGGCCGGCCGGCTTGTCGTCACCGAAACGCACGCGGCCGGTGACTTGGCCGTCGACGACCTCCGGCGAGATCGACTTGACCTCGCCCTTGAACTTGCGGCCGTTGTCGTCGATTTCCGCGGCCATGCCGGGACCGAGGTCGTGCGCAAAGACTTCCGGCACCTTCACTTCGATTTCGAGCGCGGTCAGGTCGACGACGCTGAGGATCGGCGCGTTCTCGATCACGCTCGCGCGCTGTTGCGCAATGAGTTGGCCGACCTGGCCGTCGACCGGCGAACGCAGCTTGAGTTCGTCGACCTGGCGCGACAGGTCCTCGACGAGCAGCTTCTGCCGGTCGTAAGCGACGCGCTTGGTCTTGAGTTCGAAGGCGAGGCTGTCGCGGTCGAGCTGCACGTTGCGCTGCGCGGCAACCTCCGACAGCTTCGCCTTGGACAACGCATCCTTCGCGCGCAGCACGGTCATCTCCGCCTGCGCGCCCATCTCGAATGCCTTTTGGTTGCGCTCGACCTCGCGCGCGGCCGTCTCACGGTCGATCACGGCCTGTTCGTAGGCGACCTGCGAGGCCGCTTCGGCCTTGCGGTTGTCGATCGTCGCGCGCTCGACGTCGAGGCGCAGGCTGTCGAGCGTGGCCTGTTCCTGGCGCAGCTTGCTGGCCAGTTCGGGCGAATCGATCTCGGCGAGCACCTGGTCCTTGGTCACCTTGTCGCCCGCGTTGACGTCGAGCGTCACCGTGCCCGCGCTGCGCGCGTACAAGGTCGGGCTGATCGCGGCGACGACCTTGCCCTGCACCGACACGTCACGCACGAGATCGCCGCGCTTGACCTCGGCAATGCGCAGCCGCGACGAACTGGCCGACGAGTCGGCCGAAATCAGGCGACCGACCGTCGGCGCCATCAAGGCGAGGCCGATGAGCACGACCGCACCCGCGCCGATGCCGACGAACAGGCGTTTGCGGTTCTTCTCGGGAGCGAGCCGGCGGTCCTGGGCGGAAGTGTCGCGAATCATCGGTGGCAGAGCCTTGGTGGAAAGTCGAGACGTCTTCAGCAAGCGTCGTGCCAATCCCCATTGCATTGTTTTCAATGTGAAAATCTGGCGGACACGTCCATCCGGACAGTGTCCGTCCGCGGCCCGGACAAGGCGCGGACAAAACGCTGGCGCCGCGCCCGCGGACGGCGCATCGTCGGCCGCTGCGACCTTTGCGCGCCACGGCGCATCCTTTCATCGCGTGACTGCCTCGAGCTTCCAGATCGACGTGCCCGACCTCGTCCTCGCCCGCGCGCGGCGCGGAGAGGCGCGTGCGCTCGAGCAGATCTATCGCCTGTTCGAGCGGCCCGCGTACACGCTCGCGCTGCGCATGCTCGGCAACGCCGAAAGCGCGCGCGAGGCGATGCACGACGCGATGCTGCGCCTGCTCGAGCGCGTCGACCAGTTCCGCGGCGACGCGCCGTTCTGGTCGTGGCTGCGCCAGATCGTCGTCAACGAGGCGCTGATGAAACTGCGCCGCGAACGCGGCGTCGCCTTCGAGGCATTTCCCGACGACGCCGATGTGCCGAGCACCGAACCCGCGCCATGGATGCTCGCCGACACGTGCCATCTCGACCATGCGCTCGCGCGCCTGCCCGCGCTCACGCGCAGCGTGCTCTGGCTCTACCACGTCGAGGAATACACGCACCAGGAGATTGCCGCGATGACCGGCAAGTCGGTGAGTTTTTCCAAGTCGCAGGTCGCGCGCGGCAGCCTGCGCCTGCGCGACCTGCTCGATCCGTCCCTGTCCGACACTACGGAGGCCACGCCATGCCCGACTGCAACGGCATGAATCCGCCGCTCACGCTCGCCGATGCGCTGCGCGCATTGCCCGATGCCACGCCGCAGCCCGACCTGTGGCCGCAGCTCGCGCAGACGCTGGCGCAACGACGCCGCGCGCGCCGGTGGCGTACCGCATTGCCCATCGCGCTCGCCGCGGGCGTCGCGCTCGCGCTGCTGTTGCCGCGCGTCGTCGAACGCGATGCGACGGTTGCGACGCCAACCGTCGTTTCTTCGCCGACGCAAGAGGCATCGACGCCGTCCACCGCGTCCGTCGAACCGGTTTCCACCGCAACGGCGAACGACATCGACGCGCTGCGCCGCCGCTCGCACTCGCTGGAAACCTGGATCGCCGCCGTCTCCGCGCAGGCGCCGCAGAACGGCCGCGACCTCATGGCCGCGGTCGAAGTCGAGGACCTCATCGGCGTCGTCGACGTGCAACTCGACGCCACGCGCAACGATGCCGAAGCGCTGCCGCTGTGGCAGCGCCGCGTCGACCTGCTCGAAGACCTCGCCACCATCCGCGGCGCCGCCGCGCTCTCCGTCAGGGGCGACACGCGCGTCGCCGCCTTGCAAGCCATCTGAGGACGTTCCATGAAACGCATTCCGCCTGTCCATGCCCTGGCCGTCGCGCTCGCGATAGCCGTGCCGACCGCCGCGTTCGCGGCCGATGCCGCCGCGCCGAAAGCGACCACGCCCGAAGCAAAACCGGTCGACGCGCAGGCCGCGCGCGCCGAACTCGCCGAACTGCGCACGCAGATGCACGACCTGTCGCGCAGGATGGCTACGCTTTCCGGCCAGCTCGGCGACGCCGGCCCGCGCGCCTACGCGATGCGCTACCTCGGCGATCCCGACCGCGGCATGATCGGCGTCGTCGTCAGCCGATCCGGCAAGTCCGGCAAGGAACTGCGCGTCTCCGCAGTGACACCCGGCAGTCCGGCCGCGCGCGCCGGCATTCGCGTGGGCGATGTCATTGCTGGCTTGTCGACCAGCGGCGCGGTTCGCCAACACGGGAGCAACGATCAGAGCGAGGCGGACGGTCTCAACGGCATCCTGCGCAACCTCAAGGTCGACCAGGACCTCACCGTCGAAGTGCGCCGCGACGGCAAGACGCTGGAATTCCCGCTCAAGGCCGAACGCCGAGAACCCTACGTCATCGCCGATGCGATCGGCGACACCTCGATCGACTCGCCACAGATGCGTGCCGACATCCAGCGCGCGCAACGCGACGCGGAACGCGCGATGCACGATGCGCAGCGCGCCAATGCCGATCAGATGCGCGCGAACGCCGAACAGGTACGCGCGAATGCCGAAGACCTGCGCAGGAACGCGCTGGACATGCGCAGGAACGCCGACCGCATGCGCATCGAAATCCATCGCAGCATGCCGTGGTGGGGCCTCAACATGGCGCCGCTCAACGCCGAGCTCGGCCACTATTTCGGCGTCGACAAGGGCGCACTCGTGCTCGCCGCGAACGCGGAAGCGCTGCCCGGCATCCGCGGCGGCGACATCATCACGCGCGTCGCCGACCAGGACGTCGCGCGACCGGAAGACGTGCTGCGCACGCTGCGCGACCAGCCCGCCGGCAAGAACGTGCCGATTCGCGTGCTGCGCGAACGCAAGACGATTGCGCTCGACGTGAAGGCACCCGAGTTCAATTCGATCTTCGAAGTCGCGCCGCCACCGCCGTTGCCG
>Ga0182744_1003684_pt1 | contig 11844 bp, 11 predicted proteins | sample eDN3rd30CKraftMG_FD_128525 | JGI IMG/M metagenome (GOLD analysis project Ga0182744, IMG submission 128525) | Enriched Miracle-Growth compost microbial communities from Emeryville, California, USA - eDNA 3rd pass 30_C Kraft MG (version 2) (version 2) ...
AACCGTGGCACCAAGCAGTCGAACACGTTTATTGGATGAGAATTTTATTGCTTACAAAGCACTAACTACTCCAACAAACGCTCTATATGTCAGCTATCCGCTAGCAAATGATGAAGGAAAAGCATTAATACCTTCTTCGTATATCAAGAGATTGAAAGATATGTATCCAGGTGTAGAAGAGCATTTTTATGGTTTAGATCCTGCGGAATTAATAGAAGAGGAACAGTTAAACTTTGTCACCAATTACCAAACAACTTTGTCTTACCTAACCTCACAGCTTCAATTGACAAAGCGGAATTATCCACTCTCTGACTTATGGTGGGATGTATATAACTTTTATATCTCAGGTGAGTGGAAAGATAGGGCTGTGAAGGTATTCTCTTCTCTCTTTTATACCAACCAGACCATACAGCTTTCAAAGGAAACGGCGGATGAATTGTATGGTGATACTATACAAGCAAGTGTTTCAAGAATGGAATTATATAATGGCTGTGCCTTTTCTCATTTTGCTCAGCACGGACTAAAGCTTCGTGAACGGCAAGTTTTTCGGTTGGAAGCTCCGGACATAGGTGAGCTGTTTCATGCAGCATTAAAGTATATATCTGATTTTGTCAATGAGCAAAAACTTAGCTGGGATTCACTTACAAAGAGGCAGTGTGAAGAACTAGCCAGGGAAGCAGTTACTGCTTTAGCTCCAAAGCTACAAAATGAAATTCTATTAAGCTCTGAACGGCATCATTATATAAAGCGAAAGTTAGAACAAATTATTACTAGAGCTTCTCAAGTATTAAGTGAGCATGCAAAAGTAAGTGGATTCTCTCCAATTGGGTTAGAACTAAGCTTTGGACCCAATGGCAAGCTGCCCCCACTAACGTTTTCATTGAAAAATGGAAAACGGATGGAATTAGCAGGACGGATTGATAGAGTTGATCAAGCAAAAGGTGAAAATGATAGCACGTATTTGCGTGTGATCGATTATAAATCGAGTGAAAAGGACGTTAATCTTAACGAAGTATATTATGGACTAGCATTGCAAATGTTAACCTACTTAGATATCGTCATTACACATTCTGATGAATTGATAGAAATGAAGGCAAGTCCTGCCGGAGTACTTTATTTCCATGTTCATAACCCGTTAATAAGTACAACTAAATTATTGACTATTGATGAAATAGAAAAGGAAATTATGAAAAAATTCAAGATGAACGGTTTAATGCTGGGTGACCAAAATGTCCTAAAGCTGATGGACCAAACCCTTGAATCAGGCGATTCGCAGATTATTTCGGCCGGCATTAAAAAAGATGGGAATCTGACGAAGAAATCAAAAGTAGCGAGTCTAAATGAATTTGATGACCTTAGGAATTATGTCCGCAAGCTCTACCAAACTACAGGGGAGGCTATAGTGGACGGCCAGGTTGAAATCGCCCCATTTAAATTAAAAGATAAAACGCCTTGCACATTTTGTTCGTACAAATCTGTTTGTCAATTTGACGAGTCCATTGAAAATCATTATAGAATTCTAACGCCACAGCCTAAAGAAACAATCTTTGAGTTAATGAGAAAGGAGGCCGGCGAAAATGAATAAATATGTAATACCGCCTAAACCCGCTGGGGCAAGTTGGACGGAAGACCAATGGAAAGCCATAATGGAAAAAAATAAAGACATCCTTGTTGCAGCGGCAGCTGGTTCTGGTAAAACAGCTGTCTTGGTAGAACGAATTATTCAAAAAATTCTTTCCGAACAAGACCCTATTGATGTGGATGAGTTATTAGTGGTAACGTTTACGAACGCATCCGCAGCTGAAATGCGTCATCGAATCGGAGAAGCATTGGAAAAGGCGATAAATAATGACCCAAGTTCAAGGCATTTACGAAAACAGCTTAGCTTACTAAATAAGGCATCCATCTCGACCCTTCACTCCTTTTGTATGGAGGTAATCCGCAAATACTATTACCTCATTGATATTGATCCTGGTTTTCGGATCGCTGATGACACAGAGGCACAGCTAATGAGAGATGAAGTAATGGACGAGCTGTTTGAAGAGGAGTATGGAAAAAAGGACAATGACCCATTCTTTCGTTTAGTAGATTCCTTTACCAGCGACAGAAGCGACAGTGCCTTAATGGATATTGTCCGAGATATTTATGACTTTGCAGTGTCGAACCCAATGCCTGGTCATTATTTACAGTCAATGATTGATATGTATGATGTAACTGCAGTAACAAATATAGAAGAATTACCCTTTATTCAAGCACTGCTGTTTGATATTGAGCTCCAACTTGAGGGGGCCAAGGAAATGCTAGAGCGTGGATTGGAAGTGACCAGGCTTCCAGGTGGTCCGGCACCAAGAGCGGAAAATTTTATCGATGATATAAATGTTATTAATACTTTAATCGAGGCAAACCGTGACTCATGGTCAGCTCTTTATAATGCTATGCAAACATGGTCCTTCACTAGAGCAAAACAAGTAAAGGGGGACCATTTCGAGAAAGAGTTGACTGAAAAGGCTCAAAAACTTCGTGATAAAGCTAAAAAGAAGATCCAAGATATCAAAGAGGAACTTTTTCTAAGAAAACCTGAAGGCTTCATACGTGATATAGACGAAATGAGGCCGCTAATTGAAACACTTGTCCATTTGGTCACTGCTTTTTCTGAGCGTTTTGAGAAAGCGAAGCGGGAAAAGGGCTTGGTGGATTATGCAGATTTAGAGCATTATTGCCTGGCCATATTAACAGGGGAAATTACTTCAGATGGAGTGTTTCTGCCATCAGAAGCTGCATTAGCCTATCGCCAACATTTTAATGAAGTATTTGTGGACGAGTATCAAGATGTTAACATGGTACAGGAAACCATCTTAAGGCTCGTTGCAAAAGAAGATGAGACCATTGGTAATCTATTCATGGTCGGTGACGTAAAACAATCGATATATCGGTTTCGATTAGCCGAACCGAATTTATTTTTGGGAAAATATAATCGGTTCAGACAGGATGGTAATGGGACAGGATTGCGCATTGATCTTGCACGAAATTTTAGAAGCAGGAAAGAAGTATTAGAAGGCACAAACTATTTATTTAAACAAATCATGGGTGTGAAGGTTGGGGAAATTGAATATGATGAAGCTGCTGAACTGCGGCCGGGTGCACCTTATCCTGAAGATGAGTCATTTCCAATTGAGCTAATACTTATTGATCAAAATAATGATCGTAAAGAAGCGCCTCCAGACGCTGCTGATTCAGAAGGTGAAATAGCACCTCTTGAATTTGATGAGGTGGATTTAGAAAAATCCCAGTTAGAAGCAAGAGTAATGGCTACAAAGATTAAAGAATTAATAGCGAATGAGACAAAAGTTTATAATCCTAAGACAGAGTCATACCGCCCTATCAGGTATCGGGATATGGTTATCCTGCTACGATCTATGACTTGGGCACCTCAAATCATGGAAGAATTCAAACAACAAGGAATTCCTATATATGCGAACCTTTCTTCTGGTTATTTTGAAGCAACAGAGGTGGCTGTCATGATGTCGTTGTTAAGGGTGATTGATAACCCAGTTCAAGATATTCCATTGGCCTCTGTCCTGCGGTCGCCCATCGTTGGGCTGAACGAAGAGGAGCTTGCACAAATACGTTTGCACAACAAAGGCACTTTTTGGGAGGCAGTTAAAAAGTTCTGTACAAGTAGCCCAACAGAAAAAACAGAACTTTTATACGAAAAGGTCCGGCGTTTTTATGATTATTTGGCTGAATGGCGTTCCATGGCCCGTCAAGGATCACTTTCTGAATTAATTTGGCAGCTATACAGGGATACACAGTTTTATGACTTTGTTGGCGGATTGCCAGGCGGTAAACAGCGGCAGGCTAACTTACGTGCCTTGTATGATAGGGCTAGACAATATGAGCAAACCTCTTTTAGAGGCTTATTCCGTTTCTTACGATTTGTGGAGAGAATGATTGAAAGAGGAGACGATTTAGGAGCAGCTAGAGCACTAGGTGAGCAGGAAGATGTTATCCGGATTATGACTATCCACAGCAGTAAAGGACTTGAATTTCCAGTTGTATTTATTGCAGGGATGTCGCGAAACTTTAATATGACTGATATCCGAAAACCCTATATGCTTGATAAAGAGTACGGTTTTGCTGCTAAATATGTAAATGTGGAGAAACGAATTTCCTATCCCTCTTTACCTCAAATTGCTTTTAAACGGAAAAAGAAAATGGAAATGCTGGCGGAAGAAATGCGGGTTCTTTATGTAGCCTTGACGAGGGCAAAAGAAAAGCTTTATTTGACTGGAACCATAAAGGATGTCGGTAAAAAAATAGAACAGTGGAATGATGTCTCAGCGAATACTGAATGGCTGCTCAAGGATTTTGAAAGAGCAGATGCAGGCTGTTATATGGACTGGGTTGGCCCGGCGCTTATTCGACATCAAGATAGTAATGAATTAAGAAAATTTGATAATATACTTGTACCCGAAGAGATCACCAGTCACCCATCGTCATGGAAAATCACATTAATTAGTGCAGATGAGGTGAATAATCAGGAGATTATTCACAGTACAGAAGAGGAATCCCTTCTTGGGCAGGTTGAACAAACTAAACTAATACCGATAACATCACCCTATAGTAATGAAATTAAATCTCGCTTAACATGGGAATATTCCTTTAGCAATGCCTCTACACATCGCTCAAAGCAATCAGTTTCAGAAATGAAGCGGCAAAGGGAAATGTCTGATGAGCATAGTGGTACAGAATTGTTAAGCAAGTTTAAAAAATCAATCACGAAACGTCCTAAATTTATGCAGGAAAAGTCCTTAAGTCCTGCAGAAAGAGGGACAGCACTGCATATGGTCATGCAGCATGTTGATTTGGGGAAACCAATTACAGTTGAAAATATTGACACACAAGTAGAATCTATGGTTACTAATGAACTGCTATCTGTCGAACAGGCAGAGGTTATTGATACGCAGCTCATTGTAAAATTCTTTGAATCAGATTTAGGTAAGAGGATTACAAATGCTAAAGTGGTAAATCGTGAAATTCCCTTTACCCTCTCATTGCCTGCCTCCGAGGTTTATCCTAAATGGACAGGTGAGGATGAATCTGTTTTTATTCAGGGGATTATTGACTGTATTTTTGAGGATGAACAAGGACTTGTCCTTATAGATTTTAAATCGGATGGAATTTATGATCGGTTCAAAGGTGGGTTTGAACAAGCTAGACCAATCCTTGAAGAACGATACCGGTTACAAATCAATTTATATACGAAAGCGTTAGAGAAGATTTGGAAGAGGAAGGTCAATGAAAGATATCTATTCTTCTTTGACGGCGCACATATTTTAAATCTATAACATAAAAGACATAAACCGACTTTGGTTTATGTCTTTTATTAGTTATTCCCGCCAATTGGCTGGTCGAGTACATTCGCATCTAATACGTTAGTACCGCTGATTCCATTTGCTGTAAAGATAATTCCCCCCGTATTAAATCCTCCTGAACCTGCATTTGTCTTCGAGGCACTTTTTGGAGAAATATAGACGGTATCACCGAAATGGACAACACCACCACTTACATTCACAATTTGAACTGGACCAATTATCGCTGGCATAAAAACATCCTTCGCTTAAGTATTCCTACATATCATATTCTTTAATACTCGCTATTGTTCATCTTCCTTATCGAACAACTGCCGGATATGTTTAACCCTTGCTTCTAATGAGACGTTATCACTGTTTCCTACATGAAGGATGGCTGATGAAGACATGGCGAGGATGGAAATAGTATTAACCTTTATAACAGGGAGGACATTATGAGTAGAGATTGAGAATGCTTCATTTATGGGCAATAAAGGAATGGGTTCAGAAAAAATGGGATATTTCGAAAAATTTCCTTCTTCCCCAAAAAACACCTCGGCTTCCCGCTGAACGGCAATGGCTCGTGATGATCCATTAATTATAGCGGAATCCCCAAGTTGGATGGTAGAAGCAAAGGAAGCCGAGGTAACTTTAACAGCATTGACGACAGAGGTTCTCTGGAACATATGTTTTAAGTCCTTTCTAAAATAATGGCACAAACGGACCCATAATAAGTGATTCTGCTGGAGTATCAAAAGTGGATGCCAATTGTATGGTTTGAGTATCGCCAACAAAAACGAGTGACGAACTTGCTACCCCCATAATTCTTATAATATCTACGTGTAGTTCACGATTATAAACTTCAAAGTTCATTTTGTGTATTCATTCCTTTCACACTATCAGGTAAATGATTAATAAATAGTAAGATTCCTTTTTTAATTTCTTGCTTAATTAATTGAACAATAGAATCTTCTGTTTTCTGTTCGTCTTCACGCTCAATTGTATTCTGTATATGATGGTCGATTCTTGCTGGAAGCTGTTTCATAATATCTTGTTTAATAAAATCTAAGTAAGAATCATCTAACCTAATATTTAATTGATTTTGGGTTTCCTTAAACAACACAGGAAGTTCGGTTTCTAAATACTGGTTAATACATTCTTCTATTCTCATAGACTGCTGCATTTGTGCTTTAGGATGAATGGGTGTTTTTAAGGATTGATTGTCTACCGCAAAATCTTCAATATTCGCCAAATCAGATGGATTTAATCCTATGTTTAATGTTCCATCAAGCTTTTCAACCTTCAATTGATCAAATTTGTATTCAATCTTATCTACCCTCATACTAGGCTTATCCTTTAATTGCTTTATTTCTTCCTGCAATTTTTGAAGGGACTGTTCCAGCATGGCGATTCGATTTTCCTGTGCTTGTAATGTCATTTGGACCCACTGGAGAAGTTGTGAATAATCCTGATACATACCATCACCTCACCTTGTATCTTAGTCTCTTTGAACGCCCCCCAAAGGTACTGCAAAACTAGATTGACCGTTCGTTGTTGGAGTGCCTCCTGCTTGTGGTGCGGGGCCAGTAAACCCCCCTGTATTATAAAGATAAGAGGCGGGTTTAATGATTCCAGCACTGCCAATTTGCAGAACGGAAGAATTAGTAATGCTGCTAATCTTAATAAAATTTATTTGAATGGACTGCTGGATATAAAAATTCATTGAAAATCAACCTTTCCTTACGCATTAAGGAAGATTCCTTGATCAATACCATCTGAATCATTAGTATTCGTATTACTTAAATTATTATTATGGACATTTAAACTTTCACCCGTATTAAAGGACCCAGCTCCGGAGAAAGTTTTTGCTGATGAAAATGGCATGATTTTATAGACATCTCCAATATGAAAAACTGAACTGCTGCCAAGTGTAATGACTTGAGCAACTCCTACAATGGCTGGCATAAACAACACCCTTTACCTTTTTTTCTCCTAATATGGTATGTAGGGGGTGGTGTAATGTGATTCATTCGCCCAATAAAAGTAAAAGTGAGTATAACGTTGTTGGGAAAAAAATAAAAATAGGTATATATACCTATGGTTTTTGTTAAAATGATAAATTAGTAGGATATAAGATAAAGGCAAAAGGGCTTATTATTAGTTTAAGAGATCAGTCGGAAACTAAACACTGATTCTCGATAAAGGCAAAACTGATGAAAATCAGTGACGCAAAGCTAAAGGGGCTAAGGCGCATTTGCGCTACGCCAGCCAGTTACCGAAAGAACCGGGTGTTTTTCGTATGCTGCAGCAATCCACTACATAGGTATTTTTATGTACATTGTTGTAATACATTTGTTAACCCCCCTTTCGGTAAAGGCGGGGTTATTTTTATTTAGGTTTTATCGAACCCTGCCTAACCGTTCATATCTTCTTTATGTTTTGTGAGTAAATTGGTTTTCAAAAACAAAAACAAGGCGGGTGGAATCTATGGGGCTATTAAAACAAATCCAACAAAATAATCAGGGACAAGATCTAGAACACAAAATATACAAGTCAGCAAGGCTGACTGTTAAAAGGAATTTATGGAAACCATTAGATCTGCAGGATTTAATTCGTAACGAGACCATGTCAAAAGAAATGGCTCTTTTCCTCTGTACATGTGTAAAAGCTAGATTAAATATTCTAGTAAGCGGTGGAACAGGGGCAGGTAAAACAACCCTTGTCAATGCACTTTCCACTTTCATTCCAAAAGATGAAAGAAGAATTATTGAAGATATTCGAGATAAGAATGGACATGACTTACTCCTAAATGAAAAAAAAGCATTTGATGGTTTTCTTGCAGCAGGGCATTCTAGCAGTCCAAGTAATATGATTGACCGTTTGGAACTCATTGCCTATCTTAATGGGATGAATATGCCTATAAAAGAAATCAGGGAACAAATCGCTGGTACCATTGATATCATTGTTCACCTTTCACGTTTAAATGATGGATCAAGAAAAATTACGAAGATAACAGAGGTCCGGGGACTTGAAGGGGAAGATATTGTTCTTAGAGATATTTTTACGGTTAGTCTTCTTAAAGGTTCTTATTATTAAATGCACTTTTTTTTTAGGATTTAGCTAATGCCTATGGTATGATAGTGTTGCTATAAGCTATTGTACATAGGAGGGAAATTAAATGATTCATGGTCACGTTACAGCTTGGGTTTTAGCCCTAATATTATTTATTGTCGCAATATTTTTACTGAAAAGTGGAAAAGAAAAGGGCGCTAAAATTGTTCAGATGATTTTACGTGTGCTTTATTTGCTAATTATTGCAACAGGTGTTGGACTCCTGTTCATGGTGTCGAATATTGATTTGTTGTATATATTAAAAGCGGCAGTAGGAATTTGGATAATTGGGTTATTTGAAATGATCCTTAGCAAGGCAGCACAAAATCGAAAGACATCAGTTCTGTGGATACAATTTGTTATCGCCTTCTTACTTGTATTGTATTTAGGATTTGATAAACTTCCAATGTCAATCTTTTATGTATAAGTTTAGTTTTTTTAAGGAGCTGTCGGTTTATTTACCGGCAGCTTTTTTTAGTGTAAAAAGTGATGACAAGGATTGCAAATAGTTTTACTATTTATGTAAGGGGAGAGGAGTGTTTGAGATGCTAGTAAGAGTGTTTGCTAATCTCCGGCAGATTTGCGGCGGAGTGGGGGTAGAGGTTATTCCGGAAGGCCAACGGGTAATCGATGTTCTAGATAAAATGGTAGAAATGTTTCCTGATCTCAAGGATGAAATATTTACTGCTGAAAAAGAGCTGCTGCCATTTGTCCATGTTTTTATTAACGGTAGAAATATTATTCATTTGGATGGCCTTGTAACCATTGTAAAAGAAACTGATCAATTTGCATTATTTCCTCCTGTGGCAGGTGGTTAGCATGTTGCACCAGGAATTAGAGTTTCGTGGAATAACTCGTGAACACCTTGGCATGTATTTTGTGGAGTTAGGAGGTAAACAAATTACCGAGCATTTTCCTTTCGTGTATCAATCTGAGGACTGGTATGGAGAGATAGTCTACGAAGAGGAGATTTCGATTACTTCAACCTTTAAAGTAAACGCTGTCTATATCCGATTTTATGCTGCAGATGATATCACGCTTAATCAGCTAATCAAAGATTATCGTGTGAAAACTAGAAGAATAGGTGGATAGTAATTCCCAAGACAAAAGGCTTCTGCAAAAATGCAGAAGCCTATGATTATATCATTAAACTAACTGATTTTCCGGGTCAATAATCTCAAGCTCACGAAGCTTTGCTTCGGTAACTTTACCAGCCTCCCAACCGCGGACTTGGTAGTACTCTTTAAGCATAATATCCATACGGCTGACCTCACCTGCACTATTACCAGAAGCAGGCTCCTCTGTGAATCGTTTTGGAAGATAGTCATCATCTTCTTTATCAAATCCAGCGAGGTTGTTATAATAACGCTCAAGATTATAAATTCTCTCTCCAGCTTTCATTACATCATCAGCAGTCATTGGAATACCAGTCATAGTGCTATATTGCTCTGCATAATGCTCAGCGTTTTCCGAGAATGAAGAAAACTTACAAATATTCATAGAGTCAGAGAAAGCAAGCATATCTTGGAATATTTTTAATAACTCACCTTTTCCTTCGGGCTTAAGGCGATCTGTTGGTTCTGGAATACCCGCAATCTCACTGGCAACTGTATAGCCGCGTAAATGACAGGCTCCACGGTTACTCGTTGCATATCCGAGACCAATCCCTTGAATACCACGTGGGTCATATGCTGGAATAGACTGACCCTTTACAGACATAGATAGCTCAGGTGCACCCCAAGAAGCAGTTGCTTTCGCAGGACCTTCAGCAAGGATACCGCCAAACCCTTCACGGAATGCAATTTTCTTTGTCAAGTCAATCATGGAATCCGCATCGCCCCAGATAAGCTCTTCCGTTATCAATCCTTTTTCATAGGCTTCCATTGTAACGGAGAAGCAGTGGCCTAGTTCAATGGTATCGATACCGTACTCGTTACAGCGGTCAATCAGATATGAAATGGCCTCAGCGTCACTTAATAAGCAGTTAGATCCTAGTGACCAAGCAGATTCAAACTCAATACTTTCGACTCTCGTTTTATATTTTCCATCTTTCACTTCAACTTCAATTTTGCATCCTACAGGACAAGCATGGCAAGTATTATTTTTAACGAGTAAATGCTCGTTGACGTATTCACCACTATGCTTTTCTGCCTCATCCCAATGAGTTAACTGTGAGTTCTTTGTTGGAAGCGCCCCAACCTCATTGATAATGTTGGTTAATACGTTTGTGCCGTATACGGAAAGACCACCTTTGTTTGGTGCTGTTAATCCGCCGTCAAGAATGGCCTTAACTGCCTTTTTGTTGGCCTCTTTATATTCAGTTTCAAGCTTAGGCTGAGGCATATTTCCTTTTTGAGAAGCTTTAATTACAACCGCTTTCAATTTTTTATAGCCTGCAACAGCGGCAGTTCCGCCTCGTCCTGCAGCGCGATCATGCTCGTTAATAAAGGATGCGAACTTAACTGTGTTTTCACCGGCTTGACCAATTGTCATAACACTAAGATCTTGTTCACCGTATCTAGCCTGCATCGTTTTAACTGTTTCCCTTGTTCCTTTACCCCAAAGATCTGATGCATCACGCAATTCCGCCTTGCCATCCTCGATATAAAGATAAACTGGCTTGTCACTCTTACCTGTAAGGATGATATTATCGATCCCTGCCCATTTTAATCGGGCTGCGGTCCATCCTCCCATATGAGAATCCGTAACGGTTCCTGTTAATGGAGACTTTGTCACAACACAAAGACGTCCACTCATGGAAGAACGTGAACCGGTTACAGGACCAGTCATAATACAAAGCATGTTTTCAGGAGACAATGGCTCAACCTCAGGACCGTTATCAAGGACATATTTAACGCCAAGCCCGCGGCCGCCAATGTACTTTTTTGCATCTTCTTCGTTAATAGGTCTGTAATTAATACTGCCTGCTGTTAAATCAACTACCACTTCTTTGTTTAAGAAACCGCCTAAATTCAATGTTTTTCCCTCTCTTTCATTAATAAATTGAAGCTTATCTCCCATTCATATTAAAAAATATTAATAGGATATTCCTCTCAAAATTAATAAATAAACCCAATTCCTATTATACAATTATTTTTATCTATTTAATATTTAAACTTTTCTAAAAATAAATTAAAATTAACGTAAATTGCATGACTCGTTACAATGTGCTACTAAGCTAGAAAAGAGGATACCATATGGACGATTTAGGAAGATATTCAAGACAAATTCTTTTTTCAGGAATAGGGAATGAGGGACAGGTAAAGTTACTGGAGAGTAAGGCCGCTATTGTCGGTGTCGGAGCCCTGGGGACAGTGTGTGCCAATCATTTGGCCCGATCGGGTGTGGGATACATAAAATTAATAGATAGAGATATTGTTGA
>Ga0182744_1003685_pt1 | contig 11841 bp, 13 predicted proteins | sample eDN3rd30CKraftMG_FD_128525 | JGI IMG/M metagenome (GOLD analysis project Ga0182744, IMG submission 128525) | Enriched Miracle-Growth compost microbial communities from Emeryville, California, USA - eDNA 3rd pass 30_C Kraft MG (version 2) (version 2) ...
CCCGCATGCGAGCGCCGCAACGACCGCACAGAACTCTTCCTTGCAATAAGCCGTTGCCTTGGCGAGGCATACGACCCCGCAGGCCCGGGGAAAAACCGACTGCATTTTGTTCGAGGCTTGTTTGATTGCGTTCGAACTCGTCCCACGAGATGTAGCCTTCATGGGCCTGAGGGATGAGCACCTGCCAGTCGGACCTCGGCATCTTCTGCTGTACGGACTTAAGCTTGGCATTGTAGACCGTGCGTGTGCGTCCGTATGCGAAAGCACCAGCGTATCGTGGATTGTGCAAAATCTGGATGCAGCGGTGCGGCAAGGGATCGGCATCACGACGTTGCCGTGTTTCGTAGGAGATGCCGATCCCCTCCTGGTAAGGGTGCCGGACACCGATCTGCACCTGTATGGGACGGTCTGGCTACTCACCCAGGGAGAGGCACGCAAGACCAAGCGAGTGCGGCTTTTCACGGAATTCGTATCAGGAAGGCTCGCCGCGAACGCTCCGCGTCGCGGGGCTGCCGATATCGCACGCGTAGTACCTGCGGGCTGCGGCCGACCCGCAGGTCGGTCATGAACGTGCGGAGGCGCGCGCCAGCTCTTGCGTGTCGACATATTCCCGGATGTTGGTCAATTTGCCGTTCCGAACGGTAGTGGCAAAGACGAAGTGGTCCACAAACGTCCTGTTTGTGGCTTTGACTGTCCCTGTAGCGGAGCCAATGACCAAGACCCTGTGTCCCTGCGCAACGAACTCCGGGGGGTCAGGAAACGAAGTCTCCATCTCCGCAGAGGCCGTCTGAAGCAGGTGTTGCAATCCCCGATGCCCGCGGTGCGTTCCTGCCAGCGGCCAGTCCCTGCCAGGGATGACCCACTCGATATCTTCGGCAGACAGCGCCAGCAGCCCTTGCTGATCGCCACTGCCCATTGCGGCAAAGAAGTCCTTCACTATCTGGACGTTGTCTTGAATGGGCATAAGGTTCCTCCGTCTCTGATATTTGGGTCCATGGGGCATCGTGTTCACCCGACGAACACGCCGAGGTGGCACTGAAAAATGAAGCCGCACGCTGGCAGTCGTCCGCGCCGAAAGGTTCCAACCTGACGGCGGGGACGTGTCGGAGGTTCAGCCGATGTCGACGTTCATGGCGAAGTCCCAGGTGCCGGCGCCGTTCTTGGCCAGGCCGATCATCATCAGCCCGAGTGCTTCGAGCGTCTGGGCCATGTGCAGGCCACCGACATCAAATGGACGCAACCCGACGCTCTCGAGAAAAGTCGACACACGCGCTTTCACCTGCGGATCGTCGGCAGCAATGAAAGCATCGAGGCGTGTGCCCTTCGAAAGGACGTGACCGAAGATCGTGTTGAACGCCTTCACGAGATGTGCGTCGGCGGGCAGGCGTTTAGCAATCTCTTCCGCGCCCGAACTGCCATGTGGCGTGACGAGGCCCGAGAGATCGGAGTTCACGGGGTTGGCGACGTCGATGATCACCTTGCCCGAGAGCGTCTCTCCAAAATCGGCCACCACCGCCGCCACACCACTATATGGCACGGCGAGTATGACGATGTCGCCCGAGGGCGCGGCTCCGTATTCCCCTGTGGTCGCTCCGGCTGCAAGCCGATCGGCGAGCGCCTTTGCTTTGGCCGGGTCACGGCTAATGACTTCCACGATATATCCTGCCTTGGCGATACGCTCGCCGATCGCGTCGGCCATGGTTCCCGAGCCGATGATGCTGATAGTGCTCATGTGTCGTCTCCTAAGAGCTGTGTGTCTTTCGATGAGTTCCAAAGAAGGCTTAGGCAGCCGTGAAGTAGTGGCCGTTGTCGAAGTCTTCGAGCAGGCCGGGCTGAGCGGGTTCCCATCCCAAAGCCCGTCGCGTGATGGTGTTGGACGCCGGGACATCCAGCGTCACGAGGTTCGCGAGGAACCCGAAGTATCCCGGCAACATCAACACATCCGCGGGAATGCTCACCGCGGGCGAGCCCAGACGGCTGCCGATCGCCTCGGCGATCTCGCGGAAGCGGATCCCTTCGCTCTCGGTTCCATGCCAGGACCTCCCAGCTTCACCCTTCTCCAGGGCCAGACGGAACAGGGAGGCAAGGTCCCGCGCATGAACGGCGGGCCAGCGATTGCTGCCGTCTCCGGGATAGCCGATGACGCCCTTCTCCTTGGCCAATCCGATCAGCAGCGGGATAAAGCCCGCCTTGTCCGTCGTGCTGTGCATGACGGGTGGAATCCGCACAACCGAAGACCGTACCCCCCGCGCGGCCAAGCCGATCACAGTGGTTTCGACGATGTTGCGGGCCCGGAGGGTTCCACTGTAGGCATCGCCTCCCGGAAGAGCCGGGTCTTCCTCGCTAGCCGGTCGACCTAGTCCTTCCCAGCCGGGTGAGCCGATGCTTCCCGAGACGACCAGCGGCTTTCCTGTCCCCTCAAGCGCCTCACCGTACGCGAGCATGATCGAGACTTCTGCGGCGGCTACGGCGTCGAGCCCGCCGGAAGGCAGTAGGTCTTGCCTATGGGCGACGTGGATGATGCCGTCGGCCGCCGCGGCGGCCGCCTTGAGACCGTCGAGATCGGAAAGATCACCACGACGGACCTTTGCGCCGAGTGCGGATATCGCTGACGCGGCTGCGTCCGAGCGGGCCAGCCCGGTGACTTCGTGTCCGGCGGCGATGAGGTCGGAGATGATATACGGACCGGAATGGCCGGTCCCACCTGTGACGAAAACGTGCATGGTACTGTTCCTTGTGAGTGAGGTGGCCTGAGAAGTTGCGTTGTCGGTGCCCTCAACCGGGAAGGCGGAGGCCGATCGCGAAGTTGCCGTGCCTGACGGAATGAGCCATGAGGCCCAGCCACAACATGCAGGCATGTTCCAGCGTGCGGGCCATGCTAAGCGGCCCCGCATCCATCGGGCGCAATCCGAGGCTTTCGATGAATGCCGAAACGCCTGCCTTCGCTTGCGCGTTGTCCCCGGCGATGAACACGTCCAGTGGCTGGGCGTGGACTGGGCCAGCCGCCAACACGTTGGCGTTCTGGGTGTTGAAGGCCTTGACAAGGACCGCGCTGGCGGGGGCAACGCGGGCGATCTCCTTTGCTCCAAACGTGTCCGGAGACGTGAGAAAGCCTGAAAGGTCAGATTTGATGGGGTTGGTGATATCGACAAGGATCTTCCCCGCCAGCTTTTCGCCGTACTGCCTCAGAACATCGAGAACGGCTGAGTAAGGTATCGCTAGGATGACGATGTCCCCGGACGGAGCCTCGCCGAACCCTCCGGCCGTTGCTCCAGCTCCGAATTGAAGAGCCAGCGCCCGCGCCTTGGTTGCGTCTCGACTGGTCACTTCGACCGAATGCCCGGCATTGGCGGCCAAGCGCCCTATGGATGCGGCCATCCCGCCGGACCCGATTATACTGATTGTACCCACGCTGCTGCTCCTTGCTTCTTTCGAAGAGTTCTTCGCGTTCTGGGTGGCCCCGGTTGCCAATAGCGCGGGGGCATTATATCTAGTGGATCAGCGATCCATTTATTTGGATCAGTGGTCCACATATATGGTTCAATGATCCATTTAACAAGGAAAAACGATGCGAGCAGACGCGAAAAAAAATTACGACCGCATTCTCGAGGTCGCGCGCAAGGTGATGATCGAGCACGGTTCCGACGCGTCGATGCGCGATATCGCCCGTCGTGCCGACGTTGGATTAGCCACTCTGCTCCGTCATTTCCCTACACGGGAAACCTTGTTCGAGGCCTTGCTGAGCACGAACCTGGACTCTCTGGCGAAGAAGGCCATCGAGCTGGAATCGTCGCACTCCCCTGACGTGGCGCTAAGGTCATGGATTCGGGAATGGTTGGAGTTCGCCTTGAGCTACAGGGGTATCGTGACCATGATGGCAGCGGCCCACACGAACCCCGCCTCAGCGCTTTACGCATCGTGCGCGGCCGTACATGCTACGAGTGCACGCCTACTGTTGAATGCTCAATCCGACGGCACGGCCCGCGCCGACATGAACGGGGACGATCTATTTGCCCTGATGACAGCGCTCGGCTGGGCGGTTGACCAGCCGTCATTCGCACCGCGAGCGGATAATCTCGTTCACCTCATCACGAGCACTGTTCTTGTGGCTCGAGCCGGTTGAACCAAGGACCGGCAGCAGTCGGGTGAATCATGAACTCTTGTATCGGAGGTAGGCCGTGCGCCCCTTTAGAATTGAGATACCTGAAGAGCAGATCGACGACCTCAAGCGGCGGCTACAATATTCCAGGCTTCCGGGAGGAATCTTTCAGGTCGATTCTCAGGACGGTATAAGCCTGCCGTTCATGCGCAGGCTCATGGATTATTGGCGTGAGGGATTTGATTGGCGCGCGCAGGAAGCAGACATTCAGGGATATTCAGTTCACTTCCTTCACAAGGCGGGTGTCGGCCCTGCACCCGTTCCGCTTGTTCTGACACATGGCTGGCCCGGTTCGTTTCTGGAGTTCGAGACGCTCATCCAGCACCTGACAGACCCGGCAAGCCATGGTGGCGATCCTCGCGACGCATTTGACGTTGTGGTTCCTTCGCTGCCAGGGTTCGGATTTTCTCCGGCCCCGGAAGGCCCCGGAACCAACAGTCGCCGCATCGCTGAACTTTGGCACGATCTCATGCGAATTCTTGGCTACGAACGATACTTTGCCCAGGGCGGCGACATCGGCGCGGGCGTCTCGACATGGCTTGGGGTGCTGTCTCGGCGAAATGTCGTCGGCGAACATCTGCCTCCATTGGTTCGGCAACAGCATCGACGCGTCTTTGCGTCTATACAAGGAGAACCGGAAATCACCCCTCGCACTGGAAGGACTAATTCCGTGCGACGTACCCTTCGCGATCGCGCACTTTCCAAGGGAACTGCCCATTCCTCCCCGATCTTAGATAGAACGCGCACTCAAGGTGGAACGGTGGACGGAAATGCCTCGGGGCGGGCATTTTGCCGCCTTGGAGCGACCGCAGGCACTCGCCGAAGATACAAGAGCCTCGTTCCGGCCTTGGCGCAATGCAAAACAAACCGCCAACGCCTTTGACGCGCATGCGGCCTTAGTCCGCGCGGACCTATGTGGTCGCTACTCTTGCTGCCAGGTAGAGCTTGCGGCCGATGCAAAGCCTTGCCGGAGCGTCGTATCCGACCGCAGAAGCGTTTGAACTGCTCAGGACTGGCACCTTGTTGGGCCACCGCATTCAAGAGCGTGACGACTGCTTCAATTCAGCGGACATTCCCGATCTCATGATGTCCGCACCATGCCATAGCGCCTTCACTCGGTCGACGAACCATTTGCCAGCGGGTCCGGGAGGTTGCGCGGGCTGGTGAAACGCCGACATCGTCAGCATGTAGCCTGAGGGTGGCATGTCGTCGACATCGAGGACGGAAAGGACGCCTTCGGAGAGATCTCTTTCGATCATGTGCAGCGGCATGCCGCCCCATCCGACCCCGTCCTTGAGGAAGGCGTGCTTGGTGGACAGGTCCGCCAGCCGCCAGGTCGCGGGCGATGCGACCGCGAAGTCTCGTCCGGATGTGAGGTCGGACCGATCCGTCAGTACGAGCTGGATATGCTTCGTCAGTTCCTGGCGGGGAATGCGGCCTTGAAACAGCGCAAGCGGATGCTGCGGTGAAGCCACCGCGATCAGCGGCAGATCACCCAGACGCTCGCTGACGAGGGACGGAAACGGCTGAGGCAGCGGCGGCAGGATACCGAGGCTGCAGCGGCCGTCCAGAACAGGCTGATAAGCCGCGCCCAGACCTTCGACGAACAGCCGCAATGGCGTCAGTGGAAACTGGTTCGCGAACTCCTTCGCGACCGCGCTGATGACCGAGGTCGGAAAGAAGACGTCGATGACCACTGACAGCTCCGTTTCGACGCCCGAGATCATCGACCGCGCCCTGGCCTTCAGCGTGTCCACCCCGGCGACGATGTTTCGGGCGTCGGCGAGGAGCAGCACGCCCTGCGGTGTCAACGCCGGGTAGCGGCCTGATCGATCGAAGAGTGCGACCCCGATCTGATCCTCCAACGCCCCGATCCACCCACTGACAGCAGACTGCGCGCGGTTGAGTTTTCTGGCCGCCGCAGAGAAGCTGCCCTCATCCACTGCGGCGATGAACGTCCGCAATTGGTCCAGCGAAATACCTTCGATCATTATCGACGATCCATCTCAAAAACAGATATTTTCCATCACAATATATCACCTTATCAGATGAAAGGCCACGGCCTAAGTTGTGAGCACCGTCCGATGTCGAGGTTTCTCCCGGCATCTCCGCAAAAAAAACGCAGTCGCCCAGGAGCAATCATGACTTACGCGATTATTGGAAGTGGCAGTGTCGGCAGAGCTCTCGCGAGCCAGTTCGACCGTAGCGGCGTTACCGTAGGCGTCGCAAACTCTCGCGGACGGGACGCGGCGGCCGCAGCACTCGCTGGATTGGGCAATGCAGTTCGTCCGGTTGGCCTCACTGAAGCACTGGGGGCCGACGTCGTCATTCTCGCGATACCCTTCAAGGCGCACATCGACGTTGCCAAGGCCGCGGCGGACTGGGAAGGCAAGATCATCATCGATGTCACCAATGCATACGGCGTGCCGCTGTCCGATCTCAGCAACGAACCTTCGTCTGCCGTCGTGGCGAAGTCGATGCCCGGCGCCCGTCTCGTTAAGGCGTTCAATCACCTGCCCGCCCATCTTCTCGAACAAGATCCGCGGACGGCCGCAGGCCGCCGGGTCATTTTTCTGTCGGGCGACGACGATCAGGCGGTGTCGGCGGTTTCCGACATCGTTCGTACGCTCGGCTTCGCTCCCATAAACCTCGGAAGAATTGCGGAGGGCGGACGTCTCGTGCAGGCACAGGACAGGAGCTGGGCACCGCTGATCTTCCAGGATCTCTTCAAGGCGGAGTGCTGAGCCGGTGTATGATCATGTCATCTGGCCGGAGCGCTATGAACCAAAGATCTCGGCAATCTACGCGCTCAACGACGTCGACGTGAAGGCGCCTGCCGAGGTGGTGTGGAAGCTGCTGATCGACGCCACGAACTGGTATCGCTACTTCCCTGCCGAAGATCAGGTCGAAATCCTGTCGGGAGAGCAGGGGCTCGCGCTGGGTACCCGGTACAGCCGCGTGACCGTCGGCTACCCGATGAGCCTGGTCGTGACGGAGTTCGTTGAAAACCGGAGGCTCGCCTGGGCTACCACGGTCGATGGCGACACGACAGGGTCCACCGCCTACCACGGCTGGGTCATCACGCCCACGCAGGACGGATGCCATGTCCTGACCGAGGAGACCCAGCAGGGCGAGTGGTTCCTAGACATGCTCGGACGTCGCCACCCCGGCGGCCTCTACCGGTACCACCAGGATTGGGTCGAACGTCTTGCAGGCGCCGCGGAAGCGGCCATCGCCTGATATCAGCGCAGGAAACATACGGGATACATTCCGTCGAGACGGCGCCCGGATCAACCTGAAAGGAAAAACGACATCATGAAGATACAGCTGAATGGCCGCAGAGCCGTCGTCACCGGCTCAACCGCCGGCATAGGATTCGCGATCGCTGAAGGACTTGCACGTGCGGGGGCGTCGGTCGTGATCAACGGGCGTGGGCAAGAGCGCGTCGCCGCAGCGTTGAAGGAGCTCCGGCTACGTCTCCCGGAAGCAGAACTCACAGGGGTCGCCGCCGACCTGTCGACATCGGAAGGATCGTCCATTCTAGCGGACCGGATCACAGACGCCGACATCCTCGTGAACAATCTCGGCACCGCTCACGTCAACAGCTTCTTCGACCAGTCGGATGCCGAATGGCTTGACCTGTTCCAGCTCAACGTCATGAGTGGCGTTCGAGCCGCCCGGCATTACATGCCAGGGATGGTCGAACGCGGCTGGGGCCGCGTCGTGTTCATCAGCAGCGAATCCGGCGTCAACATCCCGAAGGAGATGATCGACTACGGGATGACGAAGACGGCGCAGCTCTCCGTGTCCCGTGGCCTTGCTGAACTGGTCGGCGGGAGCGGGGTGACCGTCAACTCGGTCCTGCCTGGTCCCACGCGCTCCGAGATTCTCGGCAACTGGATGGCGGCCACGGCAAGCGAGCAAGGGATCACGCAGGACGAAGCCGAGCAGAACTTCCTGAAGACGATGCGGCCCACCACTCTCATCAACAGGTTCACCACAACCGACGAAGTCGCGAACATGGTGGTCTACGTCTGTTCGAAACAGGCTTCCGGAACAAGCGGGGCGGCACTGCGCGTCGATGGCGGGGTGGTTCGGTCGATCATCTGATCCAACCCGCCACCCATTCCGATCGACCATGGCCACATGGTCGATCCGAAATAAAAGCTCAAACCCTGAGGATATGGAATGTTCGAAGTCATTAACTGGCCGGCGGATATGGCCCCCAGCCGCTCTCCGATCCACTTCACCAACGAGCTCGAGGTGGCGGTGCCGCCCGCCACAATCTGGTCTCTCCTGACCGATCCGCTGTTCTGGCCGACCTACTATCCGGGCGTCTCCCACGTCGAACTTCTCGACGGATACACAACCCTGCAGCTTGGCAGCCGCTTCGAGACTAATCTCGCCGGCCAGGACGTCGCGGCGTCGGTCGTCGAGTTCGAGCCGATGACGCGCATCGCATGGGCTGGCGGACCAAAGGCATCGCCGTCCTCCAGAGCCCACCACGCGTGGATCATCACGCCGACCGAGCGCGGATGCCATCTCTGGACCGAAGAAACCATGCAGGGGCCGCTTTGGATGGAACTTGCCAAGGAGGCGCCGGATATCTTTTGGCGAACACACGAGAAGCTGCTTCGAGACCTCGCGGACGTCGCGGTCAAGCGCAGAGCTGCGATGCCGGGCCAGAACGACACAACGAGTCTATCCTGATGAGGCTGGGACAAAAGCGGTCGGCTCCAGAACGCTGGTAGCCGCATTGGATGAGCGGCAAGACATCTGTCAAGGGCGGCAGAAAAGTCGGCCACGGTGGCGGCGCAAAACCAGTCCAGTTGGAACGCGCGCATGGGAGCGCCTGGAGGGCGTAGCCCGCAAGGCGGTCCCATGCGCGGGCGGCCCAATTTTGGGGGGAGATCAACCGTCGGGGGTGGCCTGGCGGGAGCGGCTTAGAGCCAGGCGATAGCTGTCGCCATTCATCTCCAGGATGCTGACGTGGTGGGTCATGCGGTCCAGCAAGGCGCCGGTGAGCCAGTCGGACCCGAAGGTCTCGGTCTATTCGTCGAAGGGCAGATTGCTGGTGATCAGTGTGGAGGAGCTTTTCGCTTGTCCGTTGACGAGGTCTCCTCGGGTGCGTCCTCCTCCTCCGAGGCGTCATGGTCCAACGCAAACCTTATCGCAGCTTCAAGATCCCGAATGTCCTCGTCCGAAAGCTCTGCAAACGCAGCGCGCTTACGTTTGGAAATCGACCCGTTGTTCTGCATGTAGAAATTGACAAACATCGAGGCGCGTCGATCCGGCATGTCGATGACTTCCCTGACCGCCTTATAGGCTTTGTCATAGATAGCCATGAAATCGAGTTCTTCCCTGAAGTCGATCCGGATCGTCTCGGAGATCTTTGCATAAAGGTACTCGACGAGTTCGGTCGCGTCGAAATACCTGTAAAGCGCAGACGTGTCGTTCTTCACTACGATCTGCTGCGAATTGTTCATTTCCCAGTCGATCAGATTCATCGTTGGCCCAGAAAACGATTCCAGTGCCGCGTCATAGGATTTCTGGTCGCGGACGATCGCGGCAGAGACCGGGAAGAGAACTTCGTGGGGTGTGAAGCCCTCCCTCGACAGTACATGATGCATCAGGAACCGGTGAATGCGACCGTTTCCATCTTCAAAGGGGTGCAGGAACACAAAGGAAAATGAAATTGCAGCTGCCGCTGCCACAGCATCGTCGCACCCCTGGAGACGCGCCGACATCGCCGCCCAGTCTCTCATCAGGGACAAGAGGTCCTGTGGACGCGGGCAAACGAAGTGGACCTTTTCGCGATACCCGATCGTCTCTCCCACGAAATTTTGGAAGTCGCGAAAACCTTTGGCGGCGTATCGCGGATCGACGATCTGGTTCTGAAGGTCGATCAAGTCCTGATCACTCGAAGGGTCGAACAACGCCGTCTGACGCAGGGCATTTACGAAGCGCTCGGCCTTCTGTCCGGTCGCACGTTCATGTTCTATTTCGAACGAGGACTTGGTTTCCTTCGTGTATAGGTAGTTCACCGCACGGGCCAAGACTTTGGGGTCGCAATCCTGAACGAGTTCCCTCGCCTGTTGATCGATGCCCTCTTGCTGGAAGCTCCGAATTGCTGGCGTCTGCCGAACAGTCAAACAGAACCCAGGTACGCCGAGCATGTTGTTCGTTACGCGGTGGCGGACCGAATTTATTCCGACCGAGCCGATATTGAGTTCGGGATCGAGGGCTTTGGTGTACTGGACCACAGGGGCATCAGGAAGGTCGAGTGTTTCGCCCGTGAAAAATTCATACATGAACCATGCGCGGCGCGAGAAGGCGCCGTTTGGTTCAGCGCGAACCATATCCTCGATCACATTAGGCCGGATCGCAGTCATGGCGGCGGCCATCACAGCACTGTCGACTGGCTCGTTTTTAAGTGCGAATTTCAGGTGCCCGGCAATTGTCTCCTCGGGTGCATAGGGGGTACTGTATTTTTCGATCGTTCGCCCATTTCCCGTGGTAGTCCGCCTTGCGCCGGGACCGCAGTAGGATGTGACGGCGGGGAGAGGCACGCGGAGATTCAAATTCTCGATGAGCCAGAGCTGCCCAATTGCGACATCCACCATGTGTCGGCCCTCAAAAAACGTTCAGCGACCTTAAATTTCTTTCAGGATTTCACGCAAGCCTCAAAAAACGTTCAGCTCGTTAAAAAAACGCTCAAGAATCGGCCGAACCCTCAAAAAACGTTCAATCCTCGTGTGCCTGAATAATCGTTCAAAAATCCAGACTAGCTAAAACTTCGCTCAGCGTTCAAAAAAACGTTCCTCCCAAAAAAAAGAAATGTTCAAGAGACCAGCGCTGTGGAGCTGTAACGAAGATTGAGAACGACATGACCATGAAAATGGCCCTTCCCGGTGGCACTTATCCCTTCATCGACAAGCGCTACCCATTGTGTGAGCTAGCGATGATAGAGGCGCCCGCCGAGCTCGAAACACTGCTCCGTTCCCAGGCTGCCGCCAACGGGATCGAGATCGCGCGAGGCATTCCGATTGAACTCAGATGCCAAGCTGAGGCGTATCCGGACGCGACCTTTCTGGTCTACTGGCCCGATGACGACGAACGGCTGCACATCGTGGTGCGGATTCCGATCTGAAGCCGTCCGACATTCCGATCAATATCCGGCTACCGTTCCGATTTGAAGCCGGACACGATTCCAATCAATTACCGGCCGGTTCTCGGCTCTAACGATACCCCTTGGGTCAGCAACTTTGGCATCAAACCTCCCGGTACACGAGGAGAGTTTGATGCCGGCAAAGAGAAGGCTGACCACGAGACAATTACGACAGATGCTCCGGCTCGCCGGAAGCGGAACAAGCAGCCGCGAGATTGCGGTTGTGCTGGGCGTTGCGCGCAGCACGGTGCAGGACAATCTGAAGCGTGCGGCGCAAGCGGGCTTGACCTGGCCCTTGCCCGGAGAGCTGACTGACGATGCGCTTGAACATCGCCTTTTCGCCCGCGCCGGGGTCAAGCAGGGGCAACGGCGAAGGAAGGAGCCTGACTGGGCTGAGCTTTCGATCGAGCTGAAGAAGCCAGGCGTGATACTGCTGATCCTTTGGGAAGAATACCGTAGCGACCATCCCGACGGTTACGGCTACCGCATCAGGAGGTTATCTTCATGGACGAGG
>Ga0182744_1003689_pt1 | contig 11829 bp, 13 predicted proteins | sample eDN3rd30CKraftMG_FD_128525 | JGI IMG/M metagenome (GOLD analysis project Ga0182744, IMG submission 128525) | Enriched Miracle-Growth compost microbial communities from Emeryville, California, USA - eDNA 3rd pass 30_C Kraft MG (version 2) (version 2) ...
AAAATGGTATTCCTATTGATGCTGATCTTGTTTTTGATGTTCGTTTTATTACAAACCCTTACTATGTGGAGGAGCTGCGTCCCAAAACGGGCCTGCAAGAAGAGGTATCTTCGTATGTATTAGCTCAAGAAGAAGCACAGGAGCTAATCGTTAAGCTGACAGACTTGTTTAAATTCATGATTCCACAATATATCAATGAGGGGAAATCCCAGCTTGTCATTGCCTTTGGCTGTACAGGCGGCCAGCACCGTTCTGTAACGTTGGCTGAATACTACGGAGAGCTGTTTAGCGATAGCTACCAAACGGCAATTACCCATCGAGATATCAATCGCAGAAAGGATTGACGAAATGAAGAAGCACAAAACGAATATCGTCGTCATAGGAGGGGGTACTGGTCTTTCTACAATGTTGCGCGGATTAAAAAACCATCCGTTTAATATTACTGCAATAGTTACGGTTGCAGATGATGGAGGATCTTCAGGCCGCCTTCGCGATGACTATGATATTCCACCGCCTGGTGATATTCGGAATGTAATTGCCGCACTATCGGACACAGAACCATTAGTTGAGCAAATGTTCCAGTATCGTTTTTCTCAGTCCGAGGATTTGGGTGGTCATTCGTTGGGAAATTTAATGCTTACTGCTTTAACTGATATTACAGGCGATTTTAGCCATGCCATTGCAGAAATGAGCAAGGTATTAAAGGTCCATGGAAAAGTAATACCGGCAGCAAATCGAAAAATCGCTTTACATGCGGAACTAATAGACGGATCGATTATTGAAGGGGAATCCAAAATTCCCAATTCTCAATTACCGATTAAACGCGTCTTTTTAGTCCCGGGAGACGTGAAACCGCTTCCTGAAGCAATTCGTGCGATTGAAAAAGCCGATTTTATCCTGGTTGGACCTGGAAGCTTATATACTAGTATTATTCCAAACTTAATCGTAAAACAAATTGGCAGTGCATTGGTGAAAGCGAAAGGGAAAAGAATCTATATTTGCAATCTCATGACGCAAAAAGGCGAGACCTTGAATTTTAGAGCAACCGATCATGTCCAAGCAATTTTTGACCATGTCGGCAGCCCGTGCTTGGATGCCATCCTTGTAAATGATATTGAATTGCCATCTCCCATTAAAGAAAACTATAAAGAAGAGAATGCAGAGCCTGTGTTGTTTGATATCGAGAAGTTAGAAAATATGGGACTAGAGGTTATTAAAAAAGAGATCGCCACAATACAGTCCGGCGTTGTTCGCCACGAGTCAAATAAAATTGCTCAATGGCTAAGTGATTATACATTGAATAGAATGTAAAAAACATACAAGGCTTTAGATTGGAATTGTGTGGTATGATTGTTTTCATACATAGGTGAAAGGGGGGAAAAAGATGTCATTTGCTTCCGAAACGAAAAAGGAATTGACGCAGCTAGAATCCGATGATCATTGTTTAAAGGCGGAGGTATCTGCGTTGATTCGCATGAATGGAACATTATCCTTTACAAATAGACAGCTCAGTCTGGACGTGCAGACCGAAAATGCAGCGATTGCGAGAAGGCTTTATACAATTGTCAAAAAGTTATATCCATATAATGTGGAATTGCTGGTTCGAAAAAAAATGCGGTTAAAGAAAAACAATGTCTACATTTGCCGTGTTCGTGAGGGTGCTCGTGAACTATTAGCAGATTTAGATATTTTATCTGAAGACTTTCAGTTAAATCATTCGCTCTCTTCTTCCTTACTTTTAAATAGAGATCAGAAACGAGCATATTTACGTGGTGCGTTTTTAGCAGGTGGCTCTGTAAACAACCCTGAAACTTCAGCATATCATTTAGAAATTTATTCATTATATAAAGAGCATGGTGAAGCATTAGCGGATTTGATGAACAAATTCAACCTCAATGCCAAAACCATTGAACGAAAAAAAGGTTTTGTTACTTACTTGAAAGAAGCTGAGAAAATTTCTGATTTTTTGGGAATTGTTGGAGCTGTACAGGCCATGCTAAAGTTCGAGGATGTCCGCATCTTGCGTGATATGCGAAATAGTGTAAATCGAATTGTTAACTGCGAAACAGCGAATCTTAACAAAACAATCGGTGCCGCTATCCGTCAGGTGGAGAATATCCGCTTTATCGAAAACGCGATTGGTTTAGATCAATTACCAGAAAAGTTAAGAGAAATTGCAAGGCTTCGAGTTGAATACCAAGATGTCACATTAAAAGAACTAGGTGAAATGGTGTCAACGGGTACAGTAAGCAAGTCAGGCGTAAACCATCGATTGCGTAAAATTGATGAAATCGCAGAAGCCTTAAGACGAGGCGAAACCATTAAATAATTTTGGAAAATAGTGTATAATCATGATAGATATAAATTTTACTGAAGTTTTAAAAAATTGTAGGATTCTATCATTGTTCTTTTCATACAATTTAGATAAGATAAATGTATATAGATGAACGGTTTGAAAGGGAGTATCGTAAATGGTTGAAACCAATGTGGAAGTAAAATTGAAATCGGGTTTACAGGCGAGACAAGCGGCTTTGTTTGTTCAAGAAGCCAATCGTTTTAAATCGGAAGTGTATTTACAAAAAGATGAGAAAAAAGTAAATGCTAAGTCTATTATGGGGATTATGAGTTTAGCCATAGCAAGAGGAACAACGATTACTCTAATTGCTGAGGGGAAAGACGAACAAGAAGCCGTAGATGGACTAGTATCTCTTATTCAACGAGAAGAATAAGGACAAAATCATTTGTAAACGCTCGCAAACTTTGGGGTATCTCACAACTGCTGGGATGCCCTTTTTTCCAAATAAAAAATGGTGAGGAGGAAAGAATCCTCATCACCATCTGCTAATACAATTATTTATCTTCGATTCGAGTAATAATTTGGTCGATTAAACCATATTCTTTTGCTTGTTCAGCAGTCATGAAGTTATCGCGGTCAGTATCTTGTGCGATGCGGTCTAAAGATTGACCAGAACGATCAGCTAAAATTTTGTTTAATTTGTCACGCAAGAATAAAATACGTTTTGCAGCAATTTCAATTTCAGTTGCTTGACCTTGTGCACCACCTAGTGGTTGGTGAATCATTACTTCTGCATTTGGCAAGGCAAAACGTTTGCCTGGTTCACCAGCTGTAAGCAGGAATGCACCCATAGATGCAGCCATACCGATACAAATTGTTGATACTTGCGGTTTAATGAATTGCATTGTATCGTAAATTGCCATACCTGCTGTAATTGATCCACCTGGTGAGTTGATGTATAAAGAAATATCTTTATCAGGATCTTCTGCTGCCAGGAATAATAATTGAGCAACAATTGAGTTGGCAACATTATCATCGATAGCACTGCCAAGCAGGATGATGCGGTCTTTTAAAAGACGGGAATAAATGTCATATGCACGCTCTCCGCGACTTGTTTGTTCAATAACTGTAGGAATTAAATTCATTTGTAAATCCTCCTTAAAAGATTTATTCGTTGACTCTGTGCTAAAAAGAATACCTTTTAGCTGTACATCTATCATACACAGAATAGTCAAGAAAGGTCAAATATAAACCACCGGCCTTAACTAAAATATTGCAAGTTTCTATCCGCTATTATTCTATGACCCATTTTTAAAATAAGAAGTAAAGTATAAAAGTTTGAATTTGCAACTTCCGCCACCGGAAATGGAGCGTTTAAAGTATCCATCAATTGGACACAATAAAATCAAATTTAACTTCAATTTAGTAGTTGAATTACTTTGTATACATTTGTATAATAGAAAAGTCGTATTTTACTGTTGGCGTTATGACCTAAAGCATAAGAAGTATGTAAATGAAGAACAATTCTATTTTCAAAAGCGTTACGAGTAAGTTTTCCTATTATAAAATGTCCTCGTGGTGTAATGGATAACACTGAAGATTCCGGTTCTTCCGCTGGGGGTTCGATTCCCTCCGAGGGCGCCATTTTACTGATTCAACTAAGAAATTTAATAAGGTAGACCTTCCTGGTTATATTAGCTTAGCAGCCTAATAGCATCCAGAGGGAATGAAAAATAAGGGATAAAATGCAATTACTGTACCAATTCATTTTATCCCAAATTCATTCTCTTTAAACTATCATTACCAATCTTTTCATATAAAATTTTTATAAGTTACGATCGTGTGTTTAGTTTTTTAAAGGTTTGAAACAAATAAAGAGAAAAACAGCCCGAAAAGTTTGCATAAAACTTTTCGGGCTGTTTTTTATATGGAGGAATGTCTGCTTCTATTAGATGTGTTAATAGATTGTAATATTTGGGATGTGCAATAGAGTTGTTCGATAGAAAAAAATTAAGGTGGACTCTCACAAATATTCTCCGTAACTCACGTGTCTGCGTAAGTTCTACGCTTTAATTTTAGAAAATTTTATGTTGTTTAAATATTGCGAAGTTTATATAATGATAAATATATTTTCTGATTTTAAAATAGTCTGAAAAATAAAATTAGGAAGATAAATAGAGTTCGGGGGGAATTGCTTTGTTAAAAAAGAAAAAGTTATTGTCATTAATCACACCACTTGCTGCTGCTTCAATTATCCTGGCTGCATGCGGAACTTCAGAAGAAACAGGAACTAACGGATCAACGGGCGAAGAGGGAGAAGGAGCTACTAAATTGGTCGTAGGGACTGACGCGGCCTATGCACCATTCGAATCATTTGATGACAGCGGAAAAATCGTTGGAATTGATGTGGACGTAGTCAATGCAATCGGCGAAGAGGTTGGCGTTGACTTTGAAATCAATAACGTAGCGTGGGAGCCTCTATTCCAGCAAGTAACAAACGGGGAAGTGGATCTAGGCGTTTCTGCCATCACAATTACTGAGGAACGTAAAGAAACTTATGACTTCACAGAGCCATATTACGAAGCAACACAATTAATCGTAACAAAAGAAGATTCTGATATTGCCTCTTTAGCAGATTTAAAAGATAAAAAAATCGGTGTTCAAATCAACACAACTGGCCACTATGCAGCACAAGATCTACAAGGGAAAACGAGCACAAGCATTTTGCCATATGAAACTACACCAATCGCGATTCAAGAAGTTATCAACGGGACAGTGGATGCGGCAATTGGCGATAATGCAGTAATTCTTGAATATATTAAAAATAATCCAGATTCCAAATTAAAATCTATTGAAGATGATAGCTTCGAAAAAGAATACTATGGATTAATGGTGAAAAAAGGAAATGAAGAAGTGCTGGATCTTTTAAATGAAGGTATTGAAAAATTAAAGGAAACTGGAAAATTAGCTGAAATTACTGGTCAAGAGATCGAATAATTAGATGGAGGTATTTCAGATGAACTTCTTAGATATGCGTTGGGACATTGTCTGGAACTACCGTGAGTTTTTTATAAATGGTATTTGGGTGACAATTATATTAACCGTTTGTGGTTATATAGGGGGCATCATACTAGGAGTACTATTGGGATTAGGGAAAACATCAAAGAGAAAATGGATTTATTTGCCATGCAAGCTTTATGTTGATTTATTCCGCGGTACTCCAATGCTTGTCCAGATTTTGATCATCCATTTAGCATTGATACCCGCGGTCTTTGGACAGTCATTTGGCTTTATTTTTTCAGGGATTACAGCGCTTGTGTTGAATAGTGCTGCCTATAATGCGGAAATTATCCGTGCTGGGATCGAATCGATTGATAAAGGGCAAATGGAAGCCGCACGATCCCTTGGTCTAACTCATGGACAAGCGATGCGAAAAATCATTTTACCGCAAGCAATTCGCCGAATGATTCCACCGTTAGGAAATGAATTTATCGCCTTATTAAAAGATTCTTCGTTAGTAACAGTAATTGCGGCGAACGATATTTTATATGCAGCAAAAGTAGTCGCAGGAGCATACCAGCGTTTCTGGGAACCCTATTTAGTAGCGGCAGTTTTATATCTAATCTTAACTTATCTTGTTACGAAACTGGTGGCATTTGTTGAGAGACGATTTAGCATTAGCTATAATCCGCGTAAAAAACGAGAAGGGCGGACTTAATGCATGATAAAAGTAGAAAACTTACATAAATCCTTTGGCCGTTTAGAAGTGCTGAAAGGAATTAACTATGAAGTTCGCGAAAAAGAGGTAGTCTGTGTAATCGGCCCTTCTGGTTCGGGGAAAAGTACATTTTTAAGATGTATTAATCTGCTCGAGGAAATTTCGGATGGGGCAATCTATATTGAAGGCGTACAAGTGAATGACCCGAAAACGGATATTAACTTGATCCGGACAGAGGTAGGAATGGTATTCCAGCAATTTAATTTATTCCCGCATATGACAGTTGTCGAGAATATTACGATGGCGCCGATGTTTATTCGCAAGCTATCGAAAACCGAAGCAGAAAACCTAGCTTTAGAATTGTTGGATAAAGTAGGACTTCGTGAAAAGGCGGATAACTATCCACAGCAGCTTTCAGGCGGTCAACAGCAGCGTGTTGCGATTGCTCGAGCGCTGGCGATGAAGCCAAAAGTGATGTTATTTGATGAACCAACTTCCGCTTTAGATCCAGAGATGGTAAAAGAAGTATTGGATGTTATGAAGCAATTGGCACTTGAAGGGATGACCATGGTGGTGGTGACCCATGAAATGGGCTTTGCCCGCGAGGTTGCGGATCGAGTAGTGTTTATGGATGGCGGCTATATTGTTGAGCAGGGCAAGCCGGATAAGATCTTTGATGCGCCTCAAAATGAACGGACAAAAGCATTTTTGGGGAAAGTTCTATAAGTAAAAAAACCAGTTGATGTTTTTGGACATCAACTGGATTTTAATGTTGGGCGTTGTTTGTCTATCCGCAGGTGCCAGCTCCTCGAGCCACTTCGAAATCGGCTGCACCAATTGCCGATTTCTCCAGTTGTTTTCGCCAGCTAAACGGGCACCCGCACCTTTTCCTTATTAGTTCGGCATATCTTTTGCTTTTTCTGCTTGGCCATACATGTTCAACATTGTTTGCATGTCGGCTGGAGAAAGTTGTGGAACTTGGTAGTAGCCTTTTTTGTTTTGGTAAAGGGATAATTCGTATGCCATTTCAATACAGTTTTGAATGGAGTCTTGCAGCACACGGCGTACAACCGGGTTAGTCGATTCAAGAGCAGCAGTTGTTTTGCCAGTTGCCCCCATTTTATGGGCATTCATTAAAAAGCCGGAAATAATGCCGTCGTTGATTTCATTTGCCGACGTCATTGGTTTCTTTGGCTGGCCTGGTGTTAACCCGTAGTTCGTGTCATTGCCCATTTGCATTTTGTAAGAACGTGTTGGGTGGCTTGGATCTTGACCAGTTTTGAAACATTCGGCCGTAATATTATACTCGTCTAACATGAACGCGTATTGTCTGTCCAAGATATTTAGAAGTTCTTGGTCTTGTACATGAGGACGGAAGAAGATAAATGTGTTCATTCCACCGATTGCGGCACTTAGAACCTCATGAACGTCCATAACTTCGTGTGCACCGTGGTTCATTGAAAGAGGCATATTCCCTTGATTTGCTTGAGATTCATTCATGAATTGATTGTCCATTAAAGTATTCCTCCCAGATTTTAGTGTACAAAATCGTACGACTATAGTTTGTGTAGTTACAAGTTGATTATTCGGTTCATTTTTGAGATTCTTAGAAGGAATAATTTAGTAAGTGGAGGCATTTTTGTGAAAGTAAAGTATTATTCCAGACCAGGCTGTCATCTATGTGAGGAAGGGTTAGTGACTTTAAAGCTTCTAAAAGACGATTTTCCATTTGAAATTGACATTATTAATATTGAAGAAGATGAAGCCATCCATGAAAAATATATGCTGATGATTCCGGTAGTCGAAAAAAATGGGGAAGTCATTCAATATGGAACCCTTGATTACGTGACGCTTTATGAAGCACTTCAGCCGTAAAATGGAGTGCTTTGTAAAAAATAGTTCAAAATATTTGTAGAAACTTCTGCAAAATTGTATACTCTATTTATAGAATATTTTTTTAATTTAAGTGGGACAAAAATGAAGTTGTGGGACGAAATTTACCCCACTGAAAGCTGCAGGTGTATTTCTTGGAAAATATGAATCCACAGCAAGCGGTTCAACTTCTTGTACCGGAACTCTCATCAATCATCCAGTTAAGATATCGAATTTTACAAACGATTGCTGTCGCCGGGCCGATTGGTCGAAGGACGATCTTGGATACCTTGAAGATTTCTGAGCGAACAGTTCGCAACGAAATCGCTTTGCTGAATGATCAAAACCTAATTGAAACTTCACAAAAAGGTATGATTTGTACGAGTAAAGGGTATGGAATACTTGAAGAACTAAAGGAAACCTTTCAGGAAGTTTCCGGACTTGGCTTAAAAGAGAAAAAGTTAGCCAAAACGTTAGGCATTAAAAAAGTGATTATCGTTCCTGGAGATGTAAATGCAGATCCAGGGATTCAACAGCTCATTGGCAAAGAAGCCAGCGAATATTTAACGAGTATCGCCAAGAAAGATTATACCGTTGCAATTACTGGCGGAAGTACTGTTGCATCACTGACGAACTTTTTAGCTCCTACAAAAGCGCTGAGCGCACTTACATTTGTAGCGGCGCGGGGAAGCCTCGGCAATGAAATGAGCCTGCAAGCGAATACGCTCGTTTCACAGTTCGCCTCAAAATGCGGAGCGGATTTCCGTACCTTATATTTGCCGGAAAATTTAAGTGAAACAGCTTTTACAACCATGGTTCAGGAACCAATTGTGAAAGAAGTCCTCGATTTTTATGAGGATATTGATATTGTCATTCACGGCATTGGTTCAGCAACGGAAATGGCATACCGCCGCGACTCCAGTGAAACCATCATTAAAATGCTAGGTGAAAAAAATGCGGTAGGAGAAGCATTTGGTTATTATTTTGATGAAATTGGAGAAATAATATACCGAATCAACACAGTTGGAATCCAGCTTGAGCAGGTGAAGCAAAGTCCGCATATTATTGCGGTAGCCGGCGGAGTCTCAAAGGCAAAAGCGATTGAAGCCTATTTCAAAAATAACGCTGCACAGCAAACGGTCCTTGTTACGGATGAAGGGGCAGCAAATGCCATTTTAGAAAAGTAGTGGAACGCGAAAAGTATCATTATTTGATGGTTAATTCATTTCTTTATAGGCAAAACTGTTATCGCCTAAAAGAAATTTGATTTAGATAGAAAATATTATTTATTTGGAGGAAATTGATATGGCAATCAAAATTGCAATTAACGGATTTGGACGAATTGGAAGATTAGTTTTTCGTGAGGCAATTAAAAACAGTGAATTTGAAGTGGTAGCAGTTAATGACTTATCGGATGCACATCAGCTTGCTCACCTTTTAAAATATGATTCCGTGCATGGTGTTTACGATGCCGATGTACAATCTGAAGACAATGCCTTTATCGTTGATGGGGCAAAAGTTCAAGTATTCTCTGAGAAAGACCCAGTAAACTTGCCGTGGGGCGAGCTTGATATCGATGTTGTCATTGAATCGACAGGTCGATTCCGTTCAATGGAGGAAGTTTCGAAACATGTTCAAGCCGGTGCGAAAAAAGCGATCCTTTCAGCTCCTGCAAAAGGTGAAATGCCAACTTATGTAATGGGTGTTAACCATACAGAGTACCAGCCATCAGAAGATGTCATTTCCAATGCGTCATGTACGACAAACTGTTTATCGCCAGTGGCTAAAGTGCTTGATGAGAAATTCGGCATTAAACGCGGCATGATGACGACAATTCACTCTTACACAAATGACCAACGCATTCTTGATTTCCCGCATAGCGATCCAAGACGTGCGCGTGCTGGTGCTGTATCAATGATTCCAACAACTACAGGAGCTGCAGTAGCAGTTTCAAAAGTACTTCCTCAGTTAAAAGGGAAATTGGATGGATTCTCTATGCGTGTACCGACACCAAACGTATCATGTGTGGACCTTGTGGTAGAGTTAAACGCATCTTCAGTCACTGTTGAAGATATCAATAATGTTTTAAAAGAAGCGGCTAGCGGGGAATTAAAAGGTATCCTTGATTATAATGAATTGCCTTTAGTTTCAATCGACTATAACGGAAACCCTCATTCATCGACTGTAGATGGTTTATCAACAATGGTTTTAGATAATAATATGGTGAAGGTTCTTGCTTGGTATGATAATGAAGTAGGCTATTCAAACCGATTAATGGACTTAGCTAAATACATTACACAAAAATAAAATTTCATTTTTCATAACGTAACGGGTTCTAATTTAATGTGTCATACTTTTTCTTATTAAGTTCGCTATTGTGGTTATTTGTTATGACATATTTAGCTGGAAGTAAGTAAAAAGTATAGCCTTTATAATTATTACCATTTATAATAATGGAGGGTAAAGGAAGCGATGGATAAAACTGCCCATCGCTTTTTTTTCGGCAGATTGCTTAAAACAGTCGGCTACCTCAAATTAATAAGATTACACAGTAGTTATGGTTTCTAAAATAGCGCATGTAAGCAGTAAAGGAGACGCTTTATTTCTTACCAGGAGCGGCATTTAGTATATAGTTAACAAAAAAGTGAATCGAATCAGGATTTGAAGGAGGGTTTTCTTCAATGTTTTTAAAGAAGACGATGAATGATGTAGAACTGAAAGGCAAACGAGTATTTGTGCGAGTGGATTTCAATGTACCGATGGAAAATGGTAAAATTACGGATGATACACGCATTCGTGCAGCAATCCCAACGATTAAACAACTGGTGGAGTCGGGAGCAAAGGTGATCCTTGCTTCTCATTTAGGACGTCCAAAAGGTGAAGTCAATGAAGAGATGCGTTTAACTGAGGTAGGCAAACATCTATCTGAACTCATCGGTCAACAAGTTGCTAAATTGGACGAATCCATTGGTGCAAACGTAGAAAATGCTGTAGCAGCAATGCAAGAAGGCGACATCGTCTTATTAGAAAATGTTCGATTCCATAAAGGTGAAGAGAAAAACGATGAAGAGTTATCGAAATCTTTCGCGAAATTAGCAGATGTGTATGTAAATGATGCATTTGGCGCGGCACATCGCGCACATGCTTCCACGGAAGGAATCGCCAAACATATTCCTGCAGTATCCGGCTTGCTTATGGAAAAAGAGCTGGATGTATTAGGAAAAGCTTTGTCGAATCCTGAAAGACCGTTCACGGCCATTATTGGCGGAGCAAAGGTAAAAGACAAAATTGGTGTTATCGAAAACCTGTTGGATAAAGTAGATCACTTAATCATCGGCGGCGGACTATCCTTCACATTTACAAAAGCACAAGGTCATTCGATCGGAAAGTCTTTATTAGAAGAAGATAAAATCGAATTAGCGAAAAGCTTTATCGAAAAAGCAAAAGAAAAAGGTGTACAGCTTCATATGCCTATCGATGCTGTCGTTGCCAACGAATTTTCAAAGGATGCAGAAACGAAAGTTGTGGCCATTGAAGAGATTCCAGAAGACTGGATGGGGCTTGATATCGGTCCGAAAACAGCGGAGCACTACGCAGCCATCATTAAAGATTCCAAGCTAATTATTTGGAACGGTCCAATGGGTGTATTCGAAATGGACAAATTCGCTAACGGTACAAAAACTGTGGCACAAGCGATGGCAACAACACAAGGCTATACAATTATCGGTGGCGGAGACTCTGCTGCAGCTGTAGAGAAATTTGAAGTGGCAAACGAGATGGATCACATTTCAACTGGTGGAGGCGCTTCTCTTGAACTAATGGAAGGGAAAGCACTGCCAGGAATTGTAGCCCTAAACGATAAATAAGGAGGCATATTAAAATTGCGTAAACCCATCATTGCTGGAAATTGGAAAATGTTTAAAACATTTGACGAGGCAGTAGA
>Ga0182744_1003690_pt1 | contig 11828 bp, 11 predicted proteins | sample eDN3rd30CKraftMG_FD_128525 | JGI IMG/M metagenome (GOLD analysis project Ga0182744, IMG submission 128525) | Enriched Miracle-Growth compost microbial communities from Emeryville, California, USA - eDNA 3rd pass 30_C Kraft MG (version 2) (version 2) ...
AACAGCGTGAAGCCGCCGGAGACGAGCGCCGTATAGGCGCCGTTGGCGCGCATGGTGCGCACCAGGGTCTCGCCGCCAGGCGTCAAGGTGATGCGCTCCGCGATGACCTTGTCGACGACACTGGCATCGAGCCCCTTCAACAGTGCGACGCGCTCGCGCAAGGCCGGTTCGAACGCGATCTCACCGCGCATGGCGCGCTCGGTGATGGCCGCCACGTGTTCTTTCATGCCGACGAAATCGGCCAGTTCGTCGACGCACTCCTGGCCGATCATGGTCGAATCCATATCGGCGAGGAACAGCTTCTTGCGCCGGTTCGCCTCCCGCTGGCAGACCACGTCGACAGGCAGGTTCTTCATCTCGTCGCGGACGTCCTCGGCATAGGAGGCCAGGAACGCCCGCTCGTCGTCCGAGCCGGCAACGAGATCGACGCCATCGAAATGAAAGGAGATGTCGACCGCTTCATCCGCCGCCAGCCACGGCCCAATCTTGCCGGACGGCACGATCCTGGCGGCCTTGCGGACGATGTCGCCGGCCAGCGCCTTGCTGCCGGGCTTTGCGATCAATGTTACGCTATAGAATTCCACGGGACATCCGCTATCAGAGTGGCGCGGCACCGAGATGTGTCGGACCGCGCAGGGAGTTCAAGACTTGGTTTCTGCCGTTCTCATCGCAGGCCCGACGGCCAGCGGCAAGTCCGCTCTGGCGATTTCGCTGGCGCAGCGGCTCGGCGGAACGGTCATCAACGCGGATTCCATGCAGGTTTACCGCGACCTGCGCATCATCACCGCCCGGCCGACACCACAGGAGGAGGCGCAAGCCCCCCACCGCCTGTTCGGCCACGTCGACGCCGCCACCAATTATTCGGCCGGACTGTGGCTCGCGGACGCCGCGTCGGCGCTTGCCGAGATCGCGGCGTCAGGCCGCACGCCCATCTTCGCCGGCGGCACCGGGCTCTATTTCAAGGCGCTGCTGCAAGGCCTCTCGGATATCCCCAAAGTACCCGACGAGGTCCGCGCGCGCATCCGCAGCGAGGCGGCAGGCATGGCGCCCGAGGCGCTGCACGCCCGCCTTGCGGCGCGCGATCCCGTCACCGCCGCGACATTGCGGCCATCCGACCCGCAACGCATCCTGCGGGGGCTGGAAGTGTTCGAGGCCACCGGCCTGCCCCTGCGGCATTTCCAGGACCGGCGCAGCGCGCCTTTGCTCACTGCCGAGACCTGCGTCTGCGTTTTTCTCGAACCAGACCGGCAGGAGTTGCACCGGCGCATCGATGCCCGCTTCGACGCGATGATGGCGCAAGGCGCGCTCGAAGAGGTCGCGGCGCTGGCGGCGCGCCATCTCGATCCGGCCCTGCCCGCCATGCGCGCCCACGGCGTCCCCGGCCTCATCGCCTATTTGCGCGGCGAGCTTTCGCTCGACGATGCCATCGCCAAAGGCAAGATCGACACGCGCCACTATTCCAAGCGCCAGTTCACCTGGTTCCGCCACCAGCTTACGGACTTCAAATGGATGCCGCCGGCAACCGCCTTGGACGAGATCGACGCGCTGCTTCGAAGCCGTTGACGGATTTCGCCGCCGGGTTTCTACTCTGCCGTAAGGTCCGAAATGACCAATCATCGGAGAGCACCATGCCTCGTCAGACATTTCGTTGCGAAGCCGCCCGCCTGCCCTCCAGCCTCCCTGTCGCACGGCGCGATGTTCTGCTCGGCATGGCGGCGCTCGCCGCGCTGGTTCCGGTGCGTGCTCGCGCCGAGGGACCTGCGAAGATCGCAGATCTCGTCGATGCGGATGGCCGCGCCAGCCCGTGGGCTGTTGCGAATTCCGGCACAAAGGTCGTCCTGCGCGGCTACTTCGCACCCGCTCTCGAGGACGTGAAATTCGATCTCTACGAAACGCCCGCCGCGCCGTGCCAGCTCTGCGGCATGATCCATGACGCCGGCGCCAGCATCGAAGTCGAAGCCCGCGTGCCTGCCGACGCCAGCATGATGAAGATGATCGAGGTTGCAGGGCGGATCGACGCCGCGCCCGATCGCGCACCGCGCATCATCGCCGCCGAAGCCGCCACGGTCTGATCGATTTCTCAATCAAAGAAAGGCGCATCCATGCGTCTCCTTGTACATGGCGTTCGCGCCGCCGTCGTCATGCTGGCCCTTGCAAGCGGTCATGCCGCCCGCGCGCAATCAGCCGACACCATCCTGCGCAACGGCAAAATCTACACGATCGACAAGGCCTTCGGCACGGCGCAGGCCGTCGCCATCCGCGATGGCCGCTTTGTTGCGGTGGGTGACGATGCCAGCGTGATGAAGCAGGCCGGCCCCAACACGCAGGTCATCGATCTCGCCGGACGCACAGTCATTCCCGGCCTCACCGACACGCATCTTCATCAATCCATGGCCGCCGCCAATCAGCCGGCTGTGCAGTTGATCGAGGCGCGCTCCATCGCCGATGTACAGAAGCGTATCGGCGAACGCGCCGCCGCCACGCCGGCCGGCGAATGGATCGTCGCCTCCTCCGGCTGGCATGAAGGCCTCCTCACCGAGGGCCGGCTGCCGACGCGCTATGAGCTCGATGCAGCCGCGCCGAACAATCCCGTCTTCATTCCGCGTGGCGGCCATGTGGTGGCGATCAACAGCAGGGCGCTCGAAATCGCCGGCATCACAAAGCAAACCAAGAACCCGCCGGGCGGCGTCATCGTCCGCGACCCGGCCACTGGCGAGGCCACGGGCGTATTGCTCGAGTCGGCGGCCTATTTCGCCCGCAAGGTGCAACCGCCGCCGCCATCGCCAGAACGCCTGGTCGAACTGCTCAAGCGGCAGATGCAAGCGCTCAATGCCATGGGCATCGTCGGCGTCGTCGAGCCGGGCCTCGACGAGCGGTTGTTCGGCCTTTACCAGCGCATGCGCGACGCAGGTGACATCACCGTGCGCACAGACCTCCTCTACCGCGCCATCACGCCCGATCAGGTGCGCAAGGGCCTCGCCTTCAAATCGATGAAGAACGACGACATGCTGCGCTTCGTCGGCTTCAAATTTCCCCTCGACGGCGGCGTCGAGGGCGCCCGCATGCGCGAGCCCTATCGCATCGTGCCTGGCGAACAGCCCAACAAGGATTATCGCGGCCTCATGCTGCTGCCGCCCGGCGGCGAGGAGGAATGGGTCCAAGCCCTCCAACTCGTGGCGGACAACGGCCTGCAGGCGCAGACCCATGCGGTCGGTGACGAGACCATCGATACGGTCGTGCGCGCCTATGAGAAAGTGAATGCCTCGCGCCCGATCCGCAACCTGCGCTGGACCGTGATGCACATCTTTCTGCCCAGCGATGCCGCTCTGAAGACCATGGCCGACATCGGCATCATGGCGACCGTGCAGGATCACGCCGTCCTGCTGGGCCACAACCAGCGCCGCTGGTGGGGCGACGAGCGCGCCGCCTATGCCATCCCGATCCGCAAGATTCTCGACGCCACCATCATGACGGGCGGCGGTTCCGACGGGCCGGTGGTGCCCTTCGATCCGTTCCAGTCGATGTGGTGGATGACGACGCGCCAGACGCTGAACGGCTACGCGCTCGGCCCCGAACAGGCGATCACGCCGCGCGAGGCGCTGACGCTCTACACGATCAACAACGCCATCGTCATGGGTGTTGAGAAAGACCGCGGCTCCATCGAGACCGGCAAGCTCGCCGATCTCGTCGTCTTGTCAAAGGACATCCTCACCGTTCCGCGCAACGAGATCCGCGACACCAGGGCGCTGATGACCCTGCTGGGTGGCAGGGTGGTGCATCGGGTGGGGATTTAAGGCGTTTTCAAGCGAGCGAACGCCGGTTCGCGTGAAGAAAACGCATCAAACAAAAAGCTGGAGGGTCGCTTTTGATTTTATCGGAACCGCCCTTCCAGCCCTCACCCCGCAAATCCGCCTTCATCCAGAAATGACTGCTCCTCCGCCGTCGTGATGCGCCCCATCACCGAATTGCGATGGGGAAACCGGCCGAAGCGCTCGATGATATCGAGATGGAGCTTGGCGAATTTGAAATTGTCCTCCAGCCCCGGCCGGTCGCACAGGGCAACGCAACGCTCCTGGTCGTCGACCGATTCCGAGTGCATCAGCGGCAGATAGAAAAAGGCCCGCAGATTTTCGGCAACCTGCCCGTCGAACCCGCGTTCCAGCGCCTCATCGGCGATGCGCCGCGCCATGGCGTCGGTGGCGAAAGCATGGGCCGAATTGCGGAACAGGTTGCGCGGAAACTGGTCGAGCAGCAGCAGCAGCGCCAGCGCGCCTTCGGCCGTGTCTTCCCAGGCGCCAAGCTCGCAGCGCGCCGCGGCTTCATGGGCAGGGAGAAACCGCGCGCGAATTTCCGCGTCGAAAGCTTCGTCCTTGGCGAACCATTTGTCCGGCCCCGCCTCTTCCCAGAAGCGCACGATCTGCGCTGCGCTCGGCATCGTCATGGAAGCCCTCCGATCTCCGCTGTGGTCCTGATCCAATCACAGGTTTATAGGAACCTTACGACCGCAGGAGCAATCCTTGACCGACGCCACCGTGCCACAAACCCAAACCCCGCAAACCGGGGCCGCCCCCATCGATTTCCGCAATCTGATCTGGGCCGCGCTGGCGCTCGCCGTCATGGCCGGCATCATCGTCTGGGACGACCAATGGGCGCTGACCTTCCTGCACATTTTCGCCGGCGCTCTGTGGACCGGGATAGACCTGTTCATGGGGTTCATCGTCGGCCCGGTTTTGCGCAGCACGCCGTTCGAGGCGCGCCGCTCGGTCATGCTGCGGCTGACGCCGCGCACGATTTTCGTCCTCCCGGTGCTGGCGATCGTGACCGGCACGACCGGCTGGTATCTCGCCAGAATGCTGGGCTATCTCGACGCGCCCTGGCCCGCCTACGGCTGGGTCGTCGCGGCGCTGGCCGTGGTGACCATTCTGACGATCCAGGGCGTCGGATTTCTGCTGCCGACGCAGATCCGGGTCTATCTCGAACTGCGCAAGGAGAATCCCGATCAGGCCCGCATCGGCCGCCTGACCGGCAGCTATTTCTACATCGTCGCCGCCCAGGGCGTGCTTCAAATCGTGATTCTGGTGATTATGGCGCGATTCCGCATGGGTATTTAGGGCCACGAACGGCCCGGCATCGACATCGCGCCGCCAACACCCCACATTTAACGGGTATGATTCGCGGCTGAGCCCGATAAATTTGCCCCGAGATCTGGAATTGCAGAGCTGAACCTTGGCTGACCCTTTTTCGCTTGAAGACGCCGACGAGCCCGACTTCGTCCGCGCCCCCGCGCCGCGCGAAGGGGGCATCGCCGCGCGTGCCCAGGCGGCCATGCGGGCCGGCATGGCGGCGGGCATGGGGGTACCGCGCTATGTCGAGGCCCTGAACCCGGAGCAGCGCGCCGCCGTCGAGGCACTCGACGGCCCGGTTCTCGTGCTCGCCGGCGCCGGCACCGGCAAGACCCGCGTGCTGACGACGCGCATCGCCCATATCATCGCTACCGGGCGCGCCCGGCCCCACGAAATCCTCGCCGTCACCTTCACCAACAAGGCGTCGCGCGAGATGAAGGAGCGCATCGCGGGGCTCGTCGGCGCCGTTGCCGAAGGCATGCCCTGGCTCGGTACCTTCCATGCCATCGGCACCAAGATCCTGCGCCGCCATGCCGAACTCGTCGGCCTGAAGTCCGGCTTCACCATTCTCGACACCGACGACCAAGTGCGGCTGCTGCGCCAGGTCATCCAGTCGGAGAATATCGACGACAAGCGCTGGACGCCCCGCGCGCTCGCCATCCAGATCGACAATTGGAAGAACCGCGGGCTCGAGCCTTCGCGCGTGCCCGCCGGCGAGGCCGAGGCCTTCGCCAACGGCAAGGGCCGCCATCTCTACACGCTCTACCAGGAGCGCCTGAAGATTCTCAACGCAGCCGACTTCGGCGACCTGCTGCTGGAAGGCCTGCGCCTTTTGCGCGAGCATCCGGATGTGCTCGCCGAATACCAGCGTCGCTTCCGCTACATTCTCGTCGACGAATATCAGGACACCAACACGGTCCAATATCTGTGGCTGCGGCTGCTGGCGCAGCCGTCGGCCGACCGTCCGCAGCGCAACATCTGCTGCGTGGGCGATGACGATCAGTCGATTTACGGCTGGCGCGGCGCCGACGTCGACAACATCCTGCGCTTCGAGAAGGACTTTCCCGGCGCCACCGTCATCCGCCTCGAGCGCAACTATCGCTCGACCGCGCATATTCTCGCCGCTGCCGCCCATCTCATCGCCCATAACGAGGGCCGGCTCGGCAAGACGTTGTTCACGGACGGCGAGGACGGCGAGAAGCCGACCGTGTCGGGTGTGTGGGATTCCGAAGAGGAAGCGCGCACCATCGGCGAGGACATCGAGCAATTGCAGCGCAAGGGCCAGTCGCTCGATGAAGTGGCGATCCTTGTGCGTGCCTCGTTCCAGATGCGTGAATTCGAAGAGCGCTTCATCACGCTCGGCCTGCCCTACAAGGTCATCGGCGGCCCGCGCTTCTACGAGCGCGCTGAAATCCGCGATGCGCTGGCCTATCTGCGCTGCGTCGCGCAGCCCGCCGACGATCTCGCCTTCGAGCGTATTTTCAACGTGCCCAAGCGCGGCCTCGGCGACGCGACCTTGCAGATCCTGCACGATCACGCGCGCCGGCAGAAAATCCCGCTGATGCAGGCTGCGCGGGAACTCATCGAAACCGAGGAATTGAAGCCGCGTCCGCGCCAGATCATCCGCGCGCTGATGGATGATTTTTCGCGCTGGTCGTCGCAGGTCGACGCCAAGCCGCACAACGAACTCGCCGAACAAATTCTCGAGGAATCTGGCTATACCGACATGTGGCAGAAGGACCGCTCGGCGGATGCGGCGGGCCGGCTGGAAAACCTGAAGGAGCTCGTGCGCTCCATGGAAGAATTCCCCGATCTGGGCGGCTTCCTCGAACACATCTCGCTCGTCATGGACACCGAGAACAAGAGCGACGGCGAGCGAATTTCAATCATGACCCTGCACGCCGCCAAGGGCCTCGAATTCGAGACGGTCTACCTGCCCGGCTGGGAGGAAGGCCTGTTTCCGCACCAGCGCTCGCTCGACGAACAGGGCCGCGCCGGGCTGGAGGAAGAACGCCGCCTCGCCTATGTGGGCATCACCCGCGCCCGCCTGCGCGCCAAGATCTTCTTCGCCACCAACCGCCGCATCCGCGGCATGTGGCAGACGACCATCCCCTCGCGCTTCCTCGATGAACTGCCGGCAGCCCATGTCGATGTCGTCGAAGCGCCGCAGGGCAATTACGGCGGCTATGCCGTCTCGCGCTTCAACTCGCTCGACACGTTCGGCTCCTCCTACAACACGCCCGGTTGGCAGCGCGCCCAGAAGAATCGCCAAAAGAACGGTAACGACAGCGGCGGAGGCGGCTTCGGCGAGCGTAGCCAGAATTCATGGAGCAGCCCGTCGCGCCGCGGCGGCCAGACCATCGAGGGCGAACTCGTCGCCAAGTCGAGCGCCGTCTCCGGCTTCACCAAGGGCGTGCGCGTCTTCCACCAGAAATTCGGCCCCGGCACCGTGTCCGCCGTCGACGGCAACAAGCTCACGGTCGATTTCGACAAGGCCGGCCGCAAGATGGTGCTGGAAAGTTTCGTCCAGGCGGCGTGAGACGTGGTTTGAAAATTGCTTTTCGCCGCGGCAGGTGTGCGACTAGAATACCTGTGAAACGGTATTCAATGACGTCTTTCAGAGGAATCCATGGCCACATTCGGTCTTGAAAATGCATTGGCCGCGAAGGCCTATCGGATCGCGCCAAACGACACGAATTATTTCGCCGTTCTTTTCGATCCGGAAAAGGACGGGGTCGCGAATATTTACGTGGTTGAGATATTCACAAAGGGGGGCGCAACCCCGCCCAACGAGCACAGCGCCGCGCACGAATTTTTCTACGTCCTGCACGGCGAGGGGATAGCGCGGTGCGGCGACCGGACGATTCCCATCAAGAAGGGGGATTCTCTGCTGCTGCATCCGGGTGTCGAGCATGTCGTCGAGAACACCGGCGACAGCAAGCTCTATACGCTGACGGTGATGACACCCAACGAGGGCTTTGCCGAATTGATCCGCAAAGGCCAGCCTGTGGAGCTCGACGAGGAAGATCGGCGCGTTCTCGGCGCATAGCCATCAAGCGGAGATCGACATGAACAATCGCCATGCTGACGACGAACGGGGAGCCGCCCCGGCTCTCCTCCCGCTGGGCGCGACGCCACGGAACCAGTGGCGCGTCTCAGAGACATTCGCCGAATTGGTGAGAGACGAACATGCGCCTCGCCCGCTCACCATCCAGGCCGGGCCGAAGCAGATCAGATTCGATATCGGCCGGACGGCGATCATCGTCGTCGATATGCAGAATGATTTCTGCCATCCGGACGGTTGGCTCGCGCATATCGGCGTCGATGTGACGCCCGCGCGCGCTCCAATCGGCCCCCTTTCCCGCCTGTTGCCCGCCTTGCGCCAGGCCGATGTTCCGGTCATTTGGCTGAACTGGGGCAATCGCCCCGATCGTCTGAATCTCAGCCCATCGCTGCTGCATGTTTACAACCCGAGCGGCTCCGGCGTCGGCCTCGGCGACCCGTTGCCCAAATCCGGCGCCCGCGTGCTGGAGGCAGGAAGCTGGTCGGCCGCCATTGTCGACGAATTGCTGGTCGAGCCGCAGGATATTCATGTCGCCAAATATCGCATGTCCGGGTTCCAGGACACGCCGCTCGACAGCATCCTGCGCAGCCTGAATGTCACGACGCTGCTATTTGCCGGCGTGAATGCGGATCAATGCGTGCTTTGCACGTTGCAAAGCGCGAATTTCCGCGGTTACGACTGCATCCTCCTGAACGATTGCTCGGCGACCACGTCGCCTGACTTCTGCATGGCCGCAACGATCTACAACGTCCGGCAATGCTTCGGCTTCGTGGCCGAGGGCACCGACATCATCGCCGCGCTCGGACGAGCAGGCGTCGCCTCACGGTCCGCCGATGACGATGCTCTATCGCCAATGGACGGCGGCTGAGTGCCGCCGCCGCGTCCGTTTGTCCGACTAGCAGCGCGCGCAGAAAACCCGTGATGACAACGGTGGCTTCTGCGAACGCGCCAGAACTTATGGAACAGCGCCCGGCTCACGGCGCGGCGACCAGAGTTAGCTGACGATCGATTTCGACCAGGCCCGCCGCGATATGGTGGCAGAATGCTTCGTTCAGGCGCGTAAGTTGAGGATTCTCAATTGTAACCATTCGCCGGTATTTTGATGCTGCTACCGATAAGGACCACCAAAGATGCTCGCCAACAGCCGCGACATTATCAGACGACTTGAACGAGAAGGGTGGCAGCTCGTGCGGGTGAAAGGCTCACATCATCAATTCAAGCATCCGGATATGAACGCACGTGTAACCGTCCCTCATCCTCGCCGCGATATTCCTATTGGAACGGAACCGTCAAAGCGATCTATAAGGACGCAGGCTGGCAGAGAGATTGATCAGGCAGCGTGTTTGAGTAGGATGGCTGGAGCAGGAACAGCAATCGTGAAAACACTATCCTCAAAGGCATCCGCCCACTCGGGATCGTTCCTGATCTCGAGGTAATCGCGGGGAGAGGGAACGGCGAGCCCCTCTTCAGCACATCCTTCCTACTTCTTCTTCAGGCACACCATCGCCTTCGGCACGCAGGCAATCCCGGGTGTCGAGCACTGCGGTTTGCCGGTGGAATCGCGGCTGCAGACCTGACAGGCGTTCGTCCATTCGGCACACGAGGCATTGCGCACGCCCCAGGCCTCCACCGTGTTCAGCACGGGCTTGGGCATGGGCGCCATGCGCGGCGCATCGGCATAGGCCGCCCCGGCGATCAATGTGAAAACGATAAGCGAGGCCGCACGAATCATGGAAACCATTCTAGCCGCGCGGCCTCGCATCTGTCTCACCCGATGTGCTTCTTGAGGAAGGCGAGCGTGCGCTCCCAGGCCAGTTCGGTCTCTTCCCGGTCATGGGCCGACTGGCGCTGCTCGTTCACGAAGCCATGCTCGGCATCGTAGCGATAAAGCTCGAACGTCTTGCCGGCTGCTTTCATGTCGGCCTCGAACTTGTTGACCAGTTCGGGCGTGCACCAGTTGTCGGTATTGGCGAAATGGCCTTGCACCGGAATCTTGACGTCTGCCGCCTTGGCCACCGCTTCCGGCGGGATGCCGTAGAAGGGAATCGCGCAGGCGAATTCCGACAGGCGGCAGGCAGACAGGATGCTGACGGCTCCGCCCATGCAGAAACCGGTGATGGCGACCTTCGAGCCAAAGCCTTGCAGGAACTGCGCCGCGCCGCGCACGCTCTGGTCGACCGCATCGAGAAAGTTCAGCGAACCCATCTGCTTTCCAGCCGCTTCATGGTCGTGGTAGGGCACGACGACGCCGGAATAGAGGTCGGGGGCGACCACATTGTAGCCGGCCATAGCAAAGCGGTCGGCAATGCCCTTGATCTGGTCCTGCAGACCCCACCATTCCTGGATCACCACGACGCTGGGCGCATGGGCCCGGCCTGCGGCGACGAAATAGCCTGAGGCTTCCTTGCCGTCCGGACGTTTCCAGGTAATCGTCGTTCCCATGGTTTTCTCCCCGTGCTCTGCAAAATTGCGCACCTTTCGAGGCTTCATAGCATCCTGCCTAGCGCATCGTCGAGGTCGGCCCTGGTTGGGAATCGTGAAATCATTGTGCTAAAGCGTTTTCCGATCCGGCGGATCGGAAAGACGCGTTTAGTTTATTGAAAGAGCGCATTTTCTTCACGCGAACCGGTCTCCACTTCGCTTGAAAATGCGCTATAGGAAGCCATGCTCGAAGGACTGCCTCCCAACAACGCCGCCCACATGATGCAACTCGTCTGCGACGAAGCGCAGGCGCGCGCCATCGCCGATCTGATCGTCGAGATGTTCGACCCGTCCGAGGCCGCGGCTTCGGCCTTCGAGGTCGAGGACAACACCCGCGACTGGAAGTCCGGCGACTGGATCGTCGAGGCTTATTTCGGCTCCGAGCCGGACGAGGACTATGTCCGCTCGCTGGTCGAAAGCGTCGCCGGCAAGGCGGCTGCCGCAGCCGTCGAATTCTCGCTGGTGGCCGAGAAGGACTGGATCGCCTCGTCTCTCGAGGGCCTGGTGCCCGTCCGCGCCGGCCGGTTCCTGGTTCATGGCTCCCATGACCGCGGCAAGGCCGGCCCCAACGATATCGCTCTGGAGATCGAGGCCGCGCTTGCCTTCGGCACCGGGCATCACGGCACCACCCGCGGCTGCCTGCTCATGCTCGACTGGATCTTGAAACGTCGCCGGCCCCAGCGCGTGCTCGATGTCGGCACCGGCACCGGCGTGCTCGCCCTTGCCGCCGCGCGGGTGCTGCACCGCTCGATCGTCGCCGGCGACATCGATCCCATTTCGGTGGAGGCCACGCGCGCCAATGCGGCGCTCAACGGCGCCAAGCCCTGGGTGGAAGCCTTCACGGCGCGCGGCGTAATGCATCCGGTGCTGCGCGGCGCCGGCCCCTACGACCTGATCTTCGCCAATATCCTCGCCCGCCCGCTGCGCCAGATGGCGCCGGAGATCGCCAGGGTCGCGGCGCGCAATGGTGACATCGTCCTCTCGGGCCTGCTCGGTCCGGACGTTCCGGGCGTGCTGTCGTCCTTCGAGGCGCAGGGCTTTCATCTCGCCCGCCGCATCGATCTGGAAGGCTGGGCGACACTGCTCATGCGCCAGGGCGGTGCGACGCCGATGAAGCGCCCCTATGTCAGAACCTCCCATTGGCCGCCGTAACCGAATAG
>Ga0182744_1003692_pt1 | contig 11825 bp, 7 predicted proteins | sample eDN3rd30CKraftMG_FD_128525 | JGI IMG/M metagenome (GOLD analysis project Ga0182744, IMG submission 128525) | Enriched Miracle-Growth compost microbial communities from Emeryville, California, USA - eDNA 3rd pass 30_C Kraft MG (version 2) (version 2) ...
CCCTCGGTTGGGAAGGTGATGTGGATGTCATTAAAACCTTCTTTAAAGAATTTTAATGCATCATGCGCAAACATAATCGCCACACCCGCTTCACCCATACCAACTGCGCGACCGGGAGAGCTTCCAGAGGTAGTATAAGCTTTGACATTCTGATTTAGCTTTTTCAGATAGGCAAATCCCTCATCTTCCCCCATTAGTTGAATTAGTGTTGAAATAATTGTATAGCCGGTACCAGAAGAACGCGGGTCTGGCATTGAGACCATTCCTTTGTACGCTGGGTCCAATAAGTCCAGCCAAGATTGGGGGGCTTGGAGGCCAACATCCTGCAGCCAGGAACGATTAGATACCAGCGCCAGTGAGCCAACATATATGCCTGTCCAATATCCAGCTGGATCCTTATACTGTTCTAGAATCATAGAAGCATTAGGAGATATATAAGATTGAAGGAGTCCCTCATTTTTTGCCTGTATAAAGGTTTCGCTTGGTCCGCCGTACCAAACACTCGCTTTTGGCTCTTCTTCTTCCGCTTTAATGGTGGAAAGTATCTGCCCATTTGCCATTCGATTATAAGAGACCTTGATTCCCGTTTCCTTTTCAAAGGACTCAATCGCTTTAATTGCATGGTCTTCGTACAAGCCTACATAGATGGTAAGTGTCCCCTTACTATTCTGACTAGATCCACAGGCTGCTAATAGTAAAAAGAGAGTGAAAAGAATCAGGTACCTGATGGATTTTTTCATGTATCTGCTCTCCCCCTCTAATTTTAATATTCTATATCTTTTTTATAACATGCAAAGAGTTCTTTGTGAACTCCAAGTAAACGGTATCTCCTTCGAGATACGTTCTTTCACCCATCGGGTTATGGATAGTGACTTGTAAGAGTTCCCCGCCAAAGTCTACTTCACATTCTTGAATTTGACCCATAAACACACTTTTCGTCACTTTAGCTTCTAGTTCCCCTTGTTCCTTTAGCGTAATCGCTTCGGGCCGGACAACGATGTAGACTGCATCTCCCACTTTAAAGTTATCACTTTTCACAACGGTTAACGTCGTTTGCTCCGTTTGAATGACCACTTCCTCATCTGACACACTGGTAACTACACCCTCCAAGAAATTAGCCGTTCCAATAAAGTCAGCAACGAATCTCGTTCTCGGACGTTGGTAGATTTCTTGTGGTGTTCCAATTTGTTCAATTTTACCTTTATTCATAACAATAACCTTGTCACTCATACTCATCGCTTCACTTTGATCATGAGTGACATACACAGCTGTAATTCCCACTCTTTTTTGAAGACGTCGAATCTCGTCTCTCATTAACAAGCGAAGCTTTGCATCTAGGTTGGACAGTGGTTCATCAAATAACAGTACTCCAGGTTCCATTACTAGTGCCCTTGCTAGAGCCACACGTTGTTGTTGACCGCCTGACAATTGGTTAGGCATTCGATTTTTATGTTCGGTTAAGTTCATAATCCCAAAGATTTCATCTACTTTTTTCTCAATTTCCTCTTTAGGCATTTTCTTAATTTTTAGACCGTATGCAACATTTTCAAATACAGTCATATGTGGAAATAACGCATAGGATTGGAAGACCATCGTACAATCCCGGTTATTTGGAGGGATTTTGTTTACATTTTCTTCTCCAAAATAGATGTCTCCTCCAGAAATATCTTCAAAACCAGCAATCATCCGAAGTGTGGTGGTTTTACCACAGCCAGAAGGTCCTAGTAAGGTGGCAAATTCTCCTTTATTAATTTGTAAATCCACATCAGATACCGCATGAACTAGTCGGCTTTGATCATCTAGAAATGTTTTCGTTACATTATTTAGTGTTACTGATTTTGAACTCATGGTTTATTCCCCTTCCTACATGCTAACAGATTGCGGCGTTGGTTGTTTTTCTAACTTCGGATGTTTTTTTAACTTCGGTTGTTTTTTCTCATAATTTCCACCAAACAAACTTAATAGGAGATTGAGAAATAATAAGGCGACAATCATAATAACGATGAGAATTGTACAATATGCACTGGCTACCCCAATTCTTCCTGATTCTACTTGTGTTAAAATGGATGCCGTGATCAGGTTATATTTTGCTGAAATTAAGAAGATAACAGCACTCATAGCGGTCATACTTTTAACAAAGCTATTCACTAATCCACTAAAGAAGGCTGGTTTAATTAGTGGGAGAACAATTCCAAAGAATGTTTTTGTTTGATTTGCTCCCAAATTGGTGGATGCTTCTTCAATTGATGGATCGATTTGCTGAAGGGCTGTTACACCCGATCGAATCCCAACTGGAATTGCACGAACTACAAATGCAGCAATTATAATGGAAGCAGTTCCGGTTAAAGCAAGTGGTGCCTTATTAAAAGATAAGATATAAGCAATACCTAGTACTGTTCCGGGAATTGCAATGGAAAGCATACTAACCATTTCCAATGTTTTCTTTCCAATAAATGATTTACGGACGATAAGGAAGGCAATAATCATTCCCAGTAGACCAGCAATCGGTGTAGCAATAATCGAGAGAGTAAAAGTATCTACAATTGCTTTTTGTCCTAATGAAAACACATAGGTGTAATGATCCAATGTGAAACTATTATTAATCCCCCATAATTTTATAAAAGAACCAATTGGGACTAACGCATAGAAGGTAATAACCGTAAGCGACAACAGTGTGCAAATCACAAACATGATATTCCGTAATGGTCCTTTTTCAATCATTCTCCGACCACCAGTAGGTTTACCTGTGACGGTCACATAACTCCGATTTCCTACCCAGAATTTTTGAATGACATAAACAACGATTGTAACGAAAAGTAACAACATAGCAAGTGAAGATCCCGCTTGCATATCGTAACTTCCTACCGCTTGAAGATAAATCTCACGGGCAACAGTTGTATAATTTCCTCCAATTGTCATTGGATTCCCAAAATCTGCTAAAGATTGGATGAATACTAACAGAAAAGCATTCGCAATTCCTGGGATGGACAATGGCAGCGTTACACTCATAAATGTCTTTAATTTGCTTGCCCCCATATTTTGACTTGCTTCCTCTAATGCAGGGCTGATTGATCTCAATAAACCAGCTAAAACAAGAAAGGCAATTGGGAAAAAGGATAAGGTTTGTACAAGAATCAATCCGTTTAACCCATAGATATTTGCATTTTCTAGTCCTAATAAATTTTTCGTAATGAACCCCTGTCTGCCAAAGAGCAAAATAGCCGATAAAGAAATAACAAATGGTGGAGAGATAACAGGCAAGATGGCTATTCCATTAAACAATTTCTTAAAAGGTACATTCATATACGCAAACGTATAAGCAAACGTATAAGCAATAATCGTAGATAAGGTGCCGACAATTAGTGCAAGCACTAACGAATTCGTTAAGGCTGTTAGCAACTGGCTGCCAGACAAGATACGAATATAGGCATCAATTGAAAACTCTCCGGATTGATTAACAAAGCTTACTTTCCCTATTTGGAAAAGTGGATACACAATAAATACAAATAATGAGGCTATTACTAGAATAATGACAGTCAATAGTAATGGATCTCGAGCTAATTTTTTTAGCTCACCTACTGCTTTTGATCCCTTCATCTTGTGTTAACTCCTTTCGTGGCACACATGATCGTTGTATAGTAGAAAACTGAAGGAGATAAGATCTCCATCAGTTTTCTCCATGTTTCTTATTTGTTGTTAACTTCCTTGTCCCACTTATCAATTAAGCGGGTACGTTCAGCTCCAGCTTCTTTTGGATTATAATCAATCGTATTAATATCATCTAAACGAATCGCTTTTTCAGGCTCTTTTGCATCTGGGTTGGTTAAGTTTTGGTAGCTTCCTGTACGTTGACCTACCTCTTGTGCACTTGTTCCTAATGACCAGTCAACGAATTTTTTTGCTAATTCAGCCTGTTTGGATCCCTTAATAATTCCTACAGCTCCTGTTTCATATCCAGTCCCATCCTCAGGGATGGTTAGCACTATATTATCGAACCCTTCTTCTTGGTATTTAATAATGTCATGAGCAAATAATAATCCTGCTCCGGCTTCACCCATTCCAACCATACGGCCAGGTGCTGAACCACTAGTTGTATATTGTTGTACTTGTGGATGTAGCTTTTCTAAGTATTCAAAACCTTTATCTTCTCCACCAAATACTTTTAAAACTGTGTAAAGAATTGTATAGGCAGTCCCAGACGAACCTGGGTGAGCCATGATAATTTCTCCCTTATATGCAGGGTCTAATAGATCCTCCCACTTTGTCGGAGCTTCAAGTCCATTCTTCTCTAGAAATTCTTTATTCGTAGCAAATCCTAATGCTCCTACATAAACACCTGTCCAATATCCATCGGCATCTTTAAACTTATCATCGATTACATCTGCTTCAGGTGACTTATAAGCTTCTAAAAGCTCCTCATCAACAGCTGCTACAAACGTATCGGCAGGACCTCCATACCAAACATCCGCTTGAGGATTGTCCTTCTCTGCACGGATTTTTGCTAAAATCTCGCCACCTGACATACGAATCATATCAACCTCAATACCAGTATCCTCAGTGAATTGCTTCATGGCTTCAAGCGCATGATCCTCTTGGAACCCTACATAAACAGTTAGTTTTCCTTGTGGGTCATTCCCTTCCTTCTTACTTCCTTCTTCTTTACTTCCACCTGTAGATTCACTGCCACAAGCCGCTAAGATTGATAATACTAAAACAAAAATGATTCCAATATTTAACCACTTTTTCATTTTGCTTCCTCCCTTGTCCAGCTAGTTTTTCTATATCTATTACTCTAATGGGTGCGCTTACACAATGACAGTCCAAATGTATGCCACTTAAAACGGCAAAAAAATAGAGCCCTTAATAGGCTCGTAATAGAATAGAATTTAATTAATAGAAAATAGTCTTACTAGAAAGTGGAGTAATATTCCGACAATAGAAAAGTCACTATCAGCAAATGTTGCCCGGACATATCCCAGACCAGACAGAAGCGGCGTTAAGAATACGGGCAGAATCGTAATGATAAATCCATGAACGAAGGTCGCAATGAATAATCCTCTTCTCCCCCCTATTTTATATGCAATCACCCCAGCAGCACCACCTGAGAAAAAGTGAGGAATGACCCCCGGAATAATGGTTGTATATTGGTAAAAAAGCAAAACACTCATGGCTGTCAACCCACCAGCAAAGCTTATTAAAAAGCCAACAATAGCCGCAATTGGTGAATAGGTAAACAAGATTGGGCAATCTAGTGCTGGTATAGAACGAGGAACAACCCTTTCGGCAATTCCCTGAAAGGCTGGGATAATCTCTGAGATTAGCATCCGAACGCCCGCTAAAATAATATACATTCCTGCCGTAAACCATACTGATTGAATAAACGAGACAACAATAAAAGAACGACCTGAAAACATTTCTTTCATTCCATCAGGAGTGACAAACAAACTAGATACAAAGAATAAGGTAAATGTAAAGACAGCTACTACGACCATATGATCCTGAAAGAAAGGCTGTAATTTTTGGATGCGTTCTGGTATTTCTTTTTCCTTCTTTGACCTAACAAGCTGAGCAATCAATCCAGAGAGAAAATAACCAACACTATTAAAGTGACCAATAGCTACGTGATTTCCACCAATGACTTTCTTCACATATGGCTGCGCAATAGCCGGACCGATTGACATGGCAACAGCCAAACATATTCCCCCAATTAGATACACTTGAATCCCATCAAGCGAAGAGGAAACCAATAAACTGCCTAACATCGATGACATATAAAGAATATGATGGCCAGTTAAAAAGATATATTTAATCGGAGTTAACCTGGCTATCAATAAGTGCAGACACATCCCCACCAACATAATCCAAGCGATTTCCTTACCATAATTGACTTGGGCCAATGCGACCACTGTCTCATTATGAGGAATAATCCCAATGATTTGGAAGCCGCGCTGAATCATAGCGGATAAATTTGATAGTGCTGTTCCGGCCGCCATTCCGCCAATTTGGATGAGGATGTAGCCCAGCATCGTTTTGATTGTACCAGTCGTGACTTTATTCAAAGGTGCTCGCTGAAGCATCAGGCCAACAAACGCAATGATTCCCAAAATAAAGGCAGGTTCGCCCATTATTCCAGTATTAAGTAGTTGTGTTAGATTCATATTTTCCCTCTTTTAACTCGTTCAACCATTTCAGGAAGGTTGGACTATTTTGCAGTTTTTCCCGCAAATGTTGAGGATCAACTAAGTTCTCTAAACCTATACACTCTATGGTGCCGCCAAGGTCAATGGAAGCGATGATTTGTTTTGCCCCAATCACTAGATCAGGAGTCTCGGATTTGATTGAGCTTTGATCTGTGTTCGATACGTTCGCCTGCAATCCCCACTCACGCAACATTTTTGACAAAAGGATCTTCACCATCAAGCTTGTCCCTAATCCACTAGAACATACTATGGTAATTTGTTTCATCCTTCCATCGCCTCCTTTTCTAGCAATTTATGCCACACCTCATCAGGATTATCAGCTCTTCTGACATATTCCATGAATTCCTGATCGGCTAGACAATCAATCAGTGTTGCTAATGCGTGTGTATGCTGGTGTTGATTAACAGCAGCTAACGTTATAATAAACCAAACCTTTCTTTTCGTTCCACCAAAAATTATTTCATTTTTCAAAGTAATGAGACTAAATCCTGTTTGGTATACATGCCGGTCCGAACCCCCATGTGGAAAGGCAACACCGTCCGCAATGACAAAATGCGTAGTTGGCTGCTCTGCCATCTCAAGCAATGCTTCACCAAACCGGGAATCGGTACAATTCATTTTCGTTAATAGTTCATTCCCTTTTAGGACGGATAATTTCCAATCTGAAATGTCCTCCTGAAGAAGGATAGCCTCTGGTGAAAGGAATTCCGTTAATCTCTTTTTCTCCTGTTTCCCATTCTGTCCTTGAAAATACTCTAATAAATCAGTTCTAATTCTTGCTTCATTTTGAACCGTGGAATGTCTTTGAAATATGGTTAAAACATCCTTCACCACTTGGACCAACTTCCCCTCCTCTTGAAGAGGATTTCTTGGTTCTCCAATATACGGAATTAGTTTTTTTTGGTCTTCCTTTGGCAATAACGGCGATACATAAACAACAGGCACTGGTAACATTAACGGGATTTCAATTGTTGATAAAAGCAAATCAACCTCCAGCGTAGAGATTGAATTAAGCTCCATATACGAGTACTTCCTTACAATATTTACCTGTGGATAGAGCATCGTAATCTTTCTTTCTAACAATGCAGAGGTACCAAGACCAGAACTGCACACGACCGCCACTCTCTTCTTTAGTGGAATTACCTTTTGGTCAAGCCCGCTGCAGATATGGAGAGCAATATAGCTGATTTCATGACGATCAAAAGTAATACCCATAGGAGATACTAATTGATTCATCTCCTCTTCTAACCTGTCAATAATAGGCCCATACATCATTTCTAATTGATTTAACAAAGGGTTTTCAGATTGGAGATGATATTTCGCCCGGTAAAAGGCTGGTTTTAAATGGATGGCTAGTCCTTGAATGACTTTCTCTCTCTCTACTAAAGGGTGATGCAGCCAATCTTCCATTTTGCTGACGATATTTTTAGAAAATTTGATATAGAAAGCATCCTCTTGAACATATTCGTGATTACGCTGCGCCCCTAGAACATGCTGAGTGATGTAACCGATTTCCTGCTCCGGTGTATCAATCTGAAAAATATCAAATAAATTACTCTCAATCGTATCCTTAATGATTGCAAACTCCGGAAGATTCTTCAACTCGTTTAAAAGCTGCTCATCCATTTTTATCAAATGCCCATCCTTAAGTCTTTGAACCGCCATCAGTAGATGTAAGGTAAGGGCGGAGAAGCCCGTGTCAGAGAACTGAATATCTAGTCTTTTTTCTAACATTTGCAGGACATCACACAACTCAAAGATTTCTTCTAAAGGAAACCATTTTTCCCATGGCGTGAGTAGAGCAGACTCTTCACGAATGAGCAGCTGAAAGATTTTCTGCTCGGAGAATTCTTCTCGCAGTAACTCCAAATAGGCTCTTCTTACTCCATGTTCATCCCCAACAAGCTCAATCAAACCCTTTTTTCTGACCAGATCTAGTTGCTTTACATGCAACCAGTCTCGTACGATCTGTATATCCTGTGAAAGCGTATTCTTACTTACCGCCATTTCTTCCTGTAAATCTACCACATTGATAATAGAATCCTCTAGGAGAAGTTTCTTGATAACTTTTACCCGTTCTTTGTGATCCTTGAATTCCGGCTGTTTCTGTAAGATTTCTGATAGATTTGTATTATGCTGATCAGAGAGTACAATCCTTACCCCATACTTGCGATTCCGTTCTAGTTGAACATGGAAAGGCGCGAGCCATCCTTCAAGCAAGAGCAAATCATGTCGCACCGTTCGATCAGAAATATGAAATTCCTCTTTAAAATCCTCTACCCTAATATAGTCACCCTTCTCAATTAACTGGTGCACCATCTTCTGTTGTCTAACCGTAAGCAAAATATGCTTTCCCCCTCTTAAAGGACCATTAAATATATTCCTATTATATACGAAAACACGCTAAGCGGAATGATAATAAAATAGGCATCCTTCTTCTCTTAACAATGACTATATGTTTCATCACTGATGATGGCGGCAAAAATAAAACCCCCTCAGCTACTTTTCGTAGTTAAGGGGGTACTGAGAAAAAAGCTAAGAGGACTCTCTCCAATGTTAGTTTTATGCAGAGTTAAGTGTCCGGATTTATAATGTTCTCCCTAGCTGGAACTAGATTTCCTATCTTATTGACTCCTTATACCTTTATCTACTAATTCTTTCTCTCGACAATTTTCTTCCTTCTAAATAGGAGTAAACCCAGTATTATCAGCACATAATCCAATTCTAATCAAACGATTGGTTAACTCAAAATCTATTAATCAAACGTTTGATTAAACATTGGGTAATCCCCTTTATTAAATGGGTTTTCCTTGATTTAAAGAGAGGTAATTGTCGAAAAACAGTTGAGAGAATAGAAACTATTAAAATACAAGAATAGTCTTAATCAAACGTTTGATTAGTATAAGGATGAATCAGTTGCTGATTTAGAGAGACTTCAAACGTTGCCATCGGAACCGTCCCCATGGCCTACGATCTCCTACCGTGAGGGTCGATACCTCAGCACCGACCTCCACGATTTCCCCCGCCAATTCATGGCCGAGGACAATCGGGTGCTGGACTTCAGCGGAACCGGGATGACCATGGTAAATATGTTGATCAGTTCCACATATGCCGCAGCTTTTCACCTTTACCATAACTTCCTTTGCTGACAGAGATGGATATTCCCACTCCATGACCTCCAACTGCTTTGTCCCTTGTAAAACGGCTGCTTTCATCCTTATAACCCCCTAGTTTTCACACTATTAATGGCCTTAACCCTCAATGTATCCCAAGGAATGGGTTTACCTTCAGCCTGGTGAACCTTAATTCTTCTTTCCCTATTAGGTAATAAGTCAAAGAAATTATCCTCCAGCACCAGCTGTTCCATGTCCATTTCAATGGTCACCATCCGAGCAAGTACATTCGCAGAAAATATCAATTCCTGATTCTCTTGGTCCACCGAAACTGTAATTTCAGCCTCTTCAAATACAACATCCTTTTGATCACGGAAATAATAAAAGTTTTCTTCGACTCTATCATTCTTTGAAGTGATGACCATAACAGCACCTTCTGGATTCAGTCCACATAGCGCTTCTTGTTCTAAAACAACGGATACTTGCTTAGAAATATTAGGTTCAACACAAACCATCCAAACCTTTGAGAATACCTTTTCGCCATTGGTTTGATAAACAGCCAGTTCAATTTCATCCTCGTAGACTTCTAGGGTGTCATTTACAACCCAAACCTTTATGTCTTGTCCTGGTTCATAATCCAGTGTCAGCAGGACCGGACTATAAAACTTTCTTGCATAATGATAAGAAGCCTTTGGCAATAAATAATAGTCGATCACCGACCAGCTCGTTCCCGGCCAGCAGTCATTTAACTGCCAGAACAAAGCCCCGCTCGTATTTGGTTTATTGCGTCGATAATGCTCAATTCCAACCTTCAAGCCTTCTGCCTGCGTTAACATCGAAAAAGAAATGTATTCATCTAAATCCTTCGGAACCCCCGTATAGCCTTCCATGAGGAGTATTCCTTTTGGATGATGGATATCTTTATTGCGGTACGCCATTTCTTCGCTTCCCCAGAAAAATTGGTCACGAGGGATATTTCGCTCCAATGTATAGCTATTGGATGAAGCATGCATGCCAAATTCACTCGCAAATTTGGTGGTATCATTTTTAAAATTTTTAAACGAAATGCCTTCTACACTGTAATTCACTCTCTGCGGTTCACCAAACGTTCTAGGCTCAATATTTCCGTGCCACACCTGCCAATTATGGGTGTCACCTTCTTCTCTAGAGTTATGGTCGTTCCCTCCAAATGGAGAGCTTGGCCAAAACAAACGAGTCGGGTCAAGTTCTTCTAGTAATTCCGGCATCAATTCATGATAGATTTTCTCGCCATAGTACGGATGATGGATTTCACCTGAGGAGTACAACGCCTCATACAGCCAATCATTTTCATTGTTTCCGCACCATAGCGCCAAGCAAGGATGATTTCGGAGCCGTTTCACGACATGTACAATTTCCTCTTTAACATTGGCCATAAAGTTTTTATTGTAATCAGGGTAAAGAGCGCACGAAAACATAAAATCCTGCCAGACTAGTAGACCAAGGCGATTGCACTCATTGTAAAAGACTTCTTTTTCATAGATACCACCGCCCCATACACGAAGCATATTCATATTCGCATCTTTAGACATTTTGATTAAGTGCTGGTAACGTGAATCCGGTACAGCTCCTATGAAACTATCAATCGGAATCCAATTCGCGCCTTTTGCAAAGATTTTTACTCCATTTAACACAAAAGTAAAACAGTGATTTCCATCCTCATCTTTTCGCAGCACTTCAATGGTTCGAATCCCGAAGTCTTCTAAACTCTCATCCACCTTCACACCATCACCTAGCAGTTCAACCTTCAACTGATAAAGATGCGGCGTCCCAAGGTCATGTGTCCACCAAAGCTTCGGTTTTTCCACTGCAAGTATCGCTGTTGCTTTTTTACGATCTACCTTCACTCTTGTTGAAAAAGCTTCTTCTCCAAGTGATAGATTTACAAGGACTTCATACTCTTTATCCTTCGTAAAGGATGCAATATCTACGTCCACCTCGATCAATGCCTCTTCCTCCGATATGGATTTGGTTTTAGCAAATACACTATCGATTTTGGCAAAGGTCCTTTTCTCTAAATGAACATCCTTCCATATCCCACAAGCAACTAAGCGTGGACCCCAATCCCAGCCATAGTGACTTTGTGCTTTCCGTGTCCAAATCCGCTTTTTGCTAAAACCAGACCAATAATATTGCACCTTGTCTTTTACATGAACATGAACAGGATCAAACTTTACAGCTAATACATTTTTCCCTTTTTTAAGCTCTCTTGCCACTTCAAAGGTATGAGAGATAAACATATTCTCTGTTGACCCAAGCTCCACTCCGTTTAAATAGACAGTCGCAAACGTATCAAGACCCTCGAAAATTAACTCATATCGGTCGTCTTTACCGATTTCATCATGGAACTCAAAGGTGTTGCGGTACCACCAGACCTTTTCCTCCACCCACTGACATTTCAAATCATTGTGGCCGTAAAAGGGATCTTCAATTAACTTCCTGTCAATCAAGGTGGAATGAACATCACCTGGAA
>Ga0182744_1003693_pt1 | contig 11823 bp, 11 predicted proteins | sample eDN3rd30CKraftMG_FD_128525 | JGI IMG/M metagenome (GOLD analysis project Ga0182744, IMG submission 128525) | Enriched Miracle-Growth compost microbial communities from Emeryville, California, USA - eDNA 3rd pass 30_C Kraft MG (version 2) (version 2) ...
CAACTTGGCGGTGGTTCCCTTATTCCTACAAAAAGTTATTACACAGCAGCCATGTCTAATGTTGCGTTTTCATCACGAATATACTTAAGCTTTAATGAAGTCCCAAACTTTGACCTGGTGCTGATTTATCCGGGCCTATAAAAATAAATGGGGACAGGTGCCGGGCATTCCGGTACAGATGCTTACTTTTGACGGCATGTTGGAAATTCAGTTTCCGGAACCTGATTTCAGGTTTCAGGGAGAGCAAGGCCAGGAAATGATCTGGGATTCCATTCGAAGAAAATGGGTCCGGCTCACGCCAGAGGAGTGGGTCCGGCAGAATTTTGTCCGTTTTCTGACAGCAGAGATGGGCTATCCGCCATCTTTGATCGCCATAGAAAAGCAGGTGCGGCTGGCAGAAATGAGCAAAAGATTTGATATCGCCGTTTATTATAATACACAGCCATGGCTGGTGATTGAATGCAAAGAGCCGCAGGTGGCCATTGATCAGCAGGTGCTGGAACAGATCCTGCGTTATAATTCGAGGTTAACGGCTACATATTTGATACTAACCAACGGGTACCAGCATTTTGGCTGGAAAATCCAAAGTGACGGGTTCAGGACCCTTCAAGCCCTGCCGGACTGGCCCGGCAGTCCATAAACAAGGGACCTGGAATCGGAAATTTTACAAAATATTCAAACTAACAAATGTTTGGATGGTCATTTTTATATAATTTTGCAAAGCAAAGGATCTAAACACGAAGAGAGATGCGTAAATACTGGTGGAAAATACTGGCCTTTATAATTTTAATGTATGTCTGTACGGAAGGTTTTCTGGTCAAGGTGCCGGTTTTGGAAGGCCGTCTGCAACAATCCGTCAGAAACCTTTTTTTCCATGTACCCATGTGGATTGCCATGATGATCCTGCTTTGTGTCTCCGTGGTGTATGCCGTTAAATTTCTGCGCACGGGAAATAAAAAAGATGATATTATTTCCCTGGAATTTGCCCGCACCGGTTTGTTATTTAGTTTTATCGGCCTTTTTACCGGCATGGTCTGGGCCAAATACCAGTGGGGGGCCGCCTGGAGTAATGATCCAAAGCAAACGGGGACGGCCATGGCAATTTTGATTTATTGCGCCTATTTTGTACTCAGAGGCTCCATGAATGATATCGATAAAAAAGCCAAAATCGGGGCTGTCTATAATATTTTTGCTTTTTGCATGTTGTTTCCTACGCTCTATATTATGCCCAGGATGACTGAAAGCCTGCATCCGGGAGGCCTTGGCAGCGAGGGCAATCCGGGACTTAATCCCAATGACACGTCAGCCGCTTTAAAAACGGTGATGTATCCGGCCTTTATCGGTTGGACCCTGCTCAGTGTCTGGGTAGCCACCTTATTTGTCCGCTACGGGGCTTTGCTGGAGAAAAAACTGGACCGGGCTACCGGCTAAGGGCTGGGTTCAACCCACCTAATGATACTTCCATGAAAGTATCCGTTTTAATATAAGATGTAATAACAAAAAGTGGTTCTGTAAATAAATTATTTAAAAAAGACCGTGAACCAAACATATAATTTATCATCTGTAAGTCTAAAATCATCCATCCATCATCAATTCATCATCATTTATCAAAAAGTTATTTAATCCCATGAATATTCTAAAAAAAGCCTCCGCTTTAGCCCTTGTTTTTACGCTAGGTATGACAGGCGCTTTATTTGCACAATCAACCCAAACAGGTGCGGTAAGTGAAGACTTTATGGATAGCAATGGAAAAATCTATGTTGTTGTCGCGGTAATCGTACTGATCGTTATCGCCCTATTTGCCTATCTGTTTTACTTGGATAGAAAGATAGCCAGAATGGAAAAGGAGCATGATCAACAATGATTTAAAATCCATAAACATTCAAACAATGGCAGAACAAAACAGTTTCTTTGAAAATGTCAATAAGAACTTTGACAGAGCCAGCCAATTTACCAAATGGCCCAAGGGCCTGCTTGAGCAGATTAAAGCTGCAAACTCCGTATTAAGATTAAGATTTCCACTGAAAAGAGATGATGGATCACTGGAAGTAATAGAAGCCTACCGGGTGCAACATTCCCATCATAAAACGCCCTGCAAGGGCGGGATCCGCTTTAGCGAAAATGTAGACCAGGATGAAGTCATGGCATTGGCAGCGCTCATGACGTATAAATGCGCCATCGTTAATGTACCTTTTGCCGGCGGCAAGGGGGGCATTAAGATCAACCCGAAAAAGTACAGTGAATTTGAACTGCAGAAAATTACCCGCCGTTACACTTCTGAACTTATAAAAAAGAATTTCATCGGACCAGGCATTGATGTACCGGCACCGGATTATGGTACCGGGGCCAGAGAAATGGCCTGGATACTGGATACCTATATGTCCATGAATCCGGGTATGATCGACGGAGCAGCCTGTGTAACAGGTAAACCGGTTTCGCAAGGCGGTGTCCGGGGACGTACAGAGGCGACTGGCCTCGGTGTTTTCTATGGCGTAAGAGAAGTGTGTAATACCCATAGAGTAATGGATAAGGTGGGATTGCCTTTAGGGGTTGAAGGAAAACGTGTCATTATTCAGGGCCTGGGTAATGTGGGTTTTCACTCTGCCAAATTTTTCCGCGCATTCGGAGCTAAAGTGATAGCGATTGCGGAATATGAAGGCGCGATTTACGCGGAGCAGGGACTCAATGAAGAGGAAGTGCTCAAACACCGAAAGAAAACGGGGTCTATTTTAAATTTTCCGGGCGCCACCAACCTTGCTTCCAGCAATGCGGCACTGGAAACAGAGTGCGATATTCTGATACCGGCTGCTTTGGAAAGCGTAATCAATGAAAAAAATGCAGACAAGATCAAGGCAAAAATCATAGGTGAAGCTGCCAACGGCCCGTTAACGCCGGAAGCAGACGCGGTCCTTAATGCCAAAGGTGTAGTGATCATTCCTGATATGTACCTGAATGCCGGAGGGGTCACTGTTTCTTATTTTGAATGGCTGAAAAATTTAAGCCATGTCCGTTATGGCCGGATGGAAAAACGCTTTACGGAAAATATGAATAAACAGATCTTAGCCCAACTGGAAGATCTGACCGGCAAAAAAGTGAGCAGCGCAGAAAGGGCGTTTATTGAACACGGGGCAGATGAGGTGGACCTGGTATATAGCGGCCTGGAAGAGACGATGGTTTCTGCCACCAGGGAAATCCTGGAGGTTTGGGACAGCAATGAGGCCATCCCGGATATGCGTACCGCAGCCTATATTGTCGCCATTAATAAAGTAGGGACCTCCTATGATGAACTGGGCATATTCCCATAAATTATTGAAAGTAAAACAATAAGCAACCATACTTTGTTTAATCAGATAAATAAGGGATGGTTGTTTATTGTTATTAAATTTTGCTAAGGAATTGATGGATAATTGCTTTAATTTTGCATTTGCAAATAATAATTTTTTTAGACTTTTTATTGTGTTAAGATGACCATTGAGCATTTAAAAGATATAAGAGACCGACTGTTGGTTTTGAGGAGGTTTCTTTGACGTCGATAATCGACGACAAAAATTAGAAGAAGACAGAATGTTGAGTGTGTCTGCCGGTTTTTGGGATGACAATACCCGGGCTACACTGACCATGAAAGAAATACAGATACTGGAATACTGGATACACCTTTATGAAAGCGTGGAAACCGCCATAGAGGACTTTGCCGTGCTCTTTGAATTTTGGAAGTCTGGTGATGCCACAGAGCAGGAAACCCAGCAGGCATATGATTTATCCCTAGAAAAACTGGAAGAAGCAGAATTTAAAAGTACCCTTAACCGGCCGGAAGATGAGCTGCCCGCAGTAGTTCAGATTAACCCGGGTGCCGGTGGGACTGAGAGTCAGGACTGGGCTGAAATGCTGCTGCGCATGTACAGAATGTATGGCGAGAAGCAAGGATGGAAGGTAACTGAACTAGATTATCAGGAAGGGGACCAGGCAGGCATTAAAAGCGCCACTCTTGAATTTGAAGGTAGCTTTGCATACGGATTTTTGAAAGGGGAGAGCGGCGTGCACCGATTGGTAAGAATATCCCCTTTTGACAGCAATGCCAGGCGGCATACTTCTTTTGCTTCCGTATATGTTTACCCCTTGATTGATGACACTATTGAAATAGAGCTGAACCCTGCAGATTTACAATGGGAATTCTATAGAAGCGGCGGCAAAGGCGGCCAAAATGTGAACAAGGTAGAAACCGCCGTAAGGCTGAAACATTTACCGACAGGCATCGTTGTGGAATGTCAGCAATCCAGAACCCAGGGAGAAAACAGGGAAATAGCGCTGACCATGCTGAAAAGCCGGCTTTACGAAGAAGAACTGAGGCGCCGCCAGGAACAGGTAGATGCAACCAATGCAAACAAGAAAAAAATTGAATGGGGCTCCCAGATCCGTAGTTATGTTTTTCACCCTTACAAGATGATCAAAGACCATCGTACCGATTATGAAACGGGTAATATACAACCGGTAATGGATGGGGAGCTGGATGGCTTTATTAAAGCTAATCTGATGAGCAGCCAATCTGCAGATTAATCCGGAGATGAAGTGCTTTACAAGTAGTTGACATTAGCCGTTATTCTTTAGTTTTACGGAGCCCGACAAAAAATGGCCGCAATTGAATCCTTTCGTTAAAACCTAATATTTGGATCTTTGCAACTGACTAGGTTCCTGGAACCGGCTCTTTTAAATAATTGTATAGAAAATTGAAAGGCAGTAGTGCCTTGCAGATAATACCGAAAGCCGAGACCATTACTGTTTCTTTCATTAGATAAATTATTACTGGTATTGGTGAAAGGCTTTCTTTTTAAATGTCGATTAGAATTTTTTTGATGTCACAAAATAATTTTCCACCATACACACGCTTGGATTCAAAAGAAATTCAGCCTGGCCTTTTTACAAGGTTCAAACGGGTATTGGAACAGCAGTTCCCCTTCCTTTTAGAAACAAGAAGCAAAACCGGTCAGCAGACACTACGTCCGGTCCTGCTGGCTATTAGTGGCGGACTGGATAGTATGGTACTCGGACGGCTGCTTTTTAATGCAGGAATACCGGCGATCTGGGTGCACTGTAATTTCAGGTTAAGGGAAAAGGAAAGTGACCGTGACGAAGCTTTCGTTCGTGCTGAGGCGAAAGCGCTTGATATACCCCTGGTGGTCGAATCTTTTGATACCGCCACATTGGCAGGTGAGTGGAAAATGTCCATAGAAGAAACGGCCCGCAAACTACGCTATGATTTTTTTCAGCACCTGATCAGTTCAAAAGCGCTTGCGGCTTTAACAATGCCGGATTTCGGTCCGAAGTATTTAATGACGGCACACCATGCGCAGGACAATATAGAAACTTTACTGCTTAATTTTTTCAGGGGAACGGGCATCAGCGGCATGCATGGCATGCCGCAAATAAATGACTATATATTAAGACCCTTATTAAATATCCGAAAACAGGATTTAATAGAATATGCCCACCAGCAAAGCCTGCGATGGGTAGAAGACTCAACCAACCAATTTACGGATTATACCAGAAATTATTTGCGTCATGACATTTTACCTGCCCTCAAAAAACAATATCCGGCCATAGAGGATAATTTACTGGACAATATCCAAAGGTTCCGCCAGGCAGAAATATTGTATTACAAAGGGCTGGACCATTACAAAAGGCGGTTGTTTAATTTTATGAACGGAAGGTTGCATTTAAGTGTGTTATTGCTTCAAAAATCCGGCATTGCAGCGACGTTGTTATGGGAGGCCTTAAAATCTTATGGGTTCACTTCCAGGCAAATCCCTGAAATCGAGAAATTATTATATTCAGACAGCGGTGCCTACCAGGACAATCCGGGCGGCACCTTCAGGATTTTGCGTAACCGTGCCCATTTAATCCTGACCCCGCTGAATGCAGAGAAGACCACGGTCGTGCTGATTGAAAAAGCGGATGCAGCCATTGACTTCCCCGAAGGCCGTTTAGTATTTAAATTACAAAATGACGCCTCGGGAGGCAAAGAGGCGCCCGGAAGGAAAATTGTGACAGATCCTACAACCGCCCAGCTGGACAGGGAATTACTGGAGTTTCCATTGCTATTGAGAAAATGGAAGCCGGGCGATTATTTTTATCCGTTAGGGATGCGTAAAAAAAAGAAAATTGCCCGCTTTCTGATAGACCAGAAGCTGGGCCTTCATGAAAAGGAACATATATGGGTACTGGAAAGCAGGCAAAAAATTATCTGGCTTATTGGTCAACGGATTGATGACCGGTTTAAGATAACGGATAAAACGAAAAATATCCTTAAAGTGCACTTTGAAGATAACCGGCTTACAAAAGCAAAAGGTTAAACAAATAATTTAAATAAATAAATAAGTTAAACTGCAAGGCGCAAGGCACAAACGATTGCCTGAATAGGCAGCCACCTCAGCTGAAAGTGCTATATTCGCAGTTCAAATTCTAGTATGTATCATGGCAAATCAAAAGGATAGCACACCCAACGGACCTGAGCAATTAAATATTGAGATCAGTGAAGAAATAGCGGAAGGCACGTATTCCAACCTGGCTATTATCACCCACAGCAATGCTGAGTTTATTGTAGATTTTGTGAATGTTATGCCGGGTAATCCTAAAAATAAAGTAAAGTCCAGGATAATCCTGTCGCCCATGCACGCCAAAAGGTTGCTCGGTGCACTGGCAGATAATATCCGCCGCTTTGAAAGCGAAAACGGGGAAATCAAGGATCTGGATGCCATTGAGATCCCGATGAACTTTGGCGGCCCGGCCGCCCAGGCATAAGAGTTTGCTGCCCTGGCAGCGATGTAAGCACGTTTTTAATCAAGTACAAATTATAATTCTATGAGTCTAGGTTATTTTAATTATCCATTGCCGGCCAATGAACCGGTTTTGGGATATGCGCCCGGATCTGCTGAAAGAGCAGCCCTTAGCAAGGCCATTGCCGATGCCAAGAAAAAGAAGTTAGAAATTCCTATGTATATCGGCGGTCGTGCGGTTAAGACCGGTAAAAAAGTAGAAATCCGTCCACCCCATGAACTCAGTCATACGCTGGGCTTTTTTCATCGCGGGGAGGAAAAACATATCAATCAGGCTATCGACGCTGCATTAAAAGCGAAAAGCAGCTGGGAAGCCATGCCATGGGAAGACCGTGCCAGCATTTTCTTAAAAGCAGCAGACCTGATTGCACAAAAATACCGTGCGCAGCTGAATGCCGCCACCATGCTCTGCCAGAGCAAGAACGCTTACCAGGCAGAAATCGACAGTGCCTGTGAATTAATTGACTTTTTGCGTTTCAATGTCCATTTCTTAAGTGAAATTTACCGTCAACAGCCAAGCGATGCACCAGGGGTGAAAAACCGTACCGAATGGCGTCCGCTGGAAGGATTCGTACTGGCACTCACGCCTTTCAATTTTACGGCCATTGCCGGCAACCTGCCTACCAGCGCAGCACTCTGTGGAAATGTCGTTGTCTGGAAACCGGCTGATTCCCAAGTATATAGCGCACAGTTATTGATGAAGATCCTGAAGGAAGCCGGGTTGCCTGACGGAGTCATCAACCTGATTTATGTCAGCGGGCCTAAACTGGGTAAAATCGTTTTCTCCCATCCTGATTTTGCGGGTATTCATTTTACCGGCTCATCTGCGGTATTTAATAACATCTGGAAGACCATCGGCGAAAATATCAGCCGTTATAAATCCTATCCACGCATTGTTGGAGAGACAGGAGGGAAGGATTTTGTGGTCGTTCATAAATCCGCTAATGTAGAAGAAGCAGTGACAGCCCTGGCAAGGGGTGCCTTTGAATACCAGGGCCAGAAATGTTCTGCAGCCTCTAGGGCCTACATCCCTTCCAACCTGGCCGATAAGATCAAGGCCAAATTGATTGCCACCGTTCAGTCCTTTAAAATGGGTCCGGTGGATGATTTTAGTAATTTTATCAACGCAGTGATCGACGAAAAGAGCTTTGATAAGATTTCAGCTTATCTGAAAGCTGCAGCCAAAGACCGCAAAGCAAGCATTCTTGTGGGCGGTAACTGTGACAAAACAGAAGGGTATTTTGTTGAACCTACCATTATCGAAGCCAAAGATCCTAAGTACGTAACCATGTGCGAGGAAATCTTCGGACCGGTTTTAACCTTATATGTCTATGATGCAGACAAGTTCGAGCAAACGCTTGATCTGGTGGACAGCACGTCGCCTTATGCGCTGACAGGTTCCATATTGGCACAAGACAGGGCAGCTATTGCACTGGCTACTGAAAAACTTCGTTTTGCGGCCGGTAACTTTTATGTGAATGACAAGCCAACCGGTGCGGTCGTCGGTCAGCAGCCTTTTGGCGGTGCAAGAGCTTCAGGAACCAATGACAAGGCAGGAAGCGCTTTGAACCTTTATCGCTGGTTAAGTGCCCGCAGTATTAAAGAAACCCTGAATCCTCCGGTGGATTATACGTATCCGTTTTTAGCGGAGGATCCGGCTTAACCTCAGGCAGATATTTACTTTAAGGTCGGTGCAGCTGGCTTAATTGCCCGTGACATACTGAACTACGCAACAGAAATCCACTTTCAAAAGAAAGTGGATTTCTTATAACGGAGTGTCCGTACCGCTAATTTTGCAAATTAATTCGGAATTCTACAGAAAAAACATATATTTTTGCGCCGTAATTTACGAGTATTCTTATATTAAATTAGATAAATATATTATGCGACAAATAGCCTTTCGTGAAGCGTTGCGTGAAGCGATGAGTGAAGAAATGAGAAGAGATGAGCGTGTTTTTTTAATGGGAGAAGAAGTTGCCGAGTATAATGGTGCTTATAAAGTCAGCCAGGGTATGCTTGCTGAATTCGGCCCTAAACGGATCATTGATACGCCTATTTCTGAATTAGGCTTCACGGGCGTAGCTGTGGGCGCTGCCCAGAATGGCCTGCTGCCCATCGTGGAATATATGACCTGGAACTTTGCCGTGCTGGCACTGGACCAGATCCTGAATACGGCTTCTAAAATGCTGGCCATGAGTGGCGGACAGATCGGCTGTCCTATTGTGCTTCGTGGGCCTAATGGCAGTGCAGGTCAACTGGGCGCTCAGCACTCTACTGCTTTTGAAGCCCTGTATGCCAATATTCCCGGTATTAAAGTCGTTTCAGTTTCTAATGGCTATGATGCGAAAGGTTTACTTAAACAAGCCATCCGTTATGAACAGGACCCGGTTATTTTCATGGAAAGTGAAGTAAGTTACGGGGATAAAAGCGAAGTTCCTGAAGAAGAATATTATATTGAGCTGGGCAAGGCGGATGTTAAAAAAGCCGGTAAGGACGTTACCATCGTATCTTTCAACAAAATGATGAAAGTCGCCCTTGCCGCTGCCGGTGAACTGGAAAAAGAAGGCATCAGTGCCGAGGTGATCGATCTGAGGACCATTCGTCCCTTAGACTGGAGGACCATTCTGGAAAGCGTCAAGAAGACAAATCGGCTGGTAATCGTGGAAGAGCAGTGGCCATTCGCTTCTGTGAGTTCGGAAATTACTTACAGGATCCAAAAAGAAGGCTTTGATTTCCTGGATGCGCCTATACGCAGAATTACAGCAGCAGACGCGCCCATGCACTATGCGCCAACGCTGGTAGAAGCTTATCTACCCAGTGTAGCCGGTGTAGTAAAGCTTGTCAAAGAAGTGATGTACCTGAAAAAATAGGGGTTCCGCGTGGCAGAGAGCTTACCTTTGGCAGCAGCTATAACAAGCGAAGTGCAATGAACCAATTTATAAAGGCACAAACAAACATATAAGTAAGGCATCCCCTTATCAATAAATTACCGCCATATAAGCCCCGGGCATAATCCGGGCTTATATGGCGGTTTTTTATTTGATTGCAGTTTAAAAATGAGTTGCAGGTCTCTTCAAAAGCAGCTCCTGTCTGCCGGTACCTGCTCCATAACAGTCAAATATAAATGAGCTAATAATAAACTTTAACTCCTTTCTAACCGGAATTTACCGCTTTAGTTCTGCCTTAAAGTGTTCAAAATGAGTAAATTTAGGGGGGATGAAGTTATTGAGGATGATTCATTTAGGGCGACGATGCCTAATTACAGAAAACGCTGATTTTATTGAAATTAATTGCGCTATTTTTAAGTCCGGTTCAGCCACTCAAAATTATCAAGCGGCTGCATTCCACCGCCAATAAAGGTGGACAGCAATGGGCTACCAGCCTGCGTGTTTTTGTGTTTGGGGCATACCTGTTAGCCGCTGCAACGAACCTTCCTGCCCAATCTGATCTTATGAGAGATTCCGTAAAACTTCCCAGTGCCCGGAACCTTAAAAATAAGGCCCGTCAACCCGTTTTGCGGCGTATTACGGGATATATTTATGCAACTTTTGAAACAAAAGAGCCGGTACCAGGCGCCATAATTAAAGTCTCTGAAAGCCTGACAACCCGGGCGGATGAAACCGGATTTTATCAAATCGATTTAAAAATGGGCGATACGGTTCGTTTTTATCACCCGACCGGTTTGATTGCCGCCACTTATCCGGCGGCCTATCTGTTGTTTTATCAGCATTTTAATGTCTATTTGAAGGATCCGGAATATTTAAGGGGCCAAAAGGACCCTGGACATGAGTTGAGTCAGGTCAAGGTTACGGGTCGTAATTACAAAAAAGATTCGCTGATGCGCAGATATCTTTACAGCGATATTTTTAATTATAAAAAGCCGACCCTGGCTGATGCTGTTGCCATTCCCAAAGTAGGCAAGGTCCCTGTCCCCATTGCCGTAGGTGTCAGTATTTCAGGGGTTATTCGATGGCTTCATCACAAAAGAAACAACAAAGACATGCGCTTTAAGCAATTGGCCATGTATGCCGAAGATAAGGGCTATATGGATCACCGACTCTCACCTGGCAAAATAGAATTGTATACCGGGATGAAAAATGAAGATTCCATCCGGTATTTGATAGCGTATTTCGGTCCTTCAGCTACGCAGCTCAGAAATATGAATGATTTGGAACTCGGCCAGTATCTGATAGAAAAGGCGCATGATTTGCGCATCGGAGCACTGCCCCCGAATGCACCATCCTTTTCCGATTATTGCCATAGATCCCAGGATCAGAATACGCAACCCTTTAAAGGCGCACAAAAGGCTGCTGATACGGCCGGACCTGGGGACCGGAAATAGTTTGTATTGGCTAATGTTTATTAAGGGCTTTGACCTTAGCGGCCCATCAGGTAAACGTTGTCGCCACTGATGAGAGACACTTTATAAGAAATTTTTTCAGCGTTTTTACTGCTGGGTACTTTCAGTGTAACCGATTTGCCTGCACCTATTTTTCCAGTCTGTAATGTTTCTCCCTGGATAAATTTACCATCCTTGTCAAAATATTTAACTTCTACCACAGCAATATTCAGGTCCTCTTTGGAGGTATTATGCACTTTTATTTTTACATTTTTTATACCCGGCTCCGGCGTTTTATTCAGGGATAATCCAACATAATCTGAAATTCCGGCTGTCCTTTTTGTGGACTGTTTCGGGGCAGCTTTTTTTTCTATGGGCTTAGCAGCAGGGATTACCTTGGGGCTATCCGCCTTTTCATTTTGTTGTTGCACACTCGTTTTATCATCAGGCGTTGCCTTTGCTGTTTTCTGCTCCAAAGCATCGGCTGTCTGCTCCGTTTGTTTTTTATTTTCCGCTGGTTGTATAACCGGGGCAGCGGTTGCGGCATTTTTAGCGCTCGGTTGGGAAGTCGTTTTTGGTGACTGGCCGCTATCAGCGGAAGCCGCCTTGGCAGATGTAGCCCGGAGGGCCGAATCTGCGGCATTGGGCGCGGCC
>Ga0182744_1003697_pt1 | contig 11815 bp, 10 predicted proteins | sample eDN3rd30CKraftMG_FD_128525 | JGI IMG/M metagenome (GOLD analysis project Ga0182744, IMG submission 128525) | Enriched Miracle-Growth compost microbial communities from Emeryville, California, USA - eDNA 3rd pass 30_C Kraft MG (version 2) (version 2) ...
ACGCACCCAAGGGCAGGCACGGCGATGCGGACGATCCGGCGGGAAGTGGCGACGCCCATCTCATGGTCCTCCAGGATGTGGTTGGGCCGCGGACGGCGCCCGGGCCGGCGCGCGGCTCAGGCGGACCGCGTCCGGCTGCAGCATGGACCGAGCCGCGCGGGCGGCAAGAGGGGACGGATCGTCCCAGGCAGGCGAAGGCTGGGCCGCGCCGGCCCGGAACGCGCCTCTCACCGGCGGGCCTCCACAGCGGCCACGATCTTCCGCGCGGCGTCGTCGAGATCGTCGGCGGGCAGCACGTCGAGCCCGGACTCGGCGAGAATCGTCTTTCCGAGCTCGACATTGGTGCCTTCGAGCCGCACCACCAGCGGCACCTTGAGCCCAACCTCCTTCACCGCGGCGACCACGCCCTCCGCGATCACGTCGCAGCGCATGATGCCGCCGAAGATATTGATCAGGATGCCCTTCACGTTGGGGTCCGAGGTGATGATCTTGAACGCCGCCGTCACCTTCTCCTTGCTGGCGCCGCCGCCGACATCGAGGAAGTTGGCCGGCGCCATGCCGTAGAGCTTGATGATGTCCATGGTCGCCATGGCAAGCCCGGCGCCGTTGACCATGCAGCCGATGGCGCCGTCGAGCGCGATGTAGTTGAGGTCGTATTTCGACGCCTCGATCTCCTTGGCGTCTTCCTCCGTCTCGTCGCGCAGCGCCGCGATCTGCGGATGCAGGAACAGCGCGTTGTTGTCGAAATCGACCTTGGCGTCGAGGCAGATCAATTTCTTGTCCTTGGTGACGACCAGCGGGTTGATCTCCAAGAGGCTCATGTCGGTATCGACGAACGCCTTGTAGAGATTGGTCAACAGCGGGCTCAACTGCTTCTGCAGGTCGCCGTCGAGCTTGAGCGCCTTGGCGACGCGGCGGACGTGATGCGGGCAGATATTCGCCACCGGATCGACGCTGATCGTGGCGATCTTCTCCGGCGTCTCGTGCGCCACTTCCTCGATGTTCATGCCGCCTTCGGTGGAGACGACGATGGCGACGCGCGAGCGCTCGCGATCGACCAGCATCGACAGGTAGAACTCCTTGTCGATGGCCGAGCCTTCCTCGATGTAGAGGCGGCGCACCTCCTTGCCCTGCGGGCCGGTCTGGTGCGTCACCAGCGTCATGCCGAGCATGCGCTGCGCCTCTTTCTTCACGTCGTCGACGGATTTGACGACCTTGACGCCGCCGGCCTTGCCGCGGCCGCCGGCATGAATCTGTGCCTTGACCACCCAGACCGGGCCGCCGAGATCGTCCGCCGCCTTGACCGCCTCATCGACGGAAAAGGCGGGGATGCCGCGCGGCACCGGAACGCCGAAGTCGCGCAGCACGCCTTTCGCCTGATATTCGTGAATGTTCATCCGGCACTCCCCCGCCTGATCCGTCTCGTGGTCCGTCTTGTGGTCCGTCTTGCCATCGCCGGATACACCCGGCCTCTCTTGCGCTTGTCCGCCGCCCGCTCAGGCGCCGAGATTCGGCGCGATCTTGCGGCACGCCTCGACCAGGCCCTTCACGGCGCCGGCCGACTTCTCGAACGCTTCGCGCTCGGCGCCGTTGAGATCGATCTCGACGACGCGCTCGACGCCCTTGGCGCCGATCACCACCGGCACGCCGACATACAGGTCCTTGATGCCGTACTGGCCGGACAGATGCGCGGCGCAGGGCAGCACCCGCTTCTTGTCGAGCAGATAGCTCTCCGCCATGGCGATCGCGGAGGCTGCCGGCGCGTAGAAGGCCGAGCCGGTCTTCAGCAGGTTGACGATCTCGGCGCCGCCATTGGCGGTGCGCTTGACGATCTCGTCGATGCGCGCCTGCGTCGTCCAGCCCATCTTGACGAGGTCCGGCACCGGGATGCCGGCAACCGCCGAATAGCGGGTCAGCGGCACCATGCTGTCGCCATGGCCGCCGAGCACGAAGGCGGTGACGTCCTCGACCGAGACATTGAACTCGTCGGCGAGGAAATAGCGAAAGCGCGCCGAATCGAGCACGCCGGCCATGCCGACCACCATATTCTGCGGCAGACCGCTATAGGTGCGCAGCGCCCACACCATCGCGTCGAGCGGGTTGGTGATGCAGATGACGAACGCCTTCGGCGCGTATTTCTTGATGCCGGCGCCGACCTGCTCCATCACTTTCAGATTGATGCCGAGCAGATCGTCGCGGCTCATGCCCGGCTTGCGCGGCACGCCGGCGGTGACGATGCAGACGTCGGCGCCCTCGATCGCCTCGTAGGAATTGGCGCCGGTGAGGCGGGAGTCGAAGTCGTTGACGGGCGAGGACTGCGCGATATCGAGCGCCTTGCCCTGCGGGATGCCCTCGGCAACGTCGAACATGACGACGTCGCCTAGATGCTTGAGACCAATGAGATGGGCGAGGGTGCCACCGATCTGGCCGGCACCGATCAACGCAATTTTATTACGAGCCATGGAAGACAACTCTCGGCTGGTGTGCATTGCACCGCAGGATAGCGGACGCCGCTGGTTATCCCTTTCGGCGCCCGTCGACAAGGAACCGTTGGTCGATCTCTTGTCGATCCCTTGGTCGAATCTCTCCGAATCTCTTGGTCGATATGTCGTCCTAGTCGATAGGCCGTCTCGATAGGTGGTTTTGGTCGAGGCCGCCCTCGTTGTCAGATCGCCGTCGTTGACACGCCCAGTTCCGACGACTGTCCGTTGTCTGGTATACATTATACCAGACTAATCTGCGATGCTTGTCTAGCGCAATCTGCGCCGGCAACACCGGGACATCATCGGCAGCGAACGCCGCCGAAGCGTTATTCCGTGATCACGCCGCAGGCGATGCGGTCGCCGGCATTGCCGGCGGGATCGCTCTTGTTGTCGTCGGCCTTGGCATGGATGACCAGCGCCGTGCCGTCGGGGTGAAACACCGAATTGGGTTGCCCCTTGGCGAGCGTAATCATCGTATTCAGCACCTCGACGGTGAGATCGCCGCTTTGCGGAATATGCAGGTTCGGCATGTCGCCGGCATGCGCGCCATCCGGCGCTTCCAAACCGTGCTTGTGACTTGCCGGATTGAAATGGCCGCCGGCGCTGGTGAATGGCGGCTCGCATTTGCCGACGGCATGGACGTGGAAGGCGTGTTCGCCCGGCTCCACGCCCTTCACCGACAGGCGCAGCAGCACGCCGTTGCGCGTCTGCGTCAGGTTGACCTCACCGACATCCTTGCCGGCCTTGTCCTTCAGCACCGCCTTGGCGACCGACACCGCACCGGCCGGCGCCGTCTGCGCCGACAACGGTGTCGGCATCGATGCTGCCGCCAGCATACCGGCGGCAATGGACCCTACGATCAGCGGACGGCACACGCTCATGACAGTCTCCCGGGTTGAAAATCACTCGCAAGCCAACGCGCGGCGTTCGCGCATGTTTCATCGCCACTCCGGTGTCCGCATTCAGGTCCGGGCGCCGGTCGCCGCCGGCGTGGCACCGCCCGGCCGCGGTGCGGCGTGGTCGCGCATGTGCTCGACCAGTTCGCGCGCATAGGGGGGGAGCGCCTCGACACTGCGCACGCAGATCGTCAGGTCGCGCACCGCCCAGGCATCGTCGATGTCGACGACACGGATCGCCATGGTCTTGACCGCCCGCAGCGCCGTCGAGCGCGGCACGATGCCGACGCCGACGTTGAACTCGACCACCCGGCAGACCGTCTCGAAGCTGCGCAACTGGACGCGCAGCCGCAGCGACCGGCCGACCCGTGCCGCCTTTTCGGCGAAAAACCGCTGCGCCGCGCTCTGGCGCTCCAGACCGACGAAATCGTGATCGAGGATTTCCTCGAAGGCGACGCAGTGGCGGCGGGCCAGCGGATGGTCCTGCGGCACCACCAGCACGAAGCGGTCGCGGCGGAACGGATAGCGGGTCAGCCGCCCGGCATCGACGGTGCCGGCGACGATGCCGATATCCGCCACCCCTTCGGCGATCAGCCCGACGATCTCGGCGCTCAGCCGCTCCTCCAGATCGATCGAGACATGCGGATGCGCCGCCAGGAAGGACGACAGCACTTCCGGCAGGAACTCGGTCAGCGCATTGGTGTTCGACATCAGCCGCACCTGGCCGGCGGCGCCGCCGGCATAGGCGCCGAGGTCCTCGCGCAGCCGCTCCGCCTGCGCCAGGATGGCGCGGGCATGCTGCAACAGCGTGTTGCCGGCCTGGGTCGGCGAGACGCCCTGCCGGCCGCGGATCAACAGCGGCGCGCCGAGCGCCTCCTCCATATTGCGGATGCGGGTGCTGGCCGCGGCCAGCGCCAGGTTGGCCCGCGCCGCGCCATGGGTGATGCTGCCCGCCTCGACGATGTGCCGGAACAGGCGAAGATCGGCAAAATCGAAGCGCATCTGTTCCCTTGTGTCTCCCTTATGTTGCCTGGCGTCGCCGCTGCGCCCTTCGTCCCGTATCCCGGGCATCATTCCTTCGCATTATGCGAAGGTAAACTACAAAAAACAATAAGCTAACGCGTCTTGGAAACGGGCATCCTTTCGCTGTACACGAAGTTTGGAACGCTCGCAAAGTCGCGGACCGGCGCCCGGCCGGGCCGTCCGGGCAAGCGATTGCAGGCGTCCCGTTGAGAAACCCGCGTTGAGACATCCGTCGCGGCCGTATTTTGGCCGCCGGGAACGATGCCCCCGAAGTAATGCCGGAGACCGTCATGGCCGATCCCGTGGCTTCCAACTCGGCCCCCGTGCGGCCGCTATCCCCCCATCTGCAAATCTACCGCCCGATGCTGACGATGATGATGTCCATCGTCCACCGCATCACCGGCGCCGCCTTGTATTTCGGCACCCTCATCGTCGCCTGGTGGCTCGTCGCCGCGGCCAGCGGCCCGAACGCCTACGCCACCTTCGAGTGGGTGATGGGCTCGATCCTCGGGAAGCTCGTCCTGTTCGGCTACACCTGGGCCCTGATCCACCACGCGCTCGGCGGCATCCGCCACCTGATCTGGGACATGGGCCACGGCTTCGGTCCGCAGGAGCGCGAATGGCTCGCCGCCGCGACGCTGATCGGCTCGATCGGACTGACCGTCATTCTCTGGGTTGTCGGCTACATGATGCTGGGAGGCGTGCGATGACGAACCGCCAGGACGACGTGCGCCAGGACGACATGCGCACACCGCTCTCCCGCGTCCGCGGCCTCGGCGCGGCGCATTCGGGCACCCGCGATTTCTGGCATCTGCGCGTCACTTCGGTGGCACTCATCCCGCTGAGCATCGCCTTCGTCGTCATCGTCGCGATGCTGATCGGCCGCAACCATGCCGCGGTGTTGCAGATCCTCGCCTCGCCGGTGGTGTCGATCCTGCTGATCCTGTTCCTCATCGCCAGCCTCTATCACATGTGGATCGGCATGCAGGAGATCATCATCGACTACGTGCATGCCGACGCCGCCAAGCTCGCGGCGCTGCTGCTCAATACGTTCTTCTGCTGCGCGATCGGCGCGGTCTGCGCCTTCGCGCTGATGAAGATTTCTTTTGGAGTCTGAGACGATGGCAAACAACGCAGCCAGCAACGGCGCGGCAAGCCCCGCGATCAACGGCAAGGCCTACCCGATCGAGGACCACACCTATGACGTGGTGGTGGTCGGCGCCGGCGGCGCCGGCTTGCGCGCGGTCGTCGGCTGCTCGGAAGCCGGGCTGAAGACCGCCTGCATCACCAAGGTGTTCCCTACCCGCTCGCACACCGTCGCGGCGCAGGGCGGCATCGCCGCCGCGCTCGGCAATATGGGCGAGGACGACTGGCGCTGGCACATGTACGACACCGTCAAGGGCGCCGACTGGCTCGGCGACCAGGACGCCATCGAATATCTGTGCCGCAACGCGCCCGACGCCGTCTACGAACTCGAACATTGGGGCGTGCCGTTCTCGCGCCGCGAGGACGGCAAGATTTACCAGCGCCCGTTCGGCGGCATGACCACGCATTACGGCAAGGGCACCGCGCAGCGCACCTGCGCAGCCGCCGACCGCACCGGCCACGCCATGCTGCACACGATGTACGGCCAGGCGCTGCGCCATTCGGCGGAGTTCTTCATCGAGTTCTTCGCCATCGACCTGATCATGGACGCCGACGGCCGTTGCCGCGGCGTCGTCGCGCTCAAGCTCGACGACGGCACGCTGCACCGCTTCCGCGCCCAGACGACGATCCTCGCCACCGGCGGCTACGGCCGCGCCTATTTCTCCTGCACCTCGGCACACACCTGCACCGGCGACGGCGGCGGCATGGTGCTGCGCGCCGGCCTGCCGATGCAGGATATGGAGTTCGTGCAGTTCCATCCGACCGGCATCTACGGCTCCGGCTGCCTGATCACCGAGGGCTCGCGCGGCGAGGGCGGCTATCTGGTCAATTCCGAGGGCGAGCGCTTCATGGAGCGCTACGCGCCCTCCGCCAAGGACCTCGCCTCGCGCGACGTCGTCTCGCGCGCGATGACCATCGAAATCCGCGAGGGCCGCGGCGTCGGCCCGAAGAAGGACCACATCTTCCTGCACCTCGATCATCTCGACCCGAAGGTGCTGCACGAGCGGCTGCCGGGCATTTCGGAATCGGCGCGCATCTTCGCCAATGTCGACGTGACGCGCGAGCCGATCCCGATCATCCCGACCGTCCACTACAATATGGGCGGCATCCCGACCAATTATCACGGCGAGGTCGTCATCAAGAAGAACGGCGACGACAATTACGCCGTGCCCGGCCTGATGGCGCTCGGCGAGGCCGGATGCGTGTCGGTGCATGGCGCCAACCGTCTCGGCTCCAACTCGCTGATCGATCTCGTCGTCTTCGGCCGCGGCGCCGCGCACCGCTGCGCCGAGAAGCTGACGCCGAACGACAAGCAGCCGGAACTGCCGAAGGATTCCGCCGATCTCGCTCTGTCGCGGCTCGACCATTTCCGTCACGCCTCGGGCGGCACGCCGACGGCGGCGATCCGCGCCAAGATGCAGCACGTCATGCAGACCAACTGCGCCGTGTTCCGCACCGGCGAGGTGCTCGAGGAAGGCAAGAAGAAGATTCATGCCGTGTTCGAGGAGATGCCGGACATCCACGTCACCGACCGCTCGCTGATCTGGAACACCGACCTCGTCGAAACGCTGGAGCTCGACAACCTGATGTCGCAGGCGCTGGTGACGATGGAGTCGGCGGCCAACCGGCAGGAAAGCCGCGGTGCGCATGCCCGCGAGGACTTCCCCAACCGCGACGACGTCAACTGGATGAAGCATTCGCTGGTCTACCTCGACACCAAGACCGGCAAGGTCTCTACCGACTACCGGCCGGTGCATACCTATACGATGACCAACGACGTCTCCTACATCGAACCGAAAGCGCGCGTTTATTAACGACCATTCGTCGCGCGCGCATCGTCCCTAGCGGCGCGCGACGGATTGCCGGGGCTGAAAGCCGGCAACGACAGACAGAGAGAAGGTAGGCTGCAATGGTGCAATTCACGCTGCCCAAGAACTCCAAGATCACGCAGGGCAAGACCTGGCCGAAGCAGGACGGCGCGGCGAAGGAGACCGAGTTTCGCGTCTATCGCTTCAACCCCGACGATGCGGAGAATCCGCGCATCGATACCTATTACGTCGACCGCAGCCAGTGCGGCCCGATGGTCCTCGACGCGCTGATCTGGATCAAGAACAACATCGATCCGACGCTGACCTTCCGCCGCTCCTGCCGCGAGGGCGTCTGCGGCTCCTGCGCGATGAACATCGACGGCACCAATACGCTGGCCTGCACCAAGGCGATCGACGACAACAAGGAGCCGGTGAAGATCTATCCGCTGCCGCACCAGCCGGTGGTCAAGGACCTGGTCCCCGACCTCACCAATTTCTACGCGCAATACGCCTTCATCGAGCCGTGGCTGCACACCGTGTCGCCGACGCCACAGGGCGAATGGAAGCAGAGCAAGGAGGATCGCGAGAAACTCGACGGTCTCTACGAATGCATCCTGTGCGCCTGCTGCTCGACCTCCTGCCCGAGCTACTGGTGGAACTCCGACCGCTATCTCGGCCCGGCGGCGCTGCTGCAGGCCAACCGCTGGATCAGCGACAGCCGCGACGAAGCGACCGGCGAGCGGCTCGACAGCCTGGAAGACCCCTTCCGGCTCTATCGCTGCCACACCATCATGAACTGCACCAAGGCGTGCCCGAAGGGCCTCAATCCGGCCAAGGCGATCGCCGCGATCAAGAAGCGGATGGTCGACCGCCAGATCTGACGGCGGCACGTCTCTGCGTGGCGTTTCTGTCGGGGCCTTTCATCGTGGCGATGAAAGGCCCCAAGTTTTTTAATTCGATGTTTTTTGACTCGATGTTCTTTCTCTAACCGCCGGCGGCCTGCTTGTCGCGGCGGCGCTGCACCGAGGACGGGATGCGCATCGCTTCCCGATATTTCGCCACCGTGCGGCGGGCGATCTCGATGCCGGCCGCCTTGAGCGCCTCGACCAGCGCGTCGTCCGACAGCACCTCGTCCGCCGTCTCCGCCTCGATCAACTGCCGGATCTGATGCCGCACCGCCTCGGCGGAATGCGCCTCGCCGCCGTCGGTCGCGGCGATGGCGGCGGTAAAGAAATATTTCAGCTCGAAGATGCCGCGATTGGTGGCCATGTATTTGTTGGCCGTCACCCGCGACACCGTCGATTCGTGCATGCCGATCGCCTCAGCGATGGCCTTGAGATTGAGCGGCCGCAGATGCCGCACCCCGTGGGCGAAGAAGGCATCCTGCTGGCGCACGATCTCGCCGGCGACCTTGAGGATCGTGCGCGCCCGCTGGTCGAGCGCGCGCACCAGCCAGGTGGCGCTTTGCAGGCAGTCGGCGAGATAGGCTTTGTCCTGTTCGCTGCGCGCCGTCTTGACGATGCGCGCATGGTAACGCTGGCTGACCAGCACTTTCGGCAGCGTGTCGGAGTTGAGTTCGACCTGCCAGCCGCCGTCCGGCGCGGGGCGCACGAAAACGTCGGGCACGATCGGCTGCACCACCGTCGTGCCGAAGGCGAGGCCGGGCTTCGGATTGAGCCGGCGGATTTCCGCGATCATGTCGGCGATGTCGTCGTCGCCGACGCCGCAGACCCGGCGCAACGCGGCAAGGTCGCGTCTGGCCAGCAGTTGCAGATTCTCGACCAGCGCCTGCATCGCCGGATCGTAGCGGTCGCGCTCGCGCAACTGGATCGCCAGGCATTCCTTGAGATCGCGCGCGCCGACACCGGACGGCTCGAAGCCTTGCAGGATGGCCAGCACCGCCTCGACCTCGGCGCGCGACACGCCGAGCTTCTCGCCCACGGCATCGAGGTCGCCGGGGAGATAGCCGGCCTCGTCGATGAGATCGACCAGATACTGGCCGATCATCCGCTGCACCGGATCGGTGACCGCCAGCGCGAGCTGCGAGGCGAGATGGTCGGCCAGCGTCAGCGTCGGGGCGAGGAAGGCTTCCGGGTCGTAATCGCCATCGGCGCGGCCGCCGGCGCCGGTCGCCGACCATTCGGAATAGGCCGCCGGCATATCCGGCTCCGGCGACGACGGGGCAGCCGGCCGGGCACCTTCGTCGTCGGGAAAGACATTCTCCAGCTCGGTCCCAAGGCCCTGCTCCAGCGCCGCGCGGCTCGTCTCCATCTCCTCGCCGGCCCAGTCGCCGGCCACCGCTCCGGTGTCGGCGGCAGGCGGCGGCGCCTCTGCCGGTTCCGCCGCCGGTTCCGCGTCGCCGCCATCGCTGCCGCGTTCAAGCAGCGGGTTTTTTTCCAGCTCCGCCTCGACATAGGCCGCCAGATCGAGGCTCGAGAGCTGCAACAGCTTGATCGCCTGCAGAAGCTGCGGCGTCATCACCAGCGCTTGCGACTGGCGAAATTCGAGGCGTTGGCTGAAGGCCATCAGGGGTGCCGGGCGGTGACAAACTGGTCCAATTCTTGCTTACTATAGCAAGGTCGCGGCCGTTGCGCGCTCCCCGAACGCCCTATGCTGCGCAATATGTGCGCAGCAATCGCCGAAAGATTCGCCAGTTAGACCTCAGACGGGACCTACAGGCGGAACTCCTCGCCGAGATAGAGCCGGCGGACATCCGGGTTGTTGACGATGTCCTGGGCACGGCCCTCCATCAGCACCTCGCCCGAATAAATAATATAGGCGCGGTCGGTCAGCCCCAGCGTCTCGCGGACATTGTGGTCGGTGATCAGCACGCCGATGCCGCGATTGGTGAGATGGCGCACGAGCTGCTGGATATCGCCGACGGCGATCGGATCGATGCCGGCGAAGGGCTCGTCGAGCAGCATGTAGCTCGGCCGCGTCGCCAGCGCGCGGGCGATCTCGACGCGGCGCCGCTCGCCGCCGGACAGCGCGATCGACGGCGTCTTGCGCAGCCGCGTGATGTTGAACTCCTCGAGCAGCGCGTCGAGGTCGGCCTCGCGCCGCCGCGCATCCGGCTCGACCAGTTCGAGCACCGCACGGATATTGTCCTCGACATTGAGGCCGCGAAAGATCGAGGCTTCCTGCGGCAGATAGCCGACGCCGAGCCGAGCGCGCTGATACATCGGCAGCGCCGTGACGTCGTAGCCGTCAAGCTCGACCCGGCCTTTGTCGGCACGGATCAGCCCGGTGATCATGTAAAAGATGGTCGTCTTGCCGGCGCCGTTGGGGCCGAGCAGGCCGACTGCCTCGCCGCGGCGCACATAGAGGGTCGCGCCCTTGACCACCTTGCGCGAGCCGAAGCTCTTCTCGACGCCGTGCGCCGCCAGATAGCCGTGCCGGACCGGCTGGCGAGTATCCTGTCGCGCATCCTGACGCACGCTCTGACCGGCATCCTGGCGCGCCGGCGCGCGCCCATCACCGCGCCCGTCGCGCGGCGGCTGTTGCGGCGGCGCGTAAGCCTGGCCGGACGGCCGCTGACCGGCCGCCACCGCGTTCGGCTGACGTTGCGCGGGAGGAGCCGCACCTGGCTGAACCGGGCGGGGGCGCGGCTCCTGCGGTCGGCCCGGCAACGGCTGATCCCAGCGCGGTTTCGGCCGCGCCGCGGCAGCCGGCCGCCGGCGAAAGAATGAAAGGATGTTCAAGCCTGCCTCAGTCTGCGGACAACCCCGTCGCCGCGTTTCGGGATCATGCTCTAGAGCATGATCCCCCGAAAATAGGAACCCGGATCGTCCCCCACCCAAAACGCTGATGTTCAGTTCAGCCGCAGCGGCTGGCGCGGCGCCGGTATCGACGGCATGCCGGGCGCACCACGGCCCTTGCCGGCGTCCTTGCCGGTATCCTTACCGCTCTCGTCCGGCTTGCCGCTGCCGGCGTGGAACAGGCCCTGCACCCGGCCGCCGCCGGACTTGCCGGATTCGACCCGCGAGACGCCGGTGCCGAGATCGACGACCAGCCGGTCGCCGCGCAACACGTTCTGCCCCTGGGTCATGACGACGTTGCCGTTCATCGTCACCGTATTGCTGCGCATGTCGAACACGCCGATGTCGCCGGTCACCGTCTGGTCCTTCTGCGTCACCACCACGCCGCCCTTGGCCTCCAGCCGCTTGATCTGCTGCTGGCCGCCGCCGAGGCCCGGCGTCGGCTCGGCCTGCTTCATGCCGCCCTGATTGGCCTTCTGCTGACCGGCTTTGTCCTTGTCGCTGTTGTCCTCGTAGAACACCACCAGCGACTTGGCGCGCAGTCCGGTGTCGCCCTGCGTCACCTTGACGTCGCCGGAGAAGGTCGCCTGTTTCTCCTTCTCGCGCACTTCCAGCGTCGCCGCCTCGATCTGCACCGGCTGGTCGCGATTCTGCGAAAAGCCCTGCAACGCGTTCGGCGGCCCTTTCGACGACTGCGCCAG
>Ga0182744_1003698_pt1 | contig 11814 bp, 12 predicted proteins | sample eDN3rd30CKraftMG_FD_128525 | JGI IMG/M metagenome (GOLD analysis project Ga0182744, IMG submission 128525) | Enriched Miracle-Growth compost microbial communities from Emeryville, California, USA - eDNA 3rd pass 30_C Kraft MG (version 2) (version 2) ...
ATCATGAAGAACGCCTCGAAGGTCATCATCGTGCCGGGCTACGGCATGGCGGTCGCGCAGGCGCAGCATGCATTGCGCGAGATGGCCGACCATCTCAAGAAGGAAGGCGTCGAGGTCAAATACGCCATTCACCCGGTCGCCGGCCGCATGCCCGGCCACATGAACGTGCTGCTCGCCGAGGCGAACGTGCCCTACGACGAGGTGTTCGAACTGGAAGACATCAACTCGGAATTCGCCCAGGCCGATATCGCCTTCGTCATCGGTGCCAACGACGTCACCAACCCGGCGGCGGAGGAGGACAAGTCCTCGCCGATCTACGGCATGCCGGTGCTGCAGGTGTGGAAGGCCGGCACGGTGATGTTCATCAAGCGCTCGCTTGCCTCGGGTTATGCCGGCATCGACAATCCGCTGTTCTACCGCGACAACACGATGATGCTGCTCGGCGATGCCAAGAAGATGACGGAGCAGATCGTCAAGGCGATGGATTAACCCAACTCTTGTGTTCCGGACGAGCGCGCCGCGCGCGCGAAGATCCGGAACTCAGGAGAAGTCCGACGCGGCCTTCGGGCCGCGTTTTCTTTTTGTCATTGCGAGAAGGCCGTAAGGCCGACGCAGCAATCACGGTTCGGAAGAGCAGGTGCCCGCCGCTCGGGATTGCTTCGCCTTGCCCGCAATGACAGCATTGCGATAGTGAGCAGGAAATTGCAGATCGCGGGGGTCCGGACATGGCAAGGCGCCAGGGACATTTGAAGCTTGGCGCGTTCCTGCATCCGAGCGGCCATCACATTGCCGCGTGGCGATTGTCCGAAGCCTATGCCGAGGCGGCGGTCGATTTCAGGCACTGGACCGAACTCGCGCGCACCGCCGAGCGCGGCAAGTTCGACATGCTGTTCCTTGCCGACATGACGGCGATGCGGAACTGGCCGCTGGAGAGATCGAGCCGCGTTCACACCTACGTCGCCGGCTTCGAGCCGATCACGCTCCTGTCCGCGCTTTCCGCGGTGACGAACCACATCGGCCTCGTCGCGACCGCGACGACGACCTACAACGAGCCGTTCCACGTCGCGCGCAAGTTCGCTTCGCTCGATCACCTGAGCGGCGGACGCGCGGCATGGAATCTCGTCACATCCACGAATATCGGCGAGGCCTTCAACTTCGGGCGCGAGGCGCATCTCGAACATGATGCACGCTATGACCGCGCGAGCGAATTCGCCCGTATCGTGCGCGGCTTATGGGATTCGTGGGACGACGACGCCTTCGTGCGCGACAAGGCGGAAGGCCGCTACTTCGACCCGGCGAAGGTCCACTTCCTCAACCACAAGGGCGAGCATTTTTCCGTGCGCGGTCCGCTCAACGTGCCGCGCTCGCCGCAGGGCCGCCCGGTGATGGTGCAGGCCGGCACGTCCGAGGTCGGCCAGGAACTGGCGGCGGAAGTCGCGGACGTGCTGTTCGCGACAAGCCAGACGCTCGACAACGGTCAGAAGCTCTGCAAGTCGCTCAAGGGGCGCCTGGAGAGATTCGGCCGCGATCCGGACGACATCAAGGTGATGCCGGGTCTGGTGCCGATCATCGGCGAGAGCCAGCAGGAGGCTGACGACAAGTTCGACAAGCTGCAGTCGCTCGTGCATCCGGAGGTCGGCCTGCAGTTGCTCGGGGAAATGCTCGGCTCGGTCGATCTCTCGGCCTATCCGCTCGACGGACCGCTGCCTGAAATCACGACGACGATCGGCAGCCACACGGCGCTGAAGCTGTTCACCGACATGGCCAGGCGCGAGAACCTCACCATCCGCCAGCTTTACCTGCGCGCGGTGCTGCGCGGGCACAACGTCGTGCGGGGCACGGCCCAGACCATCGCCGACCATATCGAGAACTGGTTCGACAACCATGCCGCCGACGGTTTCAACGTCATGCCGCCCTATCTGCCGGGCGCGCTCGACGACTTCGTCGACAAGGTCGTGCCGGAACTGCAACGGCGCGGCCTGTTCCGCAAGGAATACGAGGGCACGACATTGCGCGAGAACCTGGGATTGCGGCGGCCGCCGAGCCGCCATGCCGCCAAATGACGGTTCGCGTGAGAAGGCGCGACCGGCCGGCTGGTCGGATCGGAGGATAGCCTGCGCCGGCTGTTCCCCCGTATACTGGCGTGACTGCCGCGCACGGACGGCACAGCGCTTGAACAACGCATGGCTCGACAGGTGAGGAAACGGAATGGCGCAGGAAATGACAGTCGCGCTCGCAACGGAATTTGCGGAAGCCTGGAATACGCACGATCCCGACAAGGTCGTGAGCTACTTTTCCGAAGACGGTGCATTCCATAGCCCGATCGGCCCGGAGCATCTCGGCGCGAGTCACCACGGCAAGAAAGCCGTCCGCGAAGCCGTTGCGGCGTTCTTTGCGCGGTCGCCGAACGGCCAGTTCAGGAACTTGCGCGTCCACGTCTTCGGCGACTTCGGCGTGTTCGAATGGGACTTCGAGGAAGTCGATGCGAACGGCAGGAAAACCAGCGTCGCAGGCTGCGACAGGCGGGAGAGCTGAGGCGCTTGCGGATTGGCGGGTGCCGTGTGTTATCCTCGCCGACTTACGGCTGCAGCGGGAAATACTGCGCCAGCCAGTCCTTCACGAGGTGAGTCACGCGCGGATTGCTTTCCGCGAACATGAAGTGATCGACCCCGTCGATCAGGTGCAGTTCCACCGGCGATTTGGCCTTGCGGTAGAGCTCGACCGATTCCGCCGACGGCGTGACGGAATCGTTGACGGCGTGCAGCAGCAGCACCGGCCGCGGCGAAATCTGTCCGATGTAATCCTCCGGGTGGAACAGGAACATCCCAAGCGGCGTCTCGGCGGTGAACTGCATGTGGCCGTCGCGCAGCAGCGCGCGCAGCCGCTCCGGCACCGGGACGATATCGAAGCGCGGTACCATCATCGATTGACCGGTTTTCTCGCGCTGGCGCACGCCCTCGACCATCATGTCGAGGAACCGGTTCCAGTCGCCCGAAGGGCCGTGCTGCTGGAAGAACTTGCGTGGTCCGGAGCCCCAGCCGCCTTGTGAGATCAGCGCGGCGACGCGCTTGTCCGTGCCCGCCGTGACGATGCCGACGGCGGCGCCGAGACTCGCGCCGCAGATCGCGATGCGCCGGCCGTCGACTTCCGGACGGTTCTCGAGAAAGGTCAGCGCCGCCCGGGCGTCGAGCACCTCCTCCTGCGGCACGATGCGGCCCGGTACGCCCTCGCTTTCGCCGCAGCCGCGGAAGTCGATCTGGAGGCAGACGTAGCCCCATTCGAGCAGGGTCTTGCGCGCCCAAACGCCCTGCTCGCCGTCCTTGTTGCCGCCGAAACCGTGCAGGATCAGGAAGGCCGGCCGCCGCTCGCCGGCCTTGTAGTCCTTTGGCATGTGGAGGACGCCCGCGAGCTTGAGGCCCTCGGACATGATCGTGACGCGCTCGGACATATCGTTCCCGTTCGGTTGTCATGGCCGGGCTGAGCCCGGCAGCTATCCGCTCGTGGAGGAAGGCGGTTGCGCGAGTCGCGCTCGCAGATGTGCAGATGGCGGATTGAGACGGAAACGCGCAGGCTTCCCTGTCCTCGCGCTACTTATAAAGCTCCTTCGCGCGCGCCACCATCTCGTCGGTCAATTCGAGCTTGCTCACGCCCAGGAGCTTGATGTGCGCAAGCTCGGCGTAGTCCGCCGGCAGCTTGCTGTTCATGCCTTCGACGGTTGGCAGCAGGCCCTCGCTCGCATAGATCGCCTGGCCTTCGTCCGACAGCATGAAGTCGATCAGCAGGCGCGCGGCGTTCGGATGCGGCGCCTTGGTCAGGATCGAGGACGCGTAGGGCAGATAGACGACGCCTTCCTCCGGGATCGCGGCCTTCACCGGCAGCCCCTTGAGCGATGGCAGGTAGTTCAGGAGCCACGGCAGGTAGATCGCATATTCCCCGCGCGCCACGCGCCGCTCTGCCTCGCGCATGTCGCGGGTAAATGCGACGTTCTGGGCCGCCAGCTTCTCGTGGAATTCGCGGCCGAGCTTCTCATAGGTGACGGAGAAGTAGCTCGATCCGCCGCCGATGGCGCGGAAGTCGTCGGCGAGGATCTTGCCCTTCCATTTCGGGTCGAGGATGTCCTTCCAGCTCTTGATCGGGGTCGTGACCTGCTGCGTGTTGGTCAGGATCGCGTAGTTGAGCAGGAACGTCGGGATATTGACGTCGCGGTCCACCCAGGATTCCTGCAGGTCCTTGCGCAGGCGGTTGCCGTTCGGCAGCGGACCGATCTTGTCCACGGTCTTGTCTTCCATCCAGATCTGCCGCGTCTGGTTGGCGGAAGTATGCATCACGTCGGCGGCGGCGTTGTTGCCGATGCGTTCGGCGCGGATGCGTTCGCGCAGTTCGGTCGCGCGCAGTTCAAGCACTTCCATCCGGATGCCGTATTTCTTCTGGAAGGCATCGCCGATCTTCCGGGTCGTCGGATTGCCGGGCAGGCCGGTGTAGAAGGTGACCGAGCCCTCTTTCTTGGCCGCGGCGACGACGGCATCCCAGTCGGCGGGCGCCTGCGCGACGGCAGGCAGCGTCAGGCCGGCCAGTATGCACGATGCAATCAGGGCTTTCATGCGCATGTTCTGTCTCCTCCCCATTGGCGGAACCGCCGCGGCGATGCCAGGGTGAACTGTCGCTAAACGGGGGAAGTTTGACAAGCCGGCGCAGCGTGCGGCGCAAGAAAGGCGCCGCCTTCGACGAACGCAGCCGCGCCAGGGTCAGAGCATTTCCCTGAGCGTCTTGACCACGCCAGCGTCCTTCACGGTGTAGCCCGGCAGTTCGGAAATCAGATTGTGAAAAACTTCGCTGCGCATGATCGTGAGCAGCCGCTTGACCGCTTCGTTCTCCAGCGTCTGCTTGTTGCAGACGAAGAAATAGTCCTCGGTGACGAGGCTGATGAAGTCGAGATCGAATTGCCGTGCCGCCGCTTCGACGCCGAAGCTCACGTCCGCCATGCCGCTGGCGATATAGGCGGCAACCGCAGCGTGGGTGAACTCGACGCGCTCGTAGCCGTCGATGGCCGCAGGATCGACCTTGTGCCGTGCCAGCATCTGGTCGAACAGCAGGCGCGTGCCGGAATCCGGGTCGCGGTTGACGAAACGCACGCCGGGCCGCAGCAGGTCCTCGAGGGTAAGGATGCCGTGCGGATTGCCGCGCTTGACCATCAGTCCCATCTCGCGCGTCACTAGCCCGATGGCGCGATGGAGCGACGGATTGAGCAGGCCCTTGCAGGCGGCGATGGCCTGCTTGCGCAGTTCGCCTTGCGGCAGATGCATGCCGGCAAGGTCGCAGCCGTCATGGGCAAGCGAGACCAGCGAATTCTGGTTGGCGACATAGCGGATGTCGACGCCGATGCCGTGCTCGCGCGCCAGCATCTCGCGCAGCTTCGAGACCGCGAAGCCATGGCTGGCGTGCACCCGTACCACCGCCGGCTTGTGCGGCAAGAGCTGGTTGATCTCCGTTTCGAGTTCCTGGGAGAGGTTCTGCAGCAGCGGTCCAAGCCGTGCCTGGAGCCGTTGACCGGCCCAGACCAGCTTCTCACCTAGCGGCGTGAGCGTCGTTCCGCGCCCTTGCTTTCGTTCGACAAGGGGCGCATCGAAGAAGTCGGACCACTTCTCGATCAGGTTCCAGGCGTGCCGGTAGGACATGCCGGCGCGATCCGCAGCGCGGGTGATCTTTCCGCTGGCTCGGATTTCGTTCAGGAAATCCAGCATCACGAGCATCGTCTGCGCGTCCTGATCACGCTTGAAGCGCCAGATCGGCTCAATCGCTATGCGGATCATGGGCAACGTCCATCATATGCAACAAAATGCATATACAGAACGGCGGTGCCGTTCTGGAAAACGATAGCATATTCAGATCACGACAAAAATAACCTATGGCTATTCAACCGGTCTGCCGCCGCAGGACGCTGCAGATATGAATCAAAATACATAAGAAAGAAGGAGCGATCAATGCTCAGCCCGGTTGCTGCAACCCATGACCTGTTGATCGATGGCCGCAGGACGCGCGCCGTCGGCGGCCGCTATTTCGAGACGATCGACCCCGCAACCGAGCGCGTGATCGCCAAGGTGGCCGAAGCCGATGCCGCGGACGTGGACGCCGCCGTCCGCTCGGCCCGCGCGGCGCTCGAAGGCGTGTGGGGAAAGATGCGCGCCGCCGAGCGTGGGCAGTTGCTGCTGCGCTTTGCCGATGCCATCCGCAAGAATCAGGAAGAGCTGGTCGAACTGGAGAGCCTCGATTCCGGCAAGCCGGTGGCGGCGATTCGCCGGCAGGATCTGCCGGCCGTGCTTGACACGCTGACCTACTACGCGGGCTTTGCGGACAAGATCAACGGTCAGGTCATTCCGGCGCGCCCCGATGCGCTGACCTATACCGTGCGCGAGCCGATCGGCGTCGTCGGCGCCATCGTGCCGTGGAACTTCCCGCTGATGATCGGCATGTGGAAGATCGCGCCGGCGCTCGCCTGCGGCTGCACCGTGGTGCTCAAGCCGGCGGAACTGACCTCGCTCACCGCGCTGCGGCTCGGCGAGCTTGCGCTGGAAGCGGGAATTCCGCCCGGCGTGCTCAACATCGTTCCGGGATTCGGCAAGACGGCGGGGGCCGCGCTCGTCGATCATCCGGATGTCGACAAGATCACCTTCACCGGCTCGCCGGGCGTCGGCCGCGAGATCATGCGCGGCGCGGCGGGCAACCTGAAGCGGGTGACGCTGGAACTCGGCGGCAAGTCGGCCAACATCATCTTCCCGGATGCCGATCTGGATTCGGCGGCGCGCGCCGCGGCTTCCGGCATTTTCTTCAATACCGGGCAGGTCTGCTCGGCGGGATCGCGGATTCTCGCCCATGTCGATATCTGCGAGGAAGTGGTCGCGCGGCTTTCCGCGCGCGCGAAATCGATGCGGTTGGGCGATCCGCAGGACGCATCGACCTCGATGGGACCGCTGGTTTCCGAAGTGCAGATGAAGCGCGTGCTCGACTATATCGAGGTCGGCAAGCGCGAGGGGGCCAAGCTCGCGGCCGGCGGCACCCGTCGGGGCGATCAGGGCTTCTTCGTCGAGCCGACGGTGTTCGCCGGCGTCCAGCACGACATGCGGATCTCGCAGGAGGAGATTTTCGGCCCCGTCGCCACGGTCATCCCCTTCAAGGACGAGGACGAGGCGATCCGCCTGGCCAACGGCACCCGCTACAGCCTTGCGGCCGGCGTCTGGAGTTCGGACGTGACGCGGGCACACCGTTTCACCCGCCGTCTCAAGGCGGGCACGGTCTGGGTCAACACTTACGGGCCGACGGATATCCGCCTGCCATGGGGCGGGGCGCGGGATTCCGGCCTTGGGCGGGAGCACGGCGACGCCGCGATCGACAACTTCACGGAGCCGAAAGCCATCTGGATCAATACCGGGCTTTGACGCCCAGCGATCCGGAGCTGCCGCAACGGACAACGGCCGGGCGAGAGCCCGGCCGTTTGCTGTTGGATGCCATGGCGCCGGACCTGCCGCTACGCCGCCTTGCTGAGATCGACCGGCCGCTCGCGGCAGGTCGCGCGACGCATGTCGCGGCGATACTTGGTGTCCTCGAAGTCGGTCGCGCGATGCATGGTCTGGAGATTGTCCCACATCAGCAGGTCGCCGAGCTTCCACTGGTGGCGATAGACGAACTGCTCCTGCGTCGCATGGGCCATCAGCGCCTTGATGAGCCCGAAGCCCAGTTCGTCCGGCCAGCCGACGATGCGCGCCGCGTGGGACGCGATGTAGAGCGCCTTGCGGCCGGAGCCCGGGTGCTGGTGGACGAGCTTGTGATAGGCCGGCGGCCGCGAGTCGAGCTCTTCCTGGGTCGGTTCGGGGAAACCCGCGAGCTTGCGCGAGTGCCAGATCGAGTGCTCGACCGTCAGGTCCTCGATCATGTCCTTCATCTCGTCCGGCAGCGCGTCGTAAGCGCCGCGCATGTCGGCGAAGAGCGTGTCGCCGCCCGCGCCCTCGGGGGGGATTTCATGACCGAGCAGGAGCGAATAAGTCGCGCGGTTGTCCATGAACGACATGTCCGTGTGCCACAGACGATCGCCCTTGCGGAACATCATCCGCCGGTTGTCGGGCTTCATGATGTTGTTGTCGGCGTCGAGATTACCGACGTCGACCAGCGCCGGATTGTCGATGCGTTTCCGGTCGCCCTGGATCTTGAAGGTGGCGCCGACCTCGACGGGCCCGAACAGGCGCGAGAACTCGACGTGCTGATCGTCGGTCAGGGGCTTCGGGCTGCGATAGACGACGACGCCGTGGCGGTCGATCAGCGCCTTGAGTTCGCGCGCGAGCAGGGGACCGATCGGCTGGGTGAGATCGAGACCGATCACCTCGGCGCCGAACATCGGATGCAGTGCCTTGACCTGGTAGGACATCGCATTTCCTCCGTAAATTCCTCGCCGACAATGATCGGGCATCGGCGGCGGTAAGGGAAGGGCGCCGGCGCGGGCCCAGCCATGCCCTCCGGAAAGCAAAATGGCCGGGGCGGAGCCCGGCCATCGGAAATTCAAGCCTTTTACGATCCCTAGCGGCCGAAACCCGCGCTGCCGCCCTCGCGGGGCCGGCTGGCGAAACCGCCGCCCGTGCCGGGACGGCTGCCGGCGCCTGCGCCGCCGCGGCCCATGCCCGGCTTCGCCACCTTCGGCTTGCCCGGCAGCAGCCCTTCGCGCTGGAGCTTCTTGCGCGCCAGCTTGCGGGCGCGGCGAATCGCTTCCGCCTGCTCGCGGGCTTTCTTCTCGGAGGGCTTTTCGTAGTGACCGCGGAGCTTCATCTCGCGGAAAATGCCCTCGCGCTGCATCTTTTTCTTGAGGGCTTTGAGCGCCTGATCGACGTTGTTGTCACGAACGAGAACTTGCACGCGGTGCTATCTCCATCAAATTGAAGCTGTCTGAAGCCGGGCCAAATGGGCCGCGCGGCTCATGAGGTGGCGGGCATTTAGCAGAACGGGCCGCAAAAGTCCATGCGCCATCACGGATATGGGAAGCCGGGGCTCCCGCGGCTAGTCCTCGTAAATCCGTGTCACATGGCCCATTTTCCGGCCGTGCCGCCAACCGCCCTTGCCGTAGAGATGGACCGTCGCGCCCGGCACGGTGAGCCATTGGGCAAAATCCTCGATCTCCCTGCCGATCAGGTTCCGCATCTCGACGCGGCGGCCATGCCGGACGGGTTCCGCCAGCGGCCAGCCGGCGATGGCCCGGATATGCTGCTCGAACTGGGATATCGACGCTCCGTCGAGGGTCCAGTGGCCCGAATTGTGGACCCGCGGCGCGATTTCGTTGACCAGGACGCGGTGCCCGCCCGGCGTTCCCACCACGAACAACTCGACCGCGAGCACGCCGACATAGTCGAGCGCAGTCGCGATCCTTCCGGCGATCCGGACCGCCTCGGCGGCGACAGCGGGGGTGATGGCGGCAGGCACCGTCGAGCGCCGCAGGATGTGGTCGCCGTGCTCGTTTTCCGTGACGTCGTAGCAGACCACGCGGCCATCGGCGGCGCGCGCGGCGATGACCGAGACTTCCCGCTCGAACGGCACGAATCCTTCGAGGATCGAGGGGGCGTCGCCGACCTCCTTCAACGCGCTTGCCGGATCGGTGTCGGGCATCAGTTTGGTCTGCCCCTTGCCGTCATAACCGAAACGGCGGGTCTTCAGGATCGAGGGCTTTCCGATCCTTTCCGCCGCGCGCGCGAGTTCCGCGGCGGTGGCGACCGGCGCGAACGGCGCGGTCGGGATTCCAAGCGAATTGACGAATTCCTTTTCGGTCAGCCGGTCCTGGGTGGTCGCCAGCACTTTTGGATTCGGCAACACGGGCTTTCGCGCCGACAGGAAGGCGGCGGTGTGGGCCGGCACGTTCTCGAATTCGTAGGTCACGACGTCCACGCCGGCCGCGAATGCTTCGAGCGCGGTCTCGTCGTCGTAATCGGCTTGCGTAGAGCGTCGCACGACGTCGAAGGCCGGTGAGTCGGGCTCCGGGCAATAGACGTGGCACTGCAGGCCCAGCCTCGCGGCGGCGAGCGCCAGCATGCGGCCGAGTTGGCCGCCGCCGAGAATGCCAATGGTCGCGCCGGGCTTCAGCACGGGGAAATCCTCAGATTGCATATGGAAACTAGTCTTTCGGACGCGCGGCGACGGATTTGGTCTGCTTTGCCCGCCAGGCGTCGAGCCGTCTGGCAACGCCGCTATCCGACAGCGCGAGGATGGCGGCGGCCAGAAGCCCGGCATTGATCGCGCCCGCCTTGCCGATGGCAAGCGTGCCGACCGGAATACCGCCGGGCATCTGCAGGATGGAAAGCAGGGAATCCTTCCCCTCGAGCGCGTGGGTATTCATCGGTACGCCGAGGACCGGAAGCGGAGTCATGGCGGCGGTCATGCCCGGAAGATGCGCGGCGCCTCCGGCCCCCGCGATGATGACCTTGAATCCGGCCTTTCGCGCCCCCCGCGCGAACGCATAGAGCCGGCGGGGCGTCCGGTGCGCCGAGACGATGCGAGCCTCATAGCCGATCTTCAACAGTTCGAGCGTTTCGGCCGCGTGTCTCATGGTGGGCCAGTCGGACTGGCTGCCCATGATGATCGCGACGCTTTTTTTGCGGCTTGGCGAGGTGGATTTGGCCGTTTTGGCCATGATGGCTCCGCGGGCGAAAGCCCTGAAAAACGAAGCATCGGATTATAGGATTGGGCAAGGATGTGGCAAGCAAGCGGGGCGATTTTATTGGCGAAAACCGGACCTAGGCCGGAATGTCGGGCGTAAGCTGGTCCTCGATGAAACCGATCCGGTCGCGCAGCACGAGCTTGCGCTTCTTCAGGCGCTGGACCTGGATCGCATCCTTGCCGGGCGAAGCCTGAAGCGCCTCGATGGCGGAATCGAGATCGCGATGCTCCTGGCGCAGCCGCGCGAGTTCCGTTTCCAGCTCCCGCCTTTCCTGTTCGGTCATCGCCGCTGTTTCGCCCATTCGCAAGGATTGCCGCCTTTATACCAGCGCCAGGTTCCATACCAGCGCCAGGTTCCCGCGGCGCAACATGCGGCGCCGGCCACACATTTTTGCACATCCTTCAGCATAGAGGTGCAGCATTGCGCCACTGCGTCAATGACAGGCTGGACCGGCCGCACCCTCCGTGTCAGACTTTCGTTGTCAGGCTTGAAAAAAACGATGCAGGAGACAGTCCGATGTCTTTGCAGAATCATCTTGCTCAACTCGAGCAATCTCACGCCTCTCTCGAAACTGAAATCCACGAAGCGCTGAAACATCCCTCCATCGACGAGCTTGCGTTGACCGAGCTCAAGCGCCGCAAGCTTCAGCTCAAGGATCAGATCGAGCGACTGAGGCAGTCCTCCCAGTTGCACTGAAATCCCTATCGTTCAGACCGCCGCTCCTTGCCGGCCGTGTGCCGCCGCACGCATGGTTTGCTTGACCGTCGCGATACGGTTTGGCCCGACCGCAGGGAGCGGTTTTTCCCTCCGTCCGCCTGCGCGTCGCTTCGGCTTGCGCGACAGGGGCGTCATGGCCCGGGTTTTTTCATGAGCAAGGGGTCGAAGATACGCCACCGCGTGCCGGCGGCGCTCATGCTTCTGGTTGCGGAAGCATGCCCGATCCATGCGCAGGATGTGCGCGGCATCGAGGTCTGCACCGCCGAAAAGGACATGACGCGGCGCACGAGCTGCCTGCAGGCCAACGTCCAGTACCTGTCGCAGTCGCTCGACAAGGCGCGCCGCGATGGGCAGGACCGGCAGGCCGCGGCCAGCCGCGAGCTGGCGGCGGCCCGCGCCGATATCGCCGC
>Ga0182744_1003701_pt1 | contig 11812 bp, 14 predicted proteins | sample eDN3rd30CKraftMG_FD_128525 | JGI IMG/M metagenome (GOLD analysis project Ga0182744, IMG submission 128525) | Enriched Miracle-Growth compost microbial communities from Emeryville, California, USA - eDNA 3rd pass 30_C Kraft MG (version 2) (version 2) ...
CACGGGCGTGTCGCGGCGCGCGTGGACGCGCGAGCCGATGACGCCGGCTTCGCTGTCGCCCCAGTAGCTGCCGGGAATCGCCGCGCCGTCGTCGACTTCGACGAGTTCCAGGTCGTGGCGCGCGAGCAATGCGCGCGCGGCGTCGAAGCCGATGTCGGCGAGGGCTAGGACGCGCGCGGCGTCCGTCGCTCCGCTCACGTTTCGTCGGTAGCCGCCGGCGTCGGCTTTTCCGGCAGCGCGACCGACAGCTCGAGGACTTCGCCTTCGCCTTCGTGCGTGACGTGGATGTCGATCGCGTCGGCGTCGACGTTGACGTACTTGCGGATCACTTCGAGCAGTTCGCGGCGCAGCGTCGGCAGGTAGTCGTGGCTGCCGCGGCCGTCGGCCTTGCGTTCCTGCAGCACGATGATGCGCAGGCGCTCGGCGGCGACCGAGGCGGTGTTCTTCGGACGCGGGCGGAAGAGGTCGAACAGTCCCATGTCAGCCTCCGAACATGCGCGAGAAGAAGCCCTTTTTCTGCGCTTCGGTGAAGCGCATCGGCCGGCTCTCGCCGCACAGCCGCGCGACGGCGTCGGCATAGGCCTGGCCCGCCTCGGACGCTTCGTCGAGGATCACCGGCACGCCCGCGTTCGAGGCGGAGAGCACGCCTTCGGATTCGGGAATGACGCCGAGCACCTCGATGCCGAGGATGTCCTTGACGTCGGCCATGCCCATCATGTCGCCGGCGGCGACGCGGTCGGGGTTGTAGCGCGTCAGCAGCAGGTGCTGCTCGACGCCGGCGCCGCCCTGTTCGGCGCGTCGCGTCTTGCTCGACAGGAGGCCGAGGATGCGATCGGAGTCGCGCACGCTGGAGACTTCCGGATTGACCACGACGACGGCGCGGTCGGCGAAGTACATGGCCAGCGCCGCGCCCTTCTCGATGCCCGCGGGCGAGTCGCAGACGACGTAGTCGAAGCCATCGTCCTCGAGCTCCTTGAGCACGCGTTCGACGCCCTCCTTGGTCAGCGCGTCCTTGTCACGCGTCTGCGAGGCGGCGAGCACGTACAGCGTATCGATACGCTTGTCCTTGATCAGCGCCTGCTTGAGCGTGCATTCGCCCTGGATGACGTTGACGAAGTCGTACACGACGCGCCGCTCGCAGCCCATGATGAGGTCGAGGTTGCGCAGGCCGACGTCGAAGTCGATGACGGCGACTTTCTTGCCGCGCCTGGCCAGGCCGACGGCGAGCGAGGCGCTCGTCGTGGTCTTGCCGACGCCGCCTTTTCCGGATGTGACTACGATGACTTCGGTCAATGGAGTGTCCTCGGGTTTCCCTGTCGATAACGGGCGGCGCGTCGCGCCGCCGATCACATTTTCTTCAACAACAACTTGTCGCCTTCCAGCCACGCCTGCACGGGTTGGCCGCGCAGGTCGGGAGGAATGTCCTCGAACACGCGGTACTGGCCGGCGATCGAAACGAGTTCGGCGTGGAACTCGCGGCAGAAGATACGCGCGTTCGCATCGCCCTGCGCGCCGGCGAGGGCGCGGCCGCGCAGCGCGCCGTAGACGTGGATCGAGCCGTCGGCGATGACTTCGGCGCCGTTGCCGACGAGCGCGGTGAGGATGAGGTCGCGGCCGCGCGCGTAGACCTGCTGGCCCGAGCGCACGGGCTTGTCGTGGATCTGGCCGATCGCGTTCGCGGCGGCGGTCGTTTCGATGCGTTCGACGACGACGGTCTCGCGCGAGGGCGGCGCCGGTGTCGCGCGCTGCGGCGGCGGTTCCGGCGCGGCTTCGCCCGCGGCGCGTTCGTAGGAAGCGCGGAACTTGGCGATGACCGGCACGTCGAGCTCGCGCGCGATGCGCTCGTTCTCGCTGGTGCCGTAGGACAGGCCGACCGGCAGCATGCCGGCGGCATGGATGCGCGCGAGCAGGTCGCGCACGACGGCGACGTCGGGCAACTGCGGCAGGTGGCTGAGGTCGAGCACGACGGGCGCGTGGCGGAAGAGTTTTTCCGCGCCGTCGACTTTCGCGCGCAACTCCGCTTCGAGCGCGTCGGCGTCGAGTTTCTTCAGTTTGATGTTGGCGATGCCGACCTGGCCGTGCTTGATCTCGGCGACGGGTTCGTAGTCGAGCGGCGCCGCGGCCGCCTCGCGTGCGTTCACGCGCCACCCGCCACGCGCGTCGTGCGCGACGCCGGATGCGTGCGATCGCGATCGCGCAGCCACGGCAGGTCGGGCAGGCGGCCCGCGCCGCCGTGCAGGTAGGTATCGCGCACGAACGGCCAGCTGCACAGCGTCTTCGCCAGCAGTGCAACGCGGCGCCCGGTGTTCGGCATCACCTGCTGGCCGACTTCGAGGAAACCCCAGGTGCCGTGGAACAGCATCGAGACGTCGTCGGGCGGTTCGAGGAAGACTTCGCAGGTGAGTTCGGGCGAGCGCATTTCCGCGTAGCTTGTCACGTCGGCGTAGAACACGCGGCCGAGGCCGAGGCCGCGCGACGGCCGCGCGATGACGATGCGGTCGATGTAGACGAACTGCGGGTGGCGCTCGCGGAACCAGCGGAAATTGGGGCTGTCGTAGTCGGCGTCCTGATCGAGCGCGAGCAGGAAACCGGCGATGTGGCCGTCGACTTCGGCGACGCGGAAATAGCAGGCCTGGTCGAAAAGCTGGCGCAGGGCGGCGGCGGTCAGCGGCAGGATCGTCGGACCGGCCGCGTTGTTGAGCGCGAGCACCGAATCCAGATCGTGCGACCCGACGTCGCGAATGCGTACTGCCATGAAGTGACTCCCTGTGAATGTGGCGCGGCGGCTGCGAGGGCCGGCCACACGACGGGCGATTATCGCATGCGGCCGCGGCAAGAACAGGGCGCGGCGGGGGCTTTCGCGTTAGTTCCGCGTTAGCCGGGCCGAGAGGCTCTGCCGTCGTGTTGCGCCCGCAGCATCGCAATGACTTCGGGCAGGGTCGCGTCCGTCGCGTCCGCGCCTATGATGGCGCCATGCCCTGGCCGCAGTTCAACCACATCCAGTTGCTCCGCTACGCGGGACTGTTCCAGTACGCGAGCGTGGGCACGCCGTTCCTGCGTTACCAGACCGTCGTCGAGGATCTCGCCGCCAAGCAGTTGCCGTCGAGCTACGTGCACCTGTGGCTGGGCTGCTACATCGTGTTCGGCGTTGTTTACTGGTATCTCACGCATGATCTCGGCGCGCGCCAGCGCACGCCTTTGCGTCGTGGCGTGCAGATCGCGCTGCTCGTCGTGCTCAACCTCATGGCGGTCGCGATCGGCTGGTTCAGCCAGAGCGGCATCTCGGCGCTGCTGCTCGCGGTGGTCGCCGTGGTGCTGCCGTGGCTGCTGCCGCTGCGCGTCGGCATCGCTTGGATGATTTTGCAGAACTTCTCGCTGGTGCCGGTGTTCGCGAGCATCCGCGAGCCCGCTTTCAGCCTCAGCGACGCGTTTTTGCAGTCGAGCCTGTATTCGGGCTTCATCGTGCTCGCCTTCGTCACCGCGCTGGTCACCAAGCAGCAGGTCGAGGCGCGCGAGGAACAGCGCCGGCTCAATTCCGAACTGCGCGCGACGCGGGCACTGCTCGCCGAGTCGAGCCGGCTCGGCGAGCGCATGCGCATCTCGCGCGAGCTGCACGACCTCATGGGCCACCACCTGACCGCGCTCAGCCTCAACCTCGAAGTGGCGAGCCATCTCGTGCAGGGTCAGGCACAGGCGCACGTCTTGCAGGCGCAGTCGGTGGCCAAGCTCCTGCTCAGCGACGTGCGCGAAGTGGTCAGCCAGCTGCGCGAGGGCGACAGCATCGACCTCACCCAGGCGCTGCACAACCTCGTCGAAGGCGTGCCCGGGCTCGACATCCACCTGCAGTTGCCGCCGCGCTTCGGCATCGACGATCCACGCCGCGCGCAGGTGCTGCTGCGCTGCGCGCAGGAAATCATCACCAATACCGTGCGCCATGCGCAGGCGCGCAGCCTGTGGCTGGCGTTCGAGCTCGACGCGCAGCGGCAGATGGTCATCCACGCGCGCGACGACGGCCGCGGCGCGGGCGAACTCGTGCCCGGCAATGGCCTGTCCGGCATGCGCGAGCGGCTCGCGCAGTTCGGCGGCCGCATCGACATCCACACCAGCAAGGGTCGCGGCTTCGCGCTCGATGCGCTGCTGCCCCTGGAGGGAACCTCATGATCAATGTCTGTCTCGTCGACGACCAGACCCTGGTGCGCCAGGGCATCCGTTCGCTGCTGGAACTGTCCGATTCGATCCGCATCGTCGCCGAGGCAGCCGACGGCGCGCAGGCGGTGGAGACGATCCCGCAGGTCAAGCCCGACGTGGTCCTGCTCGACATGCGCATGCCGGGCATGTCTGGCCTCGACGTGCTCAACGCGCTTGCCGCGAAGCAGCAGCTGCCGCCGACGATCATCCTGACCACGTTCGACGACGACCAGCTCGTGCTGTCCGGCCTCAAGGCCGGCGCGCGCGGCTACCTGCTCAAGGACGTCTCGCTCGACCAGCTCGTCGACGCGGTCAAGACCGTCGCCGCGGGCGGCTCGCTGGTGTCGCCGGTGGTCACGCAGCGCCTGCTCACGGGCCTGGAGCGCATGCACAACGACTTCACGAGCCTGGACCGGCCCGACCCGCTGACCGAGCGCGAGACCGAGATCCTGCGACTCATGGCCGGCGGCTACAGCAACAAGGAAATCGCCAATTCGCTCGGCGTGGCCGAGGGCACGGTCAAGAACCACGTCTCCAACATCCTCTCCAAGCTCGGCGTGCGCGACCGCACGCGGGCCGTGCTCAAGGCCTTCGAACTCGGCATTGTTTGAGGCATTGGCTCTTTCCTTCCCCGCGCAGCGGGGGAAGGTGTCGCGGCAGCGACGGAAGGGGGCAGTGTCGAAGTGAAGCGTCTCACTTCGATGGCCCCCTTCCGCCTTCGGCACGTGCACTCGGTGCATCCCTGCACCTCGCCTTCGGCGGCTACGCCGTGCAAATCGGCACTCCTGCCAATTTGTCCCCCGCTGCGCGGGGGAAGGGAAAGATGGGTGTTGGCTCCGCCGTCTTGTGCGAGGCGGCTTGCAAGTACGCAACCGCTCGTATGGCGCCGCCGCCCCGGAGTCCGTTACCATCCGCTTTCCGCTCCGCTCGCGCGGGGCCGCCTGCGCGCGGGGAAGGCGCGTGGTCCGGACAATGTCCGGGTCTGCGCCGCGGCGCCGCCAAATGTAAGTCCTGGAGAACCCTCGGATGATTCGTATTTTCGAAATGCTGGTCGCGCTGCTGATCGTGATCGTGCTGGCCGTGCTGGTCGGCGTCGTGCTGCCCGACCACGGCCATGTCGAGCGCAGCGTCCAAGTGCCCAGCCCGGTGCGGCAGGTCTATGACACCGTCAACACGTTCCGCCGCTTCCCGCAGTACACGGGCATGCGCGCCTTCGATCCGGCCATGCGCACGACGCTGTCGGGCCCGGAATCGGGCGTCGGCGCGAAGGCGGCGTGGACGAGCGCCTCGCCCAAGATCGGCGACGGCAGCCTGACGATCACCAAGAGCACGCAGGACAGCGACGTCACGATGTCGCTCGACAACGACTGGATCGGCGAGAACAAGACCTACGCCATCACGCTCACGCCGGCGTCCAACGGCCGCACCGTGCGCGTCACCGAAACCTACGACGTCGACTACGGCTGGAACCTGCTCTGGCGTTTCGGCGGCCTCTACATCAACGGCGAGCCGTCGGCGGTCGTGCAGGGCACGCTGGCCAGCCTCTCGGCGATGATGGCCGGCTTCCCGAACACCGACTACAAGGACCAGGACATCAAGGTCGCCGACATCGCGGCCAAGCCGGTGTTCCTCGTCGCGACCACGGCCAAGCGCTCGCTCGACGAGGTCGCCGAAGCGACTGCGGCGGCCAAGGAGAAGATCGACGCCGCGCTGAAAAAGGCCGGCCTGACCGAGGCTGGCCCGCTGATGACGATCACCACGGAATGGGGTGAGGAGGACTACAACTTCAGCGTCGCCGTGCCCGTCGACCAGCCGTCGTTCACGCTCAACGGCCAGACCTACACGATCGAAGCGCCGGTGCCGCCGCCGGAAGACGACGACAGCAACAGCGGCAACGGCGACGAGCCGCCCGCACCCGGCAGCAAGGACAAGAAGGGCCTGCTCGTCGTCGACGACGAAGTGCGCGCCGCGTTGTGGTACCAGGGTTCGGCGCTGTACACGGAGTTCACCGGCAGCCCCGCGCAGCTGCCGCTGCTGCGCCTCAACCAGAAGGCCTACGCGGAGACGCACGGCTACCACTACAACGAGAGCGGCCTGACGCGTCCGTGGGACGAGAACGTCTCGCAGCCGGACACGCCCGAAGACCAGGAAGTCTTCCGCGTCTACCTGCCGATCACGCGCTGAGCGCGTCATCGGTGCGACGGAAAGGGCGGCTTCGGCCGCCCTTTTTCGTTTGCCCAGGAGCGTTCGCCGCCGAGGCAGCCGAAACGCGTGCCGAAGATCGAGGCCGTGTAGAGATTGGGCAGCCGTGCCGCGAATTCCTCGGTGCCGTTGTCGCCGCGCTCGTCGCAGTCGACAACGAAGGTGCGCAACCGCGGCATGCGCAGCGCGACCAGCGCCAGTCCGTTGATCGGGCAGAAGCCCGAGCCGCGCGACGGCACCGCATGATGGAAGCCTCGCGCGAGATTCATCGCCATGCCGTGTCGCAGTTCGCCTGCGGCTACTTCAACGAGCGCGATGCGACGTCCGACGCGTTCGATGCGCTGGACCTCGTCACCTCTTGTGATCTGCCGCAGCCGTTGTCGGGTGCGCGTCGCTGCGAAACCTGCCCGTTGCGGCGATCGCTGAACGTGCCGCGCTTGCCGCTGTCGGACCGCGAGTACGACATTTTCCTGCGCATCGGCCGCGGTCAGGGCACGACGCTCACGGCCAGCGAACTCGGCATCAGCGTGAAAACGGTCGAAACGCACCGCGAGTCGATCAAGCGCAAGCTGCGCCTGGGTTCGGCGCATGCGCTGCTCAGCGCGGCCGTGGCCCGGCGCAAGGGTGATGGCATCGCCGCCGAATCCGGCGTGCGCGGCTGAGCTTCGCCCAGGCGGCGCGGTCAGGCCGGGTAGCGCACGCCGACGATCGCGAACGTGGCGACGCCGTCGGGCAGGTGTGCTTCGAACTCGTCGCCGACGCGCTTGCCGAGCGCGCCGCGCGCGAGCGGCGAGTCGATGCTGATCCAGCCGAGTGCGGCGTCGGTTTCGTCGGGGCCGACGATGCGATACGTCTTCTCCGCGCCGTCGTCGTCCTCGACGGCGACCCACGCGCCGAAATACACCGCGTTGCGATCACTCGGCACGTTGTCGACGACGCGCAACTGTTCGAGGCGCTTGCCGAGATAGCGCACGCGGCGGTCGATCTCGCCGAGTTGCTTCTTGCGGTAGGTGTATTCGGCGTTTTCCGAACGGTCGCCTTCGGCCGCCGCCGCGGCGAGCGCGCGCACGACTTCCGGCCGGCGCACGCGCCACAGCTCGTCGAGTTCGGCCTTGAGCCGCGCATGGCCTTCGGCAGTGATGATCGCCGTCGATTGCGGCGCAGGCGGTCTCCAGCGGCTCATGCGGTTCTTTTTCGCAAACGGAGCGGAACGCTAGCGACGCCGCCGTGCGCCGTCAACGCGGCATGAGTGGGTGTCGTCATTCCGGCGAAGGCCTGAGGCGCATTCCAACAGCCCGAAGGGCGGGTCATCCATTTCGACTTGCATGTCCGCGTCCCAAGCAAATTGGATCCCGGCCTTTGCCGGGATGACGGCAAATCCGCAGTGTCGTGTTGCTCTCGTCATCGAAGTGATCGCAGGAACCGCTCGGCGGCACGTAGAATTTCGCGATCAAGGGGAGAGACACCGTGCTGATCGTTCCGCTGCACCGCGCGCCGACGTGGGCGAATGTTCCGTGGATCACGCTCGCGCTGGTCCTCGCCAACGTCTTCGTGTTCGCGTTCCTGCAATCGGGTGACGCACGCGCCGAGCGCGCGGCGCTCGACTACTACGCGCAACGGCATCTTGCGCAATGGGAATTTCCCGCGTATCGCGCGTGGCTCGCGGAACGCGCCGATACCGCGAAGCGAAGCGCGGCATTCGAGCACTTTGCGCAGGCGCGGCCCGCGGGCGAGGCGATCGCCGCGCAAATCCTGCAATCCGACGATGCGTTTGTTGCGGACCTGCATGCCGGCGGCGCGATCCCCGCCTCGGCGCAGGGATACGCGCAATGGCGCGAACATCGTGACGAATTCGACCAGCTATGGAACCGCGCGTTCACCGAACGCTGGAAAATCCGCTTCTCCGAATTCGACCCGCGCCGCATGTTCGGCGCGATGTTCCTGCACGGCGGCGTCGGCCACCTCGTCGGCAACATGATCTTCCTCGCGCTGCTCGGCCTGCTCGTCGAAGGCGCGCTCGGTCACGGCCTGTTCCTGGCCGTCTATCTGCTCGGCGGACTCGGCAGCGCGATGATCAGCGTCGCGTACCGCTGGGGCGACACCGGCAGCGCGCTCGGCGCGTCGGGCGCGATCGCCGCGCTCATGGGCGCGTATTGCGTGCTGTGGGGCACGCGCAAGGTGCGCTTCTTCTGGTGGTTCTTCGTCGTCTTCGACTACGTGAAGGCGCCCGCGCTCGTGCTGCTGCCGTTCTGGCTCGGCTGGGAGCTCGTCAACCTCGCCTGGAACAAGGGCGCGCACGTCGGCTTCGACGCGCATGCGGGCGGCATCGTCGTCGGCGCGCTGCTCGCGCTCGGCGTACGCGCACTGCATTGGGAGAAACGCGATTTCCTCGACGAGGAGATCGCCGCCGACGCGCAGGCCGATCGGCAGGCCGCGCTCGCGCAGGCGCGCGAGTGCATCGGCCAGTTGCGCATTCCCGCCGCGCGCGCCTTGCTCGAACCCTTGATCGAAGCGCAGCCCGACGACTTCGAAGCGCGCGCTGCGCTGTATCGCTGCGCGCGGCTGGAACCACGCATGCCGCATCTGGCCGACGCCGCGTGCGCCGTGTTCGCGCTGGCGCCGCGTGGCCTCGTCCACGCGCGCGAGCAGAAGGCGATCTTCGACGACGCGCTCAAGGCCGGGCTGCCGCTTTCCGCGCTGGACGCGACGCACACGCTCGCGATGCTGCGCCGTTGGCCGCTGCTCGGTGGTGGCGTGGATGCCGCCACGTTCCTTTCACAATGGATCGAACGCGCGCCGGCGACGCCGGGCCTCGCGGCCGCAAGCCTCGCTGTCGCCCGCGACCTGCGCGCGCGCGGCGAAACGGCCAGCGCGAAATCGCTGCTCGAACGCGTCGCTGCGGCATGGCCCGACGGCGACGGCGACAAGGCGCGTCTGCTGCTGTCGGATTTCGCCGCGGAGTAGGCCGGACGATCGCAGATCGGCCGGCACATGCGGCAAGCCGGCCGCGCCTGCCTCCGTCCGGCCTACGTCTGATTCCAGCCACGCTGCGCGATGCATTTGAGAGGATTTACTCCTCGAACAATTCCGAATGCGTGCCCGTGCGAACGAAGATGATGGCGTTGCCATCCAGCCGATAGATCAGCAGGAAGTCGCCGCCGATATGGCATTCGCGGTATTCGGCCCAGTCGCCTTTCAGCGGATGATCCAGCCATTCCGGACCGAGCGGGGCATCGTTGGCGATGAGCAGCAGCATCGCTTCTTTCAGATGCCGCAAGTCGTAACGGCCCGAGCGGGAAAGGCGATCCCAATCCTTGAGAAAGGTTTTCGTGTAGTCGCACGCCTTGGGCGGCGCGGCTCGCTTACTGCTTGCGGGCTTTTTCGAGGTCATCGATCAAGGCGTCCGCCGAGCGGAAGCGGGCAGTGCGGGCTTTCATCATCGCGCGCGCCTCTTCCATGGCCGCACGAGTCTGCGCGTTGGGCACCTTCAGTTCCAGCGGGAATGCCTGATCGTTGACCACGCGCTTGAGCAGGATGCGCACGGCATCGGACACGGACAGGCCCAAGGCGGCGAGTGCCTCGCTGGCTTGGGTCTTGGTTTTGTCGTCCACGCGGACGTGCAGCATCGAGGAATGGGTCATCGTTGGATCCTCCATGGCCGTGATTTTGCATCTCTTTTGAGATACATACAAGCACTGCGTCACGCCCCTATGGAAGATCCGATTGACCCCCGCGACGTCATGCCCGCGAAAGCGGGCATCCAAAGAAAACAGCAGCTTGGATGACCAGCCCTTCGGCTGTTGAAAAGCGCCTCCCGCGTTCGCGGGAATGACGGCAAAATCAGAGGTTCCCCAGCTTGTCGAGAAACTGCCGATACGCGGCGATCTCGCCCGCGAGCGGATGTTGCGGATACGCGGCCTTGAGCTGGTCGAGCAGGGCGCGCGCCTCGGCGTCCTTGCCCATGCGCTCGGCGAGCAGCTTGGCGGCGAGCAGGTAGTTCTTCGGGATGTCGGCGTGTTTCGGGTAGCGCTTGTGGAAACCCGACACGAGCTTGAGCGCGACCTGCGTGTTGCCCGAATCGAGCGCTTTCTGCGCGATGCGCGAAACTTCGTCGGGCGTGTTCGGCTGGAACGCGGGGTCGAGGTCGAGGCATTCGCGCGCGACGTCGACGGCGCGGCGATCCCTGTCCTGACCGAGCAGGATGCTGATCCATTCGCGGCCGTGGCGCAGCTGTTCGTCGCGATGCTCGCCGAGCGCGAGCAGCTTGCGGTATTGCGCGTGCAGCGCTTCGGTGCCGCCGCGCGAGCGCAGTTGCTGCGCGACGCGCTCGCGCGCCTTGTCGGGTTCGCCGCCCTGCACGAGCTGCGCGGCTTCGTCGAGCGTTTCCTGGTCGGGATCGGCGGCGACGCGGCGCAGCGGCGCGGGCGCCTGCACGGGTTCGTAGCCGACTTCGTCGTGGTACTGGTAGATGAGATAGCCCATCAGGTGGAACGTCGCGACGATCGCGTAGTTGGAAACGAACGCGGCGACCAGCGTGGCGAGGAAATTGGGCAGGATCGACGCCGCGAACGACTGCGCATAGGCCTGGCTCAGGAAGATCACGAAGCACAGCGCGGCGACCGCGAGATACGGCCAGCCGAAGCGCGCGAGGATCGCGAGCCACTTCGCCGGATTCAGCGCGCTGCCGAGGTTCTCGTCCATCGCCAGCGTCATCGTCGCCGCGGGGTAGAAGAAGCCGAGCACGAACAGGCCGATGGCCGCGGCGGTCGGGCCGAACAGGAAGAACAGCGCGACCGCGACGAGGATGAAGAAGATCTGCAGGAAGATCTGCTTGCGGCCGAGTTCGTCGTCGACGTCGAACGCGATTTCCGGTGGTTCGAGGCGGCCGTTCGCGGAATTGCGCAGGCACTGGAACGCGTATTTGTAGAGCGCGATCCAGACGATCATGTTGAGGATGAAGCCGAGGATGAAGCCCATCGGCAGGTAGCGGAGAACCAGCATCGACACTGCGATCGCGCCGATCGTGGTCAGCGCCGCGGGGTGCGCGGGATACAGCGAAATCTCGCGCAGGCGATTCCAGAACGGCTCGATCGCCTGCGTGTTCGTCGGTTGGTTCATCGGGATTTTCCGAAGGGAAAAATTCAGCGCTTGAGCGAGCCGAGCACGCCGCGCAGCAGCGAGCGGCCGAGCTGGCCGGCCACGTTGCGCACCGCGGTTTTCGCGAATGCCTCGACCATGCCCTGGCGGCGCTTGGTGCCGAACACCATGTCCTTCGCGGCCTGCGTCCAGCCGCCGTCGTCGTCGGCTTTCGCGGCGCCGCCCTTGGGCGCGGGCGCCGCGGCGGCCTCGTCGTTGGCGCGCTTGGCGAGCACCTCGAACGCCGATTCGCGGTCGATCGCCGTGTCGTACTTGCCGCCGACGG
>Ga0182744_1003703_pt1 | contig 11810 bp, 8 predicted proteins | sample eDN3rd30CKraftMG_FD_128525 | JGI IMG/M metagenome (GOLD analysis project Ga0182744, IMG submission 128525) | Enriched Miracle-Growth compost microbial communities from Emeryville, California, USA - eDNA 3rd pass 30_C Kraft MG (version 2) (version 2) ...
CGCGACCGCCGAGGCGACGGCCGATGGGCAGACGGTTTCCGTCACACTCGCCGACCCCGTGACGGACGCGGGTGTCGCGTGCACCGCCGACCTCGGCCCGCGCGCGATCCTCGTGGCGACGCCGGAGGGCGTCGACATCATGAAGGACGTCGAGCTGAACGTCACCTACGGCGACATCCGCGACGACGCCGAGCTCGACGCGCTCTCCGCGCCGATGCCGATGGATACCGATTACCAGCCCTCGGCCGGCTGGTTCGACGACGACGGCATCGTGCTGCTCACCTGGGGCTCGTCGACGTGCCGTCCGCAGGTGCAGGACATCGCGCAGACGGATGCCGGTGCCACGGTCACCTTCGCCGAGATCGACGGCGTGTGCACCATGGACATGGCACCGCGGCTCACCGTGCTCAGCATGCAGACCGAGCGCGACGATGACGCTCCCTTCGCGCTCACGCTGAAGGGCGGCGGCCTCGACGGCACGGTCGACGTGATCGGCCGCGGCTGACGTTCGGGTGGCGCAGGTGGTCGCCTCCGAGCATCCGGATGCCGCGTGTCGCGACACCTCAGGACAGGGTCAGAAGCGCGACGTGTCGTGCCCGGCGGGCAGCACGATCGTGAGACCGCCCTGCTCGACGCGGCACAGCATCCGCACCGCCGTGCCGAGCTCGTCGCCGTCGAGTTCGATCGAGGTGGGCGCGACCATCGCCGCCTCCGCGACCGCACCCCGCAGGTAGCGGATCGAGCGATCCCTGCCGCGGCGCTCGAGCACGCGCCGGCCGGCACGGGTGCGCCGCAGCACCGAGTTGTCCCACCAGACCTTGCGCCAGATGCCCAGCCAGCCGAGCGGCCCGGTGGGCTGGATCACGGCGACGTCCATGGCCCCGTCGTCGAGCGAGGCGTCGGGCAGCAGAGCGATGCCGGCGGGCAGTGCCCCGCAGTTGGCGAACAGCATGCTGTATACCTTCGCCGAGTGCAGCCGCCCCTCGTCGAGCTGATAGACGACGCGGAACGGCTTCGCGCCCGGGAGCGAGCGGGCGGCGCCGTCGAGATAGGCGACCCAGCCCACCGACTTCTTCAGGTCGGGGCGGGTGTTCGCGATCATGTCGGCATCCAGCCCCATGCCTGCGAGCACGACGAAGCCGTGCTCGCTCTCGGTGCCGTCGGGGCGGGTCAGGCGCGCCCAGCCCATGTCGACCGGATGCGTGAACCCGGTGAACACGGCCTCCATCACCCGCTCCTGATCGAGCAGGGGCAGGCCGAGGTTGCGGGCGAACAGGTTGCCGGTGCCGCCCGGGATCACCGCGAACGGCACCCCGGTGCCCGACATCGCCTCCGAGACCGCGCGGATCGTTCCGTCGCCTCCGGCGGCGAGCACGGCGGATGCTCCCTCATCGAGCGCGGCACGGGCGATGCCCGGGCCGGGGTCTTCGATGCTGGTCTCGTAGAACCGCGGAGCATCCCACCCGTGCTTCTCGGAGAGCGCGGTGAGGATGCGGCGCAGCCGCGGTCCGTCGACCTTGACGGGGTTGAACACGAGCGCGGCGTGCCCGCCCTCCCGTGCCGATGCCGTCATGTCGCCACTCTACGACCGGCGCTGCGTTCCCTGCGCCAGGTCGGGGCGTGCAGGCGGCTGGATAGACTTGCACAATGATCGATCTCGCCCTTCTCCGCGACGAGCCCGAGCTCGTCCGACGCTCTCAGATCGCGCGCGGCAACGCGCCCGAAACCGTCGACGCGGCCATCGAGGCGGACCGATCGCGCCGCACCGCGCTGAACACCTTCGAAGAGCTGCGCGCCGAGCAGAACGCGTTCGGCAAGCAGGTCGCGAAGGCCCCGAAGGACGAGAAGCCCGCGCTCGTCGCGCAGGCGAAGGACCTCGCCGACCGGGTCAAGCAGGCGCAGCAGGCCGCGAACGAGGCGGCGGATGCGGCGGCATCCGCCCTCGCCCTCATCGAGAACGTCGTGATCGACGGCGTCCCCGCGGGCGGCGAGGAGGACTTCGTCGAACTGCGCCGCGTCGGCGAGGTGCCGGCGTTCGGCTTCGAGCCACGCGACCACCTCGAGCTCGGCGAGCTGCTCGGCGCCATCGACATGGAGCGCGGCGCGAAGGTGTCTGGTGCGCGCTTCTACTTCCTCAAGGGCATCGGCGCGCGGCTCGAGTACGCGCTGCTGTCGCTGGGCCTGCAGCGTGCGATCGAGGCAGGGTTCGTGCCGATGATCCCGCCGACGCTGGTGCGCCCCGAGGTCATGGAGGGCACGGGATTCCTCGGGCAGCACTCCGACGAGGTGTACCGGCTCGAGAAGCAGGACCTGTACCTCGTCGGCACGAGCGAGGTGCCGCTGGCCGGGTACCACATGGGCGAGATCGTCGACCTGTCGCGCGGCGCGCTGCGCTATGCCGGCTGGTCGACCTGCTATCGCAGCGAGGCCGGGTCGTACGGGAAGGACACCCGCGGCATCATCCGGGTGCATCAGTTCAACAAGCTCGAGATGTTCGTGTACACCTCGCCTTCGGAGGCCGAAGCGGAGCACCTGCGACTCGTCGAGATGCAGGAACGGATGCTGCAAGACCTGGGCCTGATCTACCGGGTCATCGACGTGGCCGCCGGCGATCTCGGCTCGTCGGCCGCGCGCAAGTACGACATCGAGGCGTGGGTGCCCACGCAGAACGCATACCGCGAGCTGACCTCGACCTCGAACTGCACGACGTTCCAGGCACGCCGGCTCGACATCCGGTACCGGCCCGACGGCGGCAAGACACAGCACGTCGCGACGCTCAACGGCACGCTGGCCACCACGCGCTGGCTCGTGGCTCTGCTGGAGACGCACCAGCGCGCCGACGGCTCGGTGTTCGTGCCCGAGGTGCTGCGCCCGTACCTGGGCGGACTCGAGGTGCTGGAGCCCGTCGCGTGACGCGGCTGCCTGAGACCGGCTCTGTCGACATCGAGTCGCCTGAGGAGACCGCCGCGCTGCTCGAGGACGTCGCCGAGCACGTCGCGATGCCTCTGCTGATCGCGCTCGATGTAGACGGCACCGTGCTGCTCGAGGACGAGTCGCCGAGCCCGGGCATCGTCGCCGCCGTGCGCGACGCGCAGGATGCCGGGCACGAGGTGACCCTGGCGACCGGCCGTAGCTGGGAGGGCACGCGCGGGGTTCTCGCGGCGCTCGATCTGACGCCTGAGTACGTGGTGTGTTCGAACGGCGCGGTCGTGATGCGGCGCACCGACGGGGGAGTGGCGGCGTACGAGCGGTTCCACACCGAGACGTTCGACCCGAGCGAGGTGCTGCGGCTCATCCGCGACAACGTCGCGCAGGCGCACTACATGGTCGAGCTCGCTGACGGGCGCCGGTTGTACACCGAGCCGATGGACAACTGGAACCTCGCGCAGGCGACGCGCGTGAGCTTCACGGAGCTCTCGGCGCAGCCGGTGTCGCGCGTGGTCGTGGTCTCGCCCGGGCAGACCGAGCAGGACTTCATCGAGCTCGTGCAGCGCATCGGCCTGAACCAGGTGTCGTACGCGATCGGCTGGACCGCCTGGCTGGATATCGCCCCGAAGGGCGTCGACAAGGCGAGCGGGCTCGAGCTCGTGCGCGGGTGGATGGGCCTCGATCCGTCGCGCGTGCTGGTGATCGGCGACGGACGCAACGACCTCGGCATGTTCCGCTGGGCTCGCGAGCACGGCGGACGCGCGGTGGCCATGGCGCAAGCGCCGCAGGAGGTGCGGGATGCCGCGGGCGAGACGACGACCTCGGTGATGGACGGCGGCGCGGCCGCCGTGATCCGCGCCCTGCGTCGCGTCTGACCCGCGCGCCGCGCCGGGCTCTCGCCGACCCGCTGCGCCCGGAGGCGCTGTGCGTGCCCATTCTGTCGGTGCTGTGCGTTTCTGGGCCTGTGTGTGCGCAACAGCGCCAGCTCTGTGCAGCGGTCGTCGCGCGCTGCGCTGAGATGACGATTGCGTCGCCGAGATGCCGCTTCCGTCACCACGAGGGCCCTCCCGTCGATCGTCGCTCCGCTCCCCGTGCCCGCGTGTCATGACCACCTCGAAAACCGTATTGAACTTCCCGTTCACACAGCGAGGGGGAGCCCGCCCGGTAGACTCGTTCTCTGACGGTTCGCCGTCGGGAGGGTTGTCCGAGCGGCCGAAGGATCTGGTCTTGAAAACCAGTGGACAGCAATGTCCCGTGGGTTCGAATCCCACACCCTCCGCCTTATGCGCGTTTCCTGAGCGAGGGAAGCGACAAAGGACCGATGGATGCCGCGGCTCAGTCGCTCGCGGCGCTCTGTTCTCGTCACGCTGTAGTTCTCGACGTTCGCGCACGCGATTCTCATGCGCGGGTGTCGAGAACGACAGCGCGAGCGGGCCAGGGCTGAAAAAAGGGGCCGCGCACGCGGAACAAGGACGCGGATGCGGACAACGGCAGCGCGAGAATGAAGCCGCGTTCGTCAGGAACGACCGCGCACGCGGAACAAGGACGCGGATGCGGATAGCTGCAGCGCGTGAACGAGGTCGCGTTCGTCAGCAAGGGGCGCGCACGCAGAGCAAGGCGGCCGGCGCGGTTAACCGCAGCGCGAACACACTCGCGACCGGTCCCGCCCCGCACCCGCGCGGCGACGCGCTACGCGTCGACCCGGGTCGCGAGCACGGCCGCTTCGGTGCGGCTGGCGACGCCGAGTTTGCGCAGGATCGCCGACACGTGCACGCTCGCGGTCTTCACGCTGATGAAAAGGCGCTGCGCGATCTGGCCGTTGCTCAGTCCTTCGGCGATCAGCTCGAGCACTTGTCTCTCGCGCGCGGTGAGTTCGGCGAGCGCGGCATCCTGATCCCGATCATTTTCGGTGAGCCCCGAAGCGGCACCGAACGCGGCGACCTCGCGCCGCAGCGGTTCATGCGCGAGGGAATCGGCATGCGCGCCGGCGTCGGCGAGCACTGAGGCCGCGTCGGCCCGTCGACCCGCGGCAACGAGGCTGCGGGCGAGCGCGAGCCGAGTCGTCACGCGGAACGTCGCGGGCATATCGGGCTCGTCGGCACTCTCGACGGCGGCAGTCAGCGCCTCGGGGTCGGGCCGGAGAAGAGCGGTCAGGATCCGCTGCCACGTCGCCGGGCGGAGCTCGGCGGGGACGGCATCCCACGCGTCGGCGACCCGCGTGACCAGTTCACTGACATCCAATCCGTGAGCGCGCAGGTCGGCGACGACCGCGCCCGCCTCGAGGAGCAGTCGTGTGAGGTGCGCGGTGCGTTCGCCGTCGTCGTCGAGGATCTCGCAGACGACGGAGCGTGCGGCATCCATGTCATCAGCCGCCTGTGCGATCGCCAGCCGGGCGTGGACGCCGTAGTACCAGACCTGGCGTTCGAACGTCGCTGCAGCCGCGATCGCGGAACGCTGCTGCCGGAGCAGTGCGGAGGCGGCATCGGCGCGCCCGTGCCAGCAGAGTGCCCGGGCGCGCGAGGTCGTCGTGTACATGCGGAACACGGGGAACGTTCGCAGCTCGAGATCGCGGGCCAGCAGTTCGTCGACGCGGTCGATCTCGCCGAGCTCGAGCAGCGGCTGCACCATGTTCTGGGTCAGGAGCGATCCGGTCGTGCGTCCGAGCCCCGCCGCCTGCGCGTGGGCGAAGCCCTCTTCAGCCACGGTGAGCGCCTCGCGGTACCGGCCCAGCACGGTCAACAGGTCGGAGTAGTTCACGTCGTATCGCAGCTGGGCGTTCGGGTCGTGCGCGCGCTCGCGTGCGGCCGCGTAATCGGCGAGACCCCCTGCCACGTCGCCAGCGTGCGCTCGGGATGCGCCGCGCACGTTGAACGCGACCGAAAGGTCTTGATCCGACCCGGCGCCCGCCGCGACGTCGGCGGCGCGGGTGGCCAACTCGATCGATTCGGTCACTCGACCGGCGACCATGTGCCGCGCGGCCAGCAGGTTCAGAACGCCGGCGGTCAGCCGGGGGTCGTCGATGTGCGCGTCGTCGATCATTGTGAGCGATTCGGTCAGCAACTCGGTCGCGCCGGGCCGGCCGAGGTTCACGAGGTAGATGGCCTTGTCGCGCAGCAGCCGCGCGTGCAGCGCCGGATCGATCTCGGCGTCGGCCACCTCGCTGAGCGCACGATCGACGACCGCGAGCGCCCGCTCGCTGTCGCCCGCGTTGCGCAGGATCGACGCGATCCGCAGCATGAGCGTGATGCGGTCCATGCCGGCCGCGGCTTCGGCGTCATCGACCTGATCCCACAGATCGAGCACCATGCGCCCGAAACGCGCGGCGGTCGAGAAGGCATAGCGCGACTTCGCGGAGTACATCGCGGCCACCGCGGCGACCAGCGCCGGCCGCCGCTCGTGCGCGTGCCGCCAGTGGTGGGCGAGCGCCGCGTAAAGATCGCGGCGGGGATCGGCATCCATGAGTGCCTGAATGTGCTCGGCGTACGCGCGGTGCAGCGCCGCGTGCTCGCCCGGCAGAAGCTCGGCGTGCACGGCCTCGCGCAGCAGAGCGTGCCGGAAGGTGTAGCGGTCGTCGTCGACGACGAGGATGCCGGTCCCCACAGCCTCGCGGATCGCGGCGTTCAGCTTCTCGTCGTCGAACCCGGTCAGCGCGACCAGGGTGTCGTGCTCGAGTGGTGCGTCGGAGGCAGAGATGACGCGGACGGCGGCCGCGGCATCCTCCCACAACTGCCCATACCGGGCCAAGAGGACGTCGCGCAGGGTATCGGGAAGCGGCCCGTCGGCGCAGCACGCGAGCTCTTCGATGAAGAACGGGATGCCCTCGGCGCGTTCGTCGAGCCGGTCGACCGCGTCGGGGTCGGCCGCTCCTCCCAGTGCCGTCACGAGCGTCTGTACGGCGCCCCGGTCGAGCCGGCGCAACGCGACGCGTTCGAGCAGGTGTGCGCGCTCCGCTTCGCCGACGAACAAACGCACAGGGTCGGCGCGCCGGCCCTCGTCGCTGCGCCAGCCGAGCACGACCAGCAGCCTGCCCCGGCTGACCACCCGTAGCAGAAACGACAGCAGCGTGAGCGTGCCCTCATCCGCCCAGTGCAGGTCTTCGATCACGAGCACGAGCGGGCGCTGTTCGGCCAGCGATTCGACCGCCGTGACGAAGGCCTCGCGCAGACGCTCGGGAGGTGGGCGCGTGTCAGATGGAGGAGTGGATGCCGCGATCTCGGGCGATTCGGCGAGCTCGGGCATCAGCAGCAGGAGCGCGGTACGGCCTGGCCCCGCAGCCCGCCACAGTTCTTCGGCGCCGCGCTGCGTCACCAGATCGCGGAGCAGACCGAGCACCGCGCCGTACGGTGCCGGCGTGCCGCCCAGATCGACGGCGCGCCCGGTGGCCACATCGGCACGGTCGGCGACCGATGCGGTGAACTCCCGGATCAGACGCGATTTGCCCATGCCGGCCTCGCCGGCGACGACCGCGGCCGTGGGCTGCCCGCTCTCGGCGCGCGCGAACAGCGCGTCGAGGCGAGCGAGCTCTGCGTCGCGCCCGACCATGGGTGCCGTCGTGGCCGACGACGTCGCGGTGAAGGCCATGTCTCCATGGTGCCAGCCACCTCCGACATCGACGCCGGACGGGCGCATCGCTATGCGCGAACGGCGCGGCGCGAGCGCGGGGTGCGGTGCCCGAGGTGGAGGAACCGCCCGATCGCCCGCAGCCACGGCTTGCGCGGCATCCGGATGATCTGGTCGGGGTGATCGAGCACGAAGCGGCGACGCTCGGCGTCGCGGGCGCGCAGCTCGAGCTCGAGCGAGATGATGTCGTAGCTGAGTGAGGGGTGCATGGTCATGATGTCTCCTTGATCGCACCCCCTACATTCCGCGCTAAGGTAGCGGGCCGACATCGGGTGGATGCCGTATTCCTGCGATCTGAGGTGGTTCGTCCTCTGCGCGCCGACCGGTTAGTATTGACAGACGTGCTCACGCCCTCGGGCGTCGATCACATGGAGACGTCGCATAGTCAGGCCTAGTGCACCACCCTGCTAAGGTGGAGTCCCCTCACGGGGACCGAGGGTTCAAATCCCTCCGTCTCCGCTGGAAATCCCTGGTCAGAGCCTGTTTCTTCCGGCTCGCCAGGAGGCGTTGAGTTCAGCGTCCGAGGTTCGGACCGCGCCGAGTGTCCCGTGAGTGTCCCGACTTTCTGCCGAACTCCTCGGCAGCGGCGAGACGCCGCACATGGTCGCGGCGCTGACCTTCGCCGAGGACGTGCGCGTAGACCGCGAGGACGGTGCGTGCCTCGTCGCCTAGGTACTCCGCGACCTCGTGGACGGGCGTGCCGAGCCGCAGCCAGGTGGACGCGGCGTAGTGGCGCAGCGCGTGGCGGCGGAAGCCGAGCGGGAACTTGCGGACCACGCCGACCGAGAGCTGCCCCCCCTGCTGGTTGGTGAACAGGTAGTCGTCGGGCTGCTTGCCCGCGGCGTACTGACGGAAGATCGCCAGCGCCCGCGGCGACAGCGGCACCGGCCGAGTGCCGCGCGAGGACTTCGGGTTCTTCTCCTCGTAGCGGTCGGAGTGGGAACGCTCGACGTTGAGTTGCGCGAGTGGGACTTCTGAGAGCCAGCCCACCCGGGTCGCGCGCAACTCGCCCCAGCGCACGCCGGTCAGCGACATGAACTCGAACACGTCCGCGATGTCGCTGCGCCGCTGCCGCAAGGCGGCGAGCACTCCGGCGACTCGGCGCGGGGAGGGAATCTCGTTCGGGCTCACCGCGCGCTGGGCGACGCTGCTCAACTCGGGAATCTTCTTCATCGTCCGCACCGGGTGCGGCTGGTGCAGGTAGCCCTGCTCGTCCGCGTAAGTGAACAGCGCGCTCAGCGTCGTCTTGGCGCGGGCGACCGTCGCCGGTGCCTTCCCACCGCGCAGCTCGGCAAGCAGATGCTCCCGGATGTCCCCGGCCTGCACGGTGGCGAGCGACCGCCTCAGCAGCGAGGCGGGAAGCGCGGCGAGGTTGTTCCTATCGGTGTCCACCGTGTGCGGGTTCCCGCCCTCACGTGCCACGAGAAACCTGTCGACCAGTTCCTGCATCGTGAACTTGCGCTTCGGCGGCAGCGGCCGGCCGGTGTCCAGCAGGTGCTTCTGCTCCCGCTCCCACGCCTCAGCGTCGCTCTTGCGGTCGAAAGTGCGGGACGCGACGAGTTGCGTGCCGGAGCGGACGCGCGCGAGGTAACGGGTCTTGCCCGCCTTGGTCTTGCGCGCCTCGATGCTCAATCGACCACCCCCGCCAGGCGCTCCACGTCGATGCGCCGGTAGACGCGCTTGTGCGGGGTGAGCCGAATCGGCTCCACCGGAGCGCGGCCGTCCAGAGCGAGGGTGCGTAGCGTCGTGCGGTGGATACCGAGCAGTGAGGCGGTCTCCTCCTCGGAGTAGAACAGGGGCGCCCGACCGAGCGCGCTGCCCGTCTCGCCGTCGCTCATACCTTCCTCCTCGCGTATATCGCGTTTCCGCGAATACACGACATTAGACCACGAAACGCGCCGACTCGCAACTACATGAGTTTACGCCTCCGACTCGTTAGACTCGGGACGTGACCACTTCCGCGCAGGACTCCGATCAGCAGCCCGACTTCGCGCTGCTGATCGACGCGGACCTGCCGGATGGGTGGTGGTTCCCCGAACGGTCCCCGCTCGACACGGAGGGCGAGAGCGCCGGCATCGACCGCTCCCTGCATTACGAGGACTGGATCGACAACGCCCCAGGCCTCGATCGCAAGCTCCGTTCCGAGCACAGCAACCTCGATGCGGGGCGCTGGTTCCTGATCCAGCACACCGAGAGCGGCACCCGCGTGCTCCTGCGCCTTCAGCAGCAGGTGCGGGTCTATGAGAACCGGATGGGGGAGGTGCGGATCACCGGCATCGTCCACATGCCGTTCTTCGCCGGCGACCCGATCACCAGCCAGCTGTTGCGCGAGCTGCCGACCGCGAAGATCGAGGCCGCGATCAACAAGCGCCTGTTCGCCGTCACAGGTGCCACCCGCTTCCAGAACGGCAAGATCACCCTTCCCAGCGGGCGCACGCTGCGCGGGCAAGACCTCGTCCGACCGCTCGGTGACCCGAAGCGCACCCCGGACTTCTACGAACTCGTCGCACTCCAGCACACCCGCTTCGCCGAGGACGGCGACCCGAACCCGACCGCGAGAATCGCGCGCCTCAGCGACGTCGCCCTCTCCACAGCCCAGGGTTGGGTCGCCAAAGCCCGAGCCCGCGGACTGCTCCCACCTGGCCGCCGAGGGCGAGCGGGATAGCGCGCGAGGGAGTTGAGCTGCGCTCGACCCCTTCGCGCGCAGGGTCACGAACCGCGTTGAGGCCCGTAGATCCAATGGTCTTGAGGTTCCGGCCTGTGGATGACTGCATCGAGGTGCGCGCAGCTATACGTTGCTCAGCACCTGAGTTAGCACTCTTGGCGGCCGCGGCCGCGGCGTCGGGAACAGGAGTCGGCCATATGCCGTTCGCGTCCCGCGGGTGCACGCGTTCGGTCATGCTCGTTCGAGTTGCTTGTTGAGTTTGTCTCCTTCGATGTCGAGGTCGGGGAGGATGCGGTCGAGCCAGCGGGGGAGCCACCAGGCCTTGTCGCCGAAGATGGCCATGATGGCGGGGACGAGCGTCATGCGGACGAGGAAGGCGTCGACGAGGATGCCGAAGGCCAGGGCGAACCCGACCTGGGCGATCATGGGCTCGGGGTTGTAGATGAACCCGGCGAAGACGCTGGTCATGATGATCGCGGCGGCCACGACGACGCGACTCGCGACGGCGAACCCGCGGGTGACGGACTCCGTGCCCTTGGCGCCGTGGACGTGGGCTTCCTTCATCGAGGAGACGAGGAACACCTCGTAGTCCATGGCGAGGCCGTACAGGACGCCGGTGATGATGATGGGGAGCAGGCTGAGCACGGGGGCGGTGGCGTCCATCCCGAAGATCGGCTGCAGCCAGCCCCATTGGAACACGGCGGTGGTCGCTCCGAAGGTCGCGGCAACGGACAGGAGGAACCCGACGGTGGCTTTGATGGGGACGATGATGGAGCGGAACACGAGCAGCAGCACGATCAGCGACAGGCCGACCACGACGGCGATGTAGAGCGGAAGCACGTCAGCCAGACGATCGGAGACGTCGATCGCGAGGGCCGCGAATCCCGTGACGCCGACGTCGACTCCGTAGTCGTCGGTGAAGGTCGGTGTCATGTCACGGATCGCGGTGACGAGGTCGGCGGTCTCTTGGGAGGTGGGACCGGTCTCGGGTACGACGGAGAACACCGCGGTGGTGCCGTCCTCGTCGAGGCCGCCCAGGGAGACCGCTTCGACGCCGTGAATGCCGGAGAGGTCGCCGTAGATGCCGGCGAGGTCCGTAGCGGGGATGGTCTCGTTGTCGGGCGAGGTGGCGACGACGACGAGGGGCCCGTTGTAGCCCTCGCCGAACGCGTTCCCCACCACCTCGAAACTCTGCCGCTGCGCGGTGTCGGGGTGGTAGCTCGCGCCCGAGGGGAGGCCGAGGTCCATGTCGAGCACGGGGGCGGCGATGACACCGGCGATCGCGAGAGCGCCGACGGCGGCGACGTAGCGGTTCTTCACGAGCAGACGCGACCACGTGTTCGCGACGCGGTGCGAGGAGCCGTTGTCGTGGGAGGTGCCGGCGTTCAGCCGTGCCTTCGCCGAGCAGATCCGTTCGCCGACGAACCCGAGCAGCGCCGGCAGCAGGGTGAGTGCGGACAGGACGGCGATGACGACGGTGGCTGCGGCGGTGATGGCCATCGTCGTGAGGAGCTGGATCTGCACGACCGTGAGGGCGAGCAGAGCGATGACGACAGTGGTTCCGGCGAAGAACACGGCGCTGCCGGCGGTGCCGATC
>Ga0182744_1003705_pt1 | contig 11808 bp, 11 predicted proteins | sample eDN3rd30CKraftMG_FD_128525 | JGI IMG/M metagenome (GOLD analysis project Ga0182744, IMG submission 128525) | Enriched Miracle-Growth compost microbial communities from Emeryville, California, USA - eDNA 3rd pass 30_C Kraft MG (version 2) (version 2) ...
CATCAGTCCCAAGGCCGCGCCCGCAATAATCGCCGAGACGATCAAAGGAAGGAGCGTATCGTCCTTGGCGCCCCTCTTGCGTCGGCGCGAACGAAGGGAGAATACGGTCTTACCGTGCCGACGCCTGGACCTGGTACTCAGCAGCCGACGAAAATCGAAATCATCCTTCATGCAAGATCTATTGATGAAATCATGCGGCCTGTCATCCAAAGTCGCAGTGCTGGCGGGTAGACCGATTTCCCAGACGGTCCCCGCGCACAAGATTCCGGCGACCTGCGCGCATCGCAGATCTCGCTGCAAACCGCGCACTGAAGCGGATTTGTCGCCCCGCTACGCCGCCCTTCGCAGCAAAAGCGTGGTGAGCATAGGCAGCCTTGCTCGAGAAAGTGGGCGCACGCGCTTTCCCATTGCCTGCGGGGCTTTTCAAACGGGGGGTTCGGCCGGTGGAATTCACCATATGATCGCGCCGAATGTTCACGCAGCCGAATGTTCACGCATTGGATTCCACAAATATTCGGGCGCTCCCGAAGCGCGGTGGAGGTACATCGATGAAGAATTCACGCGCGGCGAAGCTCGCCTGGCTTTTGAAGCAGCATGATCGCTATGCTCCACTTCTCGATACGGGACTCAAGCTGGCTCGCCTGCTAGTGCTGCCAATCGGCGGCGCGGTCGGACTGTGCCTGTGGACCATGTTCAGCAGCTATCTCGGCTGGCTTGGCAAGCCTCGCTCCCGCTAGCACAAGCAGGCGATTGGCTATTCCTGCTGCTATTCGGCGTGGCGGTGTCTCTCTATTTTGGAATCCTGGTGCTGGCGCCGGCAGCTCTCACATCGCTGTTTAGAGCGACTTCGATCACAGCAGGCGGCAAACAGATCTCTCAAGCGTGCGTGGCTTCCGCTGCCATGGCTCTTCTGTCGACGATGGCTCTTCTTTTCTGGAATGGTATCCCCGCACTCCTCGGCGTGATGGGATCGACACTTCTTGGCAGCCTGTCGGCTGGATATATGCGAACCCGTTATATGCGACCTCACAGCGCCGTCTGGACAGCCTGCACCGAACAGGGCGCCCTGTCGCTTGCCTTCCTGATCTGGTTCATCGCGCTTCTGGCCTTTCTTTTCCCATCCAGCGGATCGGTTGGCAAAATCTGGCCTTTGCCTGTGGTGCTTGGGCTGAGCGGGAGCCTGTTCCTTCTCCTGGTCCTCTACATCATCAGGCCTGCAGCCGGCATCTTCGTTGGACTTGTGCTCAGCTTCTTCTGGATCGGCGAGCAGGCATCACCTCAAGGTGGGTCGATGATCCCGAGCGCATTGTACATCGCCAATCTGGGCGGCGGCCGACCGGCACTTCTTGACCAGAGCAGGGTCCGCCGGGGAGAAATTTGCAATTTGGGTGTCGAGGCGCGACGCGTCCTGGTGTTCGAGCCTGCCGGCTGTGAGCAGAAATCAGCATTGGCAAGGCTGCGCAAGCTCAAGGAGCTGGACCGCCTCGATCGGAAAAAGCTTCTCACCGATTGGAAGATCGAGGCTGAGAGGCAAATCGAAGGCGCATCCCAACGCCAAAGCAGATCAAAGCAACCCGATCAGAAAATCGGCGTCTAAAATCTCGGCTACTTCCGCCGTTAATGTTGCCCGCACATTGTGCTGCCGGGGGACAGGCCATACGCTGCTGGGTGATGATGTAATGGCCCGGGAAAGCCGCGCTTGCGGTAATACCCTCTCAATGGCGCTGACCGGCCATAGTGGCCGACGATGTTCGAGCGGTTACTTGCGCTTTCCATTCCTGCATGTCGATGATCTCGCAGCTTGACACACCTGCCGCCAATGGAGGGTCGGCCCATTCTTCATCAATCGCTATCAAGCCGAGCCAGATCTTGCGCACCAGCCAGATAACAGACAGCATTGCCCCAATAGCGCAGCAATCGAGACACCAATCCAGCATATCACAGCTTCCAGGCATGATCGGAACCGATTGGCCCAACTCCAGCATCGCGCGAAACAGGGCAAGCCTCTCGCCGATACGCCATAGCCCAATTTCCGGATAGGCCACCCATGTGACAAGCGTCAGCAACAAGAATGCGAGAAGCTGCAATAGCCTGATATACAAGAAGGACGGCCCCGATGCATCGAGAAGGCAGAGGCCCACCCCGATCCCAACTATGCCGACCCAGCAAAAGGGCCTGGCAAATGACGAAGCGATATTCCGTCTCACAAACAGTCACACCAACGAGCTTATGCCGACCCGATCGGGAATTCAGCGCTGCAGAAAAACGGCTCCTTCCGATCACCGCCAGGCACCAGCCTGGACCATGCCTAGCGGCGAAGCTTCTTGTAGCATTCACCGCCCGTCAATTCAGGCGATCTTCCATTCCGGTTTCCCAGGCGATCGAAACCAACATGGGTCAAAGCTCCCCCTGACTCTCATCCGGATCAGATTTATATCGGCTTTGAATAGCTGCTGACCTGCTGACGCCCGGCCATCGGTCAATCGATTCTTTACGAAGCCTTGCCATTCTGGCTGCCGAATGTCCACCCAGGGCTTGCGCGATGCGGCTCCTGCAATCGGGTCGAACAGCATGGAACGAAAGCTGTCAGTGCAAGAATTCGGTTTGAACGAATTAATGGGCGCGGGTTCGGTATGCCGTGCAGCTTTCGAGATTGCTCTAGCGTCCTATAGTTGACGCCATTCCCGCAACCCATTAAAAAATATCACTGTTTCCAGGCTATCTTGGGATTCTCCTATGTCATTTGATATATATCATCCTGCTTAATTTTATGTTAATAATTGATTTGCAAGATCGGAGCAACATCGTTATCTTACATTCAATGATTCTATATTTCTGCTACGAAGAATCTGGGGCACAAAATGGTAAGCATAGATGATGAAAAAGGCTCTCTCGTATCGCTGACTGCTAATATCGTTTCGGCGAATGTCTCTAACAACCCAATGGCGGTTGGAGATCTGTGCGAAATGATCAAAAGTGTTCATTCCGCCTTGTCCAGGCTGGAAACTCCAGAAGAAGAGAGAATAGCGAAGCGGGACCCTGCGGTTCCTATCCGTTCCTCCATTAAGGAGGATTATATTGTTTGCCTTGAAGACGGCAAGAAGCTGAAGACGCTCAAGCGTTACCTCAGGGCCCGATATCAGATGACCCCGGAGGAATATCGCGCCAAATGGGGACTCCCCGCCGACTATCCCATGGCTGCGCCGAGTTACACGAATCAGCGGCGAGAACTTGCCCATAAAATCGGCCTGGGCCTTCGCCCCGAGCCAAAGGGCAAACGCGCCACAGCCAAGCTGCCCTCCCCTCCGGAGAACGAGGCGCCCAAACCTGCCGCTACTGCCACCCGCCGCAAACCAGCGCGTGCGGCCAAGGTCTGAAAACGGGAATTATCCTCCCGATACCAAGAGCCTCTCCGCGTCACCTGTGCGCGGAGAGGCTCTTGCCATATTGCGGATGGCGGGCCACTTTCCACCCGGCAGGAAATGCCTCGAGCGGCCATTGAAAAACGATGAAAATCGTCCCTGCGCGCCCTGTCCCGTGGCGTTTTCCTCGCCAGTAAGCCTTCTCATCCTTGATGCCGTATCACCTAAGACTGCTCCTCGGATTCGATCCACAGACGTAATCGGCCAGCCTGCAAGTCCTTCAAGCAGCCAGTGAGCCGAACGCGGTCGCCTGATCGCCCCTTTCGACGATCTGCAATTGACTGGGAACATAACAGCCGGCCGCTCTCAGGCCGCCAACCGTGCCAGCATCGATATGAACCTGGAACGCGCCCAGCAATGCGTCCCCCACAGGACGGCCCAACCCAAGGGGCTCGCAGTCCCAGCCCATGGACATAACCTGTCCCGACCACATCAATTCCATGACCGTCGTGTAGGCCCTGATACCCGTCAACAGCCCATATTCGACGAGCGCTGTCGCCAATTGACGGCTCACCAGGCGCCGCTCGCGCAGGCGCAAGCCTGGCGAGAGACACAGTTGCGTGACTTCCCGAATGGCCGGCCCACTGGGAACTTGTGTTTCGCACAGGTCGGGAAACACAGAACCCAATATGTGAGGCCGATCCGTCCGCAGCAGTCGCAAAGATCCCATCCGTTCATCGGTGATGGGATCCCGCACCACCAGATACTCCGCGAACCTGTCGTCATACTCATCCCGGTCGAAGGGAAGTTCGGACGTCGCATCGGCCGGTACGAGATCGCAGGCAGAACTGTTCTTTTGCCAGCAGCTGGCGCAGGCGGCGGACGACGGCTTTCCATCGCAGAGGATATTCACAAGCCGCGGCGCAGCGACATTGCCGCTGCAGCCGCCCGAAGATAGCCCGATTGGACGATTAGCACTTCCCATCCCGCGTCACTCGATAAGATTCATGGAGAAATCGGCGCTCCGCGGTCGGTCACGCCATCGGTATCGCCCGCCTCAGAGTAAAGGGCACAGAACACCCCGTGTCCGGTCAAATAGTCGACATTCTGATTGCCTCTTCTTCATCCGCGGCATCACTTTCATCTTTTACATTTATCTGCGCGGACATGAGTCATTTCGAATGCCATACAACTGCGAGAGCATTGATTTTCAATATAAATTGCCCGTAGCTGCCCGCCTATTGACCAACCTGCTCGGGAGGACAAGGCAAAAACGGCCCCAAGAGGAAATTAACTTAGGATAGCCACAGCCTCGTGTCCAAAAATATCCCATAATAGCTGATCCTCCTGCCCATCCATGGTCGAGCAACATGTCATATTCATGTCCAGTTAATCCGTTATTGCTCGACGCTTGCCGTTCCTTGCTCATTCCCATGCGGATCGTGCAAAACTGGGCGTTCCCTGGCGCTATTATCGTTCAATCCCGGCCAACGAAGATTTCATAACCGCTTTGACATGGAATGATCTTGCGACCATCCATTGCTTCAAAAATTGCAAGATCGCGGCGCTGCCGCCTTCTGACACCACCTGACGCTACGGCACCTGGGCGTTGAGAGGAGACGCGATTGTAAATGCGCATCACTTTGCCCTAGACGAATCGCATGGAATGGTTCGGCTGACGGAAGGATCGAGATATGAACAGGACGGTGCCGGACGAAGCATTGGTGCTCATCATCGACGATGTACCGGAGATCGTCGATGAACTTGTCACCATGCTTTCCCTTCTCGACATACCTGCCCTTGGAGCAGGATCATTGTCCGCCGCCATGAACGTGCTCGAAAATGAACCGGGCCTGAGAGTGATTGCTTGCGACGTCCGGCTGGCGCAGGAATCGGGCCTGGAAATTCTGCAACTCATTGCCGAGCAGGCGAAACTATCGGCGCGCAGCTATCATTTCCTGTTCATGACAGGCGATCCCATGCGGCCAGACGCCATTCACGCGCAGAAGAGATACCATTTGCTCTCCAAACCCGTGCAACCACGGCAGTTCGTCGAAATGCTGCAGGAATTGCTTGCCGCCCCGGACACTGCGAATGTTTGAGCGTGTCCAGCACGTCTTGAGCGGCATCCGACCAGCCTTTCCCGGGCGCGGCGCTTCCATCTGTCTGGCAGCCATTCTTATTGCAGCCCTGAGCCTGACCCCCCTTTTCGACCGGGCGCCCACACTTACGTTGGCTCTTTTTGCGGCCTGGCTCATCAAACGTCCCTGGGCGCTGCTGATATTCGTGGCGTTTGCTATCCTGCATGGGCAATGGGCGGGCGGGTTTCAGGCCCTGACTGCTGCCTGCGTTTTTCTGGTTGCGCACGGATTGCGAAGATGGGTTCGTCAATTCTGCGACGCGACCGTCCTCGCCTCATGCATAGCCCTTCCGATCGTCATCATCGCTGGCTGGGCGCCCCTCGAAGAGATGCTGCGATGGACGGCCAGTTTCGCGCTGGGGGCTGCCATGGCGGATCTCGCGGCCGCCGCCGCCGCACATGGCAAACGCACCTTGCCGAGCGGCGTCACAGCCAATGTCCTGCCGATCGCCGCGCTTGCCGCCATCATCAACATCATGACCATCGCCATTCTCGACATAGTGGTAAGCCCCCTGGCAAGATCTGCTGATACGAATCTTCCCTTCACTCTGGGCTTTGTCGGCGATCGCCTGACCCTCCCTGCATTTTTGATCCTGGCCTTCTTGCTCCAGCTTTACAGTCGCAGGCTGTCGCGCGCACTGGAGGAGAAAGCAGGCGATGCGCTAACCGGGCTCCCGCAAACGTCGGATGAGCCCGGACGTGAGGCTGCACCTTCCATGGCTCTGGCGCAGCGGGCGCGCCATGCCGATCTTGGCGCCCGCATCATGACCATTGCCCATGAGCTGCGGCAACCGCTTTTTACCATCGCTGTGGCGGCAGAGAGCCAGCGCCTCATGCTGGCCAGAGCAGCGGAAACCCGCCCCAGCACGGATCAGCTTGCGGAACGCACAGAGTGCATTGCCGAGCAGGTAAGCCGCGCCACAGCGATCATCGAGCAGATTCTCGATTATGGTCGTACCAACGCGAAGGCGGCGAGCGAACTCGATGTAGCAGAAAGCCTGCGCCGCTCCTGCGCCTTTCTCGCGCCCACCTTTGAGGAACAGGCGATCGAGCTGGTTTTCTCGATCGAGAATGGATGGCACTGCACGATCATGTCGCCGGTCGAACTCGAGCAGGTGTTCGTCAACGCCCTCCAAAACGCGACCGATAGCATCATCAGCCGGCGCCGCGCCGGATGGACCGGAACAGGGCGCATCACATGCTCTGTCGCATCATGTGACGGCCTCATTTCCTGCATTATCGAGGACAATGGCGCGGGCGTAAGCAAGCGCCATGCCGAGGCTGCATTCGACGCCTTCTTCTCCACCAAAGCGGACGAGGGCACGGGGCTCGGACTCTTCATCACGCGGGAGATCGTCCTTCGCGCGGGCGGCAGTGTGAGCCTTCGTCCATCTCCCGGAAAAGGGGCGCACCTCGCGATCGAGTTGCCCGCGGCGAACACTGCCGCTCAGATGTCGTCGCGTGCCAGCCGGATCGCGAATTGAGCCAGGCCATGCCCTCCTGGCGTCCGACGGAAATCGCCATCGCCGGTATGTGCAATCTGTTCAAGCAGCCATAATGTCGTCTCGTCGATAGGACCTGCCGAACATGGCCTTGCGGCCTCATCCTCGCACCAGATCGCAATCACGACGAACGACGGGCTGAGCTCGGCATGCACATGGACGATGCCCTTGATCTTGCTGCCATCGGCCAGGACAAAGGAGCCAAAGGCACTCAAAAGCGCCGCCACCGTCATCATCTCCAGCAGACCATGCCGTCGCGGAATCGGATAATCCAGCGCATCGCCGCTCAGGCGCACCACGACCCCGCCATGACGAACATTCGAGCGCGTAGCGGCCACCGCCTGTTGCAGCGCGCTTTTGACGTTGAGCAGTTCCGTTTCCCTGTCGCGGTCGCGGCCAAACCAGCGAAAAAGATTGAGGATATAAGCGGCATGCTCTGTTTGGGCCGCGATCCGGTTCAGCCGTTCGTCAAGCTGAGTCCGCTGCAGCGGCGGCATCTCCAGATTTTCCATGATATAGCCCAGATTGCCGTTGGCCATCGAGATGACGTTCAGCGGCTGCGCCAGGTCATGGAGCATACCGCTTGTCACGCGCCCCAGCAGGAGATCGCGCGAAACGTCCAGAACGCTCATCTCCCCGGCTACAGGCAGGCCGCCATCGGACAGTTCGAGTTGCCTCACCAATGCGGCGCCCACCGCTGCGGCCAAGACGCTGCCTAGAGCGATCAGGGCTGCGGCATAGTCTGCATTCACCCTGACCGACAGGCAAACAGAAGCTACAGCGCCGCCCAGACAGATCGCCCAAAGATGTGCGGGAAGGCATGTGGTCAGCGGCTTCTTCCAGTAGGGTAACAGTCCACCCATCAGGAGCATAGCCAGGAGAAGCCAGTGATGGCCGGGTTCGCGAGCGACCAGACCCATTATCATGAGCAAACCGAGGCAGGCCATGCCGATCAGCGGCCAAAGCCGGCGGCGAAGCGCCATCAACGCTCCCGCGCACGCCGCTCCAAGCGGCGTGATGGCGGGGAGAAACTGCGCTGTGCCCGCAATGCCAACGATCGAAAAGGTGAGGACAGGCAGATAAAAACTCCGTGGGCTCGACCATGTTTCCCGGTTACCGCTCACAAGATCACATCGCGCAAAGGGGTGCCCCAAAAACCTCCCAGCCCCTGGTCAGCTCCCGTGTTGCGGGCGTCGATAAGGTCCGCCATCGAGTCAATCGATCCGACCGTCGTCCTGATGCCTTGCCGACGGCATAGCGATATGATTTCACGTCGCGACGCCAGCCGGTCCTCAAGCAATGCAACGCCGCCATCCAGCCTGATCTCGCGCAGCGGAAGCTTCGTCCAGATGTCCCGATCGGCCTCCTCGTCATGCACCCCCAGAGCGACATGGAATCCAGCTGTCACGCACCGTTCGGCCGCCCCGCTCAGTTCCGAGGCGCGAAACATGCTGCCGGCGAGCGCGACGTCAACGAGAATGCCATCCGGATCGACCCGCGCATGTTTCGTGAGCAGCTGTATCTCGCGAACAAAATCGAGGTCTGCGAAAATATTCGCCGAGCAGTAAAAGGCAACCGGAACCTTCGACCGTGCCGTGGCAAGCCGGCTCGCAAGTCCAAGGGCCGCCTCTGCCGCCCAGATGGTCCCTGCAAATGTTTCGCGATCCGGCGAGACACCTGCGTTCTCCTGCCATGCCACCGCTTCATAGCCGACAACAGCCTCCCCGCTGAGCGCGTGCTTCGTCCTGAATATAAATTGTCCGGGCATATGGACGCCTGCCCCGGCCTGTCGGCCAGCAGAGCAATCGCGCCTATCGCTGTAATTCCGGAGAAAAGCAGCGACGCGCACCGGCGTCAGCGGCTTTCTCAAAGACCCTATGACCTGAAGTCCCGCAACATTTCTTGCAACCGGGGTTTCTGCTCCGTCATCCACGAGAAGGATCGCCCATGACACTCCTCTCGCCGCGGCTATCGCAAGGCGTGTCTCCCATTCGCCATGGTCAGCGACATCCACCATGACCAGATCAAAGAACCGGTCTTCGGTCCAGGCCTCCCACCCCGTCGCACTATGACCCAGCAGGCGCAGGAATTCGGCCAGTTCGACAGCCGCCGCCCCGTCATCGATCATCAACAGAATATCAAGCCGATCTTTCAGAAAAAAAGCCTTCAATATTCGCATTCCGGCAATTGCCTAGCGGGCGCCTTGCGAGCGCCAAGCCGCAACCGGAACCGATGTGAATGTTCTCCAAAGCCACCCCTGCGATCTGGATGCGATGGATTAGGAAGTTCATCGAAGCATCCATATGGTTTCGTTCCTGATATATCCGCAATTCCCATGGAATGACGCTCTTTTTTCCGCAAATCGCTCGTTACAATCAAAATGGTTCCATCTCCATTCTTTGATTTTGCGTTGAATGGTTATTTATCCGTGTTGAACGGCATCCGTTCGATTGATTCGTACTATTCAATGCCCGTCGGGCGGTTTTTTGCGTATGCGCAAAGGGGGGCCGAATGCGCCTGGGAATGCGGGCTAGAGTGACGGTTGTCGTCGGGCTGATGGTAGCAGCCTGTTTTCTCATACTCGGGATCAGGGAGCTGACGCGCACCCCTAGCTCCCCTGCCCATGCTGCCGGCCCCTCTCGCCAAGCTGCCATGGCTCCGCCTTCGGCGGTGTTCCTGTCGGCCGTGCGGCCCATCAGGACCGGAGAAACGATTACTGCCGACATGGTTCGCAACAGGCCAGGCGATCCGCAGCGCTATCCCTATGCGGCAACCGCTGCCGAAGTGATCGGAAAGGTCGCCACGCGTGATATCGCAGCCAACATGCTCGTTGCGCGCGACGCAGTAGGCGCGGAGACGAAGCTGGCCATTCGCGTGCCCATCGGCATGCGTGCGGTCAGCATCGACACGACCGCCGAAATCGCAGTCGCCGGACTGGTAAGACCCGGAGACCGCGTCGATGTCCAGGTGATCTACCCGGGCGCAGACGCCATAAGCGGCGCACGTGGCATGGGCCGCAGCCGCGCCGAAACTCTCCTCCAGATGGTCCAGGTGCTCGCCGTCGGCGAACTCGTGGTCGGCGCAAGCCAGGCAACCGGCCCCGAGGGCCAGCAGAGCGCAGCCCAACCTCCCGCCCGTACCGTCACCCTTGCCCTTACGCCCGAGCAGGTTTCGACCCTGTCGCTCGCCAAGAGCACGGGCGGTCTCTATCTTTCGCTTCGCAATCCCATCGATAATCAGGAAGTCGCCGTCGCCGCGATGGCCTCCAGACTGTCGCCGCATGCAGCACCGGCCGAGCGGGACACGACAGCACCGCCGCCTCGCGCTGCAGTCGCGCCGAAAAGCCCGGCGCGGCAGCCCGCGCACGCCATTGAACTGCTCGTGGGAGACCGCCGCGAGGTCATCTATTCCGGGAGCACCGCGCGATGAACAACTGGCATGTCGCCGGGCTGATGGCCCTCACCATCCCTCTGCTGGCCAACAATGCCGCGTCCGCGCAAAGCGGAGAAACGATCTCCGTCCGGCAGCAGCGGACCTTCTCCTATCCTTCGGCGATCAGCAGGATCGCGATCGAGAAGGAAGGCATCGTGTCGGTGACCGCCCCTTCGGCAAAATCGCTCCGCATCACGGGCATTGGCCCTGGCGAGGTGACGGTCAATGTCTATGGCGCCAACGGACGCTTGATCGCGCAAACGCCGGTAAGCGTCGTCGCAGCAGCGGGCCCCGGAGGTGACGCAAAGGCTCTTCCGGCCAGCTTTGCAACGCGCGGCGAGCAGGTGGTCGCGGTCGATGTTCAGTTTGCGGCCATTTCCGCGTCCACCCTCAAGGCGCTCGGCTTCAACTTCTCCAAGCTGAGCGGCGATCTGCAGGGCGCGATTGTCTCGCCCAGCACCTTGAGCAGCTACTCCATGTCACCCAATCTGTCGCTCGAAGCCACAGCGCCCATCCAGAATGCCTTCAATCTTTTCCTTTCCGCGCCCAATCGCGGCATCGGCGCTGTCTTGAGCGCGCTATCCTCCAATGGCCTCTCCCAGCTTCTGGCCCAACCCACGCTTCTCGTTCGCTCGGGCGAACAGGCCAGCTTCCTTGCAGGCGGCGAATTCCCGGTCCCTGTCCCGCAGTCTTCCGGCGGGGCAGGCAGCACCATTTCCATCCAGTATAAGGAGTTCGGCGTTCGCCTGTCGGTAGCCCCCTTCGTGCTTTCCAAGGATCGCATCGTCCTGAAGATCGCGCCCGAGGTGAGCGAACTGGATTATAATAACGGCGTTCAGCTCCAGGGCTATGTCGTCCCCGGGATCCGGCGGCGATCGGCCGAGACCACGGTGGAACTGGGCAGCGGCCAAAGCTTCGTCATCGCCGGCCTGAGCTATAGCAGCAGCAACGTCTCCAAAGAGAAGACTCCGCTGCTCGGCGACCTTCCCATACTCGGCGCCTTCTTCAAGCGCCAGCAGACCCAGAAGGAACGGCAGGAGCTCATCATCGTCGCCACGCCGCGCCTGGTAGGGCCGGTCGATGCGAAGGATGCGCCACCGCTGCCCGGGAGCGCTACCGCTTCCGTCGATCCCGGCATAGGCGAGATGATCACAGGAGCAGATGGCGTTGAACAGCATGCCGCCCCCTTCGGCGTCGTGAGGCGCTGACATGGCCGAAATTCTGCTGCTCTCCATTGATCGGATGCTTGCCCAGCGCATCGGCGACGCCATGGGGCAACGCGTCGATGTGAGAATGGTGCAGTCGCTCGATGTCGAGCCTCTGACCCGCCCGGGCGTCATTGTGATGGACCGCTCGGCCATCCCCTCCGACC
>Ga0182744_1003706_pt1 | contig 11804 bp, 8 predicted proteins | sample eDN3rd30CKraftMG_FD_128525 | JGI IMG/M metagenome (GOLD analysis project Ga0182744, IMG submission 128525) | Enriched Miracle-Growth compost microbial communities from Emeryville, California, USA - eDNA 3rd pass 30_C Kraft MG (version 2) (version 2) ...
CTGCGCTGGTCCGCCACCACTTCCGGCAGCTTCGAGGCGAAGCTGGAGCGGATGATGACGCGCTCGCGGTTGGCCTGCGGCTGCATCATCGCCACCGTTTCGGCCAGCGTGTCGTTGAGCGACACCGCCTCGTAGTCCATCTCCTGCTGGCCGGCCTCGATCTTGGAAATGTCGAGCAGGTCGTTGACGAGGTCGAGCACGTGGTTGCCCGAGCGGTTGATGTCGCGCAGGTAGTCGCGGTAGCGGTCGTTGGCCACGGGGCCGAACTTTTCGTCGACCATGAGTTCCGAGAAGCCGATGATGGCATTGAGCGGCGTGCGGATCTCGTGGCTGATGCGGGCGAGGAAGTCGGTCTTCTGCGAGGAGGCGCGCTCGGCCACGGCGCGCGCCTGCGTCAGGTCTTCCTCCGCGCGCTTCCATTGCGTGATGTCGCGCACCACGGCGCAGAAGCCGCTGTCGTTGGGCAGGCGTCCGATGGTCATGAACAGCGGGATGAAGCGGCCCTGCGCCTCGCGGCCGATCACTTCGCGGCCGTCGTTGAGCACGCTGGCGACGCCGTTGTCCGACAGGCCGCTGAGATAGTCGCGCGCCGCCCGCTGGCTTTCGATGGCAAACAGCGAGGGGAAGGGCTTGCCCGCCACCTCGTCGCTGTCGAAGCCGAACAGGGCTTCCGCCGGCCGGCTGATCGAGCGGATGGCGCCGTCGCGGTCGATCAGCACCACGCCGTCGGTGGCGGTGTCGATGATGGTCCGCATTTCGGCGATGCGCGCCTTGAGTTCGGCAATGTCGGGCTGGGCGAGCGGGATCGGCTCGCTGGCGGCCGCAGGCGGTGCGGGAACGGCGGCCGCTTCCGGCTCCTCGTCGCCGCTGCGCTGGACCAGCAGCGCCAGCGCCTTGCCGCTTCCCCATGGCACCGAGCGCAGCAGTGCGTCGATCGGGAATTCGCGCCCGTCCTGCGTTTTCAGCCGCAGCGCGCGATCGGTCCCGCTTTCGGGAGCGTGGTCCTGCGACAGGGGGTCGGCGAACAGGGCGCCGAGACCGCCGGCCTCGGCAAGGTCGTCGAGCGTTTCGTAGCCGGTCAGGCGCAGGAATTCCTCATTGGCGAAATGCAGCGTATCGCCGGAGTGGAACAGAAGCGGCACCGGCAGCTTGCCGAGAACCGAGGTGTCGGGGCCGCTGTCGGCAGGGCTCGGCAGCGCGAAGGCCGACGGAACGGTGTTTTCGCGCGGAAAGGCCGGGGCCTGGGTGGGGGCTGCGGCGGATTCCTCTGCTGTAGGAATCGCTTCCGGCTGCGGCTCGGTTTCCGGCCGGCCCGCCTCGTCGGCAGGCGGAGAGGCCACCACTAACGGAGCCGGCCGCACGACCTCCTCGGGTTGCGCCGGACCGGCGAGCTTTTCCACCGCCGCTTCCTGCGGCTTCGCCTCGCTTTCCTTGCGCAGCCGCTCGCCGATCTCGCGGAAGGCGCTGCGCTCGAGCGAGGACAGGCCCTTGTCGTTGGCCGGGGGCCGATGCTCGGCAAGGCGGATCACCTTGTCGGTGAAACGCCGTTCCGGCTTGGGAACGATGGTCAGCGCCGGTGTTTCGCCCTTGAACGGGTCGGTGTCCTTTGCCGCGGGGGCGGGTTCCTGCGTCGGTTCCGGCGACCGCACCAGCGCAAGCCCGATCCGGTGCGGGTCCGTGACGGCATCCTTGCCGCGGGCGACGCCGAACCCGCGAAAGCCTTCGAACACCCGGTTGCGGTCGTAGACGGGCAGGGCGGCGAGGTCGACGGGAATGGCGCGGTCGGTTCCGGTGACGGGCCACAGCACCGTGCGGCCCGACCAGGTGTCGCGCCGCGCCAGAAGGCCGGCGATTTCCCCCGAGGGGTCGAAGCCGAAGACGGTGGCCACGTCCTTGAAATGGCGGCCGATGATGTCGGCGGCCGGCTCGCCCACCGCCGAGGCGAACTCCGGCGAAACCATGCTGAATTTGCCGTCCGCGTCGGTGCGCCAGACAAAACGCACGGGCGGCGCGTCGGCAGGGTCGGCGGCCGGCTTCTGCGCCGGCACGACGGTGGCAGCCGCGTCGCTGGCCGGGGCTTCCTGCTGCTCTTCCGTGTCGGCCGCTATCACATTGGCCGGAGGCAGAGGGGCATCGTCCGGCGTTGCCGGCTCCTGGCTTTTATTCGCGACGCTCTCGCTCTCTTGCGCCGGGGCAATGTCCTCATCGAGCGTGCCTTCGTCGATGACCACCAGAAGATGTCTTGCCGGTTCGTCGGTCAGGCGGGCAAAACCGGCGGGATAGGAAGCCGCAGCGCCCGGAACCAGCCGCTTGACCACGCGGCCGCGTTCGGCGGCGACGTCGGCGACCAGCGCGGCAAGCGTGGGCTGCCGGATCGCCAGCGACGAGAAGCCCTCCGAGGCCGCCTCGACGCCGCCCTCGCCGTCGATGAAGGCGATGAAGTGCCCGCTTTCGGTAAAGCCGCCGATGGCGCGCGCGGCGATGTCGTCGGGCGTGGTCGCCCCGGCTTCGCTGGCCTGCGCCGCCAGCAGGATCGCTTTTTCGCCGTCCGGCATCGTTATCGCGCTGGCGCGGAAGGCGACGGCCTGGCTGGAAACGCCGGTCGCCAGCCGCAGGAGCAGGGCGCGGTCGCTGCCGATCTCGGGAAAGCCGCCGGTCGCCATGATTTGGCGCTTTGCCACCGGCGGCAGCCCCGCCGATGCGCCGATGATCGTCTCGATATCCGGGTAGCCGAACAGCGTCGCGCCCGGGCCGTTGGCCCAGATCACCTGGTCGAGGTCGCCCGACAGGATGACGAGCGCGTCGCCGGCGGCAAAGCGCTGCCGGACCGCGTCGAGCACGGCGACATCGAGGAACGAATAGCTGTCTGACGACATGGGCCCGGAGCTACCTCCGAAAATGGGCGATTTTGCAGTTAACGCTTTGTTAATGAATAGAGCTTCGCACTCCGAAGGTCCACAATCCAGCGCCGGAGGCCAATGAATTCTGGGCGTGTGGTTAATATCCAAGCGCCCGGTCATATTGCGCCGCAACAAAAATGTTGCAATGCACAATGAAAGGGACTATATAGCCTCCATCGATAAACGACGCGGCGTTTTCCCGAAAGGCCGCCGTCCAAGACAGGATGTGAAGATGAACAAGTCCAAGACCGCTGAGACCATCGAGAACGTCGAATTCCCGAGCTTTGACGCCGCCAAGGCCACCGACCAGATCCGCGCTTTCGCCGAAAAGGGCGTCGAGCAGTCGAAAGAGGCCTATGCCAAGCTGAAGACCGGCGCCGAAGAGACCCAGAAGGTCCTGGAAACGACCTACGAGACCGCCAAGGCCGTGTCGAGCGACCTGTCGCTCAAGACCATCGCCGCGCTGCGCACCAATGCCGACGCCGGCTTCTCGCACCTCGAGGCCCTGGTCGGCGCCCGCTCGCTGTCGGAAGTGGTCGAGCTGCAGACGGCTTTCGTTCGCAAGCAGTTCGAGACGACCGTGCAGCAGGCCAAGGAGTTCCAGGCCGTGGCCAGCAAGGCCGCCGAGGACGTCTCCAAGCCGGTCAAGGTCGCCGTCGAGAAGGCCTTTAACGAGCTCAAGGTCGCCTGATTGGCGGCACCGGCGGGGAATGCGACAAAACGCTGCATTCCTTCCGGCGAGATCGGTCCTAGGTAAGGGGCGATCGATCATGAGATACCCGGCGGGCGGTTCCTCCTCCCTCTGCCTGCCGGGCTAGCGGCCAGCTCCTCCCGCTGGTCCCAAATGGAAAAGGCCGGCTCCTCCTCCCGCCGGCCTTTTTCTTTGCCTGCCGTTTCGCCGGGCTCGGGCGCGTCTTGCCCGAGACAGCGGTGTACGATCGGCGCTTTGCCTTGCCAAATGGCTTGAATTAAAGTTCGATACCCCGTAAGGACGCTTCGCCGAACAAGGGAACATGGCCGGCAGGGGTCAAACCCGCACCAGCCATGTTCAGGCAAAAGTGCCGTTGTAGCTCAGTTGGTTAGAGCGCCGGATTGTGGATCCGGAGGTCGCTGGTTCGACCCCAGCCAACGGTACCAAAATCCCAGGTTAAATCAGGCGGTTGGAAACTCCCCTTCGCGGGGAGCGCTCGTCATGTCGCCTCCATGTGGCGGCCGGCCGGTCCCTGCGGCTTGAACGATCGTATCGACCATGCCAGTTTCCGGCATCGATTTGTTGGGGGCGTCGGGGCTTTCGGTGCGGAGCGTGTTTACCTGTCCTTTGAAGGCTTTGAGCCTCGCGGCCGCGCTTTGGGCCGCGGGCTGCGGGACGATCGACACGACACCCATCAACCTGATCAGCCAGCAAACGCCGCCTTCGTCTCCCGAATATCTTCCGGATCCGGGGGACGACGGTTCGACGGTGGTCGCGCTCGCGTTCTCGGGTGGCGGCATGCGCGCCGCGGCCCTGGCCTACGGCGCGCTTCTGGAACTCGATGCCCTGGCCATCGATGACGTTCCGTACCGCCGCACCTTGTTGGACAATGTCCGCACCGTTGCCGGCACGTCCGGCGGGTCGATCATGGCTGCTTATCTGGGCTACAAGGGCAAGGACGGCTACCAGGATTTTCGCGAGCGGTTCCTCCACCAGAACGCCGAATCCTCCATGACCACCAGTGTGTCGCCGGCGTCGCTGATAAAGACCGCCCTGCACGGCGGGGCCAATGACCGGAACACTCTCGCGCGCTGGCTGGACGACAATCTGTTCGATCACGCGACGTTCGCGGCGCTGCGCAGGCAGGACAGGCCTACGGTCTGGATTACGGCCTCCGACATCAACAACAACACGCCCTTCCTGTTCACCGAAGACACGTTCGCCGCTTTGTGCAGCGACATAAGCCAGATGAAAATCGCCGAGGCCGTCGGCGCGTCCGCCGCGTTTCCGATCGCCTTTGCGCCGATGATCCTGCGAACGCCTCGAACCGGCTGCAACTACCGCCGGCCGGCCTGGATACAGCGCGCCCTGGATGCACAGAACCCGTCGATCCGTCTGCAGGCCTATGCGCGCGCGCTCGATTCCTACCAAACCAACCGGAAGCTCGACTATGTCCGGCTGCTGGATGGCGGGCTGACCGACAATCTGGGCATTACCGGCCTGACGCTGCAGCGAGCCGCATCGGCAACGCCTTATGGACCGCTTTCTCCCCGCGAAGCCGTACGGATACGGAACTTCATCTTTATCGTCACCGATGCCGGCAAGCACAGCGAGTATGAATGGAGCAGGACGCAGATCGCCACGCATCTCGGTCACGTCCTTCTGGCGGCGTCGGATACGGCCATCGCGGCAGCCACCCGTAGCGGCTTCGATGCCGTCGACCTTGCCCTGAACGAATGGCGGCACGATCTCATTCGCTATCGCTGCGGCCTTTCCAGGGAACAGGTGCGGAAACAGAGAGGGACGCTGGCCGGATGGGATTGCAGGGACGTGAACATCACGACCGAACACCTCTCGTTCCGCAATGCCGACGCAGGCCTGTTCGAACGGCTGAACAAGGTGCCCACGCGGCTGCGCCTGTCCCGGGAAGACGTTGACGTCGTCATTGAAGCAGGCAGGCAAGCCGTGCGGCGAAATGCCAATATCCAGCGCATCGCGAAGGAAGCACGCAGCTACGCGCCGACCTTCGACCACGCAGAAGCTTCGATCGCCCTACAGGATTGATGCGTCGGCTTGACGCTACCAACTTTCCCGGATGAGAGCAGGCCGTTGGATTTCTCCCTCAAAGGGCTGTGACCGCGCTCACCAAGCGGATCGCGGCCACGGCATTAGGCCCAGCTAATTAGCAAGGCAGGGTTGCGGGCGAAGGGCTTGCCCGGCCGACAGGCAAATGCAATAGGTCCGCCGCTGTCGGGGCTGCCCTGGCGCCGATCGGCGGGCCGTGGTGGCCTTGGTCGTTGCTGAAAATGGTGCACGAATACCGGACGCGGTAGCGTTGTCGCGACTGGTGATGTATATGGCCGCCTGCGTTCCCCTGCTTTAAGGCGCGGGCGCTACGGCGGGACTGAGACACGACGGACTCCGGCATCCTTTCGCGGTGCCGCGCGTTGAATACGACGAACAGGCATGAGGTTTTTTCCCGTATGAGCGAGCAGGCCATCGAATTCCTGCAGGAATGGATCGGCGAGAAGGTCCAGCCCCCGGCGCATCCCGCGCTGGTGGAGAGCCATGCCCAGTCGCTGGCCAAGGAATGCGCCGCCAAGGCGGCCGAAGCCGGGATTCCGCTGGAGGATATCCAGGAGGAGGTCGGCGATATCGAGGAACTCATCGCCGCCAGGCTGGAAGACGCCGTCGAGGCGGAGCAGTCGGCTACGCCGGACGATGATTCCAGCACGGAAGCCGATTCGCAGCCGAAATCAGAATAACGAGCCCTGCCGCCCGGGATCGCCGGGCTTTGCCGTCGGCTTGGCGGGGGCTGGTTTGGCCGGCCGTGCCGTGCCGCCGGTAGCGATTGCGGCAGCCGAACCGTCGGCAAAGCGCAATTCCAGGGCTTCGCCCGGCTTTACCCCGGCGGCGCGCCGGATCAGCGCGCCCGAGGCATCCAGCACCAGCGCATAGCCGCGATCGAGGATCGCCTGTTCGGAAAGTTTCAGCGTCGACAACAGCCGCTGCGCCTGGTCGAGCCGACCGCGAAGCCGTTCGAGCCGGCTGAGGACGGCAAGGTCGTGCCTGCGCGTGGCGGTGTCGAGGCGCGCCCGCGCCGCCTCGCTCAGGTGCAGCAGCGGCCGCAGCGACAGCCTTGCCGCGCTGGTTTCGAGCCGCTGCCGTTTCGCAGCGCGCGCGGCGTCGGTGCATTTCGGCAGCTGTTCAGCGGCCCTGTTGAACAGGTTGCGCTTTTCCCGCGCGAGCGCCCGCAGCGCCACCTGCGCCCGCATCACGTCGCGGTCGGCCAGCACCCGCCATTCGCGGATACGCCGCGACAGCGTCGCCGGCGACAGCCGCGTGGCACCGAGCCTGGCGCGCCGTCGTTCGACCCCGGTGACGAGCGCCCGTTCCAGCCGGCTCACCGCGTCGTCGAAGCGGCGGCGCGGCAGCGCCAGCAACTGGTCGGGAGAGGGCAGGGCGCGGGCCGCCGCACGCACGGACTGCCGCTTGCGGTCCATCCCGCGCGAGATGCAGCTGCGCAGCCGCGCGGTGAGGCCCGCCAGCGTTGCTTCGAGGTCGGCCTTTACCGGCACCGCGATTTCGGCCGCGCCCGTCGGCGTCGGCGCGCGGACGTCGGCGGCGAGATCGACCAGCGTCCAGTCCGTCTCATGCCCGACCGCCGAGATCACCGGAATGTTGGAAGCGGCGACGGCGCGCGCCAGAGCCTCGTCGTTGAAGCCCCACAAATCCTCGAGGCTGCCGCCGCCGCGCGCCACGATCAAAAGGTCGGGCGTGGGAATGGCGCCGTCCTCGGCCAGCCTGTTGAAACCCTGCACGGCCGCCGTCACTTCCGCCCCAGAGGTCTCGCCCTGCACTCTCACCGGCCAGACGATGACGTGCAGCGGGAAGCGATCCTTGATGCGGTGGAGGATATCGCGGATGACGGCGCCGGTCGGCGAGGTGACGACGCCGATGACGCGCGGCATGTAAGGCAGGAGCTGCTTGCGGGCGGGGTCGAACAGGCCTTCCGCCTGCAAGCGCCGCTTGCGCTCCTCCAGGAGCGCCATCAGCGCGCCGGCCCCGGCCGGTTCCAGGTTGTCGATGACGATCTGGTATTTCGAGGAGCCGGGATAGGTGGTGAGCTTGCCGGTGGCGATCACCTCCATGCCCTCTTCGGGGCGGAATTTCAGCCGGCTCATCGTGCCCTTCCACACCACGGCCTCCAGCCGGGCGCGGTCGTCCTTCAAGGCGAAATAGGCATGGCCGGAAGAATGCGGGCCGCGATAGCCGGAAATCTCGCCGCGCACCCGTACATGGCCGAACGTGTCCTCGACCGTGCGCTTCAGCGCGCCGGAAATCTCGCTCACCGTGTATTCGGTGGCGTTGGTGCGTGATTCGGGGGCCAGTTCGCTCATGGCCCGATTGAGCGGCCAACGCGGCTTCGGGTCAAGGTGCCGATCCTACCATCCCGGCATGATCTGGTTGGGTTTCGGCCGCTTCATGCGCGACAGCGCCAGCGCGGCGAAGTCGAAGCTGCCGGCTTCCTCGCCGGTCGGGACGGTGATGTTGTCGAGGCTTTCGGCGATGTGGCGCGCCAGCGCGTCGACGAGTTCGGGCTGCGATGTCTGGCCCCGCATGATGCCGATGCGGCAGTCGGGCAGGGCGCCGAAACCGTCGGCTTCGCCCAGCACCCGCATGCCGGTGCGCAGCGCGCATTCGGGCAGCACCGAGATCGCCAGGCCGGAAAGCACGGCGGCGGCGATGACCGTGGCCGTGAACGAGGTGAACAGGATGCGGTAGTCGCGGCCCATCTGGTCGAGCACGTCGCAGGCCGCGCGCCGCCAGATGCAGTTCGGCCGGCCGAAGGCCATCGGCAGCATTTCCTGCTCATGCGTCGCATGGTTGGCCGAACTGACCCATAGCAGCGGCTCCCGCCGCACCACTTCCGACTGGCCGCGCGCGTCGTTGTGCGTCACCAGCGCGATGTCGAGGTTGCCGCGCTTGATGTGCTCGACCAGCCCCGGCGTCGGCTCGCAGATGACGGTCAGTTCCACGCGCGGGTTGGAGCGGGCGAAGCGGGCCATGATCTCCGGCAGGAAGCGGTCGGCATAGTCGTCCGGCGTGCCGATGCGGATGGTGCCCTCCAGCCGCGTGTCGTCGAAGGCCGCCAGGGTTTCGCGGTTGAGGAAAAGCAGCCGTCGCGCATAAGCAAGCAACTTCTCGCCTTCCTCCGTCAGCCGGTTGGTGCGCCCGTCCTTCTCGAACAGCGCCTTGCCGATCCGTTCCTCCAGCCGCCGCATCTGCATGGAAACCGCCGATTGCGTGCGGTTCACCTCCTCCGCCGCGCGGGTGAAGCTGCCGGTATCGGCGATGGTGAGGAAAGTTTGGAGCTGATCGAGGTCGAGAGGCGCTTTCATCCGTCCAACCTATCATTAGCGTTGATGCTAAAGATTAGAAACATTCGTTGGATTAATCAATTGCCGCGTGGCAAAAACCACGTGTTCCAGCAAGGCGCGTCGAGCGGGCGTTTGGGGGTGGCCGCGACCCCTGGCGCATTGCTTCGCGCCGCTACGATGAAGGAAGACCGCCATGAGCACGTGTGAATTTGCTCCCGAAACCGCCCGGATAACGATCCGTCCCGCCGTCACGACGCGGGTGTGGAACGGCATCTCGGGCCTGTTTCGTGCGTGGAGGAACCGGCTTGCCTTTCGCCGCCTTGGCGAACTCACCGACGCAGAATTGGCCGACATCGGCTTGACGCGCGGCGACCTGCGTGTCGCGACCGACGTGCCTTTCGGCGCCGATCCGACGGTCAAGCTGCATTCGCTGGTCCGCCAGCGCGCCGCCACGGCCGCCGACCTCGCCCGCATGGTCGGCTGACCGCCCAGTTTGCAGGCTCTCCCACCCTCCCGGCTTCCCACCGGTTGCCTGCACATTGCCCGGTCCCCCTGGGGGCCGGGCTTTTTTCTTTGACGGGGAAAGGGCGCCTGTCAGCCGGCGGGGTGCAGGCCGAGCGAGGGACGCAGCGAGAACGAGCGGACCCGGCTCAGCGCGCGGGCCGCCACGCCCATGGGCCAGGGGAGCGGGTGCCGGCAGAAGGCGATCTTGCGGACATACACCGGCACGTGCCAGCGCGCCGTCGTGCCCGCGCGAAACAGCGCGACGTCGCCGGCACGCAGGACCCGCTTGCCGAAACCCGGTGCGCTGACCTCGACTTCGCCGTCCAGGATGTGGACCGTCTCGTCGATGCCGAAATGCCAGTTGAACGTGCCGGCAGTGCAGTCCCAGACGGCGCTGTTCGTCGTCCGATCCGTGGATTTGACGATATCGCCGACACGAGCGACGGGCGTCCCTTCCAGGATCCAGTCCGGATTTATCGGCGCCGGCCGCATGGCGATGGCGTCGACGTTTGCTGCAACGATAGGTTGATCGGTCATTTTCCCCACTCCGCTTTCGGGCAGGAAAGCCGGAACAGGTTAACTGGCATTTACTTTTCCGCGAGCATTTGGCCGGGCGGTTAAGAAGCCCTTAACCGCCTGCGCGGCTCTATCGGCTCCGGTCCATGCCCTTTCGGAACTGGTCGAAGATGGATTCGACGCCTTTCTGGTACTCGTCTCGCTGCTGGCGGCCGGTTTCGAACATCTTGCCGAAGATATCGTCATAGGGGTTTTTCGCCTGGCCGGAGGGGCTGGAGCCCGTGTCCGGCGGCGGCGCCTCCTGCGATTGGCCGCTGCCGCCAAGCATGTCTTCCAGGATCTTGCCCCAGGGGTTGGCGCCGGCCGGGCTTTGCCCCTGCGGTTGCGAGGCGTTGCCGCCGAACATGTCCTGCAGCACTTTTCCGAACGGGTTGTTGCCCAGCGGGTCGAACGGGTTCTGCTGTTGCGGCGCCGGCTGCTGCGGCGCGGGTTGCCCGCCGAACAGCCCACCGAGGCCGCCCTGCTTCATCATCTGCTCGATGATGTCGGCAAGCGGGTTGTTTCCGGCACCCGCCGCCGCGCCGGCCGCCGGCATCTGGTTGGTCGATTGCTTGAACAGGCCGCCCATGATCATCGATGCGATCACCGGCAGCATCTGCTGCAGGACCTGCTGGCCGATGCCGGTCGCCTGCGCCGCCTGTGCCGCCACGGCGCGCGAAAGGTCCTTCGAGCCGAACAGGTGGCCGAGAATGCCGTTGCCTTCTTCGACGCCCTGCGGGGAGAAGGCCCGGCTCGCTTCCTCGAAATATTTGGCGTGGTTGCCGCTGGCCATGGCATTGAGGAAGCCGCCGAGGTCGGCCGGGTTGGCGGCGTTGCGCTTCAAGCCTTGCGAAAAGGCGGGCAGCAGCGCCTCGACCGCAAGCTGCGCCTGCTGCTGCGACAGGTTGAACTGCCGGGCCAGGAGTTCCATGCCACGGCCGTTCTGCGCCTGTGTCAGCATGTCGAACAAAGGAAGCATCTGGTTCTCCTTGCAGCTATCGCTTCGCGGAAACCAGCCTAAAGCACTTTCGGCAAAAGTGCGAAACGCTTTCTCAGTAGGCGTATTCCATGAACACCGGCTCGATCGAGCCCCCCCAGCGGGTGTGATAGGCCGACAGCATTTCTTCGGCGCTGGTGGTGCCGCGCGCCACCACTTCGTCCAGCGTCGACAGGAAGCTGGTTTCGTCGTAGCCGTCGCGGTTCAGCTTGCCGCGCCGCTTCAGCCCATCGCGCGAAATGGCGAGCACGTCGCGGGCAAGTTCCCGCAGCGTCGAGTTGCGGAACGGCGCCGAGATGCCCTGTTCGGGAACCGCGTCGCGCATCGCCAGCACTTCGGCATAGCTCCAGTTCGCCGTCAGTGCCTCGGCTGCGTCGAGCGCCTCGGCGTCGTATAGCAGCCCGACCCAGAAGGCCGGCAGCGCGCAGATGCGCCGCCACGGGCCGCCATCGGCGCCGCGCATTTCCAGGAACCGCTTCAGCCGCACGTCCGGGAACAGCGTCGACAGGTGGTTCGCCCAGTCGCCGATCGTCGGCATGCCGTCGGGCACCTCGTTGCGCGCCGCTCCCGCCATGAACTGGCGGAAGGTGATGTGCGTCATGTCGTGATAGCGGCCCTCGCGTATGACGAAATACATCGGCACGTCGAGCGCCCATTCGACATAGTCGGCAAAGCCGAATTCGGGAGAGAAGCAGAATTCGAGGAGGCCGGAGCGCTGGTTGTCGGTGTCGCGCCAGATGTCGCCGCGCCAGCTCTGGAAACCGTTCGGCTGCCCC
>Ga0182744_1003708_pt1 | contig 11799 bp, 12 predicted proteins | sample eDN3rd30CKraftMG_FD_128525 | JGI IMG/M metagenome (GOLD analysis project Ga0182744, IMG submission 128525) | Enriched Miracle-Growth compost microbial communities from Emeryville, California, USA - eDNA 3rd pass 30_C Kraft MG (version 2) (version 2) ...
ATTCGACGAGCCGTTCAACGGCACCGACGCGCTGGCCGGGAAGTGCCTGACGCCGTACCGATTGCGGGCCATGCGTCGGCTGCATCGCGACGTGTACATCCATCCCGACGCGGAGATGACGGCGGCAACGCGCGGATCGACCGCCGTCGTATACACGGCCACCGCGGCGCCGAAGCTGCTGCCCATGACGGCGATGCGCTTGGGATCGATCTCCTTGCGTGTCAGCAGATAGTCGATCGCATGGCGCGTATCCTCGACCTGCTCCAGGCAGATCAACCGGCCTTGTGTGCCCTCGCTGTGGCCGCAGCCGCGCATGTCGAAGCGCAAGGTCGCGTAACCGAGATCGTTGAACATTTTCGCCGGCAGCTTCACATTGGCCGCATCCATATGGCTGCCGAAGCCATGCAGGATGACCACGACGGGAAGCGGGCCGTCCGTCCGGTTGGACGGCAGGGCGAAATTGCCCGCAATCTTCAGGCCGTCCGAAACAAACGTGATCGCTTCTTCCGACATCAGGCGGCCTTGCTGTAATTGATCATGCCGATGCCGGTGGCCCATGGCACGACGGCCTCGTAGCAGACCGTGTCCGACCCCTGGCCGGCCATGACGCCCGCGAGCGTCAGCCACGCCAGCAGTTCCGGCGTGCCGCCCCCCGCGGCGAAGAAGTCGGCGTCGGCATAGCGCGACAACGCCTCGAGATCGCCCTTCGTCATGGCGTCGAGAAACTTCGCGTCGAAATCACTGTCGATGAAACCGTGGTTCCGCTCGCCCGGATCATGGGAAAGCCCGCCGGTCGCGATGACGCCGACGCGCAGATTGGACTGACGCAGCACCGGGCCAAGCACCTTGCCCAGCGCCACGCAGCGCGCGGGCGACGGCCGCGGCGTCGCCAGCGTGTTGAAGAAGATCGGCACGACGCGGGTTTTCATGTCGGGCGTGAGATAGCTCAGCGGCACCATCGTGCCATGATCGAACGCGATCTCATGGGAGAAGCCCGGCTCGAAACCGTTGGCGTAACAGGCGTTCAATATCTCGGTTGCGAGTGCGGGATCGCCATCAAGGGTCGCGTTCTCGATGCCGAGCCAGGGCTCCACCGGACCGGCGAAATGCTCGCCGCGGCCGACGCAGAACGCGCCCATGTTATCGAGGAAGAAGTTCGCCCAATGCTCGGATGTCAGCATGACCAGCACGTCGGGCTTCGCGGCCTCGAGAGCTTGCCGCAACGTGTCCCAGCCAGCCAGGATCTTCTCGAGCTGGTGTCCCGGCGCCTGCTTGGTCCAGGCGCGCATTCCGGGCGCATGGCTCGCCGCCGCCGCGTAAACGATGGACATGGTCAGCTCCTGATCGCTTGAAGATATTCCGGCTCGGGCATTTTATGGATGAGCGTAAACGGCCGCAGGATCAGGCCATGCACGCCGAGACGGTAGAGGGCGCCGATATCCTTCTCCAGCAGCGCCTTGCGCTCTTCCGCCGTGAGATCGAACTCGGCCGCGACAGCCGCCGCGTCTTCGAAATAGCGCGCCCGCGTCACTGGATTGCGGTTGACCTCACGCAGCAGTTTGCTGAGAGCATAAGTGCTCATGCATCCTCCCATCCTCGCTTAAAGCCAGAGCGTTACAGTGTGTAACAGCAAATGGCGGCGAAAGGCAAGATGGAAGCTATTTCTGAGCTTTCGCCCGCGCCGCCTTGCTGGTTGCGGCCGGCCGCCTGGCTTTGATGCCGCCCAGCAGAAGGTCGATGGCCGGCTCAATGTCTTTGGGATCAAGCCGGTCGGTCAGCAGCCGATACCAGTTGAAGCCCCAGATGAGATCGATCGCGAGTTCCAGCCCGACATCGGCGTCAATCTCCCCACGCTCGATGCCGCGCCGCAACACCGTGGCGACCAGAAACCGCGCCTGCGGCAGCGCCTGATCCCGGAGCTGGACCAGCGCCAAAGGATCAGCCTGCGATTCCGCCACCAGCGCGCGAAAGGCCCGGCCGGACGGCGTCTCGACCCAGAAGCGCCAGAGACGGCGGATATGCTGGACGAGATCGCCGCGCACGCTGCCCGTATTCGGCGCCGGCCGCGTGATCGAAATGCTCTGGCTGATGTAGACTTCGACCAGCAGCGCCGCCTTGTTGGGCCACCACCGGTAAATCGTCGGCCGCCCGGCGCCGCAGCGGCGCGCCACCGCATCGATGCTGAACCCGCCGTAGCCGTGCTCCTGCAGCACCGCGGCCGCGGCGTGCAGAATGGCCGCCTGGGTCTCCAGATTTCGTGCGCTGCCGCTCGCAGCCCGTATTTGTTTCTTCGCCATTCACCTGGTCCAAGAGTGAGTCAGTCCAGACAAACATTGCGGCCTCTTTCAATGCACGGCAAGATCGCGGTGTTCGACGATCCGGTTGCTTGAGAGGCGCCCATGCCCGCCAGCTTTGCAGAGATACGTGAGGGATTCGACTGCACCGAAGGCGGCAATGGAACGGCTGAAGCCTTCGTCTGCCGGCAGACAGGAAAGGTTTATATCCGTTTCGACTTCGACCTCTCCGGAGAAGTCGATGAGGAACTGCCCGATGACCTCGATAACGACGAAAAATACCTGCCGATTCCCGGCAAGGGAGAACTCGGCCTCAGAAAGCCGCTGGCGCTCGATTTCGCCCGCGAATGTATGCCGTCTGATTTCGAAGAGATCCGGGACATTTTTAGCCGGAGCGGCGCCTACAAGAGGTTTCGCGCCTTTCTGGTCCGAAGCGGGACGCTTGATCGCTGGTATGATTTCGAGGCGAAGGCCGAGGAGCGCGCGCTGCGCGAGTGGTGCGCGGTCAACAACATCGAAATCGCCGATTGATGCAGCACCGCGGCGACATAAGTCTATCGTCAATCATCCCGCATCCGGTCAGGCGCCTCACCGCCTGGGCGCCATGCTCTCCCTCACCCAGAAACACGCCTCGTCGTCGTCCGCGCGCACGCAGGCCATACCCTCGGCGCGATCCTCCACCGTGACCTCGCGGCCGGCTCCATAGCCGCGACAGGACTGATCCTGCATGCCCTTGGCCCAGATCTCGATATAGGCGGGGTCGGTATTCTGAAGACCGCGCAACTTCGCGGCGATCGCCTTGTCCTTGCAGCCGGGGCCGCTTCCTGCCATCGGCGCCGCAGTGGCCGTGCAAATAGTCATGCAAGGGATTATGCAAGCCGTTGCCAATGCGATCATCAAAATCAGTCTCATATGACAACCATCGCGGCTGCATTTCCGCTCAAAACCATATCGTCAAATGACGATGTGACGAAGAGTCGCTTCGTTGTCAGCTCTGTCGAAGACAGCCGCATATAGATCTCCGGAAATTGCGCTGCCCGCACACGAGGGCGAACAATATCAATAGGGACCAATGCCGGACCCGCCGGTTGCGCTATTGGGCGCGCCCAGTATATGCGCGCGCCGCAGCATATCTTGGTCACCGGCGCATGACTCTGCCAATTGCGCAACGCGCCGAGCGCGATCTACTCTGGCCCAGCAGCGTGGAGTTCCTCCATGACAGATCCCTCGCCAGAAACCTCGACTTGCGGTCTGCAAGTCTCCCGCTTCTCGACCGCATCGTTTCGGCCGCACGAGCGCGTAGACGCCTGGCGCGAGGTGTTCGGCCGCGCTTTGCTGCGTATCGATATCGCGCCTCGGTCCGCCGAGAACTTTCATGCCAATGCGGTGGTTTCAAGCTCTTCGAGTTTCGGCCTCCTGCATGCTTCAACATCTGCGGCCAAACAATCGAACTCCCGCAGCCTGATCGCCAGCGACGATATATGCTTCGGATCGGTGACGACATCCCGATGGGACGCATCGCAACTCGGCCGCAGCGTCGACCTGCGTCCGGGCGACGGCTTGCTGATGAGCAACGGCGACATCGGAGCGCTGACATTTCCGAGCGAATGCCGCTACTTCGTCTTTTGCATTCCGAGAGCCGCAATCGCGCCGCTGGTCCCCGACATCAGCGCTGCATTCGCGCGTCAGGTTCCGGCCGCGAGCCCGGAGCTGCGGATGCTGGTGAGATATTTGGAACTGGCCCGCGGCGAGCACGTCATATCAACGCCCGCGCTCGCGGCGGCATACGTCACGCATGTCTGCGATCTTCTGGCGCTCGCTGTAGGCGCAACGCGCGATGCGGCTGAGCTGGCCACGTCGCGAGGCGTTTATGCCGCCCGGCTGCAGGCCATGAAGGAAGATATCGAAAAGAATCTCAATCGCCACGATCTGTCGGTGCGCTCGATTGCCAGGCAACACCGGGTCAGCGTTCGCTATGTCCAAATGCTGTTTGAAGAGAGCGGACGGACCTTCACACAGTTCGTCATGGAGCAGCGGCTCGCCGCCGCTTATGCCGCATTGACGGCACCACCGCATATACCGATCAATACGATCGCCTATGACCACGGCTTCGGCGATCTGTCCTACTTCAACAGGGCATTTCATCGCCGCTACGGCTGCACGCCGGGCGACGTTCGGAAAGCCGCACAGCTTGGCGCCGGTTCATCACGATAACGCTTCCGGTCCAGCCATCCGGACCGGAAACGCGCCTCAGGCCTTCTGCCGCCAGCGGCGCGGCAGCAACCGCTGCCGCGGGCAAATTGTTTAGGCAAGTCGTTTGGACAAGCCTTTGAGATTGTCTCAGCGAGCGCCGCCGTAACCGCCACCGCCGCCCCAGCCTCCGGCCTGCCGGCCGCCGCCATAGCCTCGGCCGCCACCGTTGCCGTAACCTTTGTTGTAGATGACGCGGCCGCCGCCGTAACCGCCGCCGTAGCCTCTGCCATAACCTCCGCGGCCATAGCCTGTGGTGTAAACAACGACCTTGCGGCCACCGCCGTAACCGCCCCAGCCACGGCCGGGGCGATAACCGCCGCCACCAGGCGTGCAGCTGGCGTAACTACTGCAATGACGGCCACCGCCGCCCCAACCGCCGCCACCACCGCCATAGCCACTGGCCTGGCCTTTGCCGCCGCCCCAGCCGCCACCGCCGCTACCCTTGCCGCCGCCGCCATAGCCGCCGGCCTGACCGCTGCCCTTGCCGCCGCCACCCCAGCCACCGGCCTGGCCCTTACCGCCGCCGGTGCCTTTGCTCGCTCCGCCGGTACCGGGCGTTCCACCATAACCGCCACCGCCGGGCTTGCTTCCCCATTCCGAGGCGGCGGGAGCGATGCTGAGCGCAAGCGCTCCGAGACTGACTGTCGCCGTCACAACAACGGCGTTAAGAAACGTCTTCCTAATCATGATAACTGCTCCTGTTGACGTTTGACCGTACGTTGTTGTCCGCTGCGGGCGTAAAACGCCTCATCCTGGGCGATGAGAGCGGGCGAGGTTCGATCCATACGTTTTCAGCAATTTTTGTCCTCGCGGCCGTGACGGTTCCCAGTCACACAACGATAAGCGGAACCGGGACACCTGACTTGGACAGGTACGAAGCGTCTTGGACTGCCGCGCAGGACAATCGCGAATACCGGCTTTGATGGCGGCGTGATACAGTCCAGCACTGCCGGCAAACGTTGCAGGGGCGGACGTCGCATCGCAGGGTAAACATCGCAAGGCAGACATGAGGGGGCTGAAGTGTGAAACGAGACCCGGTCCACGAATGGCGTGAGCAATATGCCCGCCACGGCACCCAGCTCGGCTTCCAGCCATCCACGGATGGGCGATTTTATTCGTCGGTGCAGGCGATCTTCGACGTGCCGCGCGTCGTCCGCATGAAGCTCAGTCCCGGCCTGCTGTTCCGCGACGAAAACATGATACGCGATCGAGATGACCGGCTGAGCCTGGTCATGACGCAATCGTCGAACTACAACATTTGGCATCGACGGCGTGAGCTCTGCCTCGCACGCGGCGACGCCGCCGTGTTCCAGGCTGATGCACCGGGAAAGTCCGCATCGGCAACCGGTCTTTCCGTCATCGAAATCTGCATGCCGCAGACCGAATGGAACGCACGCGGCGTGCGAGCCGGCGATTTCCTCATGCGCACCGTGCGCCGGGAGACGGAAGGCCTGAGATTGCTCTGCGACTACATCCGCTCTCTCGAAGCCGACGGGGCTTCGTTTACGACTGCGGCCCGCGATGTCATCGCCGCCACCTGATCGACCTCGTCGTGCTTGCCGCGACCAGGCCACACCCGATTGGCGAGAGCAGCACGAGTGCCGTCATGGCGGCGCGCCGCGCTACCGTCCTCGACCAGATCGCCAGACGTTTTCAGGACCCCGGGCTGAATGTGACAGATGTGGCCAACGCGTTGCGCATTTCACCGCGCTATGTTCAGCGATTGCTCGAGACCTCTGGGACATCGTTCACCGCCCATGTGACGGAACTGCGCCTGCAGCAGGCGCTGAGGCTTCTGGCGGAAAGCGAACTGCGGATTACAGACGTGGCGATGGAAGCCGGATTCTCCGACGTATCCTATTTCAATCGCCTGTTCAGAACCCGCTTCGGCGGCACGCCCCGCGATATGCGTGCTCAGATTCTGCACAAGACACAGACCTACAAGTAAGGTCTGTTCCGGAAGACACCCTTCGCCCTGACGGGCTCTGGGTGGCGTCCCGGAAGGGATTCGAACCCCTGACCTACGGTTTAGGAAACCGTTGCTCTATCCTGCTGAGCTACCGGGACGTGCGCTGGAGACCACGGGTGTTTAGCATAACGACGCCAAATGAAAAGTTGGCAAAGCCGCAAATAGCGCGGGCAATCCTGCTTGCGCTGGTCGCCTGCCTCGCCGCGCCGCCAGCCTTCGCCCAGAGCTGCGACACGCCGGTGGGCGAGCCCGTCGAAGTCGCGTCCCTGCAGCCCCATTTCGAACTGAAGCTCGCCGACGGCCGGCTGGTGCGGATTGCCGGCATTGAACCGGTGCGGGCGACACAGGACAATCCCGATTTTCCCGCCAAAGCCGCCGCCGATCTCGAACTCTGGAGCGTCGGCGCCCAGGTGGCGCTCACCGCGCTCGACCAGACGCGTGACCGCTGGAGCCGCGTCCGCGCCCGGGTCTTTCTGCCGCCGGATAATCTTGGGCTTGCCAAGGCGCTGGTCGAGGCCGGCTGGGCCAGGGTCGACCCGTTGAGCGAAACCTCGGCCTGCCTTCCGGCGCTGTATCAGGCGGAGGCCGAGGCGCGGGCGGAAAAGCGCGGCCTGTGGGTTGATCCCGCCTATGCGGTGCTCGACCAGGCACAAGATCCGGATTTTTCCGGCCTCGGTGGGCGCGTGGTCGTCGTCTCCGGCACGGTCGCCAATGTGAATGCCGGCCGCTACCGCACCTTCGTCAATCTGGGCAAGAACCGGCGCAAATCGCTCACCGTTACGCTTTCCGCCCACACCGTGCGTGAGTTCGCCACCGCCGGCCTGGCGCCGCAGAGCCTTGCCGGCCGCAACCTGCGCGTGCGCGGCCTGCTCGATACCCGCTTCGGCCCGCGAATCGAGGTCTATACGCCGGGCGCCATCGAACTCCTCGGCGGCGCGGCGGCCGGCCCCGTCGCCTCGGACTGGCATGCCGCCATCCCGGCGAAGCCGGCCAGGTAATCCTGGGCAGGCGCAATTGCCTCAGGCGGGTACGGCCCTGCACCCTTGGCCTGACGGAGCCCAGCCAGTATGGTCCGCCGCATATGTCACCGGCGGTCGCGTCCGGTCGAGGCGCGAGCTCAATCCGGTATGCTGTTTCAAACCCAGCCGTTCATTCTGGTCTTCCTGCCGTTGACGCTTGCCGCCTTCTGGCTTTGCGCCGGCAGCGAGCGCTGGCGGCAATATGCGCTGATCGCCGCCTCGCTGGTGTTCTATTCTTATTGGGACGTGCGCTTCCTGCCGCTGCTGCTCGGCCAGATCGGCATCACCTGGGTGCTGGCGCGCCTGTCGAGCGAAGGCCGCAACCTGCCCGTCATCGTGCTCGGCGTGCTGATCAATCTGGGCTCGCTGGCGACCTTCAAATATCTCGATTTCCTCACCGGCGCGCTGGAAGCGGCCACCGGCCTGGCCCTGCCCCGCGCCGACCTGGTGCTGCCCATCGGCATCAGCTTCTTCTCCTTCCAGCTCATCTCCTATCTGGTCGATCTGCGCCGTGGCGACGCGCCGCTTTATCCGCTGCGCCCGTTCGCGCTGTTCGTTCTGGTCTTCCCCCACCTCATCGCCGGCCCCATCGTGCGCCACAACGAGCTGGTGCCGCAGTTCGCGCTTGATCCGCGCCGGCCCGGCCTCGCCCAGCGCTTCTCCGTCGCCGGCGCGCTGTTCGCTCTGGGCCTGACCAAGAAGGTCCTGCTCGCCGATCATCTCGCCCCCGCTGTCGACGCGCTGTTCGGCAAAGCGGTGCACCAGACGCTGACATTCGGCGAAGCCTGGACGGCGGCGCTGGGCTTCACCCTGCAACTGTTTCTCGACTTCTCCGCCTATACGGAAATGGCCATCGGCATCGCATTGATGTTCGGCCTCATCCTGCCGGAGAATTTTCGCCAGCCCTATCTCTCGACATCGATGCGCGACTTCTGGCGGCGCTGGCATATCTCGCTGTCGAATTTCATCCGCGACTATGTCTACATCCCGCTTGGCGGCAGCCGCCGCGGCGAGGCGCGCTATGTCATCGCCACCCTGCTCACCATGGCGATCTGCGGCCTGTGGCACGGCGCCGGCTGGACCTATGTGGCCTGGGGCGTCTGGCACGGCATCGGCCTCATCGTCTGCCGCTACTGGCAACGCCTCGAGAGGCCGATGCCGGCGCCGCTGGCGTGGCTGGTGACCATGCTGTTCGTCATCGCCGGCTGGGTGCTGTTCCGCGCCGTCGATTTCACCTCGGCCGGCTCCATCCTGCAATCCATGGTGGGGTTCAACGGTTTCAGCGGCAAGCTCGAATGGTGGCGTCTGATGCTTGGCGCCGCAGTGGTGTCGCTGTTCATGCCGTCAGCGCATACGCTGAAGGATCGCTATATAGTCCCGCATCCGCTGCTGGCCTTCGTCGTCGCCATCTTCGCTGCCATCTGCGTGCTCGAAGTCGGCAAGGGCGCGCCGACACCGTTCATCTATTTCCAGTTCTGAGCACGTCATGACAAATCTCGGCTCACGCATCCAAAACTTGCGAATAAATGACTGGATCGCCGCACAGCGTGACGGCAGTGACAACCCCACGCGCTGGCGCCGCTTTGCCAAGACCATGCTGGCGACTTTTATCGGCGGCCTGGCGATCTGCTACGCCTTCATTCTCATCGTCGACCCCTATCAGGTGGTGCCGTTCTCGCCGCCGATGCCGCGGCCCAACATCGACACCAGCCAGCGACATTTTTATCCAGCCATCATCCGCCACGGCAATTTCGATTCCATTATCGTCGGCAATTCGACCAGCCGCCTGTTGAATCCCGACATCTTCGACGCCCACCTCGGCGGGCGCTTCGCCAATCTCGGCATGAACGCCGCGACCGCCTGGGAACAGATGCAGATGGCCGGCCTGTTCCTGCGCGTACGCGGCGCACCGAAGACCATGATCGTCGGCCTCGACCAGGCCTGGTGCGACCAGCGCGCCGACCAGCCGGGCCACATCCTGACCATCCGCGCCTTCCCGGACTGGATGTTCGACGACAATCCCTGGAACGATTTTCTTTACCTGCTCAACGGCAAGACGCTCGAAACCGCCGTCCGGGTGGTGATGACCGATCTCGGCCACGGCCGCATCCGGCTCGGCGCCAATGGGTTTTCGGTCTACACGCCGCCCGACGACAGCTATGACCTTGCCGCCGCGCAGCATCGCATCTGGGGCGACCGGGAGCATAAGGTCGTGCCGGTGGTGCCGCCCGTGGTGCTCAGCGACGCCGAGAGCGACGCCCTCACGTTTCCGGCCCATCCCTGGCTCGACAGCCAGTTGGCGGCGAACGGCAACCGCACGCGGACCATCTTCGTCTGGGTGCCGGCGAGCATCGCCGTGCTGCCGGCGCCCGGCTCCCGCGATGCCGCCGTCGAGGAAGTCTGCAAAACGCGTATCGACGCCATCGCCCGCCGCCATGGAGTGACCGTCATCGACTGGCACATCCACTCAAAGCTGGCGGCTGACGATTCCACCTTCTGGGACCCCTATCACCACCGCCTGCCGATCGCCGAGCGCATCCAGAACGACCTGTTCAAGGCATTGGCGGGCGAGAATGAGGCGGCCGACGGCGCCTGGATCGTGCGTGAACACGGCCGCTAACCTAAAGTCATAAAACGTGATCGTTTTTATGGACTAAGGCGGGATTTTCGCCAAAAACCGCCGTCATTTTTTTGCCTCCGGCGCTGACCAAATCAGCACCGGAACAGTTGAGAATCATCGCTAATTCCCGCAAATGTCTTATTGCTATCAAGGCTGGGCTTGATGACAGTGAAGCGCGCCTCGGAGAATGACGTTGCTTCGTTTCTGCCACAGGTTGAACTCAATCTTATGGTGAGCGTTTTCCCCTACGTGTCGACTGCATCGCGCCATTTCATGAAATCCTTTGCCAGGCGGCCGCCGGGCCGCATTGTCCTGCTTTTGCCCCTTCTGCTGGTTGCGGGCTGCGCCAGCTTTTATCCGGACGGCCAGCAGCAGCAGGCAACCCCGGCCGTGCCGTCGCAGGCGCCGCGTACCACCGGCATCGAGCCGCGCGCCGCCGCCGAGCATCGCCAGCTCGCTGCTATGTTCGGTGGCGAATACAAGGCGCCGGCCGCCGAGCAATATCTCAACCAGGTTCTGGCCAAGCTGGCGGCCGCCGACGAGGAGCCGGCGCCGGCCTATCGCGTCACCATCCTGAACTCGCCGGTCGTCAACGCTTTCGCCCTGCCGTCGGGCAGCATCTATGTCACCCGCGGCCTGCTGGCGCTGGCCAACGACACTTCCGAGGTCGCTGCGGTCATGGCCCATGAAATCGGCCATGTCACCGCGCATCACGCCTCGCAGCGCGAAGAGGCGATGAAGACAAGCGAATTGCGCAGCAAGGTGACGCGGCAGTTGCAGAGCCGCGAACGCAGCGAGGAAGTCACCGCCTTCGACAAGCTGTCGCTGGCAAGCTTCACCCGCCAGCAGGAATTCGACGCCGACCTGATCAGCGTGCGCAATCTCGGCCGCGCCGGCTATGATCCCTACGGCGCCTCGCGCTTCCTGCAGGCGTTGAGCCGCTCGACGGCGATGCGCGCCGCACTGCTCGGCAACCGCTCCGGCGATCAGCAGCCCGACATCATGTCGACCCATCCCTCGACCCAGGAGCGCATCGAACGCGCCCGCCTGGCAGCCCGCCAATTTGGCGCGCCCGGCGTCGGCACCACCGATCGCGACGCCTATCTCGCCGCCATCAACGGCATCGACTTCGGCGATGACCCGGCCGAGGGCATCGTACGCGGCCGCAAGTTCGCCCACGGCAAACTTGGATTCTCCTTCATCGCGCCGGAAGGCTTCGCGCTCGAGAACACCGCGCAGGCGGTGCTCGGCGTCGCCGCCGGCGGATCGGAGGCCTTGCGTCTCGACAATGTCCGCCTCAACGACGAACCGACGCTCGAAGCCTATCTGGCGACCGGCTGGGTCGCCGGCCTCGATCAATCGTCCATCCAGGCGCAGACCATCAACGGTCTTGCGGCAGCAACCGCTGTCGCCAGCGAGAACGACTGGAAGTTCCGTGTCGCAGCCATTCGCATGGGACCGGAAGTGTTCCGCATCATCTTCGCCAGCAAGGCGTTGACCCCCGATGTGGACAAGAAGTTCCTCGCCTCGATCAACACATTCCACCGCATTCCCCCGCAGGAGGCGAATGCGCTGAAGTCGCTGCGCCTCGCCATCGTCCCGGCCCAGCAAGGCGATACCGTCGCATCGCTGGCGCAGCGCATG
>Ga0182744_1003711_pt1 | contig 11795 bp, 9 predicted proteins | sample eDN3rd30CKraftMG_FD_128525 | JGI IMG/M metagenome (GOLD analysis project Ga0182744, IMG submission 128525) | Enriched Miracle-Growth compost microbial communities from Emeryville, California, USA - eDNA 3rd pass 30_C Kraft MG (version 2) (version 2) ...
TCCTCGGATCCTTCGCGTACTGCCATTTCGCCTACCTTTCGGTCGCGTCAGTCTAGCGAAGGCGAGGTGTCACGGCGTCACGCGATCTCGATGATGAGGTCGCCGGCGTCGACGCGTGCGGTGGTGGTGACGGCGAGTCGTCGGATGGTGCCGGGGACGGGGGCAGTGATGGCGGCTTCCATCTTCATCGCTTCGATCACGGCGATCTGCTCGCCCTGCGCGACGACGGTCCCGGGCTCGACCTTGAGGGTGACGACGCCGGAGAAGGGTGCGGCGACGTGGCCGGGGACGGTCGGGTCGGCTTTCTCGGCGCTGCGGGTGAGGACCTCGATCGATTCGTCGCGCACGACGACGGGGCGCAGCTGGCCGTTGAGGGTGAGCATGACGGTGCGCATGCCTTTCTCGTCGGCCTCGCCGATCGCTTCGAGGCCGACGAAGAGCTGGACGCCGGGCTCAAGCGGGACGATGTGCTCGGTCTCGGGTTTGAGGCCGTAGAGGTAGTCGAGGGTATCCAGGACGCTGACGTCGCCGTAGGCGGTGCGCCATTCGGTGAAGGTGCGCGTGGGCCCGGGGAAGAGCAGCCGGTTCAGGGCCGCGCGCCGACTCGCGGCGTCGCCGGCGAGCTCCTCGCGTTCTTCATCGGTCAGCGGGGTGATCTGGATCGAGCGCTCGCGTCCGGCGAGGGCCTTGGTGCGGAACGGTTCGGGCCAGCCGCCGGGCGGGTCGCCGAGCTCGCCGGCGAGGAAGCCGATGACGCTGTCGGGGATGTCGTAGGCCCCGGGGTCCTGCTCGAAGTGCGCCGGGTCGGCGCCGGCGGCGACGAGCGCGAGCGCGAGGTCGCCGACGGCTTTCGAGCTCGGCGTGACTTTCGGCGGGCGGCCGAGGATGCGGTTGGCGGCGGCGTAGGCGTCTTCGACCAGGTCGAAGTGCTCGCCCTGCCCGACGGCGATCGCCTGCTGGCGCAGGTTGGAGAGCTGTCCGCCGGGGATCTCGTGCTCGTAGACGCGGCCGGTCGGCCCGGGTAGGCCCGACTCGAAGGGCCGGTAGGCGCTGCGCACCGCCTCCCAGTACGGCTCGAGCTCGCCGACCGCGTGCAGTGACAGCCCGGTATCGCGCTCGGTGTGGGCGAGCGCCGCGACAAGCGCCGACAGGCTCGGCTGCGAGGTCGTGCCGGCCATCGGCGCCGCGGCGGCGTCGACCGCGTCCGCGCCGGCCGCGCTCGCCGCGAGCAGCGTCGCGAGCTGCCCGCCCGCGGTGTCGTGCGTGTGGACGTGCACGGGCAGGTCGAACTCGGACCGCAGCGCGGCCACGAGCCGCGCGGCCGCCTCCGGGCGCAGCAGCCCGGCCATGTCCTTGATCCCCAGGACGTGCGCGCCCGTGCCGACGATCTGCTCCGCCAGACGCAACCAGTAGTCGAGCGTGTAGAGATCCTCGGCGGGGTCGAGCAGATCGCCCGTGTAGCTCATCGCGCCCTCGGCGAGCGCCGTGCCGGTGGCGAGCACCGACTCGATCGCCGGGCGCATCTGCTCGACATCGTTGAGCGCGTCGAAGATCCGGAAGACGTCGACGCCGGTCGCGGTCGCCTCCCGCACGAACGCGTCGGTCACGCTCTCGGGGTAGGGCGTGTATCCGACCGTGTTGCGCCCGCGCAGCAGTGCCTGGATCGCGATGTTCGGATTCGCCTCGCGGATCGCCGCGAGCCGCTCCCACGGATCCTCGCCGAGGAAGCGCAGGCTCACGTCGTAGGTCGCCCCGCCCCACGCCTCGATCGACAGCAGCTCTGGCGTCAGGCGCGTCAGCGCCGGCAGCACCGCCGTGAGATCGGCCGTGCGCACCCGGGTCGCCAGCAGCGACTGGTGCGCATCCCGGAACGTCGTGTCCGTCACCGCGAGCGGGACCTGCGCGCGCAGCTCGGCTGCGAACCCGGCCGGACCGAGCGCAAGCAGCCGCTGGCGCGACCCGGACGGCGGCGGGACCGCAAGGTCCACCAGCGGCAGCTTCGTCGCGGGACGCACGAGCCCCGGCCCCGCACCATAGGGCTGATTGACGGTCACCTCCGCCAACCAGCGCAGCAGCCGGCTCGCCCGGTCCTGCGAGTGCCGCGAGTCCAGCAGATACGGCCGCTCCTCGATGAACGCCGTCGACAGATCCCCCGCGCAGAACGCCGGATCATCGAGCACCGCCTGCAGGAACGGGATGTTCGTCGCGACCCCCCGCAACCGGAACTCCGCAAGCGCCCGCCGGGTGCGCGCGACCGCCGCATCCCAGGTGCGCCCGCGCGCGATGAGCTTGACGAGCATCGAATCGAAATGGGGACTGACCTGCACCCCCGCCGCGACCGTCCCGCCGTCCAAACGGATGCCCGCACCGCCCGGCGAGCGATACGTCGTGATCCGACCGGCATCCGGCCGGAAGTCCTGCGCCGGATCCTCCGTCGTGATCCGGCACTGGATCGCCACCCCCCGCACCGAGACCGCGTCCTGCGTCAGACCCAGCTCGCCCAGGCTCGCCCCCGCCGCGATCCGCAACTGCGACACCACCAGATCCACATCCGTGACCTCCTCGGTCACCGTGTGCTCGACCTGGATCCGCGGATTCATCTCGATGAAGACATGCTCCCCCGCGCGCTCCCCCGCCGTGTCGAGCAGGAACTCCACCGTCCCCGCGTTCACATAGCCGATCGAGCGGGCGAACGCGATCGCGTCCCGATGCAGCGCCGCGCGAGTCATCGGATCCAGGTCCGGCGCCGGGGCGATCTCCACGACCTTCTGATGACGCCGCTGCACCGAGCAGTCCCGCTCGAAGAGATGGATGACCTCACCCGACGCATCCGCGAGGACCTGCACCTCGATATGCCGAGGACGCACGACCGCCTGCTCGACGAACATCCGCGCATCCCCGAACGCCGCCTGCGCCTCCCGCATCGCCGCGCTCAGCGCCTCCGGCAGATCCTCCCGGCGCTCCACCCGCCGCATCCCCCGACCGCCGCCACCCGCGACCGCCTTCGCGAACACCGGGAAACCGATCTCGTCCGCCGCCGCCACGAGCGCATCGATGTCGTCGGTCGCCTCCGAAGAGCGCAGCACCGGGACCCCCGCCGCGATCGCCTTCTGCTTCGCCGCGACCTTGTCACCCGCCATCCGCAGGACATCGGCGCCGGGGCCGACGAACACGATCCCGTGCCGTGCCGCCGCCGCCGCGAGCTCTGCATTCTCCGACAGGAACCCGTACCCCGGATAGATCGCATCCGCCCCCGACTCCACCGCGACCCGGACGATCTCCTCGACATCCAGATACGCGCGAACCGGATGACCCCGCTCGCCGATCACATACGCCTCATCCGCCTTCTGCCGATGAATCGACCCGCGATCCTCCCACGCATACACCGCGACCGTCCTGATCCCGAGCTCATAGCAAGCACGAAACGCACGCACCGCGATCTCACCACGATTGGCGACTAGGACTTTGGCGAACACGTCGTTCCTCAGCGGTGGCGAGTCAGTCAGGAGGGTCGCAGGTCAGCCTAGTAGTCTCGGATTTCGTGCACGTTCTCTCCGTCAGCTCGCTCAAGGGAGGCGTCGGGAAGACGACCGTGACCCTCGGTCTCGCGTCCGCCGCGTTCGCACGCGGCATCCGGGTCCTCGTCGTCGATCTCGACCCGCAGGCCGACGCGACGACAGGGATGGCCGCCGACACCGCGAACCGTGCGAACATCGCCGACGTCCTCGCGAATCCCAGGGAGAAGTCGGTGCGCGCGGCGATCGCGCCGAGCGGCTGGACGCGCTCGCACGCGGGCGTCGTCGACGTCGTCGTCGGCTCCCCGCTCGCGACGAACTTCGACGGCCCGCATCCGACCGTCCGCGACATCTGGAAGCTCGAGGAGGCGCTAGCGACCGTCGAGTCGGACTACGACCTCGTGCTCATCGACACCGCGCCCTCGCTCAACGCGCTGACCCGGACGGCGTGGGTCGCGAGCGATCGTGTCGCGATCGTCACCGAGCCCGCACTGTTCTCCGTCGCCGCCGCCGACCGCGCGCTGCGCGCGATCGAGGAGATCCGCCGCGGCCTGTCTCCCCGCCTCCAGCCGCTCGGCATCGTCGTCAACCGCTGGCGCGAGCACTCCGCGGAGCAGCAGTTCCGGCTGCAGGAGATGAAGGAGATGTTCGGCCCGCTCGTCCTGGAGCCCGAGATGCCCGAGCGCACGGCGCTCCAGCAGGCGCAGGGCGCGGCGAAGCCCGTCCACCTCTGGCCCGGCGACCACGCGGTCGAGGCCGCGAAGCTCTTCGACGCGCTGCTCGACCGGGTCGTGACCTCGGCACGGCAGGCGCAGAACCCGATCGAGGCCGAGCCCGTACGGGCCGAGGGCGAGCCGACCGAGGGCTAGGACGCCGCGCGCGCGGCGCGGCGCTTCGCGAGCTCGTCGACCGGGTCGTCGGCGCGCAGCGAGTCGAGGCCCACGAGGCTCGTCTCGACCTCGCGCAGCACCCGCCCGACCGCGATGCCGAAGACGCCCTGGCCGCGGTGCACGAGGTCGATGACCTCGTCGTCCGAGGTGCACAGGTAGACGCTCGCGCCGTCGCTCATGAGCGTGATCTGGGCGAGGTCGCTGATGCCGAGCTCGCGGAGCTGGTCGACGGCGGCGCGGATCTGCTGGAGCGAGACCCCCGCGTCGAGCAGGCTCTTGACGATGCGCAGCACGAGGATGTCCTGGTAGCCGTAGAGCCGCTGCGATCCCGAGCCGGACGCGCCGCGCACGGTCGGCTCGACGAGCCCAGTGCGCGCCCAGTAGTCGAGCTGACGATAGGTGATCCCCGCGACGCGCGACGCCTCCACGCCGCGGTAGCCGACGTCCTCGGAGAGCACGGGCAGGCCGTCGGTGAAGAGCATCGGGGATGGCTGCTCGAACTCGCTCATCAGACCCTCAACTCTCACTTGAACCTTTGGGACATCTGCAACGCTAGCCCCCGGGCGGCCCCTCGTCGCGCCACCCGCCGCATACGGCGTGTCGTATCGACGCTACCCCAAGCGGAGTCGAGGTTCGACTCCTTGGGGCTATCGATCGAGCCGCGTCAGCGCGCTGCGCACGAGCGCCGTGCGCACGAGCTCGAGACGTGCCGCGATCTCCCGGGCGAGCTCCGCCGCCCGCGCGCGCGAGCCCGAACCGGGACGGCGGCGCACGGTGTCGACCGCCGAGTCGATGAGCCCGACCTCGCGCTCCGCCGCCTGCCGGAAGCCGCGCAGATGGCGCGGCTCGATGCCCGAGCGCTGCAGCTCGACGAGCGCGCGCATGAGCACGACCGCGTCCTCGCCGTACGAGTCGGAGGCCGCGACGAGCGAGTGGGCGATCGCGTCGGCGAGCAGCGCCGCGGTCGCACCCGACTCGCGCAGCAGGTCGCCGCGCGTGAGCCGGCGCTCCGCGTCGAGGATCGAGCCGGAGATCCGGGCGGGCGCCGCGAGCTTCTCCGTGCGGCCCGCGTCGAAGTCCTCCAGCTGCACCCGGATGACTTTGAGCGGCAGGTAGTGGTCGCGCTGCATCGTCAGCACGAAGCGCAGCCGCTCGATGTCCGCGTGCGAGAACTTCCGGTACCCGGACTCGGTGCGGGCCGGCGCGACGAGCCGCTCGGCCTCGAGGAAGCGCAGCTTGGACGGCGACAGGTCCGGGAACTCGGGCATGAGCTTCGCGAGCACCTGCCCGATCGAGAACAGCGTCGGCGCGCTCCGCGCCGCTGCCGGCTTCGCTGCCGCCATCAGCCTTCAGCCCCCGCCAGGTCGAGGCGGGACGCGTAGAACGTGAGGCGGAACTTCCCGATCTGGACGTCGGCCCCGTCGGTGAGCACGGCCGAGTCGACCAGACCGCCCCCGACGTAGGTGCCGTTGAGAGAGCCGAGGTCGCGCACGGTGAACACCGTACCGCTTCGCGTGAACTCCGCGTGACGGCGGGACACCGTGACGTCGTCGAGGAAGATCGCGGCGTCCGGATGGCGGCCCGCGAGCGACGAGTCCGTGTCGAGGAGGAAGCGCGAGCCGCTGCCGGGCCCCCGCTCGACGACGAGGATCGCCGAGCCGGAAGGCAGCGCGCCGATCGCCGCGACCGCCTCCGCGCCGAGGTCGGGAGCATGCGCCGCGAGCTGCGCGGCGAACTCCTCGCCGTACCGGGCGGTGGCGTCGTCGGGCCGCTGGCCCGACGCCCCGGCTGCGTCTTCGGTCATGCCGCCCCTCCTCGTCGAGCCACGGTAACAGATCGCGGTTACCGCGGAAACGGGCCGCGTCACGTTCTTCGCGCGGGCTACGCTCGTACCCATGACCCCGCTCCTGCTCGCCGTCATCGTCGCCGGCGCCGCGTCCGCGTTCTGCTGGATCGCCTCGCTGATCACCCGCGACACGTCGTGGGTCGACCGCCTCTGGTCGATCGTCCCGGTCGTCTACGTCTGGATCTTCGCGGCCGGCGCAGGGCTCGCCGACCCGCGCCTCGACGTCATGGCGATCCTCGTCACGGCGTGGGGCGCGAGGCTGACCTACAACTTCGCCCGCAAGGGCGGCTACTCGGGCGTCGAGGACTACCGCTGGCCCATCCTGCGGGCGAAGATGTCCCCGGCCGGCTGGCAGCTCTTCAACCTGTTCTTCATCGTCCTCTTCCAGAACGCGGTGCTGCTCGCGATCGCGCTTCCCGCGCAGACGGCCCTCGAGCACTCGGTCGTCTCGGCGCAGCCGACCCCGTTCGGCGTCCTCGACGTCGTCCTCTCGCTCGCCTTCCTCGCGTTCCTCGCGGGCGAGACGATCGCCGACCAGCAGCAGTGGGACTTCCACAAGGCGAAGCACGCGGGCGGGGCGGGCTTCGAGCCGCGCTTCCTGCAGACGGGCCTGTGGCGCATCAGCCGCCACCCGAACTACTTCTTCGAGCAGGCCCAGTGGTGGGTCGTGTTCGGCTTCGGCGCGGTCGCCGCGGGCAGCGTGCTCGTCTGGACCGCCGCCGGCCCCCTGCTGCTCCTGGCCATCTTCATCGGCTCGACCATCTTCACCGAGTCGATCACCCGCTCGAAGTACCCGGAGTACGCCGGCTACCAGGCACGGGTCTCCCCCATCGTCCCGTGGCCGCCGCGACGCACGGCCGCGGTCAAGTCCCGGGCGTAGGCTTACGGGATGTCCGAATCCCCTCTGACCATGTACGGCGCCGCCTGGTGCAGCGACTGCCGGCGGTCGAAGCAGGTCCTCGACGCCTCCGGCGTCTCCTACGAGTACGTCGACCTCGAGGCGCGCCCCGAGGCCGCTCACGTCGCGCGCGGGATCTCGGGCCGCACGAGCATCCCCGTCATCGTCTTCCCCGACGGCTCCCACGTGGTCGAACCGACCGACGACGAGCTGCGGGAGCGGATCAGCGCACTCGCCTGAGACTCGCCGGTGCCGTGATGGACTGCCTCTGCATCGGGGGCGCCGCGTCCGACGGCTCGTTCCACCTGACGAGTCCCGCCGTCCTCGGGACCTCGAACGTCGCGACCGCCGAATCCGGATTCGGCGGCGTCGCCCGCAACGTCGCCGAGTCGCTCGCCCGCCTCGGCGCGCGGGTCGGCCTGCTCTCGGCGGTCGGCGCGGACGCCTCCGGGTGGGAGCTCGTCGAGCACGCGACGGCGGCCGGGATCGACGCGGGCCTCGTCCAGGTCATCCCCGGTGAGGCGACCGCTCGGTACATCGCGCTCATCGACCCCGATGGCGAGCTCGTCATCGGCATCAATGCGATGGGCGTCCTGAGCCGCATCCGGCCGTCCGACATCGCCGAGGCGCCGCTCGACGAGGCGCGCTGGGTCTTCGCTGAGTGCAACCTCGACGCCGAGACGCTCCTGACGATCATCGAGCGCCGCCGCGCGGGCGGGTCGTTCCGGCTCGCGGTCGACGCCATCTCGACACCGAAGGCACTGCGCCTGCCCGACGACCTGACGGGCGTCGACCTGCTGTGCGGCAACGCCGACGAGGCGAACGCGATCCTCGGCACCGACGAGCCCGGCACCCGGGACGGCGCGCTCGCGCTCGCCCGCGGACTCGTCGCGCGGGGCGCCGGAGCGGCGATGATCTCGATCGGCGCCGGCGGCTGCATCGTCGCGACGGCCGAGGCCGCCTGGGCGATCGGCGCCGTGCCCGCGCGGGTCGTCGACGTCACCGGCGCGGGCGACGCGCGGATCGCCGGCACGCTGCACGGCCTCCTTGCCGGCGAGCCGATCCACGAGGCCGCGCGCCGCGGGTCGCTGCTCGCCGCGCTCGCCGCGGAATCGCCCACCACGATCGACGCCGCGCTCGCCCCGCAGCGCCTCGCCGCATCCTCGAACCGCCTCGCCGAGGCGCGACTGGAAGGACCGCTCACATGACCAGCACCGGACTCCGCCTCGCCCCAGAGGTCGACGCCGCACTCGCCGAGGGCCGCGCCGTCGTCGCGCTCGAGTCGACGATCCTCACCCACGGCATGCCGTACCCCGACAACCTCCGGATGGCCCGCGACGTCGAGGCGATCATCCGCGCCGAGGGCGCCGTCCCGGCGACGATCGCGGTGCTCGGCGGCGAGATCCGGGTCGGGCTCCCCGACGAGGACCTTGAGCGGCTCTCGCAGGTCACCGATGCGCGCAAGGTCTCGCGCGCCGACCTCGCGTTCGCCGTCGCGGAGGGCCTGACGGGTGGCACGACGGTCGCGGCGACGATGCTCGTCGCGCATCTCGCGGGCATCGACGTCTTCGCGACCGGCGGGATCGGCGGCGTGCACGCGGGCGCGGAGACGTCGTTCGACGAGTCGGCCGACCTCGCCGAGCTCGGCCGCACGGATGTCATCGTCGTCAGCGCGGGGGCGAAGGCGATCCTCGACCTGCCGAAGACCTTCGAGCGGCTCGAGAGCCTCGGCGTGCCCGTCGTCGGCTACGGGACCGATCTGCTGCCGGCGTTCTGGTCACGGGCCGGGACGATCCCGTCGCCCATGCGGCTCGACACCCCCGATGCGATCGCCCGCTTCGCGCGCACCCGACGCGCGCTGGGGGGCGGGATCGGCGGCATGCTCATCGCCAACCCGGTGCCAGAGGCCGCCGAGATCCCCGCCGAGGAGATGGCCGTGACGATCGCCGCGGCGCAGGCCGACGCGGACGCCGAGGGCATGCACGGGAAGGATGTGACGCCCTACCTGCTGCAGCGGATCCTCGAGCTGACCGACGGCCGGAGCCTGGTCACGAACATCGCGCTCGTGGAGCACAACGCACGACTCGCGGCGCGCATCGCCGTCGCGCTCGCCTCCTAGGCCGAGCGCCGGCGACGCGAGCCGAGGACGGCCGCGCCGCCCGCGAGCAGCAGCGCGAGCGCGGTCAGGACCAGGGCCGTCGTCTCGAAGCCCGTGATCGCGAGGCCGAGCGCCGCGACCGAGATTCCGGCCCAGCCGTAGACCGTCGAGGTCCCCGCCGCGACGACCACGAGGTGGTGCGCGCCGGCCGGCGTCCCCGCCGGGATCGTGACGGCGATCGAGCCCGATGCCCCGAGCGTGCCCGTTGCGACGAGAGTCGGCGTCGAGTAGAGCCACACCTCGATGACCTCCCCCGCGAGCGCCGGGTCGGCGCCGATCGTGACCGTCTGCCCCGCGGTCGCGGTGGACGGCGCGGCGAGGTCGCCCTGGTTCGCGCTCGTCAGGTCCGCGAGCGCGACCGGCGGCGCCGTGTTCCGGGCCGTCAGCGTGCCGGTGCGCAGCGACTGGGAGGGCGAGCCGTCGGCGAACCACCACACCGCCCGCTGCCCGCCCGAGATGAGCTCGGCGGGCGCGGTCGCGAAGCCCTCGTTGTTGAGGTTCGGCATCCCGGCCGGGCGCGCGACGACCGAGCGGCCGGGCGTCGCGGTCCCGTTGAACGTCAGCTGCGCCGAGCTCCCGAGGCAGCCGTCGTCGCAGACGACCCAGAGCACGTCGAGCACGGTGTCGTAGTCGAGCGCCATCGCGGCGCCGAGGCCGGGGTCGATGTCCGTCACGAGCTCGTACTCGCCGTCGGGGCGCAGCGCGAAGCCGTACACGTGGCCGTTGTCCTCGAGCGCGACGAAGAAGAGCCCGTCGCCGTGCCCCGGGTAGTCGGCCGGGGCATAGGCCTTGGATCGGGTCGTGTCCCAGAGCCGGCCGGCGAGGTCGGCGTCGGCGACCCACTCGACGGCCTCGATGCCGAGGTTCGCGTCGACCGCGGGCAGTGCCGAGGTCAGGTCCCACTCGTCGATGGCGACGAGATCGGGGCCGGCCGCCTCGGGATCGACCTTGAGGATGACGTTCCAGTTGACCCCGTTGCTCGCGTTGTCGCGCTCGGATGCCGCGTAGACGAAGCCCTCGCCGTCGACCGTGATCCCCTCCGTGTCGGGGCCGGCCGCGCCGGCGTCCGCCGCATCCTTCTGGAAGCGCACCCGCTTGCCGTCGGCCCAGCCGGGGGCGAACGCGATCGAGCCGTCCGCGTCGACCGCGAGCTTCCAGAACGTGCCGCCGGAGCCGTTGTCGATCGCGTAGAGGTAGGTCCCGGTCTCGTCGGTCCAGGTGTCGAGACCGGAGCTGTCCTCGAGGAAGGTCGGCGTCGGGTCGAGCACCGTCACCGCGGTGCTGCCCGGCCAGACGCGGCCCTCGGGCTCCGGCGCGGGACCCGTGTCGCCGCAGGTGTTCGCGGTGCCCTGCGTCGCCGACTGCGCGTCCCAGGCACCAGTCCCCTCGGGGCAGCGGCCGACCGTCGCGGAGATCCCGACGCTCCACCCGTAGCTGTCGACGGCGGTGCCGGTCGAGGTGCGCAGGGTCACCGACTCGCCCGCGTTGTTGCTGAGGCCGAACTGGAAGTGCCGCTCGGCCGAGGTCTCGCCGAGGAAGACGAAGCGGGCGCCGGCCGCGAGCGTCGTGCCCGCCGGGAGCGGGTTCGTCTGCGCGACGGTGTGCGAGACGTCGCCGTCGAGGATGTACCAGCCGGTCAGGTCGACCGTCGCGTCGCCCGTGTTGATGACCTCGACCCAGTCGGCGCCGTTCGGGTTGATCTCGTTGAGCGCGACGCTCGGCAGGGCGCAGCTCCCCGCGTTCGACGCGCCCTTCGTCTTGCTCGCCTGCAGGAAGCCGCCGACGCCGTCGACGCAGCGCGCATAGCTGCCGTTCGACTCGGTGTCGACGAAGGCGTGCTTCGACCACTGGAAGGTCTGGTCGATGAGCTCGCCGCCGGCGTCGTAGAGGCGGATCCGGTCGTCGCTGCCGATGCCGCCGACGCCGCCCGCGAAGGTGCCGGCCACCCACGCGCTGCCGTCCCACACCTGGCCGACCGTCGCGCCCTCGACGACGAGGAAGGCGCCCGCGGCGATCGTCGTCCCGGCCGCGAACCGCCACCGGTGGTCGTCGTCCTTGTCGCGGAGCTCGTAGTCGGAGATGTCGACCGCATCGCTCCCGGCATTGACGAGCTCCACCCAGTCGTCGGGCGCCGAGTCGACCTCGTTGATGAGGATCGATCCGGCTGACGGCTCGGGCCCGGGGTCTGCGGCGTTGAGCGCACCGGGCGAGGCCGTCGGCAGGAGGGCGAAGGGGCCCGTCCCGTCCGGCGTTCGCCCCCAGGTGTGGAGATGAAAGTCGCCCCAGGTGTACTGATCGAGCTGGGTCGTGTCGTCGGCCGCGAGGAGGGTCAGGGTGTCGTTCTTCTTCAGGCCGAAGGAGAGGTTCACGAGCAGCACGCCGCCGGCCGGCACGATCGCGGGCGACGACAGCACCTGGTGACCGGCGTTCCCGACGCTCCGGATGACCGCGCCCGTCGCGTCGACGGCGGTCGCGCCGGTGTTGAAGA
>Ga0182744_1003713_pt1 | contig 11793 bp, 18 predicted proteins | sample eDN3rd30CKraftMG_FD_128525 | JGI IMG/M metagenome (GOLD analysis project Ga0182744, IMG submission 128525) | Enriched Miracle-Growth compost microbial communities from Emeryville, California, USA - eDNA 3rd pass 30_C Kraft MG (version 2) (version 2) ...
GCGCTCGTGCTTCGCGGGCCTGTTGACCAATATGATTGGTGTGTATATAGCTCCGCCCACTCTCACGGAAGGTGGTAGGTCATCCGGCGCTCTGAGCGCCAATTTTGGACCTAAACGCTCCCGTTCATAAAGCAGAGCAAATCGACGGGCCATGATCGGTTACCCAAAAGGGCGACCCGATCCTCTGGTTTTTTCTTGCTGGGGCGGACATCGCACCTGGCAGGGTTTTTTTGGCGCTTTCCGAAACGGAACGGCGCTACGATGTCAGGATTGGGCGAATGCCGACGATACAACAGTTGATCCGGAAGCCGCGCGTAAAGCCGGTCTATCGCGAGAAGTCGCGCCACATGGAAGCCTGCCCGCAGAAGCGGGGCGTCTGCACGCGCGTCTACACCACCACGCCGAAGAAGCCGAACTCGGCGCTCCGTAAGGTTGCGAAGATCCGGCTGACGAACGGCTATGAAGTTATCGGTTACATCCCGGGCGAAGGCCATAACCTCCAAGAGCACTCCGTCGTGCTCATTCGTGGTGGCCGCGTAAAGGACTTGCCGGGCGTTCGTTATCACATCGTCCGTGGCGTGCTCGACACGCAGGGCGTTGCGGCGCGCCGTCAGCGGCGTTCGAAATACGGTGCGAAGCGGCCGAAGTAAGCGGCCTCGTTCGGGCCGGATGATCTGGCCCGTAAGATTTAGAGAATTGAAGCGAAGGGCCAGTCAGGATGTCTCGTCGTCACGCGGCACAAAAGCGGGAAGTGATCCCGGATCCGAAGTTCAGCGACGTCGTCGTCACCAAGTTCATGAACGCGGTGATGGAAGACGGCAAGAAGTCGGTCGCTGAGCGCATGGTCTATGGCGCGTTCGATAAGATGGAGCAAAAGGGCAAGGCGAACCCGCTCGATCTTTTCAAGCAGGCGCTTGAGAATGTCATGCCGGCTGTCGAAGTCCGGTCTCGTCGTGTCGGCGGCGCCACCTATCAGGTGCCCGTCGAAGTGCGCAATGAGCGCCGCCAGGCGCTCGCCATTCGCTGGCTGATCGCCGCCGCTCGCGCGCGCAACGAGTCGACGCTGATCGACAAGCTCTCAGGCGAATTGCTCGACGCCGCGAACAATCGCGGTACCGCAGTCAAGAAGCGCGAAGACACGCACAAGATGGCGGAAGCCAACCGTGCCTTCTCGCACTACCGGTGGTGACAAAGGCTTAATCGATTGCGCGGTTGTCGTGTGGCAGCTGAAGCGCAGACCAAGAGAGAATTTCGAGGCACCCAATGGCCCGGCAATACCCGATCGAGGATTACCGCAACTTCGGCATCATGGCTCACATCGATGCTGGAAAAACCACGACGACCGAGCGGATCCTCTATTACACCGGCAAGAACTACAAGATCGGTGAGACGCACGATGGCGCCTCGACCATGGACTTCATGGATCAGGAAGCTGAGCGCGGCATCACGATCACGTCGGCCGCGACCACCTGTTTCTGGACGGGCCGCGACGGCAAGAAGCGCCGCCTGAACATCATTGACACGCCAGGTCACGTCGACTTCACGATTGAAGTCGAGCGTTCGCTGCGCGTGCTCGATGGCGCGGTTTGCGTCCTCGACTCCAACCAGGGCGTCGAGCCTCAGACTGAAACCGTCTGGCGCCAGGGCGACAAGTACAACGTTCCGCGCATCATCTTCGCCAACAAGATGGATAAGACCGGCGCAGATTTTTTCATGTGCGTCGAAGACATCAAGGTGAAGCTCGGCGCCCGTCCGGTGCCGTTGCAGATCCCGATCGGTGCGGAAGCGAATTTCCGCGGCGTCGTCGATCTCATCAAGATGAAGTCCTACACCTGGGAAGGTGATGGCAAGGACGCAACGATGGTCGAGGGCGAGATCCCGGCCGACCTCGTCGACAAAGCCAACGAATTCCGCGCTGCGATGATCGAAGCCGCCGTCGAAATGGACGATGCGGCGCTCGAAGCCTTCCTCGAAGGCAAGGAGCCGGACGAGGACACGCTGCGCAAGCTCATCCGCAAGGCGACCGTCAAGGGCGTCTTCTATCCGATGTTCTGCGGCTCGGCCTTCAAGAACAAGGGCGTTCAGCCGCTGCTCGACGCGGTTATCGACTTCCTGCCGGCACCGGTCGATCGCGAAGCCTACAAGGGCACCGATCCGAAGACGGGCGACGATCTTCTGCGCAAACCGTCGGATTCCGAGCCGCTCGCCATGATCGCCTTCAAGATCATGAGCTTCGAGCACGTCGGTTCGATCACCTTCTGCCGTATCTACTCGGGCAAGCTCGAGCAGGGCATGGCGCTCGCGAACACCTCGCGTGACAAGAAAGAGCGCGCCGGCCGCATGTATCTGATGCACGCCGCCGATCGCGAGGAAATCAAGGAAGCCTTCGCTGGCGACATCGTCGCTCTGCAGGGCTTGAAGGATACGCGCACCGGCGAAACGCTGTGCGATCCCTCGAAGCCGGTCATCCTCGAGAAGATGGAGTTCCCTGAACCCGTCATCGAGATGAAGATCGAGCCGAAGACGAAGGCTGACCAGGAAAAGATGGCGATCGCGCTCAATACGCTGTCGCTCGAAGATCCGTCCTTCCGTGTTTCGGTTCATCCGGAGTCGGGTGAAACCATTCTCAAAGGCATGGGCGAGCTTCATCTCGACATCAAGGTCGATATCCTGAAGCGCACCTACGGCGTCGAGGCGATGACAGGCGCTCCGCAGGTCGCTTACCGTGAAACGCTCTCGCGTCCGGCCGATATCGATTACACGCATAAGAAGCAGACGGGCGGTACCGGTCAGTTCGCGCGCGTCAAGCTCAAGCTCGAGCCGAATGAAACCGGCAAGGGCAACGAGTTCTCGACCTCGATCGTCGGCGGCTCGATTCCGAAGGAATACATTCCGGGTGTCGAAAAGGGTATCAAGTCGGTTTGGGACAACGGCATCCTGATCGGCTTCCCGATGGTCGACATGAAAGTCAATCTTTATGACGGCGCGTTCCACGAAGTGGACTCGTCCGCGATCGCCTTCGAAATCGCGACGCGCGCCGCTATGAAGGAAGGTTGCGAGAAAGCCGGCGTCAAAATTCTCGAGCCGGTCATGGACGTCGAAGTCGTATCGCCGGGCGAGTTCGTTGGCGGCATCATCGGCGACATCAACTCGCGGCGCGGCCAGATCCGCACCCAAGAGATGCGTGGCAACGCGACGGTCATCCGTGCGTATGTTCCGCTGGCGAACATGTTCGGCTACATCAACACGCTGCGTTCGATGTCAACGGGTCGCGCGCAGTACACGATGCAGTTCGCGCATTATGCGGATGTTCCGCGCAATGTCGCCGACGAGGTCAAAGCAAAGTACGCCTGAGCTAAGGTTTAGAGAAATCTCCGGTAAAAACCGGAGCCCGAGTAAAGAAGACTGAGGAGAGCCAACGATGGCCAAAGCAAAGTTTGAGCGGAACAAGCCGCACTGCAACGTCGGCACGATTGGGCACGTCGACCACGGCAAGACGACGCTGACCGCAGCGTTGACGAAGGTTTCGGCCGACCGCGGCTGGACCTCGACGTCGATCGCCTATGACGAAGTTGCCAAGGCATCCGAGTCTCAGGGCCGTCGCGACCCCACGAAGATTTTGACGATCGCGACCTCGCACGTCGAGTATGCGACGCCGAACCGTCACTATGCGCACGTCGACTGCCCAGGCCACGCCGACTACGTCAAGAATATGATCACCGGCGCAGCTCAGATGGACGGCGCGATCCTCGTCGTTTCCGCTGTCGACGGTCCGATGCCCCAGACGCGTGAGCACATCCTGCTCGCCCGCCAGGTCGGCGTTCCGAAGATCGTCGTCTTCTTGAACAAGTGCGATATCGTCGAAGACCAGGAACTTCTCGACCTCGTCGAAATGGAAGTCCGTGAGCTTCTTTCGAAGTACAACTTCCCGGGCGACGACACCCCGGTGATCCGCGGCGCAGCCGTCAAGGCCCTCAACGGTGAGAAGGGCCCGCTCGCCGACGAAGCCATCATCAAGCTCTATGAGGCGATGGACGAGTACATCCCGATTCCTGAGCGTCCGAAGGATCAGCCGTTCCTGATGCCGATCGAAGACGTCTTCTCGATCTCGGGTCGTGGTACCGTTGTTACCGGCCGTATCGAGCGCGGCACCATCAAGGTCGGTGAAGAAGTCGAGATCGTCGGCCTTCGCGACACGCAGAAGTCGGTTGTCACCGGCGTCGAAATGTTCCGCAAGCTGCTCGACTCGGGTGAAGCTGGCGACAACGTTGGCTGCCTCCTGCGCGGTATCGACAAGGAATCGGTCGAGCGTGGCCAGGTGCTCTGCAAGCCGGGCTCCGTGAAGCCGCACAAGAAGTTCACCGCTGAGGCCTACATCCTCAACAAGGAAGAAGGCGGCCGCCATACGCCGTTCTTCACGAACTATCGTCCGCAGTTCTACTTCCGTACGACCGACGTGACCGGCACCGTTCAGCTGGCCGAAGGCACGGAAATGGTTATGCCGGGCGACAACGTCTCCGTCACCGTCGAACTCGTCCAGCCGATCGCTATGGAAGAGAAGGTTCGCTTCGCTATTCGCGAAGGCGGCCGCACGGTCGGCGCCGGCGTCGTCACGAAGATTATCGAGTAGGGGTTTTCCCTCTCCCCGTCGCATTTGTGGCGGGGAGGGGAAAATGGAGCAAAGCAATGCACGGCCAAAACATCCGCATCCGGCTCAAGGCGTTCGATCATCGAATTCTCGATGCATCGACCCGCGAGATCGTGAACACGGCGAAGCGTACCGGTGCTGAAGTTCGTGGTCCGATTCCGCTGCCGACCCGCATCGAGCGCTTTACGGTCAACCGCTCGCCTCACATCGACAAGAAGAGCCGTGAGCAGTTCGAAATGCGCACGCACAAACGGCTCCTCGATATCGTCGATCCGACACCGCAGACGGTCGACGCATTGATGAAGCTTGATCTTGCCGCCGGCGTCGACGTCGAGATCAAACTCTAAACCAAGGTTTTTAGGGCCCTCTGGCGGTAACGCGAATGGCCCCAACGATAGGAAGGAATGCACATGCGTTCCGGGGTTATTGCACAGAAGGTGGGTATGACCCGCATCTTCACGGATGCGGGAGAGCATGTCCCTGTGACCGTGCTGCGGCTTGAGAACCTGCAGGTTCTCTCCCACCGCACTGTTGAAAAGAACGGCTACACCGCCATTCAGGTCGGTGGCGGCACGCGTAAGCCTTCGCGTCTGACGAAAGCTGATCGTGGCACGTTCGCGAAGGCTGAAGTCGAACCGAAGCGTAAGATCGCAGAGTTTCGTGTCAGTCCTGAGAACCTGATCGAAGTCGGCGCCGAGATCACGGCAGACCACTTTGTTCCGGGCCAGTTCGTAGACGTCACGGGCACCACGCAGGGTAAGGGTTTCCAGGGCGCCATGAAGCGCTGGAACTTCGGCGGCCTGCGCGCCACGCACGGTGTCTCGGTCACGCATCGCTCGCACGGTTCGACCGGCCAGCGGCAAGATCCGGGCAAGGTGTTCAAGGGCAAGAAGATGGCCGGCCATCTCGGCGACGAGCGGGTCACCACCCAGAACCTCGTCGTTGCCAAGATCGACAAGGAACGCGGCCTCGTCATGGTGCGCGGCGCTGTCCCCGGTTCGAAGGGCGGTTGGGTCGTCGTTCGCGATGCAGTGAAGAAGTCGGCTCCCGCCGATTTGCCGAAACCCGGCGCCTTCAAGGCCCGCGGTGAAGCTAAGAAGGACGGTGCGTGATGAAAGCTGAAGTCACGAGCCTTGACGCCGGCAAATCCGGCGACATCGATCTCGCCGACGAGATCTTCGGCCTTGAGGTCCGCAACGATCTGATCCACCGCATGGTGCGTTATCAGACGCTGAAGCGCATGGCCGGCACGCATCATGCCCAGGATCGCTCGGAAGTCGCGGTCACAGGCAAGAAGATGACGAAACAGAAGGGCACTGGCGGCGCGCGTCACGGCAACAAGTCGGCACCGCAGTTCCGTGGTGGCGGCAAGGCCTTCGGACCGAAGCCTCGCTCGCATGCGATCGAGCTGCCGAAGAAGGTTCGCGCCCTGGCTCTTCGCCACGCCCTGTCCTCGAAGGCGAAAGCTGGAGAGATCGTCGTTCTCGACAAGGCGACGGCGGAAGGCAAGACCGGCGCTCTCAAGGCGCAGTTTGCCAAGCTGTCTCTCGACAACGCGCTCATCATCGATGGTGCCGAGCTCGAGCCGACGTTCGCTCGCGCGGCTCGCAACATTCCAAATATCGACGTGCTCCCGGTTCAGGGCATCAACGTCTACGACATTCTGCGTCGCAAGAAGTTGGTGTTGACCCGCGCCGCCGTCGCAGCGCTGGAGGCTCGGTTCAAATGACGAAACGTTCCGCTTACGACGTCATCGTCTCGCCCGTCATTACGGAAAAGGCGACGCTCGCTTCCGAAGCCAATCAGGTGATCTTCAAGGTCAGAACTGATGCGACGAAGACCGAGATCAAGTCGGCGGTCGAGACCTTGTTCAAAGTCAAGGTCAAGGCTGTCAATACCATCGTCCGCAAGGGCAAGCAGAAGGCGTTCCGCGGTATCAAGGCCGTGTTGAGCGATACGAAAAGGGCTGTCGTGACGCTCGAAAACGGGCAGTCGATCGACGTGACGACGGGGCTCTAAGAGGTAACGCATCATGGCGCTTAAGACATACAACCCGACGTCGCCCGGCCGCCGCCACCTGATCCAGGTGGACAAGGCGACGCTGTGGAAAGGCAAACCCCTCAAAGTCCTCGTCGAGGGCTTGTCGAAGACGGGTGGCCGCAACAGCGATGGCCGTATCACGTCGCGTCATATCGGCGGCGGCGCCAAGCGCGCTTATCGCAAAATCGATTTCCGTCGCCGCAAGTTCGATGCGCCGGCGAACGTCGAGCGGCTGGAATACGATCCGAACCGCACGGCCTTCATCGCGTTGCTCAAGTATCAGGACGGCACGCAGTCCTACATTCTTGCGCCGCAGCGCCTTGCCGTCGGCGACACGGTCGTCTCGGGCACGAAGGTCGACGTGAAGCCTGGCAACGCCATGCCGTTGTCGGCAATGCCGATCGGCACAATCGTTCACAACGTCGAAATGAAGCCCGGCAAGGGCGGTCAGATCGCACGTTCTGCCGGTTCCTTTGTTCAGCTCGTCGGCCGCGACTCCGGTTCCGCCGTGCTGCGCCTCAACTCCGGCGAAACCCGCAAGGTCAGCGCCGAGTGCATGGCGACAGTCGGTGCCGTTTCGAACCCGGATCACATGAACACCGTCGTCGGCAAGGCTGGCCGCACGCGTTGGCTCGGTCGCCGTCCGACGGTTCGCTCGATTGCAATGAACCCGGTCGATCACCCGAACGGCGGTCGTACGAAGGGCGGCAAGCACTGGGCGACGCCCTGGGGCAAGCCGACCAAGGGCTTCAAGACGCGCAAGAACAAGACAACGACGAAATACATCGTTCGCTCGCGCCAGAAGGCGAAGAAGTAGCGGCGATTTGAAGGAGATTCGACTTTGACACGTTCAGTCTGGAAAGGCCCGTTTGTTGACGGCTACCTCCTGAAGAAGGCGGAGAAGTCACGCGCGTCGGGGCGCAACGAAGTTATCAAGATCTGGAGCCGGCGCTCGACCATTCTGCCCCAGTTCGTCGGCCTGACCTTTGGCGTGCATAACGGCCAGAAGCATATCCCCGTCGCTGTGACGGAAGACATGATCGGCCACAAGTTCGGCGAATTTGCACCGACCCGCATTTTCCACGGGCACGGCGGAGACAAGAAAGCGGTGAGGAAATAATGGGCAAGCCTAGCCATCCACGGCGCCTCCCCGATACCGAGGCCCAGGCGGTCGCCAAGTCTCTGCGCATCTCTCCGCAGAAACTCAATCTCGTCGCGGGTCTGATCCGCGGCAAGAAGGTTGATCAGGCTCTGGCCGAACTCGAATTCAGCGAGAAGCGCATCGCCGGTGATGTCCGCAAGTGCGTGATGAGCGCGGTCGCCAACGCCGAGAACAATCATTCGCTCGACGTGAACGATCTCGTCGTGGCCGAGGCCCATGTCGGCAAGAACCTGGTCATGAAGCGCTTCCACGCCCGTGGCCGTGGTCGTGGCGCGCCGGTGATGAAGCCGTTCTCGCAGTTGACCGTCATCGTCCGCCAGGTCGAACAGGACAAGGTCGAGAAGAAGACGGCGAAGAAATCGACCGCCAAGTCAGCCGGCACGAAAGCCGCTGCCAAGGCTGGAGCGAAGTCCAAGGAGGCCAAGTAATATGGGTCAAAAAGTCAATCCCGTCGGCCTTCGCGTAGGCATCAACCGCACCTGGGATAGCCGTTGGTTTGCGGCTCGCGGCGAATACGGCAAGCTGCTGCACGAAGATCGCGCCATCCGCTCGCATATCATGAAGGAGCAGCGTGAGGCCGGCATCTCGAAGGTCGTGATCGAGCGTCCGCACAAAAAGTGCCGCGTCACCGTTCAGACAGCGCGCCCCGGCATCCTCATCGGCAAGAAGGGCGAGAAGATCGAGCGCCTGCGCGCCGACCTCGCCAAGCTCACGAGCTCGGAAGTTCATCTGAACATCCTCGAGATCCGTAAGCCCGAGATCGACGCAACGCTGATCGCTGAAGGCATCGCTCAGCAGCTCGAACGCCGCGTCGCCTTCCGCCGCGCCATGAAGCGCGCCGTGCAGTCGGCTCTGCGTCTCGGTGCCATCGGCATCCGTATCAACGTCGCCGGCCGTCTTGGCGGCGCTGAAATTGCACGTACCGAATGGTACCGCGAAGGCCGCGTGCCGTTGCACACGCTGCGCGCCGACATCGACTTCGGCTACGGCGTTGCACGCACCGCCTATGGCATCATCGGCATCAAGGTCTGGGTCTTCAAAGGCGAGATCATCGAGCACGATCCGATGGCCGCCGATAAGAAGCTCGCTGAGATGCAGGAGAGCGGCGCACCGCGTCCGCGTCGCGACGACGGCGACCGTCAGGATCGCGGCAACCGCCGTCCGGGACGTGGCGGTCGTGGTGGACGTGGCGGCCAGGGACAAGGACAGGCCCCTGCCGCAGCCGCGGCGCCCGACACCGATTCATCGACGCCGGAAGCGTAAGGACCCGAAAGGCATTTAGACTATGCTGCAACCGAAACGGACGAAGTTCCGCAAACAGTTCAAGGGTCGTATTCACGGCGCTGCCAAGTCGGGAACGACGCTTGCCTATGGCGAGATCGGCCTGAAGGCGATGGAGCCGGAGCGTCTGACCGCACGTCAGATCGAAGCCGCCCGCCGCGCCATCGCGCGTCATACGAAGCGTGCCGGCCGCATGTGGCTGCGCATCTTCCCGGATGTGCCGGTGTCGAAGAAGCCGGCCGAAGTCCGCATGGGCTCCGGCAAGGGTTCGCCCGAGCTTTGGGTAGCGCGCGTCAAGCCTGGCCGCATCATTTTCGAGCTCGGCGGTCTGAACCAGCAGGTTGCCAAGGAAGCACTGATCCTTGGAGCCGCCAAGCTACCGATCAAAACGCGCGTCGTGACGCGTCTCGAATAGGAGTTGAGGAACAGTCATGGCCGACGATTTGAAAGGCATGTCGCTCGATCAGCTCGACGACCAGCTGGCGAAGCTCAAGAAGGAGCAGTTCAACCTGCGCTTTCAGCGGGCTTCGGGACAGCTTGAGAACACGGCGCGCATCCGGCTCGTCCGCCGCGATATCGCGCGGATCAAAACCGAGGCGAGCGCCAAGCGCGCTGGCAGCGTCAAAAAAGGCGCGTGAGGGAGATTTAGACTATGCCGAAGCGCGTATTGCAGGGTGTCGTGGTTTCCGACAAGAACGACAAGACGATCGTCGTTCAGGTCGAGCGCCGCTATACTCATCCTCTTCTGAAGAAGACGGTGCGTCGTACGAAGAAGTATCACGCACACGACGAACAGAATTCGTTCAAGGTGGGCGACCGGGTTTCCATTCAAGAAGGCCGGCCGATTTCCAAGAACAAGCGTTGGGTCGCAATTTCGCAGTGAGGCTTACGCCTCTCTCGCGCGATCTGATACGAGAGCGCCTTTGAAGCCGTTGGAGCGTTGGGAGCAATTTCCCAAGACCCCGCGAGCCCGAAGGCAAATCAGAGCAAGGCTTCCGCGGAAGCCGATAGAGAAGGAATGACGCGATGATCCAGATGGAGAGCAATCTCGACGTCGCCGACAACTCGGGCGCGCGCCGCGTTCAGTGCATCAAAGTGCTGGGCGGCTCGAAGCGCAAGTACGCGACCGTCGGAGATACGATCGTCGTTTCGGTGAAGGAGGCGATCCCCAAGGGGCGCGTCAAGAAAGGCCAGGTGATGAAGGCCGTCATCGTTCGCGTTGCGAAGGGCATTCGCCGCGCCGATGGTTCGCTGATCCGCTTCGATCGTAACGCCGCTGTTCTGATCAACGCCAACGGCGAGCCCGTCGGCACGCGTATCTTTGGACCCGTGACGCGTGAGCTTCGCGCCAAGAACCATATGAAGATCGTTTCGCTCGCTCCGGAGGTCCTCTGATGTCCGCGTCTAAGATCAAAAAGGGCGATAAAGTCGTCGTCCTCGCCGGCCGCGATAAAGGCAAGAACGGTGAGGTTATCGAGGTTCGCCCGAAAGAGAACCGCGCCCTCGTTCGTGGCGTCAACATGGTGCGCCGTCATCAGCGCCAGTCGGCATCGCAGGAAGGCGGCATCATTTCGAAGGAAGGTCCGATCAACCTTTCGAATATCGCGCTAGAGGATCCCAAGGACGGCAAGCCGACGCGCGTCGGCTTCAAGATCCTTGCCGACGGCCAGAAGGTCCGCATCGCGAAGCGCTCGGGTGAGCAGATCCCGGAGAAGAACTAAGTCATGGCTAAGGAAGTAAAACCGGCGAAGACCGCCAAGCCGCAGCAGGGCGGCGATAACAAGAAGGCGAAGGCTGACAAGAAAGCCGCGTCGTCCGAGCCGCGCGCACCCGCTGCGCCGCGTCCGGCCGACTATAAGCCGCGTCTCAAATCGCATTACGAGAAGGTCGTCCGTTCCGCTCTCAAGGAGAAGTTCGGCTACCAGAACGTGATGCAGATCCCGCGCATCGAAAAGATCGTCATCAATATGGGCGTCGGCGAAGCCGTCAACGACCGCAAGAAGGTCGACACCGCAGCGACCGATCTCGCCTTGATCGCCGGTCAGAAGCCTGTCGTCACGCGTGCCCGCAAGGCCATCGCGACGTACAAGCTTCGCGAAGGCATGGCGATCGGCGCCAAGGTGACGTTGCGCGGCGACCGCATGTACGAATTCCTCGACCGCTTCGTCACGATCGCGCTGCCGCGCGTCAAGGACTTCCGCGGCTTGAACCCCAAGAGCTTCGACGGCCGCGGCAACTACGCGACCGGTCTCAAGGAGCACCTGGTGTTTCCGGAAATCGACTATGACAAGGTCGACAACGTATTGGGTCTCGACGTGATCGTCTGCACGACGGCCCAGACAGATGACGAAGCCCGCGAATTGCTCAAAGGCTTCAACTTCCCGTTCCGCAGCTAGAGGACCTCGGCACCGTTTCGACGATAACGTCGCCGAAAGGCCTTTGGAGGAGATGAAATGGCAAAGACCAGTTCGATCGAAAAGAATAACCGCCGTCGCAAGATGGCGTTGGCACAGGCTCCCAAGCGCGCCCGCCTGAAGGAGCTCGCCAAGGACAAGACGAAGACACCGGAAGAGCGTTTCGCGGCGCGCCTGAAGCTCGCCGAGATGCCGCGCAACGGCTCGAAGGTTCGTGTCCGCAATCGCTGTGAGATCACTGGCCGCCC
>Ga0182744_1003716_pt1 | contig 11787 bp, 10 predicted proteins | sample eDN3rd30CKraftMG_FD_128525 | JGI IMG/M metagenome (GOLD analysis project Ga0182744, IMG submission 128525) | Enriched Miracle-Growth compost microbial communities from Emeryville, California, USA - eDNA 3rd pass 30_C Kraft MG (version 2) (version 2) ...
AAGTTCTCGGTAAGTGTCGTGAAAGTTATGCATCGCCAATCCGATCTGTTTCAGATTGTTTTTGCATTGAGCCCGCCGGGCTGCTTCCCGGGCCTGCTGGACAGCAGGGAGCAGCAGGGAGATCAGAATGGCAATGATTGCAATCACGACCAGCAGTTCGATGAGCGTAAATCCCATCCGCCTGTCGGACCGAAATTGGATGATTGAATTGTTTCGCATTGAATGTGACCCTTTTCTATGTGGAATGATCCGCGTACGGATCCTGTTGTGAAACGAGATGGTGGGCAACAGCTGACAAACGCGGTCGCTAATTCATAAATTGCATTGCCGATCGTCATGCGATGCATGACCCGCGGCAGCGATGGGGACTCTTCTTTGTTCGAGTCAATGTGTGCTTCGTTTTCTTCATTGATCCCGGAAACGAATGCCAGATCCCGACGGGATCGTTCTATTACGGCTGATGGGGATCTGCGGATGCGGGAACTGCCAGCGTGCGTCCATCGGAACAGGTTGTCTCGTCGGCAGAGCCCGTCGATTCCCGGCGCAGTTCTTCCACTCGCAGCGTGGTGCGACCGACAATAAGCAGGTCGCCGGCTGTGATCGGGACGGCATTCACGATCTTTCGGGAATTCACCATCGTTCCGTTCCGGCTTCCCATGTCTTCCACGGTCAGACCGTTGCGATGCTCTCGAAAGACACAGTGAAGCCGGCTGACCTGCACGTCGAGCAGTTGCAGGTCAGAGCGAAGATCGCGGCCGATGATGAATGGAAAATGATCCAGCGGCGCGATTGTTCCACTCCGCGGGCCTTGTGTGATGACAATTTCCAGATGGAGACGATGGCTGGATGCCACGGGAGCGGAATGAGATACAGGGGGCGTGTGCATTGGGTGGGCTTTACAATAAACCAGAATCCTGCCGCGAAAGGGAGTCGCACAGGGAATGGCATGATTTCAGGCGAGAAGTCCGGGGAAGGCCTGGATTCCATTGATGGCCTCAGCCAACAGGAACGCAGCAATGTTTCCTCTTGCCAGGACAGAAAGTGTCTGGCCGCTGCTGAACGATTCTTGATGACGCTGGGCACTCTGGGCGACAAAGAAAATCCACGAGGGAGGGTTGCTTTGCCGCGACAACTGGGCCTGGCTGCTTCCGAGATTTGGGGTTAGCGGAGGCTCAGAAATCCAAGTCAATGAAACTCAGGGAACACGTTTTGTGTCCCGGAACATTGCTGGCGAGAGCCCTGCGAAGAGAGCGAGCTGGCTATGGTTCGCTTAATTGAGATTGAGTCTCAGTTTAATTGCGTCTACCGTCACTTGCAAGGCTTCGAACGTTATTTTTTTGAAATTTACGAAATGGCGACAACAGGCTGTATCCCGCTCCCACCGATATAAATTGTCGCCTTGCTTTAAGTGTACAAATGAATACAATGAGGCAGCCGCAGGAAATCAGTCTGTTCAGTGGATCCGCCCGGAGTGTGAACTTTCCGACAGCGTGCCACCAACTTCATCGGAAAATTGAGGAAGGAGGTCAGTGCATGGGGTCGTCTCGCTCCGAAAAAGAGCACTTCGCGCATTGTCTTCCCAGTACTCCCAAAGGGCGGGGATCCGGGTTGAAGCCGCCAAACCGCTTCGACAGGATTCATATTGAGGATGATTTCGAGCAATTGGAGTTCGACGAAGACTTTCTGAAAGAGTTGCAGTCGCTTCCCACGGAGTATCTAGCGGACGATTCCCGCACGATCGTTTCGGAAAATGCCAGTCCGGACATTCCTTTTCAGTTTTCCGCGAATCCTTATCGAGGCTGCCTGCATGGCTGCGCGTATTGCTATGCGCGGCCGTATCATGAATATCTGGGGTTGAATGCCGGAATCGATTTCGAAACGAAAATCTATGTCAAATATGCAGCCCCGCGTCTATTTCGGGAATTTCTCTGTCACCCAAAATGGAAGCCGGAGATCATTACTTTTTCAGGAGTGACGGACTGCTATCAGCCTGCCGAACGCAAGTTTCGGTTGACGCAACAGTGCCTGGAAGTCGCTTTGGAAGCCCGTCAGCCCGTCTCGATCATCACGAAGAATGCCCTGGTTGCCCGTGATCTTGATCTCTTGCGGGAAATGGCTGCCCAGCGGCTGATACGGGTGAATATCAGTATCACCACGCTGGATACGGTGCTGGCCCGCACCATGGAACCGCGAACCAGTTCCCCCGCAGCCCGGTTGCGGGCGATGGAATCGTTATCGGCTGCCGGGGTCCCGGTTCATGCGATGGTCGCGCCGATCATTCCCGGCCTGAATGACTCGGAAATTCCCGCGATTCTTCAGGCGGTCTCCGCAGCGGGAGGCCACGGGGCGGGAATGACCGTGCTCCGGTTGCCGCTCTCCGTTCTTCCCGTCTTTCGGGATTGGCTGGCTCGAACACATCCCCATCTTCAAGACAAAATTGAATCAAGAATCCGGGCCTGTCGCGGCGGAAAACTCAACTCATCCACATTTGGGGATCGAATGCGCGGAGAAGGGGAGTTTGCGGAACAGATCCGGAAGACGTTCCAGGTCTTTCGAAAACGCCATGGCCTGGATCAGGAAGGGGCGGCCTTTGATTTTTCGCGATTCCGCCCGCCTCGCAACGGGAAGAAAGGACAATTATCGTTATTTAACGATCTCTGAATGGCATACGTTCAGGTTCTTTTTACGGACGGGGAGATGTGCCGCTGGAATCCAATTGGATTGCCATCCCGCAGTGCCGGGAATTCCAGAGTCCAATTCTTCGGCGACAGAGTCCGAAAATGCATCAAGCAGGCAAAGAGGCCATGGTGAATTCACCCCGTATTGCCCGTGTTCTGTCACGCGGGAGACAGCAAACAATCCCGTAAAACCCGTTCATCGCGGGTCCAGGCGAGAGCAACTTGCCCTATTCCACGTTCAGGATAATTTCCCGCATCTTCTCAATGGCAGCTTTCATTTCCACGACACGATGGGCAATTTCCGTGTTATTGGCTTTGGAGCCTGTCGTATTGATTTCCCGGAACAATTCCTGTCCGAGGAATTCCAGCTTGCGGCCATTTGAGCCTTCCCCTTCCAGCAGGGCTCGATATTGCAGCAGATGGGACCGCAGACGCATCAGTTCTTCGGTGATGTCACATCGGTCAGCGAACAGGCTGACTTCGCGTATGACATCATTATCGCTGACGCTGAGGCTATGAGCTGTCAGGAGTTCATTCACACGATTTTTGAGACGGTCCCGGTAGTCGGCAATAATGGAGGGGGCCTGCAAGGCGATCTGTTCCGCATTCTCTTCAATCATCAGGCACAACGAACGAAGTTCCGCAGCCATGACTCCCCCTTCTTCACGGCGAAAGTCCTGCAAGTTTTTCATGGCGGCCCGAAGCACTTCTTCGATCAGCGGCCAGTCTTCTTCCCGCACGCCACGGGTTTCTTCGTCTCCGACAATTCCGGGCAATGCCAGGAGTTGGGAGAGGTCGATGGGAGGAGAAATCCCCAGGTCGCTGGAAATTGCAGTGAGTTGTGTCCAGTACTGCCGGGCGACCGCCGCATTGATGCGGTAGACCGACTGGTCTTCCAGATGCCGGATCCGCAGATGAATCGTAAATGTGCCTCGGGAAACCATTTCCCGGACGAGACGATCGACGTTTGCTTCCAGGGCCAGGAAAGGGTCCGGGCAGCGGAGCGTAATCTTCAGGTGGCGGTTGTTCACGCTCCGCACTTCGGCGGTCACGCTCAGACGCTCATTCTGACCAGAAGCGTCCCCATGCCCCGTCATGCTCAGCAACACAATTGACCTCAATTCAGAGAACCAGAAATTGATGATGCCCGCAAGAGTTTCAATGAAAGCAATTGGAATTTCAGATTGCTTCTGACCGGAGTTCGAGTTGCATTGAAATGCCAGGCAGAGAGTTCTCTTCTGGCAAAAGCAATTGAGGCGAAACAGTCAAAATTCTCTTGGCGAGAGAGAATTTTGCACCGCGTGAACGACCTTGATTGCGTTGCGGCCCGAAACGGAGTCCGTGGCTGGCCCTATTTTTTGGGTTCAGCGGACGGGGCGGCGGGAGCAGGTTCCGGTGTCCCGTTCTTGGGGGCTTCCGCTGTGGGTGCCTTGGTTTCCGCAGGTTTCTTTCCGGCAGCCGCCGGAGCAGGGGGAGTTGCCGACTGCTTGGCTGGAACGGCTGGTTTGACGGCGTCTGTCTTTGTTTCTGGAGCGGGCAAACCAGTTGCCGGTTTGTCGGCGGGAGCCTTGTCCGCCGCTGGTTTTTGATCGGCGGGCTTTTCGTTTGCGGGCATCTTCGCAGCAGGTTTTTCGTCTGCGGGCTTTTCGTCTGCCTTGGTTTCTCCAGCCGGGGAGATGGCATCACCTGCTGGTTTTTCCGGTGTCTTGGAGACGGGCAGATCGACTTTCTCGTTGGCCTTGGTGTCGCTGGTGACGTCGGTCTCTTCCTCATCCTCGCTGGCCAATTGGCTGCGGGCACCACTTGTGCTGGAGTTTCGCATCACGCATCCGCTGATTCCAGCCAGGGCGATCCAGACGGCAGCGGTCCCCACGGTAATCCAGGTGAACATGTCTCCGGCCTTGGTTCCAAAAGCACTCTGGCCGCCGGTTCCTCCAAAGGCGCCCGCCAATCCCCCCCCGCGTCCCCGCTGGAGAAGAATGATCAGCATCAGAAACAGGCCGATAATCAGCAGTAAAATCTGCAAAATCCAAGCAAGCACAACAATACCCTTTCACACAGCCGGCCATCCTGATTCCGGCAATTTGTCTCGATCGGACCTGGCTCTGATCTGTCATTGCGGGGCAGGCCAGAGCTTCGGGAGCTGTCAAACAGCAGTCTCCCCGGTTCATTGGATTGCAGCAGCGACACCCGCTTCAACGATGGGAAGGAAATCGTTGGCTTTCAGGCTCGCGCCGCCAACCAAGGCTCCATCCACATTCGGCTGGGCCAGTAATGTGGCTGCATTATTTGCTTTCACGCTTCCGCCATAAAGGATGCGTGTCTCGTTCGCAACAGCGGGATTGTAACGATGTTCGAGCCATTTGCGAAGATGGGCATGGGCGGAATCCGCCTGTTCGGGAGTCGCTGTCAGACCGGTGCCGATTGCCCAGACCGGTTCATAGGCAATCACCACTTTGGCCATTTGTTCCGCAGAGACTCCAGCCAGGCCCCCCGCCATTTGCCGGTCGAGAACCGCTTCGGTCTGTTCTCCTTGACGCTCTTCCAGAAGTTCCCCGACACAAAGGATAGGCTTGATTCCTTTCTGGAGTGCCGCCAGGACCTTGCGGTTAATGGTCTCGTCAGTTTCGTGCAGCACATGCCGTCGTTCGCTATGCCCCAGAATGACCCAGCCACATCCAACATCGAGCAGCATGTCCAGGGAGATTTCGCCCGTGAATGCTCCCGGCGCTTCAAAATAGACATTTTGAGCCCCGACTTCGACAGGGCTCCCCTGAATGGCTTCCCCAACCGGAATCAGATAGGGAAATGGAGGGCAAATCAGGACGTCAATCTTTCCGGCAGCAGATGCCGAACCTTCCGCGACGGCCCGGGCCAGGGTAACCCCATCCTGCCTTGTTGTGTTCATCTTCCAGTTGCCGGCCACCAGGTAACGTCGCATTCGAAATCCTCGTTATGCATGATTGCGAGAGGGATGGACCGGGGTCGTCCCTTCACAAAACGAACAAAAAAGTCGTCCCATTTCCAATTATTTGGAGAGCATGTCTTGGAAAAACGAAGAATCGTAGCAGGCTGTCCGGGAAGGCGGAAGGATGAAGAGTTGAATGAAGGGACAGAGGAATGAAGAGGTGGAAGAGTGAATATCGTCAGGAATGTTTTTTCTTGAGTGCATTGATGTTGCGGCGAAGTTCGCTCAGGAGTGTATTCTGGAATTGCTGGAGATGAATCAGGCCGTCCAAGTCACGCTGAAGATTCTGAAGAACATTTTCGGACGGATGATCGGTGCGAGAGGGGGGAGCAGGACGTTTGCTGGGAGAGGGCTTTCGACTCGTCATGAATCGATTTTCCAGTCTGGAGGCGTTATCGTATTTACGAGAACGTGATGTCTGTCGGTCTTTGGGGAGAGTTCGGGGGTTGCCCTGCAATAATCTCAAAGGGCTCAAAGGGGCCGCAATCAGTGCATCAGGCACTGGGATGATGTGAACACCCTGTCCTCACGGATTCATGAATTTTACAGATGGGCGAATTTCGCGCGCGAATTCCCCGTCTAATTGTCCCCTGGGGCTTGCAAGGGGCATTTCAAGGGCTTCTCGGCCAAATCGAATTGGATTTTGAAAAAACTCCACGAGCGGCTTGAATTTACCTATTTGTGTACAACGTCATGAAATTTACCCGATCGGGTAATTCTAGTCAAGTCCCCGCGAATCCGCATCCAATTTCCGTGCGGCTCAGTGAAATTCGAATCACTCATTTTGGTCAACGAGGACGTTCCCGTTTTGCTCGCGAACTGGGTGTCCCGGTGACCAGCTATATCCATTACGAAACGGATCGTCCTCCTCCCGCGGAATTACTGGTTCGTGCAGCTCAAGTCACGGGAACCCGCCTGGAATGGCTCTTGTGTGGTATCGGACCGCGAGAAAGGAACGCGGAGGAGGATTCGCAGAATCCAGTCCGTCAGATCTGCAATGAACTACAAAAAATTCTGGAAGCATCACCGGATTTGTTGCCTTCTGCGGCGGAACTCGTTCAACTTCTCCGGAGCCAGCAACATTCCCTGACTCTGATGGAAACATGGACGAGCGAAGGACTCCCCTCTTCGCTCATTCCGATTGTCGGAAGTACCGCGGCAGGAGTGGCTCGGTACTGGCATGAACTGGCTGAAAACGATCCCACAGGGGAGAATCGGCTTGTCAAAGATGATTCCCATCTGGAGGAGTTGCTTGCAGCACATGGCCATCGCGATCTGGCGGGGCAAGGACAAGCTGTATCGGCAGCTTCCCGGGAATCGGAACCCGTGGCACTCGTGCAGTATTCCCGACCGGATGAACTCGGCATTCTGGAGTTTCTCGATGCGGCCGCGATGAAGCTTCGTTATCCGGATGCGGTCGCCTGGCGTATTGATGGCGAGAGCATGTTTCCCCGATATCAGGACGGTGATTTTGTGATCACCAGTCCCTGCCATCCCGCTGTGGAAATGCAGCCGTGCGTGGCTCGACAATATGGCCAGATTGGAGTCAACTGCAAACTGTTTCAAATGCGGGGCGATACAGTTCTATTGATTCCGATCAATGAAGCAAGTCGAATTCAGGAACTTCCCCGCAGCCAACTCCTCTGGGCCTGGCGCGTACTGGCCTCTGTCCGGCTGAACCCAGCGGGTCGGCATGGATGAACTGAACGCGACGACAATATCTGCTCGAGATCAGTACGAAAGAGAATCTCTTATGAACAGCTTCCGGCAGAGATGGCTTGGGTTTCGCGCCGTGGCGTTTTCCTTGATTTATGTTGTTGTTTCGGGAGGAATTTTCACGAAGATTCAGGCTCAGGATCCCGCCCTTCCGGATTGGCCGGAAAGTCTTCGCATGGAAATCGGCCGAACGGATGCAGGGCTTCCGCTGATCGCCTATGGAGACCGGACTGCTTTTCAGCCGGACATCAATCAGCGTCTGGTTCTGCTCACGATTCCTCAAACGGCTTCGAAGGCGGAAACAATTTCGCGGCTGGGGCTTGCGGCTGCGTTTCGTCAGCGGATTATCAGAACCCTTGATCCCCAGGCCCGTTGCCTGGTGGTGGTCCTGCCGGAAGCTCAATTCCCACCGCAAGGCCCTGCGTACCATACGACCGGCCAGCGGACCGCGGCGGCCCTCTGGCGGGCTCTGGCCTGGCTGGGAGTCGACAGCGTTGTCGAAGGACTGGAAGAAGAAACGCCGCCCGGCGGCTCTGAATCGCTTTTCGGCGCTCTCAATGCCCAGGAGATTCCAGGGTTTGGAAAAATTCCCGCTGTCCAGCTCTCTTTGCCGCAGTGGAAAGCTTCGCTGGAACAATTGTCGACAGAGAAAAAATGGAAAGAGTCTCTTCTGGCACTGCTGACTCCCGGCCAGCATTCGAAAGTTCGCCAGGAATTCAACCGTCGCCGGGCACGCACTCCTCAACAGGTGGTGGAAGAGCTGCTCGAAATTTATGGGCATCAACTTTCGAACGTGATGTACCAGCCGGCATTGGCACTGATTGCCCGGCGCCGATTCGATGCCATTCAGGGAAAAGAAACACCTGCTCCCGAAGTCGGGCGCGTGCTGGAACCCTACTTGAAACGGGGCGTTCTGCCGGCCAATGTGAATGGAAGTGTCATAGCTGGACATCTGGTCTTTGCGGACTGGGCTCTCGCGACAAAAGATCCCCGGGCTGTTGCCTTGGTTCAGCGGGCAGCCAATGTCGGATTTGATGCAGCGGGCGAACCACTGCCCGCCATGCCTTCCCACTACGAGATGAGTGATGCGGTCTTCATGGGCTGTCCGATTCTGACTTCAGCGGCCCGGCTCACCCACGATCAGAAATATCTGGACCAGTTTGCCCGGCACCTGGAATTCATACAGAAACTCGACCTGCGGGGTGATGGCCTGTATCGAAACTCACCACTTTGCGATGCGGCCTGGGGACGAGGGAATGGATTCCCTATGCTCGGACTGGCCCTCTCGCTCACGGATCTGAAAGCCATTCAAGTCGACAAAGATTCCTCAGCGGAGATGCGGGCTTCGGCAAAACAGCTCTTCGAGAAAACGCGGGCAGACATTCAGCACCATGCCGCTGCTCTTTTGAAGCATCAGGATCTCACCGGAATGTGGAGACAGGTGATTGACGAGCCCTCCGCATATCGCGAAATGACCGCCACCTGCATGATTGGTTTCGCGCTTCAGCGGGGCGTGAATGAGAAATGGCTGGACCGGGCGACATTTCAACCGGTTGTTGATCGAGCCTGGCAGGCTGTTTTGCCGCGGATTGGGAGTGACGGCATTCTGTTGGATGTCTGCACGGGAACCGGCAAACAGAAATCGCTGCAAGGATATTACGACCGGACCGCCATTTTTGGTGTCGATGAACGGGGGGGAGCCATGGCATTGATTTTCGCCGTGGAACGTCTCGCGAAGAAATGACATTGCGGGCACCCTGTGACAAAACAACCATCTCTCAGCCAGGGGGAAATGTCCAGCCGCATTTCCCGATGCATCAGGAACATCTGGCCGCATAGACAGTTCTGTCAGTATGTTTTTCAGCAGGCCGCTTGAGGCCGCTGGCTGGATCATGGAGTTCATTTCTTCACAAATCCACGATGGACCGGAAATCATGATGAGTGCGGGACCGATGAAAATCTCGGCGGATCAGCGATATGAATTTGGCAGCAACTGGCAGCATTTCATTGAGACCCAACTGACTCCTCAGCGTCTGGAATCGTCTCGAAAAAAATTACTGACGCTCCTCAATCGCGCGGACCTGCGCGGGAAGACATTTCTGGATATCGGCAGTGGCAGCGGCCTGCATTCCCTGGCCGCCTGGCAATCGGGTGCCGATCGCGTCACCAGCTTCGATTATGATCCGCAGAGCGTCGCCGCCACTCGCCGTCTGCATGTTTTGGCGGGTTCGCCTGAGAACTGGACAGTCATGCGGGGCGATATCCTGGATCCACAATTGTGTTCCACGATTTCCCCGCACGACATCGTGTATTCCTGGGGGGTCCTGCATCACACGGGAGCAATGTGGGAGGCGATCCGGAATGCGAACCGATTTGTCGCTGAAAACGGACTTTTCTGTATCGCCCTGTACACGTCGGATGCTTACTGGAACCCCTCCACGAATTTCTGGCTGGTTGTCAAGCAGCGGTATAACAGGGCAGGGGAGTTTGAACGGGCAGTCATGGAATGGTGGTACTTCTGGCGGTTTATTGCTTTGTCGGAACTGCGGCATTTCAAAAACCCGTTCCGTCGATTTCAGGACTATTATCAGTCCCGGGGGATGTCCTTGTGGACCGATATTCGGGACTGGCTGGGGGGGTGGCCCATGGAATTCGCCGGAATCATGGAAACCCGGGAGTTTTGCCGCAAAGAATTGGGGCTGAAGCTGGATTGGATGTCTGCGGGGGAAGCCTGTACTGAATACGTCTTCACCCGCCAGCAGGATTCCGCTGTCCTGCCAACAGATGGGGCTGGACTTCAGCAGGTCCATTTGCCCGGACCATTTTCGCAACTCAAAGGCAAAGCCTTTACCTGCCGATTGCCGGAACTTCCAACGGTTTCCGGAGAAGGTTTGCCGCATCTTTACTCGGAGTGGGTACTTTACGAAGAGGATGAACCGTTGACGTTTCCCCGGGCGAAAATCCGGGCGATTGAAGAGCAGGGCGGAGGACGGTCACTGATTCGTGGAGAAACACTCTCTTTCTCCACGTCCGACAACAGTGACCCCAATACGAATGGGAGGCGATACGAATTGCGACGACGCATCGGGCCGTCTCTTTCCGCTCCTGTTCGGGAGATCGTATTCCCCGCTGAGCATTCTTTCTCGCACCAAAGTCGTTAATATCGTGGTCCGTGTTGATGTATGGGAGGGAGGGGCAGGGGATTACTGGCAACATCAGTCATGGGAGATCAACAATGTTTCTGGCGTGGTTCTTCATCGCGGTATTGCTTGGCCTGGGGACAGTTCCTCTTTCCGCGTGGGGCGACGACGATCCTCCCAGACCGGATGCCGCTGAGCGAAGAGTCATGCAGCAGGCGGAACAAAAAGCGGAGCAGATCGAGCGCAAAGTTACTGAATTGGCCGAGGTGTCCCGGTGGTACGCTCATGCCGCCACTCGAATTGATTCTCCGGAATTCCCCGCTGCTGTGGAAAAATTGAAGGCGAATACGCCACTGATGATTCCCCGGGGAGCGATTCCCCTCGCACTGGAGTCCTTCACCACTGAAGAAAAGCGGGATCTGGATCTGGCGATCGGTGGACTCATGCAGGCATACGCCTCTCCGGGACCCGACTCCAACATTGCCTATTTCGAGAGCCGGGGCGAAATGCTGGATCCGGATTTCAGGAATCTCTTCGATCGTTTCCGGAAACGCAAAGATGACGCCGCATCGAGTCTGAAAGCATTGAGCGATCGAGACTTCCTTCTACGGTATTGGCAGGAGGCGAAATTGAAAAATGTCTGGGCCGGATTTGTTCCGGAATCGAGCCATTTGGCGATCTGGAACGGGAAGACGGTTTCATCAGGAGATCCCCGGAAATTTTATTTTCTTTTGGAGAACGAGGGGCTTCCTGCTTCAGCGGATGAAGCCCTGATGGCCAATGGACCGTTGATGCGCACGATCCGCCACATTTTCACGCCGCAACGGGGATCGCTCTCAGATGCCTTGATGGCGGAGAGCCCCGCCCCGATCTGCGAAGTAAAACTGGTCATCGAATTTGATCCAAAATGGTCGAAGAGCCGGGCTGTTTATCTCTGCCGATTCTGGCTGAACCGGGCAGGAGAAAAATGGCAACCATTGACGTTGCACTGCTTCGTGGATTCCCGAGTTTCCAAGTCTTTCTCTTCATTATTGTTTTGATGGAACTTGGGGCGATTTATTCTCAAGCGATCATACGGTTGTCCATCCGTTTTGGGCGTGGCCCAGGCTTTCAAGGAACCCAAGACGATTTTCTTGTCCCGCACGCTTGACGCCAACTGGGATTCCAATAAAATGGTCGTTCCCGCTCACATGCAGTGGGGTTGGCCTGTTCTTTTGGACATGTCGTTTTTGTTCTGCGGGAGTGTTTTCGCGGAGCAGGGCGGTTGGTTTCGGGGGGCGGGTGG
>Ga0182744_1003717_pt1 | contig 11786 bp, 9 predicted proteins | sample eDN3rd30CKraftMG_FD_128525 | JGI IMG/M metagenome (GOLD analysis project Ga0182744, IMG submission 128525) | Enriched Miracle-Growth compost microbial communities from Emeryville, California, USA - eDNA 3rd pass 30_C Kraft MG (version 2) (version 2) ...
CCGAAGCCTGATTGATACGGGAAACGTCCATAAGAAACGAGTTCCTCCACCATTAGCCCGACCGCACTATCCTGTGTTTGAGGCAAAATGGCTAATTCCTTTGCCAACTCTTTTGTATTTTTTTTGTGAATATCTGCCCCATCAAGCAGAATCTGACCTTTTTGGTGAGGGATAATTCTTGTCATAGCTTTTAATAAGGTTGATTTCCCACAACCATTTGACCCGATAATTGTCGTAATTTGACTATCAGGAATTCCTATTGTTAAGTCGTTGACGATTACTTTCTTATCGTAACCTACTTCGACATTACTTACATTCATTCGCATTTGAAACCTTCAACTCCTATATTTCGACGAGAAATAAGAATCGTTCTCAATTAATATACTAACAAAAATTATTCTCTTTTCTAATGAGATTGTCAATAAAAGATATATATAATCGCTGCTTAAGCTTTAGTGTTATTATGTTAGAATTTTTGCTATTTATCAGGACACTCTATTATAAGGAGGTGTCAGGACTAATGGCAAGTCGATTTTGGGTAGTATTCCTATTCCTTTTTAGTTTTTCTATAGAAGTATCTGCTGAAGTTCCACTTAAGGCAGCATTTATTAGAGATCATCAGCTCTGGCTAAAAGAAGGCGAGAGAGAAAGACAGCTTACAGAAAACCAATTCGTTTCTTCTCCTCAATGGTCCCATGACGGCCGTTTTATTGCCTATTTGGCAGGAGAAAAAGAGGGCCAGGAACAGTATTTATATATTTATGATTCCAAGGAGCAAAAAAGCTATCAGCCGTATCCAGAACTAGAAGCATCCAGCTATAGTTGGTCTCCTGCAGCAAATCAATTAGCATATTTGGATAAAGGGATCCTGAACATTACAAAAGCTGAAAACGGGCGGCCACAAGGTTTTGAAAATGTAGCTTTAGGTGTAAGCAATTTCGAGTGGTTTCCGGATGGGGATAATTTTATCGCTTCCTCTTTATCGAATTTGCTGCCAACAGGGTGGGAACCCGTTCATCTCTTTAAAATCCCCAAAGACGCTAAAGCAGATACGAAAAAGATAAAGCCTTTTTATACGATACAGACCAATGAAGACGACTTATTTGCAATTGATGCAGAATCTTTTAAATGGAGTGCAGATGGAAAATGGCTTAGTTTCCTTGCTATTCCCACAGCCTCCTGGTCAGCTGATAGCAATACTTTGTGTGTGATTTCCTCAACTGGCAGAAATTTTCAAGCGATTGGAAAGATGCTTTATTTTGAGAATTGGATAAAATGGGCGCCTATGAAAAATCAGCTTGCCTTCATATCTGGTGAAGGCCGGTTTTTTGTTGAAAACAAAAATGCTGCCGTCATGGATATTCCAAGTTCATCCAAGGCTAGGGAATACACACCAAAAGGATATGTAGATCTTGATATAGAATGGCTCTCGCCTGTAGAGATCATCGTTGCCCGTTCCAAGGAAAATAAACATTGGAATGAGGGCCCTGTTCCACCGATGTTTACTGCACTCTATACAATTGACATTAAATCAGGTGAACAAAGGCAGCTAACCTTTCCAAAAGATAATGAATTAGATACTGCTCCACAAGTTATTGAAGACTCTATTACTTGGCTTCGAAAAGCTGAAAACCAGAATCAAGGCGACTTATGGGTAAAAGAGCGTGTTGATGGCGAAGCTTACCAATGGATCAAAAACATTGATTCCGCACCTGTATTTTTTAATGCCAAGTAATAAAAAGCGCCTCCTTTTCGCTGGTAAAAGGAGGCTTTTTCTATCTATAGATTACACCTGACAACAGGCTTTCGGTGCAGTTTATGTCGTACCATTTATCGAATAGGTATTTCTTTAATAATTGTGTGTACTGCTATTTACGGTGATGGCTTGTTTGCTCGAGCATATACGCAATGCGTTCAACAATACTTTCAATTTGTTCCGGGTATTTCACTAAATCGTAATCGTTGATATCTAAACGTAATACTGGGCAAGAGTTGAAGTTGTTGATCCAGTTTTCATAGCGTTCATGCATTTCGATCCAATAATCGTGCGGTGTTTGCTGCTCCATTTCGCGACCGCGCTCATGAATGCGCCCAATAATATTGTCGATTGGCCCTTCTAAGTATACAAGTAAATTCGGATGCGGGAAGTATGGCGTCATGACCATTGCATCAAAAAGGTTCGTATATGTTTCGTAATCAGTTGGGTTCATTGTCCCTTTGTCATAATGCATTTTTGCAAAAATACCTGTGTCTTCATAAATTGAACGGTCTTGAATGAAGCCGCCGCCATATTCAAAAATACGTTTTTGCTCCTTAAAGCGCTCTGCAAGGAAGTAAACTTGTAAATGGAAGCTCCATTTTTCAAAGTCATCATAGAACTTGTCCAAATATGGATTTGTATCTACTTTTTCAAAGAAAGTACGGAAGTTTAAGGCTTCTGCAAGTGCTTTTGTCATCGTAGACTTTCCGACTCCCACTGTTCCAGCAATAGTAATCACTGTATTCGATGGAATATTGTATTTTTCTCGTAAATTCATTCTGGTTGTGAACTCCTTTGTTGTAGCTTTTCTTCTACTAATTTTAATACCTGCTGCAAGTCTTCAGGATTTTTTACGAAGTCTATTTGGTCACCATTTAATTGAATGACTGGGATATCCGGATGCATCACTTCAAAATGCTGAATGAATTCGTGGTAATCATCGGCTAATTGCTCTATGTAATCGCGCGTAATCATTTTTTCAAATTCCCTTCCGCGCATTGCAATTCGATCCATTAAAGTGTCTAAACTCGCATGTAAATACACCACCATATTCGGGCGCGGCATATCTGCTGTTAATATGTTATAGATGGCCTCGTACTTTTCATACTCCGATGGTTTTAACGTACGCTTAGCGAAAATTAAATTTTTAAAGATATGATAATCCGCAACAACAGGTGATCCTGTTTCTATAATATGTTTCTTAATATCGCTTAGTTGTTTAAATCGATTACAAAGGAAGAACATCTCCGTTTGAAAGCTCCACTCATCAATGTTTTCATAGAACTTTCCTAGAAACGGATTTTCATCCACAATTTCCTTTAATAGATGGTATTCATAGGCGTTAGAAATCGCTTTGGATAGCGATGTTTTCCCCACACCAATTGGACCCTCTACTGTAATAAATGGAACAGACACGAGAAGTCCCTCCTTCAAGTCTAAATTCGTCAATGCTATTCATTTTATCATATGAGCTTGTCGAAAAACAGAGACAGAGGACAAACAAAATAAGGAATTATTTATGAGGGTAGGGGGGAAGAGTTTCTTTTGATATTTCCTTACAGTTGATAAGTTCTTTTTTGCATACGGCCATGTTAAACTATCAAGCAAGGAGAGATGAACGTGGAACTATTTGAACGAGATCGAACGTATATGCTTGCAGCAATGGAAGAAGCGAAAAAAGCGGAAACCTTAGGTGAAGTACCAATTGGGGCAGTTATTGTTTATAAGGAAGAAATTATAGGTCGTGCCCATAATTTGCGGGAAACTTCACAAAATGCTGTCACACACGCCGAGTTAATGGCTATCCAACAAGCCTGCGAAGCAATGGGCAGTTGGCGTCTAGAAGAAACTACTTTGTATGTAACACTGGAGCCTTGTCCCATGTGCGCAGGTGCCATTCTTCAATCCCGCATCCCTCGTGTTGTCTATGGGGCGAGAGATTTGAAGGCAGGTTGTGTCGATTCCTTGTACCGGCTATTAAATGATTCACGGTTTAACCATGAATGTGAAGTGGTAGAAGGTGTATTAGCTGAGGCGTGCGGAGAAATGCTGACGAGCTTCTTCCGTTCGCTGCGAGAGCGAAAAAAAGCCGAGAAATTGGAGCGAAGACGGCTGGCTGCAGAGTATGGAAATGAAAATGATACTAATTAGTATTGGCATGATTGGTTTGCAGGCTATCGATAGTAGCTATTAACTAATATTCTAGTTTTTTTGGTTGGAAATTTACACCTGTGGTACAAAAAAGCATATTTAAACAGTGACATCTGAATACTGATGTCACTAGTTTTGAAAAATAAACGGGAAATTTCCGCTTAAATTGAAAAGCTTTCTTTATTTCCTTAAGATAAAGGAAGTTTTCCCGTTTATATCACCCAAATGCATTATATTTTGGCTTATTTTGAGCAGTTAACCGGAAAATCTCCACTTATATCAACTTCTTTAGCCTCTACTACATGCATTAGACGGAAATTCTCCGCCTAAGTATTCTTATACCTGCAAGAAAATTTGGTTTTAAACTATAGAAAAAGCATGATAGAAATTACCATACTTTTTCCTCAACCTGTTTTCCATTTTTTCACTTCAAAAGAGAACCTGTTACTAAGATATTCGCCTTGCTATATTTAATCAAATTTCCCCATGAATTTTTCCAACCGATCCATGCCTATTTGTAAAACTTCCAATGGCTGTGCAAAAGACAGTCGGATATAGCCTTCGCCAAATTCTGAAAACGCACTTCCAGGAACGGTTGCCAGCTCCTGCTCTTCTAATAAATTGATACAGAAATCAAAAGAGTTCATGCCGGTTTTCTTAATTGATGGGAAAATATAAAATGCCCCTGCCGGTTTTACTACATCAAAACCCATTGCTACAAGTCGATCATATACAAAATCACGGCGCACTTTGTATTCTTTCTTCATTTCAATCGGATCATTTAATCCATCGGTTAACGCTGCAAGTGCCGCGTGCTGACTTATGCTCGTTGCACAGCTAATGTAATAGCCATTTAGCTTTGTCATTTCTTTTGTTAAATAATTTGGCGCTAATGTATAGCCAATTCGCCAGCCTGTCATTGAGTGAGATTTGGAAACACCGTTAATCACGATTGTTTTATTGCGCATTCCCTCATAAGATGCAATGGATTTATGTGTCTTTTCATAAATTAGCTCACTATAAATTTCATCTGAAATAATGAAGATTTCTTTATCTTTTAAAAGGGCTGCTATTTTTTGCAGTTCTGCCTCTTCAATGATTGTTCCAACCGGGTTACATGGTGATGGGAGAATAACGCATCTTGTTTTATCCGTAATATGCTTTTCGATTAATTCTGCCGTTAAAACAAAATCAGTCTCCTCAGTATTCACACAAACCGGGACCGCCCCGCAAAGCTCAATTAATGGAATATAGCCAGGATATGCCGGTGCAGATAAAATAACCTCGCACCCTTCTTCTAAAATCGCTCTTAATGCAATCGTAAGTGCTCCTGATGCACCGTGTGTCACAATGATTTCATCTTGCGGGCTATAAGTTAAGCCGTACCGATTAGCGTAAAAAGCTGCAATCGCATTGCGTAATTCAATAATCCCTGCGTTAGGTGTATAGGAAGTATAATTTTGATCTATTGCCCGTTTTGCCTTTTCTTTAACATGTGCTGGTGTTGGAAAATCAGGCTGGCCAATAGTTAAATTAATCGCATTCGGATAATCCACCAGCATATTTGTAAACTTTCGAATACCAGATAGCTCAATTTTCTTTAAGTTTTTATAAATTAAATGTTCCATTCTTGTATCCCCTTCTAGCAAACTTATTTACATTTCAAATATTCATTATTTTCATTTTACAATAATTGAAGATAGATTTTCATACATTACCATAATAAAATCCTACTATTTTTATTTCCTTTATAATATTTTCACTACTTATTTTTTATTATTATCGAAATAATAATCTTCTTTACTACATATTATGCATCGAAAAATACTTTTCACGGATTTTTCAAATTTTTATGAAGGGAGAAGATGTGGAAATGAAAACTTTAACAAGAATATCTAACACGATCATGGAAAAATACTTACCCGATCCATATATTTTCGTGGCAATTTTAACTGTACTTGTTTTCCTGCTTGGACTCATACTAACGCCTAGTTCGCCATTAGAAATGGTTGTTTATTGGGGAGATGGATTCTGGGATTTACTTTTATTTACTATGCAGATGGTCATTGTATTAGCTGCTGGACATGTGTTAGCTAACAGCCCCGTTTTTAAAAAATTCTTATCTTTTATTGCTAGCAAAATTAAGAGGCCATCTACTGCAATTATTGTGGTGACATTCATTTCACTAGTAGCTTGTTGGATTAACTGGGGGTTTGGATTAGTGATAGGGGCCTTATTTGCAAAGGAAATCGCTCGACATGTAAAGCGAGTAGATTATCGTTTATTAATTGCCAGCGCCTATTCCGGTTTTATCATCTGGCATGGTGGTTTAGCAGGGTCTATTCCTCTTTCTGTTGCAACAGAGGGGCATCCCTTTGCTGATATGATGGGGGTAGTACCAACTTCTGACACAATATTTACACCGTATAATTTATTTATCGTAATTGTGATTGGGCTTACATTGCCATTCTTTAATCGTTGGATGATGCCGAAAGAAGAGGAAATTGTGGAGGTTGACCCAGCATTACTGGTTGAAGGGGAGCAAAAATTCCCTCCAGCTGAAAGGACGTTTGCTTCATGGACAGAAAGAAGTTCCTTATTAACCATTCTAATTGGACTTATTGGGCTTTCTTATCTCATTCATCATTTTGCGACAAAAGGATTTGTATTAGATTTAAATATTGTTAATACCATTTTTATCATTCTGGGAATAATTTTTCATGGTACACCGCAGCGATTCTTGGCAGCAGCACAAGCAGCTATTAAAACTACCGCCGGAATCGTGTTCCAATTCCCGTTCTATGCAGGAATTATGGGAATGATGACAGCCTCTGGATTGGCTATTGTTTTTTCAGAGTGGTTTATTAGTATTTCAAATGGATTTACATTTTATCTATTTACATTTTTTTCTGCTGGATTAGTAAACTTCTTTGTTCCTTCTGGCGGAGGGCAATGGGCAGTTCAGGCACCAATTATGTTGGAGGCTGCACAGTCACTAAATGCAGATTATGCAAAAACGGCAATGGCGATTGCATGGGGAGATGCCTGGACGAATATGATTCAACCATTCTGGGCATTGCCGGCACTAGCAATAGCCGGTTTAAAAGCGAAGGATATAATGGGCTTTTGTTTATTTGTCCTTATATTTACCGGAGTGATTATCAGTATTGGCTTATTATTCTTTTAAAGAAAAAAGGACGGCACTATTCAAAATGCCGTCCTTTTTCTTATTTTGGTGCAATGATTTCCTTACCGCCCATATATGTTCTTAAAACCTCAGGAATTACATCGCTTCCGCTGGCTTGTGCCTGTCGCAGGCTTTCGGCACAGAAAGTTATTTCGGTGCTATTACTTTTTTTCCGCCCATATAAGGTTGTAGTACTTCTGGTATAAGGACACTTCCATCAGATTGCTGATAGTTCTCTAATAATGCTGCCACTGTACGGCCGATTGCTAGACCTGAACCGTTTAGTGTGTGTACATATTCTGGTTTTGCGCCTTGTTCGCGGCGGAAACGAATGTTTGCACGGCGCGCTTGGAAATCCTCAAAGTTTGAACAAGAAGAGATTTCACGGTACATGTTCTGTGTTGGCATCCAAACCTCTAAATCATATTTCTTCGCTGCGGTAAAGCCAAGATCAGATGTGTTCATTAATAATTTGCGGTATGGCAAGCCAAGTAATTGAAGGACTTTTTCGGCATGGCCCGTTAATTTTTCTAATTCATCATAAGAATCTTCTGGTTTTACAAAGCGTACTAATTCTACTTTGTTGAATTGGTGCTGGCGAATCAAACCGCGCGTATCACGACCTGCTGATCCTGCTTCAGAACGGAAGCAAGAGCTATAGGCTGCAAATCCTTTTGGCAAAATTTCACCATCGATAATTTCATCACGGTAGAAGTTTGTAACAGGCACTTCTGCAGTTGGAATCATGAAGTAATCTGTATCCACTAATTTGAATACATCCTCCTCAAATTTCGGCAATTGCCCTGTACCCGTTAAGCTATCACGGTTAACGATAACTGGTGGCAGCATTTCTTCATAACCATGCTCTTCTGCATGTAAATCCATCATGAAGCTCATTAAAGCACGTTCCAAACGAGCTCCTAAGCCACGGTAGAATACAAAACGGCTGCCAGTTACTTTTCCGGCACGTTCAAAGTCAACAATTTGCAAGTCTGTTGCCAGATCCCAGTGTGGTTTCGCTTCAAAATCAAAGTTTGGTTGCTCGCCCCATGCAAGAACTTCCACATTATCGTCTTCTGTTTCACCAACAGGAACAGATTCATGTGGGATGTTTGGTAAACGCATCATCATGTAGTCGAATTTTTCTTCTACTTCACGAAGCTCGTTATCTAATTGTTTAATTTCGTCTCCCACTTCACGCATGCGGGCAATCACATCATCGGCATTTTCTTTGTTGCGTTTCATCACTGAAATTTGCTCTGATACCTTATTGCGCTCAGCTTTTAGCACTTCTGTTTTGGCAATTAATTCACGACGTTTTGCATCCAACTCTTCAAACTCGTCAATATTCCCTAAATCTTCATTACGAGTTAGAAGAATTTTTTTCACTTCTGCATAATTATCACGGACACGTTTAATATCTAACATGTTGATTCCTCCATTATAGGTATTTTTATTGATTACATTGTTACTCCATACTTTGCCGTACTAGAGAAATAAAACACAAAAAAGCCCTCATCCCCATAAAGGGACGAGAGCTACCCGCGTTGCCACCCTAATTGATCAGAAAAAATTCTAATCCACTTATCTCATAACGGCTTTTCAACCGGCAAAAGCCTACTGTGAATTCAGCTTAAGCAACTCAAGGACGGATTCACAAGTGCCTTTACCAGCTTCCACCAACCGCTGACTCTCTAAAAAAAACATGCTTGTTACTACTTCCTATCATCGATGTTATCAATATGCATTCGCCCAATGCGAATTAAATTAACCATAATGTACTATATGCTGTTCGATTTTGCAAGTGAAGACTTAGTATATTCTTTCACCATATCTATAAAATATTGCATCAGACGTGTATCTTCAGTTAATTCTGGATGAAATGAGCATCCTAAGTATTGCCCTTCTTTTGCTAATACTATTCGTCCTTCATATTCAGCTAATACTTCTACGTTAGGACCAACAGAGACAATATGTGGTGCGCGAATAAATACCGCTGGAATCCCCTCACCGATTTGTTCTGCATCAAGTTCCACCTCAAAGCTATCAACTTGTCTTCCAAAGGAATTCCGTTCAATCACAACATCCATTAAACCAAGATGCGCTTCCTTATAGCCGACAATCTCCTTTGCTAATAAAATCAAACCTGCACACGTGCCAAACATCGGAACTCCTTGTTTAGCCATTGATTGAATGGGAGCCAGCAATTGATAACGATCCAATAATTTTCGCATCGTTGTACTTTCCCCGCCAGGCAACACCAATCCGTCCAATCCATAAAGATGATCCAGCGACTTCACTTCAATTGCCTCGCACCCCAGCGATTGAATCTGACAAATATGTTCCCTTACAGCTCCTTGTAAAGCAAGAACGCCAATCTTCATCTTACCAACCTCGTTCCTGCATACGTTCACTATCTTGCAATGTTGAAATTTCAATCCCCTTCATTGGAGTGCCAAGCTCTTTTGAAATCTCGGCGATTAATTGATAATCCTTGTAGTGTGTTGTTGCCTCGACAATGGCACGGGCAAACTTTTCAGGGCTTTCGGATTTAAAAATACCGGATCCAACAAATACTCCATCTGCTCCAAGCTCCATCATCAATGCAGCATCAGCAGGTGTTGCTACTCCTCCAGCAGCAAAATTGACAACCGGCAGACGTCCTAACCGTTTGATTTCCACCAATAATTCATAGGGTGCTCCTAAATCTCTCGCTTCTGTCATTAACTCATCTTCATTCATTCCAACTACTCGTCGAACTTGAGCATTCACTTTTCGAATATGGCGTACCGCCTCTACGATATTTCCTGTACCTGGCTCACCTTTTGTACGAAGCATAGAAGCTCCTTCCCCAATGCGGCGTGCAGCTTCGCCAAGATCACGACAGCCGCAAACAAAAGGTACTGTATAATCACTTTTTAATAAATGAAATTCTTCGTCAGCAGGTGTTAATACTTCACTTTCATCAATGTAATCCACACCCATTGCTTCTAAAACACGAGCTTCTACAATATGGCCAATCCGAGCTTTCGCCATAACTGGAATCGATACAGCACCCATCACCTCTTCTACAATCCGGGGATCTGCCATACGTGCCACACCGCCCGCTTTCCGAATATCCGATGGTACACGTTCTAATGCCATTACAGCAACTGCTCCTGCTGCTTCTGCTATTTTTGCTTGCTCTGCATTGATTACGTCCATAATGACGCCGCCTTTTTGCATTTCTGCCATTCCTCGTTTGACTGTTTCTGTTCCAAGTAGTTTCATGTCAAAATTCCCCTCCAATACTTTGTTGTAATAAAGTATAATAAATGTTGACCATATAAAAAGAGTCAATTTCGGATAAATTCATATGGTCACATAGGAGGAAAGCCCATGGATATGCTGATTTTCAAGCTAGAAAAAAATAGCAAAAAACCTTTATATGAACAACTCTATATGGGAATGAAAGATGCCATCACACATAAGCAAATTGAAGTCGGAACAAAATTACCGTCCAAACGCAAGCTGGCCGACTTTTTAAATATTAGCCAAACAACAGTTGAAATCGCATACGGACAGCTGCTTGCAGAGGGCTATATTGCTTCAAAGCCGCGCATCGGATTTTTTGTCGAAGAAATTGAAGAACTTCCCTTTATCGAAAGCAAACAGCCTAAAAAGATCATAGAAACCAGAAAAAACGAAAATGAGCCATATCCATATAATTTTCATCCCGGAAAAATAGATACTGAATCATTCCCATTTGCCATTTGGAGAAAATATGCGAAGGATCTATTTGATTTTCCATCTAAAGAATATCTCCAGGTTGGTGAACCCCAAGGAGAATATGAACTGCGTACAGAAATTGCGAATTATTTGTATCAATCACGGGGAATCATCTGTGACCCCGAGCAGATTGTAATTGGATCTGGGACCGAACATTTGCTTCCTATGATTTTGCGATTAATTGAAACGAATTCAAAAATTGCTCTCGAAAATCCTGGATATTCAGCGATTCCAAGAATTCATTTAGCGAACAAGGCGGTCCCTATTTCTGTGGATGAAGATGGGTTAATCGTTGACGAACTCGAAAAAACAGATGCGAATATCGTTTATATTACACCTTCTCATCAGTTCCCTACTGGGGCAGTGTTGTCTGCTTCCAGAAGAACACAATTATTAAATTGGGCATCCAAAGCGGCTAACCGCTATATACTAGAGGATGATTATGATAGTGAATTTCGCCACATCGGAAAACCGATTCCTGCTTTGCAAGGGATGGATCAAAATGAAAAGGTCATCTATCTAAGCACTTTTACAAAATCCTTGATGCCTTCATTGCGAGTGGCTTATTTTGTTTTACCGCCGGCACTTTTGCAATCCTATCAAGAGATTTTCAGCTATTACTCTGCCACAGTACCGAGATTTGACCAACATATATTAGCCAACTTTATGAAAGATGGCCACTTTTCAAAGCATTTAAATCGCATGCGAAAGATTTACCGCAAAAAGCATGATAAGTTAATCCTTACTTTAGAAAGCTTTTATCCTAGCATTTCAATTACCGGTGACCATGCCGGTATGCATATTTTAATATCAGTGCCCTCAGCTAAGCTGGAACACGAGTTAAAACAAATTGCGAATGAAAATGGAATTGCCGTTTATCCTGTCTCGGATTATTTACTCAAACCAATTGATTATGACCAG
>Ga0182744_1003721_pt1 | contig 11782 bp, 12 predicted proteins | sample eDN3rd30CKraftMG_FD_128525 | JGI IMG/M metagenome (GOLD analysis project Ga0182744, IMG submission 128525) | Enriched Miracle-Growth compost microbial communities from Emeryville, California, USA - eDNA 3rd pass 30_C Kraft MG (version 2) (version 2) ...
ACGCCTACTGGCCGTCCAAGCAGCAGGAGTTCGACCGCGCCGCAAAATCCATCATCGGGGATGAGGACAGGCCATGCTGAGCGAGCGCGACCCGCATACCGGATACCTGACCACCGGTCATGAATGGAACGGCATCAAGGAACTCAACACCCCGGTGCCGCGGGCGGTGTACTTCTTCCTCATCTCCGCCGTGCTGTTCTCGATCGGCTACTGGGTGCTGATGCCGGCCTGGCCGCTCGGCGTGACCTATACCCGCGGCCTGCTCGGCCTCGACCAGCGCACCACCGTCGCCGAGGCGGTGCAGCGCGCCGCGCTCGACCGCGCCACCTGGACGAAGCGGATCGAGACCGAGAGCTACGGGGCGATCCAGGCCGATCCGGCGCTGATGGCCATCGTCCGCCAGACCGGCAAGACCCTGTTCGGCGACAATTGCGCCGCCTGCCACGGCATCGACGCCAAGGGCGCCAAGGGCTTCCCCAACCTGACCACCGCCGCCTGGCTGTGGGGCGGCGACCCGGAGACCATCGCCGAGACGATCCGCGTCGGCATCAATTCGGCCCATCCGGACAGCCGGATGGCGCAGATGCCGGCGTTCGGCCGCGACAAGATGTTGTCGCGCCCCGACATCGAGAACGTGGTGGCCTACGTGCTCTCGCTCTCGAGCCCGGTCCCGGCGACCGGGGCGGACGCCGAGGCGGCCGCAGCCGGCAAGGCGGTGTTCGCCGCCAACTGCGCCGCCTGCCACGGCGACGACGGCAAGGGCAAGACCGAGATGGGCACGCCCGACCTCACCGACCACAACTGGATCTACGGCGGCGACGCGCAAACCGTGTACGCCACCGTCTGGTACGGGCGGCAGGGACGCATGCCGACCTGGGAGAACCGGCTCGACGCGCTCCAGCGCAAGATCCTGACGCTGTACGTCGCCGACCTGCGGTCGCACCGGCCATGAGCGATGCACAATGAGCGGCGCAATGAACGATGCACCATGAGCGATCCACGATGAGCCATGCACGATGAGCCATGCACGATGAGCGACGCCCCGACCCGCATCTGGTCCCGGCCCTGGCCCCGGCCCTGGCCCGCGCCCCGGCGCAAGCGCCGGACCGCGATCTGGCTCGCGGTCGGCGCCGGCCTGCTGCTGCTCGCCGCCGCCAACGGCCATCTCGTCTATGTCGCGGTGACCTCGCAGCCCGCCTGCATCGACCATGTCCGGCAGGGGGCGAATTCCCCCGGCGGCGACCGATTCAGCGCCGCCCAGTCGTCCTGCACCCCGAAATGAACCTCGCAACGAAAGCAAAGGAAGCGCGAACATGACCGTCATCATTCCCGCTGTGCTTCCCCCGGCGCCCCGCGAAAAAGTGTGGGACCGCAACCTGCCGCCCTCCGCGGCGTTCCGCTGGCTCGCCGGCGGGTGGCGCGACCTGACCACCCGGCCGCTGCCGAGCCTGAGCTACGGCGTCCTGGTCTTCCTGATCTCCGTGGCGATCGTCGCCGGCCTGTTCGCGCTCGACTGGGACTACATCCTGTTCCCGGCGTTCGCCGGCTTCATGGTCGTCGGCCCGCTGCTCGCGGTCGGCCTCTATGAAAAGAGCCGCCTGCTCGCCGCCGGCGAACCGGTCCGCTTCTCCAAGATGATCTTCGTGCGGCCCGCCTCCGGCGGACAAATCCTGTTCCTGGGCGTGCTGCTGTGCGCGCTGATGCTGCTGTGGATGCGCGCCGCGGTCATCATCTATGCCCTGTTCTTCGGCCTGCAGCCGTTCCCCGGGCTCGATCATATCGCCGAGATGCTGTTCACGACCCCGGTCGGCTGGGCCATGCTGATCGTCGGCGGCGCGGTCGGCGCCCTGTTCGCCGCCTTCTCGTTCGCCATCAGCGCCTTCTCGATTCCCATGCTGCTCAACGAGCGCGTCGACGCGCTCACCGCCATGGGCACCAGCACCGCGCTGGTATGGAACAACCTGCCGGCCATGCTGGTCTGGGGAGCCATCGTGCTGGCGCTTTTCCTGGCCAGCCTCGCCACCGGCATGATCGGCCTGATCGTCGTGTTCCCGCTGCTGGGCCACGGCACCTGGCATGCCTATCGGGCCGTTCGCCCATGACGCAGGAGCCGCGCCGCGCGGCTCCCCTGATCCCGAAAAGTACGGAGTGGCTTTCGGAAAAGATCATGCGCACTCGAAGATAAGCGGCGAGTCCGATGCGGCGCGGTCGCAGCGGACTCCAGCGCAACGCAAGAGTCCTCGGATGAGCTGCTGTGCTCCCGGTATTGAAGTCGTCGCGGCGATGGACGCGGACCGCCGCCGTGCCGCGCAGGAAGAGCTGCGTCTCGCCAGCCGCGACGTCGGCGGCGGCCTGCGCCAGACCGACCTTTCGGTGCCGGGCATCCATTGCGGCGCCTGCATGCAGAAGATCGAGTCCGCCCTCGGCCGCCTGCCCGGCGTCGAGCGGGCGCGCGTCAATCTCTCGACCCGGCGCGTGACGATCCGGTGGCGCGCGGAGGCGCCGCCGCCGTTCGTCGAGACCCTGAACGGCATCGGCTACGACGCCCACCTCTACGACGCGGCCGCCGATGCCGGCGACGGCAAGCTGCGGGAGCTCACCCGCGCGCTCGCGGTGGCGGGCTTCGCGGCGAGCAACATCATGCTGCTGTCGGTGTCGGTCTGGTCGGGAGCGGACGCGGCGACGCGCGACCTCTTCCACTGGATCTCGGCGGCGATCGCCTTCCCCGCCCTCGCCTATTCGGGCCGCATCTTTTTCGTTCCGGCCTGGCAGGCCCTGCGGCACGGCCGCACCAACATGGACGTGCCGATCTCGATCGGCGTGCTGCTGGCGTTCGGGCTGAGCCTCTACGAGACCGCCACCCGCGGGCCGCACGCCTATTTCGACGCCGCGGTCTCGCTCCTGTTCTTCCTGCTCATCGGCCGCACGCTCGACCACATGATGCGGGAGCGCGCCCGCGTCGCGGTCAAGGGGCTGGCGCGCCTCGCCGCGCACGGCGCGCTGGTGCTCCAGCCGGACGGCGAGCGCGCCTATCTTCCGGCGCAGGAGATCGAGCCGGGCATGACCATCCTGCTCGCCGCCGGCGAGCGCGTTCCGGTCGATGCCCACGTCGTCGGCGGGCAGTCCGAGATCGACCTTTCGCTGGTGTCCGGCGAAAGCGTGCCGCGGCTCACGACGAGTGGCGCCGTCCTGCAGGCCGGCACGCTCAACCTGACCGGCCCCCTCACCATTGTCGCAACCGCGCCGGCCGGCAGTTCGTTCCTCGCGGAGATGGTGCGGATGATGGAAGCCGCCGAAGCCGGCCGCTCCGCCTATCGGCGCATCGCCGACCGCGCGGCCCGGCTCTACGCGCCGGTGGTCCACCTGACGGCGCTGGCGACCTTCGCCGGCTGGATGATCGCGACCGGCGACCTCCATCACGCGCTCACCGTCGCGATCGCCGTGCTGATCGTCACCTGCCCCTGCGCGCTCGGGCTCGCCGTGCCGATGGTGCAGATCGTGGCGGCCCGCCGCCTGTTCGAGCGCGGGATCATGGTCAGGGACGGCGAGGCGCTCGAACGTCTGGCCGAGATCGACACCGTCGTTTTCGACAAGACCGGCACGCTCACGCTCGGCGAGCCTCGCCTTGTCGCCCCGGGCGTCGGCGGCGGGCACCTGACACTGGCCGCCGCCATCGCCGCCTATTCGCGCCATCCCTATTCCCGCGCGCTGGCCGCCGCCGGCGAAGGCGGCGGGCCGCCGCCGGCGTTCGACCGCGTGTCCGAGCATCCGGGCTCCGGTCTCGAGGCGGTCGCGGGCGCGACGACCTATCGGCTGGGACGCCCGGCCTGGGCGCTGGCCGAAAGCGAACCGCCGGAGGCGGGCGCCGCCCGCGTCGTCCTGTCCGGCAACGGGCGCTACATCGCCGCCTTCGATTTCGAGGACCGGCTGCGCCCGGATGCCCGCGAGGCGGTCGGCAGGCTCACCGCCGCCGGGCTTCCGGTCGAGCTGTTGTCCGGCGACCGCGAGGAGCCGGTGCGGCAGCTCGCGGCGGCGCTCGGCGTATCGCACGTCGCCGAAGTTTCGCCGGGCGGAAAGGTCGCGCATATCGCCGCCATCGCGGCCGCGGGACGCAAGCCGCTGATGGTCGGCGACGGCCTGAACGACGCGCCCGCGCTCGCCGCCGCGCATGCCTCCATGGCGCCGGCCTCCGCCGCCGACGTCGGGCGCAACGCCGCCGACCTCGTGTTCCTCCACGGGAACCTGACGGCCGTTCCCGAGGCGATCGCGGTGGCGCGCAACGCCGCGCGGCTGGTGCGCCAGAACTTCGCGCTGGCGATCGGCTACAACGTGATCGCCGTTCCGATCGCGGTTTTCGGATACGTGACGCCGCTGGTCGCCGCCATCGCCATGTCGCTGTCCTCGCTCATCGTCGTCGCGAACGCGATGCGGCTGGGCGGCGCGCGCCGCCGCCGGCCGGCCCAGGGTCCGCGCGACGGCCTTGCCGTGCTGGAAACGGCGCAGGGTGCCGCGCGATGACGGATTTCCTCTACCTCGTTCCGATCGCGCTCGGTCTCGGCCTCGTCGGGCTGGTGGCGTTCATGTGGACGCTGCGGAGCGGCCAGTACGACGATCTCGACGGGGCGGCCGAGCGCATCCTGCTCGACGACGGCGATGCGCCGATCACGTCGCGGCCGGCGGCGGAGGCGGCGCCGGACGCGGAGCCGTCGGACAGGACCCGGCCGGGTCGGGGTTCGTCGGACAAGCTCCCGCCGGATCGCGGCTGATCTCCGCCTGAATCGCGCGCTGCGCCCGCACCCACTGCCGTCATCGCCGGGCTTGTCCCGGCGACCCCGCTTAGGCGGGCACGGTGCCTCCCCGATCGGGATGGCCGGGACAAGCCCGGCCATGACGAGGGGAAGGACAGGCGCGAGCGCGTGAACAACGCCATTCTTGCGAACGTCATGAGCAAGCGAACGACGCCGTTCCCCGAATGGCTGGAGCGAGCGAAGCGACGCCAGCCGGATTGATTTGCATCAAAAACGCAATTGATCCTCATCAATACGCCGCGCCGGGAAGTCCGCTCTACTTGGTCGACAGCTTTTGGGAGCATTCCATGAAGCAGACCATTCCCGGAACCCCGATCTTCGACGGCGACGCCGCGCGCAAGGGGTTCGCGCTCAACCAGATGTGTTTCTCCTTCAACAGCGAAGAGAACCGCGCCGCGTTCCTGCGCGACGAGGACGCCTACTGCCGCAGGTACGGCCTGACGGACGCGCAGATCGCGGCGGTGAAGAAGCGCAGCGTGCGTGACATGATCGATGCCGGCGGCAACGTCTATTACCTCGCCAAGCTCGCCGGCATCTTCGGATTGAACGTGCAGGACATCGGCGCCCAGCAGACCGGAATGAGCGTCGAGGCATTCAAGGAACGGTTACAGCAGGCCGGGAGGTAGACATGGCCCAGATCGTCGGTGGCGTCGGCACGACGCATGTTCCCGCAATCGGCGGCGCGATCGCGCGCCATCTCGAGCGCGAGCCCTACTGGAAGCCGTTCTTCGACGGGTTCCACGAGATCCACCGCTGGCTCAACGTGGCGCGGCCGGACGTGGTCGTCGTGTTCTACAACGACCACGGCCTCAACTTCTTCCTCGACAAGATGCCGACCTTCGCCGTCGGCGCGGCGGACGAGTACAAGAACGCCGACGAAGGCTGGGGCATTCCGGTGGCGCAGCCCTATCCGGGCGACTCGGCCCTGTCGTGGCACATCATCAACTGGCTGGTCGAAAGCGACTTCGACATCACCATGTGCCAGCAGATGCTGGTCGACCATGCGTTCACCATCCCGCTCTCGCTGCTGTGGCCCGGCAGGGACACGCGGCCGGTGCGCACCGTGCCGATCTGCATCAACACCGTGCAGCACCCGCTGCCCTCGCCGGACCGCTGCTTCCGGCTCGGCCAGGCGGTCGGACGCGCGATCGACAACTATGCGTCGAACGACCGGGTGCTCGTCATCGGCACCGGCGGGCTCTCGCACCAGCTCGACGGCGAGCGCGCGGGCTTCATCAACAAGACGTTCGACCTGATGTGCATGGACAAGCTCGTCGATGCGCCGCAGGAGCTGACGAAACTGTCCTCGCTCGAGATCGTCGAGCAGGCGGGCTCGCAGGGCGTCGAGCTGCTCAACTGGATCGCGATGCGCGGTGCGCTGACCGGCCGCGTCAGCAAGCGGCACCAGAACTACCACATCCCGATCTCGAACACCGCCTCGGCCGTGCTCCTGCTCGAGAACGACGCGGCGGAGCCCCTGCGCAAGGCGGGATGAAGGCTGAACTGAAAGCGAAGCCGGCGGCTTTCCCACCGAAAGCCGCCGGCTTGTTGTTTTAACGCCGGCGGCGGAATCCGTGCGCCGCACGTGATAGCGGGGCAAGTGATAGCGGGGGATGTCCGCGGCGGAGCGCCCGCGGCGTTACGACGCCTGCTTGGAGCCCTCGTCGCCGCCCGGCACGTCCGGCGCCTCGATCACCATGCCGGACACCGGCTCGATCCAGGCGAGACGGTCGCGCACGCCTTTCACGCCCGGCGCGTTCTCCGCCGCGACGATCAGCGCGCCGCGCATGCGCTCGTCGGTGATGGCGCCGTTGAGCTCGACCACGCCGTTGCGCACCGCGACGTCGTAGGTGACCGGGGCGGCCCAGCGCTGCGAGGCCAGCGCGGAAAGGATGTGCTCGCGGATCGCGGTGTCGCCGGCCGGCAGCCGCGTGGTGGCCTGCTCGACGATCGCGCGCAGGAAGTCGGCGCGGCTGAGGAGGCCGACGAGGTGGCGTCCGCTCATCACCGGCAGGCGCTTGCAGTGGCGGCGCTCCATCTTCTCGACGGCGTCGGCGAGCGGCGCGTCGAGCTCGACCGTCTCGACGTCGCGCGTCATGATCTCGCCGACCTTGCGGCCGGCGGCGCGGACGTATTCCTCCGCCATCCTGCCGGCTCCGGTGAAGAACTCCGCGAGCGTCGAGCGGCGCTTCTGGGTGCCGGTCTCGTAGCGGCGCATGAAGTCGCCCTCGGTGACGATGCCGACGAGCATGCCCCCGGCGTCGACGACCGGCAGGCCGCTGACGTGCTTCTCCAGCATCAGGCGGATCGCATCGACGATGTCGGCGTCCTCGCTCACGCTCAGGACGTTGCGGGACATCAGGTCGGAAACTCTCATGATCGGTCTCCCTGGAACGGATCAGGCATTGAGCCGGTTGAGCGCGGCGCGGTCGCGCAGCACCACCCGGCGGGCCGAGGGCAGCGCGATCAGTGCCGCCGCCTCGAACCCCGTCAGCGTCCGCGAAACCGTCTCGATGGTCAATCCGAGATAATCGGCGATGTCCTGGCGCGACATCGGCAGGTCGAACGCCGGCAGGTCGAACGCCGGCAGATCGCGCCCGGGAAGATCGAACCCGGTCCTGGCCGCCGAACGCGCCGCCATGTCCAGCAGGAAGGCGGCGACGCGCGCATGCGCGCTTTTCACGAGCAGCAGCACATGGTTCTGCGCGCGCTCGATCTCGCGGACCGCGAGGCGCAGAAGCTGCTCGCCCTCGCCGGCGCCGTCGAACGCGCGGCGCGGCATCGCCACGACCTTGCATCCGGCCACCGCCTCGGCCGAATAGACGTGCTCCTTGCCGCCCTCGAAGCCGAATACGTCGCCCGGCAGATAGAAATCGCCGATCTGCCGCCGGCCGTCGGCCATGATCCGGCAGGTGCGGACCGCGCCGCCGAGCACTTCGTAAAACGTTCCCGCCGGATCGCCCTCGCCGTAGATTTCGGCGTCGCGCGGAAAGCTCATGAGCGTCCCCACCGCGCCGGACGCACCGGCATGCCGCGCGGCGCCCGCATACCCGGGGCGTCCTCGCAGCCGGCCGGCAAGATCGTTCGGCGGCGCCTGGGCCAGCATGATGGCCTCCTGTCGAGATCGGACAGGTTCAGCCTTAGGCGGGCGCCGCGACGCCGGAAACTGCGATAAAGTGCGTAAGTAATCCTACGTAACAGCCGCAGCCCGTTGCCGGCGCGCCGGCCTTCGCCCGTCAGCGACGAATACCGTCCGCTGGCGCGGCGGCAACCGGCAGATGTTTCGCGGGAAAAAAAATGGTGCCCCCAGCCGGAATCGAACCAGCACTCCTTGCGGAACCTGATTTTGAGTCAGGCGCGTCTACCAGTTCCGCCATAGGGGCAACGAGCCGAATATAACCGCGAGTCTGCAACGGTCAATCGCGGCACCGGGCGATATTTTCGTCCGGCGCGTCCCGCCTGGGCCGCCGGAAACGACGATACGACCGGAAAACCGGAGCGCCATGTTGCCGCGTTACGTCCGCATTCATCGCGGGCATTCACGCCCGACCGCCGGTCGTCAGGAAAGGCGCGGACGCCCGGCACGCGGCCGGGCGCGACGAGCCGGCCGTGGCGGCCCGCCTCGTTCACGGCAGCGTTAATCATGTGTCGGGGCGCGTCCGCCCAGAGCCTACCGGCGCGCCGGCCGTGGCCCTTCCGCTGTGTCCAGCGGCAGCACCATCCGGGCGGCCTTCACGGTCCGAGACGGGACGATCCGGCGCAATGCCGCCGCGATCAGCCGCCTCGCGCTTGGCGCGCAACGGCGGGCGGGGACATGGCTGCCGTGCATCGTCCGCCGCGGCTTTGACATGGCCCGCTCCGGGTCGTTAGGACAACTCCATCATCGAGCATTGGGATCAACATGAGCGAAGCAAAAGAGACCTACGAGACCATAGCGGGCTGCAAGACCCAGATGCTGCGCGGCGGCAAGGGCGAGCCGCTGCTGTTCCTGCATGGCGGCGGCGGCGCGGGCGTCTGGCTGCCCTTCTTCCAGACGCTGTCGGAGAAGTACGACGTGATCGTGCCGGAGCATCCCGGCTTCGGCCGCTCGGACACGCCCGACTGGCTCGACAATGTCGGCGACTACGCCAACTTCTATCTCGAGTTCATCAACAAGTTCGGTCTCAACGGCGTGAACCTCGTCGGCACCTCGCTCGGCGGCTGGATCGCCGCGGATCTCGCGGTGCGCGACCAGAGCCGCCTCAAGACGCTGACGCTGGTGGCGCCGGCCGGCATTCACGTCAACGGCGTGCCGAAGGGCGACCTCTTCCTGTGGACGCCCGAGCAGTCGGTGCGCAACCTGTTCGCCGACCAGGCGCTGGCGGAGAAGGTGCTCGCCATGAAGCCCGACGAGGAGGAGCGCCGCCGCAAAATGAAGAACGCGCTGATGCTCGCCAAGGTCGGCTGGCAGCCGCGGCTTTACGATCCGAACCTGCGCAAGTGGCTGCACCGCATCGCCAAGCCCACCCTCGTCCTCTGGGGCGACAGCGACAAGGTGATCCCGCCGGCCTACGGCCCGGCCTATCGCGACCTCATCCCCGGCGCGAAGCTCGAAGTGCTCAAGAACTGCGGACACCTGCCTCACGTCGAGAAAGCCGCCGAGGCCGCCGCCCTGATCGGCAAGTTCATCGCGGAGTCGAAGTAATGAAATTCTTCATGATCCACCTGATGCCCTATGCGGACATCGACCTCGATTACGACAAGAAGCACAATTCGGCCTGGGTGACGCTGCCGAACGCCTATTTCGACCCCAAGAAGGGGCCGGCGCTCTACAACCGCTATATCGACGAGCTCGCCTATGCGGAGACGGTCGGCTTCGACGGCGTCTGCGTGAACGAGCATCACCAGAACGCCTACGGCCTGATGCCGATCCCGGGCGTCATCGCCGGCGCGCTCGCCCGCGAGACCAAGAAGGTGAAGATCGCGGTGCTCGGCCGCGCGCTTCCGCTGCTGACCTATCCGCTGAGCGTCGCCGAGGAATACGCGATGCTCGACAACATCTCCGGCGGACGTCTCATCGCCGGCTTCGTGCGCGGCATCGGCGCGGAATATCATTCGACCGGCGTGAACCCGGCGGAATCGCACGACCGCTTCCACGAGGCGCATGATCTCATCATGCAGGCGTGGACCAAGCCGGGCCCGTCGCGCTACGAGGGCAAGTACTATCACTTCGATTACGTGAACACCTGGCCGCGCGTGGTGCAGCAGCCGCATCCGCCGATCTGGATTCCCTCGCAGGGATCGAGCGAGACGATCAACTGGGCCTCGCACCCGACGCGGAAATACGTCTATCTGCAGACCTTCAGCCCCGCCGACCAGCTCAAGCGGTTCATGGACATGTACCGCGCCAAGGCGTCCGAGTACGGCTACGAGGCTTCCCCGCAGCAGCTCGGCTGGGCGACGCCGGTCTATGTCGCGGACACCGACGAGCAGGCCAAGCGCGAGGCCAAGGTCCACATCGAAGCCTTCTACAACAAGTTCCTGCGCATGCCGTTCGAGATGCTGATCCCGCCCGGCTATCTCTCGCTCTCGTCGATGGCGGCCGTCGGCGAAAAGGCGCGCGCCGCCGCCGCTGGCGCCTCGACGACGACGATCGAGAGCGTGATGGAACGCGGCATGTTCATCTGCGGCTCGCCGGACAGCGTGGCGCAGCAGCTCGAGCACCATCAGAAGACCGTCGGCTACGGCAAGCTGATCGCGATGATGCAGTTCGGCACGCTGCCGCACGAGCTCACCAAGCGGAACATGGAGCTGTTCGCCAGCAAGGTGATGCCGAAGATCCGCCATCTCGGCGAGGACGACCGCCCGATCAAGGTCGAGGCCGCGGAATAAGCTTCCGCTCCGGCCGCACCTGCGAAAGGCGCGCTTGCGGGCGCGCCTTTTTCATTGAGCGGCGCGGCGCGCCGGGGCGATGCCGATGAAGGACCGATGCCTATATTGAATCGGTCCCGCCGCCTCTCTTTCTGATCGAGCACGGTCCCGAGAACCGCGCATGCTTTGCGGGATCGCGCCCTACTGCGAGCACATCGCCTTGATGACGACGCTCTCGACCGGGCATTCGCCCGGCCGCGGCTTGCGGCCGTTGGCATAGGCCGATGCCGGACATTCCTCAGAAATAACGAAATCGGCGCTGGCTCCGGTATTGAAGCCGGCCGCCCTGCAGATCCGGATCGCGGCGGCCTGGCAATCCGGCGCGCCGTTGGGCGCCGGCAGGCACCGCTCGCGGCCGCCGACGACGCGGCTGCCGCCGAGCTTGCCGAGAGCGTCGGCCGTGCCCTTGCTGGCCGAGCCCATGCCCTTCCACATCTCGTCGAAGCCCTTGCGCATGTTGGCGGCGGAGTCGTCGAACCAGCGGCCGAAAGCCTCCATGGCGCCCGGTTCGTGCCGCGGTGCCTGCGGCGCGGCCGCGCCGTCCGGCCAGGGGGCGGCGGGAGCGGCGGGCGCAGCCTGCGGAGCGGAGGGCGCGCCGGGCTGCGGCCATCCGTTTCGCGCGCCCATATCCTGCGAGCCCATATCCTGCGAGCCCATATCCCGCGAGCCCACGTTCTGGCCCCCGAGGCTTTGCGCGCCCATGCCCTGCTGCGCGGGCGGCGGCGACTGCGCCGCCGCGGCCGCCGCCAGGAGGACGGCGACGCCAGCGATGAGCCACGCCGCCTTCGGCGAGGGCCGTCCTGCCCGCAATTTGAAAGAATCCGTCATCCGCCCGTCGCCGAAAGCCTGTTTCCCGGTCCACGCAACTCGTGACGCAAGGGTACGGCGCAACGCTGAATATAGCCCGATCCTACGGGATAGCGTGTCCAAAATAAGGTAGCACCTTACGTCAGAACAGGCGGCTGACGACCACGAAGCCGACGACGATGATGAGGACGCTGACCAGCACCCAGAAGCCGAGCCGCCGCTCGATGATCTCGCGCGCCTGTGCGCCGTAGCGGTGC
>Ga0182744_1003722_pt1 | contig 11781 bp, 10 predicted proteins | sample eDN3rd30CKraftMG_FD_128525 | JGI IMG/M metagenome (GOLD analysis project Ga0182744, IMG submission 128525) | Enriched Miracle-Growth compost microbial communities from Emeryville, California, USA - eDNA 3rd pass 30_C Kraft MG (version 2) (version 2) ...
CGTAATAGGTCAGGGTCAGCAGCGAACCGCCGTCCGTCATCAGCGGCTCGGCGCGCTTGGCGATGTCGGTGAAGGAGAAGACGGAAATCTCCATCGTGCGCTGGAAATTGGCGCGCGTCGTCTCGACGTAGCGGCCGTCCAGTTCCTCCTTGTCGGAGAAGGCGATGGCGTGGACGAGGAAATCGATCTTGCCGAAATGCGCGGCGACATCGGCGAACACCGCGTCGAGGCTCGCCGGATCGGTGACGTCGCAATGGCCGGCGACGTGGGCGCCGAGTTCGGCCGCCAGCGGCTCGACGCGCTTCCTGAACGCCTCGCCCTGATAGGTCAGCGCGATTTCCGCGCCCTGGTCCACGCACGCCTTGGCAATGCCGTAGGCAATCGACCGGTTATTGGCCACGCCCAGGATAAGGCCGCGCTTGCCGGCCATCAGGCCCTGTCCACCCGCCATCGAAAGGCTCTCCGTCACATGTTCCGATTGGCCAGCCTATCGCACAGCCGCCCTTCCCCTTCAAGCGTGCAAACGACGCCGGGCAGCCGACAATCGCGCCGGTCTAATCGTTTTGCCTGCGCAAAAGCGTCTCCAGTTCCGCGTTTCCACCCTCGGGAAGCATGATCTGGACATGGACGTAAAGATCGGCATGGCCGCCGGTCTTGACCGGCAGGCCACGGCCCTTCAGCCGCAGCACCTTGTCCGAACTCGACCAGGCGGGCACGCTCAGCGCCAGCCGCCCCGACGGCGTCTCCACCGCCACCTTGGCGCCGAGAACCGCGTCCTTCAGCGAAACCGGCAGGTCGACATGCAGGTCGCGACCCTCGACGCGGTAGCGGCCGTGCTTGCGGAAGCGGATCTTGACCAGCGCGTCGCCCGCCTTGCCGCCGAACGGCGAGGGCTCGCCCTGCCCTTTCAGGCGGATGGTCTGGCCATCCTCGAGATAGGCCGGCAGCTTGACCGCGATCTTGCGGCCATTGGGAAACATCGCCGTCACCTTGGGCGCGGTCGCAGCCTCCTCGATGGTGACGTCCAGCGTCACCGAAATGTCCTCGCCGGCGGGAGCTGCCTGCGTGCGCTGGCCACCCGCCTGCTGGCCGAAGGCGTCGCCAAAGATCTGGCTGAAGATGTCGCTGTTGCCGTCGAACGGATCGCCGCCCGGCCGCCCGGCCGAGCGGAACTCGAAATGGCCCGCGCCCGGCCCGCCGCGCTGCTGGCGCTGGCGGAAGGCGGCAAAGGGATCGCCGCCACCCTGGGCGTTCTGGAAGCCTTCGAAACCCTGGAAACGCGGCTTCCCCTCAGCATCGATCTCGCCCCGGTCGAAGGCGGCGCGGTTCTTTTCGTCGCCGACCACCTCATAGGCCTGGTTGGCGGCGGCAAAGCGTTCCTTCGCCTTGGGATCGTCCGGGTTCTGGTCCGGATGATACTTCTTGGCGAGCTTGCGGTAGGCCGATTTTATATCCTTGGCCGAAGCGTTCCTGGCAACGCCCAGCACCTCATAGGGGTCGCGCATATACCCTGCCCTGAACAAAGGTGAAGTTATAGTCGCCTACTATATGCGTGCGACTAGGAAGAAATTCCAGTGCCTGCCGGGCCGGCCGCGGCAGAATCCGGCGCGGCAGAAAAATTCTCGATACGCCAGGCGCCGGTGCCTACCATGCAGGCCTCGCCGCTGAACAGGGTCACCCCGTCGAAGCTTTCGCGCGTGGTCGTGAAGCGCCGGCACAGCCGGCCGGTCACCTTGTCTTCCGCCAGCTTCAGGATGGTGCCGCGCGAGCCGGTCTCGGCATTGGCCCAGGGCAGTTCCTTGCCCGCCAGTGTCTCGACATCGGCCGAGGATACGGCGTTGCGGATCGTCGCCTGGTCGGCGGCAAGCGTCGCGTCGTCCGGGGCGGCCGGCGAGGCGACGCTGGAGGTGACGATGGATCTGTCGACATCGGCCTGTTCGAGGCTGAAACCGCCGACGCCGCAACCGCACAGCATGAACAAGCCGGCCAGCAGTCCCGCCTTCAGGCTGGCCGAACCGAAAAGGCTTGCAGGCAGGGTGTCAAATGCTTGCGCAAAGCGCGACAATCGGCAATCTCCCGCCAATGGATAGAGTTTGAAGAAACTATGAACGATGCCGCGTTAACAGACAGTGACTTCACCGAAAGCACGGAACCGTTCCGGCTGTTCGCCAAATGGCTGGAGGACGCCACAAAATCGGAGCCGAACGACCCCAACGCGGTGGCGCTGGCGAGCGTGGACGCCGACGGCCTGCCCGACGTGCGCATGGTGCTGCTGAAGGGTTTCGACGAGCGCGGCTTTGTCTTCTACACCAATTTCGAGAGCGCCAAGGGCAGAGAAATGCTCGGCAACATGAAGGCCGCCATGTGCTTCCACTGGAAGTCGCTGCGCCGGCAGGTGCGCGTGCGCGGGCCCGTCGAGATCGTCAGCGACGCGGAAGCCGACGCCTATTACGCGAGCCGCCCGCGCGGCAGCCGCATCGGCGCCTGGGCCTCGAAGCAGTCGCGGCCGCTGGAAGGCCGCTTCGCGCTGGAGAAGGCGGTCGCCGAATACACCGCGCGCTACGCCATCGGCGACATCCCCCGCCCGAAACACTGGTCGGGCTTCCGCATCCTGCCGAGCCATATCGAGTTCTGGCACGATCGTCCCTTCCGCCTGCACGACCGCGTCGTGTTCGACCGCGAGGGCACGGGAGAGTGGACGAAAACCCGGCTTTATCCGTAACCGGCTCTCTCCTGCCTCTGGGCCACCTTTCCTCGAAAAGGGGAGAGGAAGAAGCCGGGCTTGCAGCCAGCGTTTCATTTCCCCCGTCGATCGAGGGAAGAGGTGATCGGCGAAACCGGGACGGACTGGGATCGAACCTCACGGTCGATTTTCCACCGCGATGAGCCTTATCTCTTTCGCTCCATGAACGCCGTCAGCGCGGCGCGGGCTTCATCGGATTTCAGGCGCTCGCGGAAATGGCCGACCTCGACATCGATGCGCGCGACGAGTTCCTCGCGGGAGCCACGCATCAGGTCGCGGGCGATCTTCAGCGCCTGCGGCGGCTTGGCGGCGATCCTTTCGGCGGCGGCAAGCGCCGTCCGTTCCAGCAGGTTCTCCTCGACCACGTCGTAGACTAGGCCCATCTCTTTCGCCTGTTCGGCCGAAAGCCCTTCGCCAAGGCCGAGCAGGGCAAAGGCGCGCTGGCGGCCGAGGATTTGCGGCACGAGCAGGCTGGAGCCCGCTTCCGGCACCAGCCCCAGGTCGACGAAGGGCGTGCGGAAGACGGTACGCGGCGTGGCGAAGGTGAGGTCGCAATGCAGGTTGAGCGTGGTGCCGATGCCGACTGCGATGCCGTCGACGCCGGAAACCATCGGCTTTTGTGAACGCGCCAGCGCCAGCAGGAAATCCCAGACCTCCTGCCCGCCCTCGCCGCCGCTGGCGATGGCGAGGAAATCGGCAAGGTCGTTGCCGGCCGAAAAGGCACCGGGAACGCCGAGGAAAACATGGACCCGCACGGCAGGATCGGCATCGCCGGCCAGGAGGGCCTGCGTCATCGCGGCATACATGGCGCGCGTCAGCGCGTTCTTCTTGTCCGGCCGGTTCATGCGGATCACCTGCACCGCGCCGCGCCGCTCGATGAGAATCTGGTCGCTCATGCCGCCATCTACTCTGCGATCAGCGCCCTGGCCGCCGCCGCGAGGCTGCCGGCGCCGGCAATGACGCGCTGCTTGAGCGCGGCCACTTCGCCAAGCAGGTTTTCGGCCGCGAACCGGCAGAGCGCGGCGCGGGCCTCGGAGCGGTCGGCGACCGCAGCGCGCGCCAGATAGGCGCAGCCGGCGGTCAGCGAAAGCAGCCTCAGATAGGGTGTCGCGCCTGCCAGCAGCACCTGCTGGTCGCCGGCCGCGAACCGGTCCTGGAGGAACCGCGTCGCCTCCGACACATCCTCCAGCGCCCGGTCGACAAGATCGGCGGTCTCGCCCAGTTCAGCGATCTCGGCGGTGCGGGCTGCCGCAGCGATCGCCACCAGTTCGTCAAGGTAGTCGTGAACCACCTCGCCGTTGCCCAGCGGCAGCTTGCGCGTCACCAGGTCGATCGCCTGGATACCGTTGGTGCCCTCATAGATCGGCGCGATGCGCGCGTCGCGGTAAAGGGCCGCGGCTCCCGTCTCCTCGATGAAGCCCATGCCGCCATGCACCTGCACGCCGAGCGAGGCGACCTCGACACCGACATCGGTGGAAAACGCCTTGGCGAGCGGCGTCAGAAGGTTGGCGCGCTCCCGCCAATATTCGGCCTCGCCGCCCCGCGCCACCCGTCCCATGTCGAGGGCGAAAGCGCAGGCGTAGCAGATGCCGCGCGCCATCTGCGTCAGCGCCTTCATGGTCAGGAGATTGCGCTGCACGTCCGGGTGGTGGACGATCGGGGCCATGCCCCCGCCGGCATGATCTGCCGCCTTGCCCTGCCGGCGCTCATTGGCGTAGGCGAGCGCCTTCTGTGTCGCCGCCTCGGCAAGCGCCATGCCCTGGATGCCGACGGCAAGGCGCGCATTGTTCATCATGGTGAACATGCAGGCGAGCCCCTTGTTCTCCTCGCCGATCAGCCAGCCGATGGCGCCGGGCTCGGCTCCCTCGAAGCCGTCGCCATAGATCATGGTGCAGGTGGGCGAACCGTGAATGCCGAGCTTGCGCTCCAGCCCGGAGCAGAACACGTCGTTGCGCCGGCCCAGCGATCCGTCGTCGTTGACGAGGAACTTCGGAACCAGGAACAGCGAAATACCGCGCGTGCCGGCGGGCGCGTCGGGAAGGCGCGCCAGCACCAGATGCACGATGTTGTCGGAAAAATCCTGTTCGCCATAGGTGATGAATATCTTTTGGCCGAACAGGCGATAAGTGCCGTCGCCGGCCGGTTCGGCGCGGGTGCGCAGCGCGCCGACATCCGAACCCGCCTGCGGTTCGGTCAGGTTCATGGTGCCCATCCATTCGCCGGACACCAGCTTAGCCAGGTATTTTGACTTCAGGTCTTGCGTGGCGTGCTTGTCCAGCGCCTCGATCGCCCCCATCGTCAGCATCGGGCCGAGACCGAAGGCCATCGCGGCGGAATTCCACATTTCCTGCGCGGCCATCGCCAACTGGGTCGGCAGCGCCTGCCCGCCATAGGCTTCCGGGCCGGACAGCGCGTTCCAGCCGGCATCGACCCAGCGCCGGTAAAGCTCCTTCCAGCCCGGCGGCGTCGTCACCTTGCCGTCCTTCAACAGCGCGCCGTGTTCATCGCCGGCCCTGGCCAGCGGCGCGATTTCCTCCGAGGCGAAGCGCCCCGCCTCGCCCAGCACGGCATCGACCAGGTCGCTTGTGAGGTCGCCGAACAACCCGGCCTCGAGCGCCTCCTCCAGCCCGGCGACATGCTTCAGCGTAAAGGCGATTTCCTCGACCGGCGCGCGGTACATGCGCTTCCTCCAGATTGGCAACCCGGCCACTATCGCGCCATGCAGGCGGCAGGGCCACTGGTCATTCAGCCTGTCAGATTTGACGTAAACGTCAAATCTTGTCACGCGGATTCTTGCCGGCGGCGAGGCCGCCCGCGGAATCAAAACGTTAACCATAAGCGTTCAGGATCGGCGCAAGGTATCGTGGTGATGCCTGCGAGGTCCAGGGCTTGAAGCAGAACGCGCGATTCCTTTTACGCGCGGCGTTGACCGCCTCCGCCGTCGCGGCGGCCGCGACCGGCGCCGCCGCCTCCGATTTTTCCGAGCCGTGGAAAAGGCCGGACCGGGCGCTGGTCATCGACGCCTACGAATACAACCCGATCGACTGGGCCGCGCTCGCCACCGACAAGCGCATCGCCGGCTTCATCGCCAAGGCATCGGACGGGCTGCCGCCGCCCTATTTCTGCGCCGGCGACGAACCCGCGTACCGGCTGTGCAAGGCACTGTGGAAACGCCATGCGGTGGCGCGCGAGCTTTTCCATACCCGGAAGGCGATGGCCGGCATGCTGGGCCTGAAATGGGGTGCCTACCACCTCGCTCGGCCGGGCAACCCGGTGGAACAGGCCGACAACTTCGTCGACTTCGCCGAACCCGGACCGGACGACCTCATCGCCCTCGACATCGAGGACAACGATCCGGAAAAATGGATGTCGCTGGAGGACGCAGAAGAATTCGTGCGGCAAATCCGCCGCCGCGTCGGCCGTTTTCCCGTGCTCTACACCAATGGCATGACCGCCCGGCACATTGCCGAAAACCGCCTGCGCTACCCGCTGCTGTCGCGTCTGAGGCTCTGGTACGCCCGCTATAAGCCGGAAATCGACGTTCATTTCCCGATGGGCAACTGGCAAAGCTACACGCTGTGGCAGTTCTCCGCGCAGGCCAATTGCGGCCGCGTGCATTGCCCTTACCGCGTGGCCGGCACGCCCAACGACATCGACGTCAACGTCGCCCCGATGGCGGCCGAGGAATTGCGCGCGCAATGGCCGTTCGGCGGACTGGTGGACGCGCCGGCCGAGATGCTCGCCAGCGTACCGCTGCCGATTTCGCGGGAAGAGGCGCTCAAGGGCGATGTCTCCCTGACCTATGTGGCCGTCGCGCCGACGCCGACTTTCGGCGAACTGGTGGCGGCACTTCGCCAGCGCTGGAGCACTTTCCGCAGCGACTGGACGATGGCCGTGGCGCAACTGCCGGCGCGGGCGATGATCCAATACGCAACGGCGAAGCTGGAAGGTCCGCCGCCGGAACTGGTGCTGGCAAGTTTACCGGAGCCCGGCATCGATCCCGTCGCCACCGGATCGATCGGCCGCAGGCCTCGTGACCATCCTTGATCGGAGGCTCAGGCGGTGTTTCCGCCTATCTGCCAGCCCTCACCACCTCGCCGTCTTCCTTGACGAAGTCGCCGATGTGCGGATTGGCAAGAATCTCCAGCACCCGCTCCGAAGGCCGCGCCAGCACGGCACCTTTTTCCGACACCACGATGGGGCGCTGGATCAGGATGGGATGCGCGAGCATGAAATCGAGGATTTCGTCGTCGCTCCATTTTGGATCGCCGAGGCCGAGTTCGGCATAGGGCGTTCCCTTTTCGCGCAGCAGTTCGCGCGGCTTCAATCCGAGCAGGCCAAGCAGTTCGACCAGCCGCTCGCGCGACGGCGGCGTCTTCAGATATTCGATGACCACCGGTTCCTCGCCCGAAGCCCGGATCATGGCCAGCGTATTGCGTGACGTGCCGCATGCCGGGTTGTGATAGATGGTCACGCTCATTTGGCAGCTTCCCGCTCGACCGCCCGCCAGCCGATATCGCGGCGGCAAAAGCCCTGCGACCAATCGATTCGATCGACGGCACGGTAGGCCCGCTCCTGCGCCTCACCCACCGTCGCCCCCGTGGCGGTGACGTTGAGCACGCGCCCGCCATTGGCGACCAGCGCGCCATCCTTCAGCTTAGTGCCGGCGTGGAATATCTCGACATGCTCGCCCGACGCCTCGTCGACGCCCCGGATCGGCGCGCCTTTTTCCGGCGTGCCGGGATAGCCCTTCGCGGCCATCACCACCGTCAGCGCCGCCTCGTCGCTCCAGCGCACCGACATGTGGCCAAGCTGGCCGTCGACGGCGGCGTTGAGCAGCACCAGGAGATCGTCCTTCAGACGCATCATCAGCACCTGGCATTCCGGGTCGCCGAAGCGGACGTTGTATTCGATCAGCTTCGGCCCCTCAGCGGTGATCATCAGGCCGGCGAACAGCACGCCGGAAAACGGCATGCCCATCTCGGCCATGCCGCGCATGGTCGGCTCGATAATCTCGCGCATGGTGGCCTCGACCATGGCCGGGCTCATCACCGGCGCCGGCGAATAGGCACCCATGCCGCCGGTGTTCGGGCCGGTGTCGCCCTCGCCTACCCGCTTGTGGTCCTGCGCGGTGCCGAAGGGCAGCGCCGTCGTGCCGTCGCAAAGGCAGAAGAAACTCGCCTCCTCGCCGGTCAGGAATTCCTCGACCACCACTTCCGCCCCGGCGCTTCCGAACGAGCCGTCGAAGCAGGCTTCCAGCCCGGCCAGCGCCTCGGCCATGGTCATGGCGACGGTGACGCCCTTGCCGGCCGCCAGGCCGTCCGCCTTGATGACGATCGGCGCGCCCGTCTTCTCGACATAGGCTTTCGCCGGTTCCAGCCGGTCGAAGCGGCCATAGGCGGCGGTGGGGATGGCGTAGCGGGCGCACAGGTCCTTGGTGAACCCCTTGGAGCCTTCGAGCTGCGCCGCCGCACGCGACGGGCCGAAGACGCGGATGCCGGCGGCGCGCAGGTCGTCGGCCAGCCCCGCCACCAGCGGCGCTTCCGGCCCGACCACGACGAGGCCGATTTCCTTCTCCCGGCAAAAGGCGGCAACGGCAGAATGGTCGGCCACATCGAGCGCCACCAGTTCCGCCTCGCGGGCGATGCCCGGATTGCCGGGGGCCGCATACAGCTTCGTCAACATCGGCGAGGCCGCCAGCTTCCACGCCAGCGCATGTTCACGGCCGCCGGAACCAAGGAGAAGTACGTTCATGGATATGCCCTCACGGTGATCAGCCGAAGAACCACCCGGTATTTGGCTGTCGGTGCCGGGTCAAGCCACGGTCGCCCCGATAAAGAACTAATCACCGGCTTGACGCGATGCTCCGGCGCTGCCACTCCACCGGCATGGAAACCATACAGTCGAAAGCCTCGCAGGGTCGGGTCGCCGACGCGCCGAGCGGCCACTGGGTCTACCGGGCGCTGCCGCGGTGGCTGTGGCCCTACGCCCAGCTTGCCCGCTGGGACCGGCCGATCGGCTGGCAACTGCTTTTGTGGCCCTGCTGGTGGTCGGCGGCGCTGGCCGCGAGCGCCTATGCGCGGCCGGGCGATTCGCTGCCGTCGCTGCTGCCGGCACCGTGGACGCTCGTCCTCTTCCTGGTCGGCGCGATCGCCATGCGCGGTGCCGGCTGCACCTATAACGACCTCGTCGACGAAGGCATCGATTCCGAGGTCGAACGCACCCGCTCGCGCCCGCTGCCTTCCGGCCAGGTCAGCCGCCGCCAGGCCTGGACCTTCCTGGTCCTGCAGGCGCTCGTCGGCCTCGCCGTGCTGCTCCAATTCGAAAGCTTCACCATCGGCCTCGGCATCTCCTCGCTGGCGATCGTCGCCGTCTACCCGTTCGCAAAAAGAGTCACCAACTGGCCGCAACTGGTTCTCGGCCTTGCCTTTTCCTGGGGCGCGCTGATGGGTTGGTCGAACGAGTTCGGCGACATCGACGGGCCGGCCGTACTGCTCTACATCGGCTCGGTGATGTGGACGATCGGCTACGACACGATCTATGCGCACCAGGACAAGGAGGACGACGCCATCGTCGGCGTGCGCTCCACCGCGCGCCTGTTCGGCGACAACACCAAGTCATGGCTGGTCGGGCTCTATGCCGGCACGCTGATGTGCTTCGCCGCCGCCTTCGCCATCGCCCAGGCGCCGGTGGTGGCGCTGGCCGGGCTGATCGCCGCCGGCGCGCATATGGCGCGCCAGATCCTGGTGCTCGACATCGACAATCCGGACCAGTGCCTGAAGCTGTTCAAGTCGAACAACCAGGTCGGCTGGCTGATCTTCCTCGGCCTGCTCGGCGGTGGCGTATGGATGGCCCTGAAGCCGCTGGTGTGAACTGAATGCCAGCCGCGAACTGCTTTTCTTCCGGACTTCAGACCCCCACCCCTAACCCCTCCCCACAAGGGGGAGGGGAACACCGGACAGCCGATGCCGCCATGTTCAGAACCATTTCCGTTCGAATGGCGCACCGGTCTCCTGATTTCCCTCCCCCTTGTGGGGAGGGGTTAGGGGTGGGGGTCTACCCGCTCTCAGTTCCGGGCGATGATTTCCTCGCCGTGGACGACCAGCCTCAGGCCGAGGTCGCCGGTGGCGCGGCGGGCGAGAAAACGGGGGCGGCGCATGTTCGACACCCTGCCCTTGCGGCGTTCCCTCGGTGGCATCGCCTTGATGGCGGCGCCGAGCGATTCCTCCAGCGTGCGGGCAACGCCGTCCGCCTCGATCAGCAGCATCGGCAGCCGATAGGCGTCGGCCCAGGCGCGCCAGTCGGCGGCGATGTCGGCGAGATCGTCGGCGACCAGAAGCGGCACCGACAGCATCGGGTCATGATGCAGCAATTCCAGCGTCACCGTGACGTTGCCGTCGGGGTCCTCCATGGCGCGTGCGGCGACGCCGCGAAAAGCCATCGCCGGCAGCGCGATCGTCGCCCGCAGGCCGCTCATCTCCAGCATGCGATGCACCACCGCGCCGCGCTGGTCGATGGTGAAGGTCACGTCGCCAAAGGCATCGTTGGTGGCATAGCTGACCACCTGCGGCAAACGAAAGGGGTCGAGGCGCATGTTGCGCCCCGCCCAGACTGGCTTCAGTCCGGTGTTCATACGTTGCTTTCCCTGTCTCTCCTGAGAGCCGGTTTCCGGTCCCTCCGGGCCAGTTTTCCCGGCCTCGTTATGGAAAGAGTCTAGCGCGGGGTCCTTACCGGCGCGCTTAAGAAAGTCAGTTAAATTTTGCTGATCTCGCGAATGGTTATCGGATTGCCACCAGCAACGGCGGCAATCAGATGACCTTGCCGGGGTTCATGATGCCGGCGGGGTCGAAGGCCGCCTTCACCCGGCGCATCAGGTCGATGGCCATCGGCGGCGCGGTGGCGATCAGTTCGTCGCGCTTCAACTGGCCGATGCCATGCTCGGCCGAGATCGAGCCGCCGAGCGAGCGCACCACCTCATGCACGGCGTGGTTCATCGGCGGATAAAGCGCCAGGAAAGCGGCGTTGTCGGCGCCGACCGGCCTGGTGATGTTATAGTGCAGGTTGCCGTCGCCCATATGGCCGAAGCAGACGGGACGGGCGCGGGGGCTCACCGCCTCCACCGCTTTCGCCGCCTGTTCGATGAAGGCAGGGATGGAGGCGATCGGCACGGAAATGTCGTGCTTGATCGAAGCGCCTTCCGGCTTCTGCGATTCCGGCAGCATCTCGCGGAAATTCCAGAATGCGTTGGCCTGCGCGATCGAGGCCGAAACCACCGCGTCGCCGACCGTGCCCGCCTCGAGGCCGGCCGAAAGAATGTCCTCCACCAGTCCCCTTGCATCCTCGGCCGAGCGGCCCGAGGAAATCTCCATGAGCACATACCACGGCCAGTCGTCGGCCAGCGGGCGCACCACACCCGGGGCGTGCTTCAGCGTGAAATCATAGGGCCGCTGTTCCATCAACTCGAAGGCGGTGAGGCTTGCGCCTGCGCGGTCCATCGCCAGCGAGAACAGGTCGAGCGCGGCGCTGGCCGAGCCGAGGCCGACGAAAGCCACCTCGCGGCCGCGCGGCTTCGGAAACAGCTTCAGCACCGCCGCCGTGATGACGCCGAGCGTGCCTTCCGCGCCGACGAACAGGTTCTTCAGGTCGTAGCCGGTATTGTCCTTCTTCAGCTTGCGCAGGTCGTCGAACACCTCGCCGGTCGGGAGCACGACCTCCACCCCCAGGCAAAGCTCGCGCGCGTTGCCATAGGCCAGCACGCCGGTGCCGCCGGCGTTCGAGGAAAGATTGCCGCCGATCTGGCAGGAGCCCTGCGAGGCGAGCGACAGCGGAAACAGCCGGTCCACTTCGTCGGCGGCGTCGTGCAGGTTCTGCAGGATGACGCCGGCTTCCACCGTTACCGTGTTCGACTTGACGTCGATCTCGCGGATGCGGTTCAGCCGCGACAGCGACAGGGTCACCTCGCGGCCGGAAGCATCGGGCATCTGTCCGCCGACCAGCCCGGTGTTGCCGCTTTGCGGGACGATCGGCGTCCCGGTTTC
>Ga0182744_1003726_pt1 | contig 11776 bp, 10 predicted proteins | sample eDN3rd30CKraftMG_FD_128525 | JGI IMG/M metagenome (GOLD analysis project Ga0182744, IMG submission 128525) | Enriched Miracle-Growth compost microbial communities from Emeryville, California, USA - eDNA 3rd pass 30_C Kraft MG (version 2) (version 2) ...
ACGTATCCGCAGTGTACGGAAGAAGCCGCCCTGGATTTTTACAGGACGGCTTCTGCTGTATTGATATACGCGTTTATCCTCTACCGCGGGAAGAACCCCCTCGTTCGGCAGAACGACCGCGTGTGGCGTTGCTGCTTTTTTCGGAGCTACGGCTTTTTGATACACTGGGCCGCGATGTCGAACGTGAAGACACGGAGCTGTTGCGGCTTGATGTACTGCGCTGTGTGCGGGACGGCGAAGAAGACCTAACGTTTTCGCGTGACGATACGGAATGCACACGGGCTGCCGGTTGGTTACGCTCCCGGGCTTGCGGCTGTACACGCTGACGTGACTGAGGAGCCGTCGTCCGTTCGCGGCTGCTCGATTGTGAACGGCTACTTTTTACCTGCGGACGACTGGCGCTGTTCCGTTCGGCACGGGGTGCGCGTGAATTACCGGATTCAGTGCGCGTACGTGATTCTGTACGTGACGGAGCCGATTGCCGTGCCGGAGCCGTGGCTTTAGTGCGACTTTCCGATGTACGGGATGTCCGGGCTGTATTGCCATTCTCACGGGTTGTTGACTGTGCACTGCGTGTAGCCGTGTTGTTTCTGGAAGCTGAACCGCGTGTCGAAGAAGAATTCCTCGGATTGGTGGCTTCCGTACGACCGCTGGTACGTGAACTGGCACTGCGTGAATTGGCCGACCGCACAGTGGCCGCGTCGGCTACCCGCGAAGGCCGTGCCGAAGAACGGGAGTTGCGGTCAACTTCCGGGCGGTATAAGTTTACCGAGCGGCTATTTACCGACGCTCTTCCAGGGCGTGAAGCGTTATTGATATCCCGAATGGCAACCCGGCTACGTGTTACCCGCTCGACCTCGCTGTGTCGCGGGCCGGTTACATACGTACGGTTATTGTACACGTAGGTATTGTTGATAATCGTCGTGCGGTTATAAATATTCACGCGGTTCCGGTAAGGGGTATAATAGCTGTAGATCCGCGGGCTGCTGATGTAACGTTGCGGTACAAATACCCAATATGCGGCGGGAATGCCCACGTTAACGGAAATACTCATCCGTGGGCCAAGCGGAGCCCAACCGTAATAACCACCGCCGCTCCGCCAACTCACCCAAGCAGGGCCCCATTCATAACCAGGTACCCATGCCCAACCATAGTAGTCGGAGTAATTCCATCGCCCGTAGTGAAACGGTGCCCATCCCCAATCATAATCAGAAACCCACGTATTGCCATAGGAAGTCATTACCCAATGACCGTTCGAAGCATAGGGCTGGAAGCCCCGATCCACGTCAGGAAGCCAGATATATCCATATTCGGGGTCGTCTATCCATTCCCCATAAGGAGAAAGTTCATCGTAGAATAGTTGAAAGGAAACGCTCATACCGGGCTGAGCCTTCACGGTGTCCGTTGCTACCATCACCACGAAGGTTAATGCAGCGATTAATAATTGTCCGGTTCTCTTTAACGTTTTCATGACGAGCTGATTTAATTCAACAATCTTGTTCGTTTCTGGTGGTATGACTACAAAGCAGGGGCCAAGGTTTAATCGGGGCTCGGCGCCTTGCTAGCTGTTAGGTTCAGTTTTTTGAGAACATTTTATTGAAAATGGTGTTTATCTGTGCATGGGTTGCGTTTTGATTTGCCAGGATAGATACATACGTATGGGCACGTGTAGTCGCTGATAATCAGCGAATGCGCAAATAAACGATACAGATTAAAATTAAACTTCTATTTTTGTAGCCTTAACTGCTGAAATCCCCGATGATAAAAAAGATACAGCGTATACTTATCGAATTAGCTAATATCCATCGGTTTGTTATGCGTTTCTTTCGGGAGGTATTCATGCCTCCCTATGAATTCAAGGAAATTATCCGGCAATGTTACGAGGTGGGCTGGAAATCGCTGCCATTGATTTCGTTAACGGGCTTCATTACGGGCATTGTGTTCACCAATCAATCCCGTCCGTCGCTTGCTGAATTCGGTGCTACTTCGTGGCTGCCTGCCCTGATATCCATTGCCATTATCCGTGCGCTGGCACCGCTTGTCACGGCACTGATCGCATCCGGTAAAGTGGGGTCACAGATCGGGGCCGAATTGGGCTCGATGAAAGTGACGGAACAGATTGATGCCATGGAAGTGTCGGGTACCAATCCGTTCAAGTTCCTGGTGGTGAGTCGGGTATTAGCCACTACCATCAGTATTCCTGTGCTTTCCTGTTACACAGCAGCGGTAGGCCTCTTGGGCGCATTTTTGAGTGTAAATGCCGCGGAGAACACAAGTTTCCGGGTGTATTTTGATCAAGTATTTGAAGCCGTCACCTTTTTGGATGTGTTTTCATTGGTACTGAAAGCTGTTGTATTCGGTTTTACCATCGGCATTGTGGGGTGTTACCAAGGCTACCACTCGTCAAAAGGGACAGAAGGAGTGGGGCGCGCGGCTAACTGGGCCGTCGTTATGTCGATGTTCCTCATATTTATTGAGGAGATATTGATTGTACAAATTATTCAAGCAATGCGCGCTTAATCATGTTGAAATCAGGCGGACATATCGATCGGAGTACCCAAGTGATCACGGTAAAGGGCGTGAGTAAATCATTCGGCGAACTGCATGTATTGCGTGGTGTGGATCTGCATCTGTTCAGAGGCGAGAATTTGGTTGTATTGGGAAGATCAGGCACCGGCAAATCTGTACTCATTAAACTCATATCCGGATTACTGAAACCGGATACAGGTACAATCGAGGTGCTTGGCGAGCACGTGGATGAATTGGACGAAAAGGCATTGCAGCAACTTCGGCTGAAGATTGGCTTCTCGTTTCAGAATAGCGCGTTATATGATAGTATGACGGTGCGCCAGAACCTGGAGTTTCCCCTAGTGCGTAATAAGCGGCACCTTACGCGTGCTGAAATCAATCATGAGGTAGAGGATGTGGCAGACGCCGTTGGGTTGCTGCATACGATCAATCAGATGCCATCGGAGCTTTCGGGTGGACAACGTAAGCGGATCGGGATTGCACGTACATTGATACTCCGTCCGGAGATCATGCTCTATGACGAGCCGACGGCAGGACTTGATCCAATCACCTGCATTGAGATCAACGGGCTTATCAATGAAGTACAGGAGAAGTACAAGACATCTTCCATCATCATTACGCACGATTTGGCTTGTGCCAAAAGTGTTGGAGACCGGATTGTGATGTTGCTGGAGGGTAGGTTTGAGCGTCAGGGAAGTTTTGATCAAATTTTTGATACAGAAGACGAACGGGTTAAACCGTTCCATGACTATAATTTCATTACATAATTTATGAGTGCTGTAGACAATAAACGTTCGATCATAGTAGGGTTGTTTGTGTTGGTTGGGATCGTTATCCTGGTAGCCGGTATTTTGGTGCTTGGCGGCCAGCAGAACAAGTTTTCAAAGACCGTCACGGTAACGACTGTTTTTGGTGATGTAAGTGGTCTGAAAGCGGGCAATAACGTGTGGTTTTCTGGGGTAAAGATCGGAACGATCAAAGCCATCCGCTTCAAAAATCTGAAGGAAGTGGAAATCGCCATGGTCATCGAGGAGTCTTCCCGCGAATACATCCGTAAGGATGCCGTAGCGGAAATAGGTTCGGAAAGCTTTATCGGCAACAAACTGATTGTCATCAAGGGTGGTAGCAACGATGCACCCGCCATTGAGGACGGAGATGTGTTGCAAGCGGCGCCAACGGGTGGTATGGATGCCATGCTGGCCACGTTGCAGGTGAACAACGAGAACCTGGTGGAAATCACGAAAAATTTCGGTGAGTTGAGTGCACGCCTCGTACGGGGTGAGGGTACCATCGGGACGTTGTTGAACGATTCTACATTGGCGCTGCATGTCAAGCAGATGATCGCTAATCTGAATCAAACCACTGCCAATACAGCAAAAGCATCGCAATCACTTAACTTGTTGACTACCAAATTAAATCAAGAGGGTACATTAATTAATGATTTACTAACTGATACGGTGGTTTACGCCAATTTGCAGTCGGCCGTTGCCGAATTGCAGGGTATCACCCAAACAGCTTCGGCGTTGATGACCAATCTGAACCAAACGGCGGGGAAGCTCGATCAAAAAGATAACGCCGTAGGTGTGTTGCTGAATGATCCGGAGAGCGCGGAGACGATCCGGCAGACATTGATCAATTTGGAGCAGAGCACAGAAAAATTAGACCAGAATATGGAGGCGTTGCAGCACAATTTCTTGTTTAGGGGATTTTTCCGGAAACAACGGAAAGAGGCAGAGAAAGCCGCGAAAGAGAGCGGACAGTAAGCGTGTTATCGGCTGTCGGCTATCAGTGGTCGGGAGACGGGTTAGATAGATTAGTGAGCTAATAATTCAGGAATCTCCGTAGCTTCTACGTCTCCGCTATCTGCAATTTTTGAAAATTTTACGGGTACGATTTCATTAACCAGCAACGGATCGTAAGGGGTACGCACCTTTACGTAATTGCGGCTGAAACCATGCATATACCCCTCTTTGACATCCCCTTCAAATAACACGGTTCCTTTGTTGCCTAATTGGGATTCGTAAAAGGCCCGACGTTTCTTATCCGAAAGGATGTGCAGCATTTTGCTACGCTCGCCGCGTTGCGCGCCCGGAACGGCACCTTCCATCTGTGCGGCGATGGTGTTTTCGCGCTCGGAATAGGTGAATACGTGCAGGTAGGAGATGTCGAGGCCGTTGAGGAATTGATAGGTGTCCAGGAAGTCCTCCCGCGTTTCGCCGGGAAATCCGACAATCACGTCCACGCCGATGCAGCAGTCGGGCATCAGCTCTTTGATCTTGGCGACGCGGCTGGCGTACAGTTCACGTTTATAGCGCCTGCGCATCATCCCAAGCACTTTGTTGGACCCGGATTGCAGGGGGATGTGGAAATGCGGTACAAAGCGGTCGGATTGGGCCACAAATTCGATGATTTCGTCGCTAAGTAAATTCGGCTCGATGGAGGAGATACGGAAACGGTCGATTCCCTCCACCCGGTCCAGCGCTTTCACCAGGTCGAAAAACCGATCCTCCCGGTTGCCATCGCGGATGCCGAAGTCGCCGATGTTCACCCCGGTCAGCACAATTTCCCGTACGCCGGATGCAGCAATGTCTTCCGCTTGTTTCACGAGGTCCGTAATGGTTCCGCTACGGCTTGCGCCTCTCGCCAGCGGGATGGTGCAGAATGTGCAGGAGTAGTCACATCCGTCTTGCACTTTGAGAAACGTACGGGTGCGGTCGCCAATGGAGAATGCGGGAACAAACTGGTTGGTTTCCGCAATCGGCGCATTATGAACAACTGCTTTAGGTTGCTTGGTTAAATCATTGATATGGTCAATGATATTGAATTTTTCAGCAGCACCCAGTACCATGTCCACGCCCGGTATTTCCGTAATGTCCTTGGGCTTCAGCTGTGCATAGCAGCCCACGACGACGATATACGCACCGGGCGAATGATTCAGGGCTTCTTTGACTACTTTGCGGCATTTTCGGTCGGCATTTTCGGTAACGGAGCATGTGTTGATCACATAGACATCCGACCGACTATTAAATGACGTGGTCTCGTATCCGGCTTGTTGAAAAATACGGCCGATAGAAGATGTCTCCGAAAAATTCAGCTTACATCCCAACGTATAAAAAGCGACTTTCCTGCTCATTTTCAAAGCGCAAAGGTACGCAAAAGCCGGGAATAACGGAAGGGTGCATTTCAATTGTCGTGAGTGGGAGTAACATTGGATACGCAACACAGCTGTAACGCTCCCTGCGGTCCGCGTCACTAGGCTGCTTTTGCGTACCCAATGTTACGCTAGGTGCGAATGTTGTCCGGTGTTTTACGACGACTGAACCTTTTGTTTAACGGATTGTAAGGGTTATCTTTGGTATATGGAACCTGAAGTAATCATTGTCGGCGCAGGTCTTGCGGGATTGGTAGCAGCCACCGAACTAACGCGAGCGGGCCGGCGGGTGGTCATCGTAGATCAAGAACCCGAACAGTCCATTGGGGGACAGGCCTATTGGTCGTTTGGTGGATTGTTCCTGGTTAATTCGCCGGAGCAACGGCGTATGGGTATCAAAGACAACTACGAGCTGGCTTTGCAGGATTGGATGGGTACTGCGGGCTTTGATCGTCCTGCAGACCATTGGCCGACGAAATGGGCAGAAGCGTACGTGCGGTTTGCCGCGTTCGAAAAGCGGGACTATGTACGGTCGTACGGCATCCGCTTTTTCCCCGTGGTGGGGTGGGCGGAACGGGGTGGATATGGCGCCATCGGGCACGGGAATTCAGTGCCGCGCTTTCACGTTACGTGGGGCACGGGCCCCGGTGTGGTTATGCCCTTTGTCGAAGCTGTGCGGAAGGCGCAACGGGACGGTAAGGTAGTGTTGAAATTCCGGCATAGGGTGACCCGTATATTGACCTCCAACGGCGTGGTGGTTGGCGTGGCGGGGGATCTGCTTGAAGATAGCCACGTGGCGCGGGGGAAGAAGAGCAACGACACGGTAACGTCTTCATTTGAGCTTAAAGCTCCCGTAGTGTTGGTGACCTCCGGCGGCATTGGTGCCAACGAAGAACTGGTTAGGCGGAATTGGCCGGCACGTTTGGGCAGTGCGCCAGAAAACATAGTTTGTGGAGTGCCTGATCACGTGGATGGCCGCATGCTGGGCGTTGTACAGGAAGTTGGCGGAAATATCATTCATCCCGACCGCATGTGGCATTATACCGAAGGACTGAAAAACTGGGATCCCATCTGGACCAACCACGGTATCCGCATCCTTCCAGGGCCGTCTTCGTTGTGGTTGGATGCCACCGGAAAACGACTGCCGGTACCCCTCTATCCGGGATTTGATACACTGGGTACGCTCAAGTACTTGATGGATACCGGATATGATTACAGTTGGTTTATCCTGACGCAAAAGATCCTGAAGAAAGAATTTGCGTTATCCGGGTCGGAACAGAATCCCGATCTCACGGATAAAAAATGGGGGCAGGTACTGAAACGGGCATTTGGAAAACTGGGGACACCGCCCGTGGAGCGTTTCAAAACGCAGGGCGAAGATTTTTTCGTGCGGGATAACCTGTGGGAATTGGTTGTAGCGATGAATGAACGGGTTGGTAATAGTCTGTTGGATTATAGTCAAATATATAATGAAATACGGGCACGGGATCGGGAGCTTGATAATCGATTTTCGAAAGATTCGCAGGTCAATGCGATCCGCTCAGCCCGGAATTACTTAGGGGATAAATTGATCAGGACGGCCAAGCCGCATAGAATCCTTGATCCGAAAAATGGTCCGCTGATCGCGGTACGGCTTCATATACTCACCCGGAAGACGTTGGGCGGGCTGGAAACCAATCTCGATGGGCAGGTGATCGGTGCATCGGGAGAACCGATACAAGGTTTATATGCAGCGGGGGAGGTAGCCGGATTCGGCGGTGGCGGTATGCACGGTTATCGAGCGTTGGAAGGCACGTTTCTCGGAGGATGTATTTTCTCCGGACGGGTTTGTGGGAGGGCGATTGCAACGGCGTTATGATTGAAGTGAAAGGGGCTTACAGTTGTAAATTATATTCGATTTGCTTATTTTTGTGTGATAAAAATTGATGAGATGGCAACATTGATTATTGAGAGTTCCGACCCGAAGAATGTGAAGCTGCTTACGGAGCTGGCTAAGAAATTGGGTGATCGGGTAAAATCCATCAGTGCTACGGAAATGGAAGACCTACTTTTTGGGGATCTGTTGGAATCGGTAAAGACTGGAGAATATGTAAACAAGGCCGATGTAATGCGTGCACTGCGTTCCTGAATTTGTCCAAAACCAGATCTAGCCTGAACCCTCGATGAACCTAAAATTTGATAAATCTTTTCTAAAGTCTATTGAGAAGGTAAAGGATGCGTCATTAAAGATGCGTCATTAAAACAGAAGGTTGCTGATGTTATCGAAGCTTTGGAAGCTGCTAATGATCTGAATGACGTTAAACAACAAGTGGGAAATACAGGGCTCGAACCTGTGACCCCTACCTTGTCGAGGTAGTGCTCTGAACCAACTGAGCTAATTTCCCGGGTGTTGCAAAAATAGGCTTTTTTTAAATAGCTGCAAATGATTTTTGATTTTGTCAAACCCAAGCAAAGCAGTTGTCGCATTTGGCCCCCAAAAACGTCACAGAAGGCCGCTGCAAACCACCGGAAATATCACTAATATTGGCCTGATTTTCACGCTTACCTTACATTTATGCGTACCACTAAACAGGCAGCGATCGGCTTTATCTTTGTCACCTTGTTAATTGATGTCATGGGCTGGGGATTGATCATACCGGTTATGGCCGATCTGATCGCGGAGCTCAAGGGCATCCCGGTAAATGTTGCCAGTACCTACGGAGCTTTTCTGCTGTCCTCGTTTGCAATCACTCAATTTCTATTCTCACCCCTGGTCGGAAACCTGAGTGACCGGTTCGGGCGCCGTCCGGTTTTATTGATTTCGCTGCTGGGATTTGGGATTGATTACCTGATTCTGGCCTGGGCCCCTACTTACGGATGGTTGTTTGTGGGCCGTATCATTGCGGGTATCACCGGGGCCAGCTTTACAACAGCCTCCTCATATATTGCCGATATCAGCACCGACGAGACAACCCGGGCGAAGAATTTCGGACTGATCGGTGCCGCTTTCGGATTGGGGTTTGTGCTGGGACCGGCATTGGGCGGGCTACTGGCCACGTGGGGGCTGCGGGCTCCTTTTTACGCGGCAGCCGTGCTCTGCCTGCTGAATTGTTTGTTCGGACTGCTGCTGTTGCCCGAGTCGCTTCCCAAAAGTAGCCGAAGGGCATTTGACTGGAAACGTGCAAACCCGCTGGGATCACTTCGCTTTCTGATGGAACATAAAGAAATCGGTGGACTGGCGATCAGCTTTTTCCTGATCTATCTGGGTGCTCAGGCGGTGCAAGGTAGCTGGAATTTCTTTACCATCTACCAATTTGACTGGAGCGAGGGCATGATCGGGATTTCCCTGGCGGTGGTTGGTGTGCTGACCGGGCTGGTACAAGGTGGCCTGACGCGGATACTGAATCCGAAAATCGGGAACGAAAAAAGTATTTACCTGGGACTTTCACTGTACGCGCTGGGGCTTGTCTTGTTTGCCTTTGCGACCGAAGGATGGATGATGTTTGTCTTTTTAGTGCCTTATTGCCTGGGTGGTATCTGCGGCCCTTCACTGCAATCGTTGATCGCCGGCCATGTAGAGAGTAGCCAACAGGGTGAGTTGCAGGGCGCACTGACCAGTTTGATGAGTTTGACGACGATCTTAGGACCGCTCATCATGAACAGCACATTTTCGTATTTTACCACTCCCAAGGCGCCGTTTCACTTTCCGGGAATCCATTTCCTGATCGGTGCAATCTGTATGCTGGGCGGGCTGTGGATCGTCCGTCGGATATTGACGCGGGAAAAGGCAGCGATGGCTTCCGCCTGAATTTAACCGTTGCTTCGCTTGAGAAACTTTGCTGACACCTCGTTGAGCCGGATGGTTTGATTTTGAATCAGGGGGGTTGAAAAGCGTGCAACAATAAACATGTAGCCGATGGTGATGCTTAAGAAACACATGGCATACCGTAGGCCGACAAGATCGCCCAACCACCCGATGATAAACGGAATAAGCGCACCTCCAAAAATGCCGGTACACAAAATACCCGAAACGGAACCGTGGTGCTTGTCCATCGAGTTCAGTGCCAGCGAAAAGATAATGGAAAACATCACGGATATGGAGATGCCGCAGCAAGGAAAAGCAATGAGCGCGATTTCACGGTCTCCGAACAGCGCCAGAAACAGGTTGATGAACGCCAATACACAAAAGCCCTGCAATACGCGCTTGGCATCCATCAGCTTTACCAGCAGCAACCCCAGCAAGCAGCCAAGGGACATAAGCCCCCAAAACCAGGCAACGGCCTTTGCTCCGCCGGTCAAGGGATCTATTTGATGGTAGTTATCAAGGAACTGGCTCATCCAATTGGCCAGTCCCTGTTCCGTGCCCACATAGGCGACGATTCCGAAAAAGAAGAACCATACTTTCTTTTGGCCCAATAGCTCCTTGTAGTTCTGTATGGAACCGGTCTTTTCTTCATTTTTCAGCACGACCGCCGGAAATTTTATGCAGGCAATGATCAGCAGCATTGCGGCAAAAACCAGCGTAAACAATACATAGAGTGAACTCCATGGCAGTGTCGGCGGAATAACGTTGCGCAACAGCGAAATAAAAGCCGGTTGGTTGTTTGGTTGTGCCAAGGTATGCATGATGCCGCTGAAAACAAAAGGACTCAGGAAAGAGGCCAGTCCGAAGACGATCTGCGCCAATACGGAATTGAAGGCATAATTCCGTTCTCCTCCCGCTTCGCGCATGAGCGGCAATATAATAACCTGCAGCATCGCCATGCCCGTTCCGATAATAAACAAGGAAATCAGGACAATGTTATAGGTAGGAAACAAGACGAAGAGGAACGAACCGGCGAAAGCCAGACCGAAGGCGAGCAAAAGGGCGTTCCGTGCGCCAAACCGTTCGATCATCATGCCAGCGGGGATGGATGTGATACCATAAGCAAGGAAAAAAGAAAAGGGGAGGAATGCCGCCAGGGTTAAGCTGAGCTGGAAGTCGCCGATGATAATGGGCAGCATAGGCCCCAAGATATTCGTAACAAACGATATCAGAAACCAAATGCACAGAATAAGGACAACGAGTAGATTGTTTTTCTTCATGATAATGTATTTAGCCAAATACAAGCGTAGCTGCCCCTAAAAAGCCGGCTTTGTTTCCCCGCGAGGCAGCAACGATACGGGTAAAGCAGGAACTTTCTTTCATTGCGGAAGCATATACACGCTGGCGTATGGGGTCGATATAAGCGTCCCCTGCTTCAGAGATACCCCCGCCGATGATGACTCGTTGAGGTGCAAAGACGTGGATGAGGCTGACGATGCCTGCGGCGAGGTAACCCACATGCTGTTGCAGGGCGGCGACTGCTTCTTTTTCGGATGCCAGGTAACGGTTGAACACATATTGCCCGTCTACGACGGCAGGCAGTGGCTTTTTGGCTGCTATTAATAAATCCCGGTACTGGTTTGTGAGGGCGGTCACCGAGGCATACGCTTCCAGACACCCGCGGGCACCGCAGGAGCAGGGTACCCCGAGGTGATCGATAATGATATGCCCGAGCTCGCCACCCCGGTGTTTATAGCCTCCGTACAACTGCTTGTTTAGAATAAGCGCCCCGCCTATGCCTGTGCCTACGGTTAGGAAAACGGCATCGGAGATATCCTCGCTGGTGCCGTAACGTACTTCGCCCAGGCCCATGAGATCGGCGTCATTGGCTACATATACGGGTAGCTGGGAAAAATTGTTTATCAACGATTCCAAATTGACGTCATTGAGTTCCGGTAGGTTGTTGGCAAAAAGGACAACCCCCTGGTCTACAATAGACGGTACACCAATTCCAACGCCAACGACGGATCCATTTGCCGCGGCGGCACGGTTTTGCAGATCGGCTACGATTTGTTTCAAGCTGTCCGTGACTTGCGGATGCTCGCCCGAGGCATTAACGGCTTTTATCGATTCATATTCAATGGCTCCCGAACGATTTACCAGTGCATATTTGATTCGGGTACCTCCTACATCAATGGCGATTGCGTATTTCATGTAAGTTTTTCAAATGAGACAGCCTGCCGGTCGATCAGGCAAAATGCATTGGGATGTAACGATAAAAAAGAGGCCGGAAGGTGACTCGTGATTTTTCC
>Ga0182744_1003729_pt1 | contig 11770 bp, 5 predicted proteins | sample eDN3rd30CKraftMG_FD_128525 | JGI IMG/M metagenome (GOLD analysis project Ga0182744, IMG submission 128525) | Enriched Miracle-Growth compost microbial communities from Emeryville, California, USA - eDNA 3rd pass 30_C Kraft MG (version 2) (version 2) ...
ATTGCTTGGTGACCATAGCGTCCGTGACCCACCCGATCCCATCTCGAACTCGGCCGTGAAACCGGACTGCGCCGATGGTACTGTGGCTCAAGCCCCGGAAGAGTAGGTCGTCGCCAGGCATTGTAGCCGGCGCTCGTGAGATCAAACAGAGGAAACCCATTCATAAATGTCTCTCAGGACAGCGGCCTGGCGATCTCGTCCAGAGCCGCAATTGGCGCGGGATGGAGCAGCCCGGTAGCTCGTCAGGCTCATAACCTGAAGGTCGCAGGTTCAAATCCTGCTCCCGCAACCAACGGCATATATTGAGCCTCAGTTCTGGTGAACTGGGGCTTTTGTCGTTTGTTGGGCAAGAACCACGCTTTCTGAGCGGCGATTCTCAAACCGACATTGCCACGCGGCTTGCCATTGTTGCCTCTAGACCGCGATCTCTGAGCGGCTATTCTTGTAGGAGGGGATTCCCCAACCTCCACGGAGTTGCCTCTAGACCGCGATCTCTGAGCGGCTATTCTCCCGCCCCGCGTGTATGCCATTCCACGCGGGTTGCCTCTAGACCGCGATCTCTGAGCGGCTATTCTCAAGGAACCACATTACAAAGACCCTTCAAAGTTGCCTCTAGACCGCGATCTCTGAGCGGCTATTCTCGGAATGTCCTTTGCTCAAAGCTTTGTTTAGTTGCCTCTAGACCGCGATCTCTGAGCGGCTATTCTCAACCCGCAAGGCGTCACGATCACGCAGACGTTGCCTCTAGACCGCGATCTCTGAGCGGCTATTCTGCCAAGGAAGCCGCGTCGGAACATTCATTTGTTGCCTCTAGACCGCGATCTCTGAGCGGCTATTCTCCTAAGTGCCACCGGCAGCGCCTTGCCGAAGTTGCCTCTAGACCGCGATCTCTGAGCGGCTATTCTGCAACGATGGCGGCTTCGAGCGACAGGCAAGTTGCCTCTAGACCGCGATCTCTGAGCGGCTATTCTCCGGAGAAGTGTGGGAGGGTGGCGTTATCGGTTGCCTCTAGACCGCGATCTCTGAGCGGCTATTCTTCAACGCCTCCACGTTGGTTGGTGAGGCCCGTTGCCTCTAGACCGCGATCTCTGAGCGGCTATTCTCCAAATTGCTTTGAATGACGGTATGGAACGGTTGCCTCTAGACCGCGATCTCTGAGCGGCTATTCTGGTCGGCACAACCGACTGGATGTGAGAAAAGTTGCCTCTAGACCGCGATCTCTGAGCGGCTATTCTGATCTCGATGCGAGCAACGCCGCCGGAAAAGTTGCCTCTAGACCGCGATCTCTGAGCGGCTATTCTCTGAGCAGGCGGGCATCGAGGCGCTGCGCGGTTGCCTCTAGACCGCGATCTCTGAGCGGCTATTCTGGATCGGGAGGTATCTCTTTGAAAGAAAATGAGATACCTCCCGCATTCTTCGTCGAAATTGCTGCCGAATCGCTAGAATAAAGCGAGCTGGTCGGGATTTTTCTGCTGGCGCCGGCGGCGTTGGCCTGAGAAGCGAACGATATTCTCATATTGTCGGTCCGTGAAGGTGAGGACGTGGATATCGCCCCGTTCAGGCAGGTGCGATTCGATCCGCCGCATATAGGCTTCGAATTGCTCCTTGCCGTTGCAGAAGCGCGCGTAGACGGAAAACTGACTCTTTTCGAACCCCTCGTCCAGCAGGAATTCGCGGAATTTTGTGGCTTCTCTCGCTTGCTCCCTGGTCGTGACCGGCAGGTCGAACATGACGAAAATCCACATCAATCGATAGCCGCTGAGTTGGGTTGCGGCCATGTCATGGGATCAATGCGTCAAGGCCGGCAAGGTCGGGTTGCGACGGGGGCACCGGCAGGATGATGTCCGCCGCTCGCTTGCTCTGGAAGCTGGATGCCAGCGTCTGCGCGGCACGGGTCGCGGCGCCGGCGACCGTGGTTATGCCGGCTGCTCCCGGCAGGTCGAGCGCGATGAGGCTTGCAAAGGCTCGTTTGGCATCCGGTGTCGGGCTGTCCATGCCATGCGCGATCAGGCGCAGCGTCAACGCATCGACCAATGGGCGGAAAGGTTCGATCAGATCGTCTGCCAATGCAAAAGCATTGCCGCGATTGGCGTGGTGCACGCCGATGGATGGATGCAGCCCCGCGGCCACAATTGCGCGTGCGCACATGGAGCGCAGAACCGCATAGCCATAGTTGAGCAGCCCATTTGCGCCGCCGGCGTCCCGGTCCCGCCGAAATTCCTCACCCATCAGCAGCGGCCAATATCGCCGCGCGGCTTGCGCCTCGACATTCTCGGGATCTCCCGAGCCGACACGCTTGGCCAGGAGATCGAAGGCGGAGGCCGGCTTGTCACAGGCCTCAAGCACGGCGGCCTGCCAGCGTATCTTGGCGACGACGATGCGGCGCCAAAGCTGTTTGCATAAGGGCCGGCTCGCCTCCCATTGCGCGCGCATGCGGCCATTTTGCGCATGATGCCCATCGAGCGGCAGGCAGACGGCGACCGGCGCATGGTTGGCACCGCAGAGCAGCAGGATGGCGCCGCGTTTCGCCAGCGCCACCACCAGATTGGTTGACCAGGTGACGCCATGGGCGTGGACGATCACCGCGGCGACATCATCGAGCGGCACACGGCCGACTTCCGTGCGCTTCTCGCTCACGATCAGGAAGCCGCGATAAGCGGAAAGGTGCCGCCCGTCCGTCGCGATATCGACGATGCGGTCCATGCGTTTTCAGGGTTTCGATCGTGTGCGCCGGATGGCGGTGCGTGCGGGAAAGCCAGGATCCTGCACCCGGCCTAGCTCGTCGATGCGCACTTGCCGCGCCTTTGCTTTCTTCAGGCCGCCACATGTCGGAGCGAAATATTTGAACGGGTCCTCCTCGACAGATTTTGCATCACGTCGCTTCAGGTCCCCGGCTTGTTGAGGCTCGGCGAGCGTGATCTGGCCGTTCTGCCCGAATTTGACGACGCGCATGAGGCGGCGTTCTTCGCCCTCTCGCTCGATCGCCACCAGGTCGTTCTGGTGGAGGCTCAGCACCTTTCGTGCCGCCGGATGCGGACGGGCGCGCTCGCCTGGCTGATGAGCATCGAACATGGACACGACGTCGGCCTTCCACTTCCCGTCCGGCATTTCCCACACATCGTAACGATAATTGGAATCGCCCTTATAGCCCTTGTAGATGCGTCCATTTCGGTCCTTGATCGGGATGACGCTGAGCGGCTCGATGACGCGGACGCGGCGGATGTTGCGGAACGGCAGGGGGCCGAGCCGCCCGAAGTCGCGGATCGCCTGCTCGAAGGCCTTCCCCTCCAGGCCGTCGGTAAAGCGGTAAAGCTCCGCTCTCAAATGGACGTCGCGAATGCCCGCGATATCGGCGGGCTTTCTGATCGCCTCGATCGGTACGCGGTGCACGACGATGGTGTTGCCGCGCGCATCCGTCTCTCCGGTCAGCCCATAGGCAGTGTCGTTATGCAGGCGTGCGGCGGTTGCATCCTTCCCCTTGGGCAGACCGGCCTTGGCGGCGGTGCCATGATCGACCCGGTGGCTGACGGTGATGGCGTTGACCACGGTGCGCAACTCGTCGCGAAAACCCTCCCATGGCTCCGGGATATGAATCCGCTCGCGGCCGTCCGCGCCTTCCTCGCCGGAGAGGCGCGCGACCTTCTGCAGCATCGATCGATCCACGATGGCGATGACTGCCGCGTCGATCGCATGATGACGATGATCGAGCCGGTTTTTGGGCTGGTCGGCTCCGACATAATTATGGTCCGGCAGGAGGTTGTTCAGGCCGAGCTTGCGGCGGACCATCTCGGTCAGCCGGCCCGGCGATACCCATATGGGGCTGCTGCCTTCGCCCTGGCCGGGGTAGAGGGACGCCAGATATTCGCGCGCGAGGCGGGAGAGATATTGGGTGTCCACCAGATGCCGGCTCAGAAAGCCGTTCTCGTCCTTGAACCGCTCCATCGCATCCGGCTCGAAGCGCCAGCGCTTGTTGCGCGGCAGATGCGCGGCGCGCGCGGCGATTGCCTCCCAATCGGCCTCCGGCCCGAACCGGCTTCGAAAATCCGCAGCGGCTTCATAAGGGCTGCGCTTGCGCTTCAGCCGATTGGCCTCGCGCAAACAGACGATCTTGTTGGCGTTGCTGTCGTCCAGCGTGGCTGCAAAAGGCAGGACATGATCGACATCGACCGCGTCGGAGAACAGCATGTCGATGGAAATCTGCTTGCCGGAATAGATGCAGCGCCGGTCCAGCACATCGTCGGGATTGAGGTCTTCCCACAGCTTCAGCAGCGCGCGGTTGGCGCCGGTGTTTGCCTTGCCGATGGCCAGCAGTTTTTCTGAACGCGTTTCGGCGGCGAGCCGATTGTCGTTATTCTCGCGATTGCGCTTCTTCTTCTCCTCGTCGGTCAGTTTCAGCTCACGGGCCAGTTCGATGGCGATTTCCGCCGGTGGACCATAAGTGCGTATGAGCGCGTTGCCGACACGGCGGAGCTGGTTAAGGCCGATATGCACGGTGGGGTTGGTCAACCGCCCGATGCGCATTTCCTCCGAATCGGACGGTTCTCCCGTGCCCGGCATGATGTGCCGCTCCAGCGCCACGCCATAATAAGGAAGCAGGCCGTGAACTTCGCCGGTTCGAAAGTCACTATGATGCGGGAAGCCTGCCCGCTCGACCGCCTCGTTATAGACGAGGACGCGGCCGTCCGGTCGGACTTCGTCGCGGAGCGCTGCGATCAGCCGCTCGGTGGCGGCTAGGCCGAACCGCCCGAAGCCCTGCGGCAGATGCGCGCCCGCCACCGCCCTGGCCTGCTCTGGCGTCAGGCCGTGGGTCGCTTCGAGCCAGGTGCGGAACAGGTCGTCATCTTCATCGCTCTCAACGCCGTTCAGGCGTTCGATCACCGCCCATTGCGCTTCCCAGGAGAGGTGTGCCCAGCGATTGGCGAAACGGGCCTTGGCGCCCATCAGCGCGGCGACCTCGTCCCCTTTCAGGTCCGTGCGGTTTTCGCTCTCCTTGTTGAAACGGGCGTCCGGGTCGAGCTTCAGCGTCTTGCGCAGACTCGCGAAGCTGACCTTCGCCTTGTCCTTCAGCTTGAGGAGCAGGATGTCCCGCTCCTCGCGCGTCAGGCGCTCCGCTTTCTCGCCCGGGCGGACGATCATCAGCGCGTTCAGTTCCTCCAGCAGCCGGCGGCGCTGGAACAATGGATGCGCCTTGGGCAGGCGCTCATCGGCCGCGATGAGCGTGCATTTGCCGATCTTCGGCGCCTTGAGCGGGCGTTGGTGGAAGACGATCTCGAACAGGCGCTCATGTACGTCATCGGTCAGCGCTTCGGGATGATGCGGCGCCTGCGCCTCCCAGATCGCGGTGAACTCCTCCTCGATCAGTGCGCGGCCGGGGTAGAAATCATAGCCGTCCCCCTTCGCGCCTTCGCCGCTCTCCGGCCGCAGGCGAGTGCGGACGCTGGGCACGGTGTTGCGATCGGTAGCACTGGCGCGGCGCAGGTGCAGAAACTCGCCGAAGGTGCGCGCACCGCTCTCGGCTATGGCCTCGCGCAGCCGATCGATGCCGATGGCGATCTTGCCGCTATCGTCGCCGGATGTCCTGTCGGCCTTGCGGTTGGACTTGAAACCGCGCCGTTGGTTGAGATGGAAGATAGTGCGGCCGATCTCATGCAGTGACAGCCTTTCATCGAGCGCCCGGGCGCGCAGATCGAAGGGGTCTAGCCCTTCCAGCGCCTTGCGGGCATCCCGATCTTCCGGGAACAGCCCGTCGCGCGTCAAATGTCGGAGGAGGGCCTGCTGGCGCTGCTTGAACCGGTCACGCCGCCGCCGCATGGCGCGGGCATCGCGCCGGTCGACCGCGAGCGACGCGCCGGATTTCGGATCACGCCCATCGCTGAAGATGCGGGAGCCGGCGGCGAGTATCCCGGCGGGATCGCCCCGCTCATCGAGCGCGATCGCGGCCCAGCCGAGCGAGCTTGTTCCAAGATCTACTCCTAGTCGCCAGCTTTGCCCCATGGACTATCCCCCACCAAATCTCTCATCAGGATCCAGACTAAGTCTTGCAGAGTAATCCCCTCGCCAAAAGATCATTAAGCAAAAACACTTTGCCAAGATGTGAGAAAGGTTGCCTCAATGACTTCTATGGAAAATACTTCCGGAAAAATCAGTATGTTGCTTCCGAGCTATATTGTTGCCATTGACTATCCGTTCGAGGGGCTTACGAATGGAGTTTCAGAGATCGCGGTCTGGCGGCTAACAAGCAGCTAGTCTGCAACAGATAAAGCCAGCGCTACGGCGCTGGCTTTTTTGTTGGGTTGCCATTTCCAAAAGAAGTTCCTTCAAGGCTGGGGGGCGTAACGTCTTGAAATTTTTGCTTGGCACTCTGCATCACGCCACCAGTCGCAGCCGATAGCCATCCATTTCCCGTGAGACATGGCCGAGGCGGGTGAGGGCCGCCAGTGTTGCCTCGATGCGCGCGATGATGCGCCCGCCCTGTGCGTAATGGCTGGCAATCAATGCGGCCGTCAGGGGAGCGCCGCTCTGGAGGTGCTGGAAAACGGCAGCGGTCTGGCCGATTGCGTCGCGGGGGAATGCGGGCTTGCGACTGGCTGGCGCGAAGTCCGCCTCGATCTGCATATCGGTTTCCGGCCGAGCGGCTATCACGGCCACGCCGCTGCGCGCGAGTTGGTAGGCCGGGCGCAGCCAGCGCACGAGGCCTGTGCGCTCCTCATTGGCGCGCTCGGTGTTGAGCGCGGCCAATCTCGCGATGATCTCCTCGTCGGATATGGCAGGCGGCCATCCATAGGCGGCGGCTGTCTCGGCATCGAGCCGGTGGTGCAATTCGTCGAGTATATCCACGCGGCCACGGATGCGCTGGTCCTGCTCGATCCCTGTGAGCGGCTGGCCAGCGAGGATTTTCTGCCGAAGATTGTAGAGCGCCGTCAGCGTGAGATCGTCCTGTTCGGCAAGCACGCCCTTGCGGGTTTCGTCCAGCTCCTCCGTCAGATCGCGGATCGCCTGGCGTTGGGTGTTGTCGGCATCAGGAAAGGGGAATGGGTCGAAGACGCTGGACTTGGAGTAGCGCGGATCGTTGCCAACGCCGAGCCATCCGCCTGCGCGCAATGCCCAGACGCCGTGGCAACGGGATGACAGCACGCCCAGGTGAAACGCATCGTCGCTCGCTACGCAAACCAGCATATTGTCCGGCACAATGGCCGCGTCCAGAAACTGGAACAGCCGATGCTTGGCCGTTTCGACGGTTGCGATATAGCGCGGGAGGCCGGAGAGGGCGGGGCGCAAGTCGCGGCGCGGCTCGCCGAAAATCCACCAATTGTCGCGATATGTTGCCCGTTTGTTGGTATCCCGTTCGGGCTTCACCGTGCGTAGCAGATGACCATAGACCTCCGGGAAACGTCGCCGCACCTCGCTCTCGTCCAGACCGAGCAGGTCGATCACCATCTTGCCGCGCGAGCGGCCGGTCAGGTCGCGACCATTGAGGTAGGGGCGGATGTGCCGATCCAGCCCCTCATAGCGGCCGATGCCAAGCTGGTGCGCCTCGACCGGCGAAACGATGAAACCGGCGCCGTGAAGGGAGACTCCGCGTGAGCACAGACCGGCATTAGCGCGTAATGCAGGGAGGGCCGTCAAGTCCGTTCCGATGGTGAGGTCCGCGTTGATCGTCCCCATGTTGTCGGCGAAGTCGATGCGTGGCTGGTCTTCGTCCAGCGCGGCTTCCGCGACGACCCGGCGCAACAGGCCCATGCCTGCACCGGGCGCCGCGACGGTCATGGCGATGCGCACCGCGGCGGTATCCGGTGTCGCCTTGGTCCAGGGATGGTCCGGGATCGCCATGGCCAGATGGAGCGGCCGTGGCCCGGCCAGCCGTTTGGCGATCACCCGCCGGCTGAGCGCCTGGGTGATCGAGTTGGTGGTGACGAAGCCGAAGCGCTTGAGGCGCGTGCCTTTGCGGGTCAACAAATCGGCAGCGCGGTCCCACCAATACATGACGAGGTCGGCGGATCGGTTGATGTGGGGATGCGCTTTCCACAGCGCGGTCGCATAGGAATTACCCAGCCGCGAACGGATATCCTTCCCGCCGATAAAGGGCGGATTGCCAACGATATAATCCGCCTCGGGCCAGTCTGCCGGCCGTGGATTGGGCAGCTCCGTGCCGCTCCCGTCCGCTTTGGGGCCTTCGGGATCATGCTGGAGGATCGCGTCCTGCCGGCGGATATTGCCGAAGCTGCGCAGCACCGGATCGGATACGGCGCCGCCGCTGCGCAGATGCCATTGCAGATAGCCGAGCCAGAGCACCAGTTCGGCAATGGCGGCGGCGCGGGGATTGATTTCCAAGCCGAGGAAGTTGCGCGGATCGACCGTCATCGTCTCCAGCGCCAGCGCTTCCTGCCCGCCGAGCGCGGCGAGCGTTTCCAGCACCTCGCCTTCCAGCCGCTTCATCAGTTCCAGTGTGACATAGAGGAAGTTCCCCGTGCCGCAGGCCGGATCGAGGATACGCAGGTTCACGAGGCAGGCATGGAAATCCTGCACGGCCTGAATGGCTATTTTGGGATTTGCGCCACGCTCGCGCTCCACCGTGGCAAGGACCAGCTGTTGCCATTCCTGCTGCAATGGCCCGATGATCGTGGCGACGACGATCCGCTCGACATAGGCGCGCGGTGTATAATGCGCACCGAGCTGCCGGCGTTCGCTCGGAGCGAGCGCCTGCTCCAGCAGGGTGCCGAAGATTGCCGGCTCAACCTCGGTCCAGAGATGACGGGCCGCGGCATGGAGTTCGCCAATCTCCTCCCGGTCGAGCGGCATGGCGGCGGCATCCGCGAACAGGCCGCCGTTGAAATGGCGCACATGCTTGCGAAGCGCGGGGGAGAAGCCGCCATCATTCATCGCGCGCCAGAGGTCTTCCAGCATCGGCGCGAACGTGGCGGGGCTATTGGCCGTCTCGGCGAGCATATCCGTGAAGCTGCCGGTTTCGAGCAGTCCTACATCCTCGGCGAACATGGTGAAAAGGCAGCGCATCAGGAAGTGCGCGACCTCTTCCGGGTGATGGCCGCGCGCCTCCAGCGATCGGCTGACGCGGGCGAGGCGGCCGGCGATCTCGCGTGTGATGGCGGCGCTGCGCTTTGTCGGGTCCAGCTTCTGCGGATGGAGCCACAGCGCACGCAGCCGCTCCCGCACGGCACCCTCCCGCAAATCTTCCAGATAGATGCGGAAGCTGTTGCGATCGGGGAACTGGCGATAGTTTTTGCCTTGCCCCGAGAAGTCGGCGAACAATTCCAGGCAATGGCCTACATCGCAGACGATGAGGAACGGTGGCCAGCCATGATCCACGTCCAGCGCCCTTGCATAGCGTTCCGCCTGTTCGCGCGCATTCTGCATGAGGACGTCCCACCCACGGCGCGCGCTCCTGCGGCCCAGGGCATCCGGCTCCGCCGATGGGGGAGGAGCGCCGGCGGAGAGGTCCATCTGGACTTCCTTGTGCTGACCTTTCCAGCGACTCTGCTTTGCCTCCAGAACGAAGCAGCCGCGCCGGTAAAGGTCGATGCGACCTATCTGCTCGCGCCCGTCGGCATCGACCGAGCGGACCGCGCGTTCGAAGACATAGTCGTTGTTCTCGCGTGAGGCGCCGGCCGGATCGGGATGCGGCAGATCGAGAATGTCGGTCAGCTCGACAAGGAACAGGGCATAATTTGCCCGTTCCGCTCCCCCTTCGCCCTGGTGCCAGCGCGCGATGAACGCGTCTATCCGTTCGGCTGAATCCTCGTCCCCCATCCCGGCACGATAGGGTGAGGCATTGGCGGTTCAGCCCGATGTCAGATCCGAAATGGCGCAAGCTGATCCATGGCAGCCAATGGGGAGCCGCCTCTGACGTTCTCAGCTATGGCGAGGCCGGTGGTGTATATCGCGGGCAATGTCGGATATTCGCGGGAAAGTGGCCTCGCATCGCCACCCGCGTTTTCGGGGGAGGGCAGGGGCGCAAGCTGGTCCAATCCGGCGCAGACAAATGTCCGCCCGCGAAATTTTGCCGCTGCTGGTGACGGATAGGGATATGGTGGGCGATGACGGGCTCGAACCGCCGACATCTTCGGTGTAAACGAAGCGCTCTACCAACTGAGCTAATCGCCCTCTTGCGTGACGTCCGCCACGCGATCCGGGGCACGCCTTATCCGGGGCAGATGGCGGTGGTCAAGCGGTGGCGCTGCACATCCTCCTCTCCGCGCCGGGTTGCGCGTGGCCTTAATGCGGTGCCGGTCCTGCCGGGATGTTTCCCCGCCGGCCGTCAGCGGAGCGGAGACAGGAGGCCGCCATTGCGCTGCACGGCCTGCACCCAGGCGAGCGCGGCCTCGGCCGCGTTATCGGTCAACTCGATGAAGACGCGCCGACCGTCGGCGGGGTCGGCAATCCGGGCAAAAACCGCACGATCGGTCAGTTGCCGAATCCAGCGCAATGCGGTGGTCGGGGGGACGGCGGCGGCAATGCAAAGGCTTGAGACGGAGACATGCTGCCCCGCGAGCCGGGCCGCCAACAAATCGAGAATCATGTCCCATGCAGGATCGGCGAAGAGATCGGCCGGCAAGAACTGATCGCGCATCCGCCGTGCGCGGATGAATTGGCGAATCTCGATGGAACTAGGGCGATCTTTATCGACGGGACCGGCGGATTGCTGGCGCGCGCGTGGCTGGAAGCGCTCGGCCGGATCGCGCTCGGCCATCTGCTGCTCGCCGCGATAGCTCCCGCGCTTGTCCAGCACGCCGCCTTGCAGGGGTATGGCAGGCTCGCCCAGGGCCATCTGCTCGATGGTCATTGCCAGGCGGCGCACTTCGTCACTCAATTGCTCGAGTCGGGTTAAAGCGCTGTCTCGCGAGGAATCTTGCAGCGGCAAGGATGGATTCGCGGCCGATGGACGGCGCAATCCGGCCATGACGAGCAATGTAATGATTTCGCTCTCCGCCGGTTCGCAGAGAAAATCGGTTTCCGGGCCATCAAACAGCGCCAACGTGCAATCGAGTCCGGCGAGATCGGTAATCACGGCGAGTCGGGCGCCGACCGGGCCACGACGCCCCGCCAAGGCGCGCGCACCGGGCCAGCCCAGTCTTTGCGCCATATCCAGGCCGCGTGTGTCCAGCAGGATGAGGTCGAGAGACACCATCTGCGTCAACCGGCCGGCAAGCGCCTCAGGCGCGATTTGCCCGACGCACCGAAGGCCCGCGCGCTCCGCACGCATGGCAAGGGCTGCTGCCGCCCGGTCTTCTCCGGCAATCAACAGGGTGGGCCGCGTGTCGACGCCGATCTGGGCGATCGGGTCAGTCAGTGTCCCGGCGCTGCCGCTCCGATCATCCGTATCGCGCCACATGGACATTGCGCTCTCTGTTCTCGAATCGTTCAACACTGCCCTTGCCCCTCATGCGTACCGCCTTTGTTCCTGTTATGCGCATTTTTGCACCATAATGAACCCCTTTTGTTCCGTTCTGGTGGAACGTTGGCGATCCGCCCGCTGGTCGCCGGAAATTATCTCCATAATGGAGATGATGGATTCATCCGGCGACCGCGCGCCCCTCGGCTGGCTGGACCCCGCGGCCCGTTGACACGCTGCCTTGAAGCGCTATGGCCCGTGGGATCGAAGAGCCGCCCCGGCGGTCCCATCTTGCCGGAGCCATGATCGAGCGATCGGGCCGGAAGAGGGTGGCCGCGCCGGCCCTTGCCGTGATCGCTGGCCCTTCCCCGCCGAGCGACCCGACCTGACAGTGAGGAGATTGAGCAGATGACCGCGATCGGA
>Ga0182744_1003732_pt1 | contig 11764 bp, 11 predicted proteins | sample eDN3rd30CKraftMG_FD_128525 | JGI IMG/M metagenome (GOLD analysis project Ga0182744, IMG submission 128525) | Enriched Miracle-Growth compost microbial communities from Emeryville, California, USA - eDNA 3rd pass 30_C Kraft MG (version 2) (version 2) ...
ATGTGACGACTATATTAAATCGTCGTCGTTATTTACCGGACATTACAAGTAGAAACTTTAATCTACGTAGTTTTGCAGAACGTACTGCTATGAATACGCCAATTCAGGGAAGTGCAGCAGATATTATTAAAAAAGCGATGATTGACATGGACGCTCGCCTAAAAGAAGAAGGCTTAAAATCCAAATTATTATTACAAGTACACGATGAATTAATATTCGAAGCACCAAAAGAAGAAATTGAGATTTTAGAACGAATTGTACCGGAAGTAATGGAGAATGCAATTGAACTTGTTGTTCCGTTAAAAGTAGATTTCGATTACGGTTATACTTGGTACGATGCGAAATAAGGAAGTGGAACTATGCCTGAATTGCCAGAGGTAGAAGGTGTTGTTCGGGCATTAGTGCCTGCTGTTGAAGGGAAAACCATTAAAAAAGTGGCGCTCTCAGATACAATATACACCTCTTGGGGACTAGGCAAGCAATGTATTGTCAAAAATATCGAGCCGAACCTTTTTGAAGAAGTTATGCAAGGGATGCATATTCAAAAAATAATGCGTCGATCCAAATATATTTATTTTTACTTAGAGAAAAATCAAGAAACCTTTCTATTTGTGAATCATTTAGGAATGACTGGGGCATGGTTTGTTGTTCGCGCTTTAAGTGAAATTATAGAAGAGAAATTTCGAAAACATGTCCATGCAGTATTTACTTTGGCGTCTGGAGAACTACTAGTGTATGCAGATATACGTCGATTTGGGGAGCTCCGGTTTATCAAAAAACTAGAAGAACATCCACCCCTTTTACAAATGGCTCCTGAGCCGTTTGATAAGGATGCATGTGATTACTTTCTAGAAAAGTGTGATTTACCAAAATATCAAAACAAGCCCATCAAAGAAGTAATCATGGACGGACAAGTTATTTCAGGATGTGGCAATATTTATGCAACAGAAGCTCTTTTTAAAATGGGAATTCATCCGGCTAGAAAAACAAATCGTATTAGTAAAAAAAGAAAAATTGACTTGTTTGAAGCGATTCGTACAATTTTACAGGAAAGTATAGAGATGGGTGGTTCGACAATCTCGGATTACCGTAATATCAATGGGGAAGCAGGTGGGATGCAGAACCGTTTGAAAATGTATGGAAAGAAAATTTGTCCTCAATGTCATACAACTACCAAGTCTTTAAATATAGGAGGGCGAACTTCGGTATATTGTCCGAAGTGTCAGCATTAAAAGGGGTGTTAAGGGGAATGATTATTGGTCTAACAGGTAGTATTGCTAGTGGGAAAAGCACAGTTGCCAAAATGTTGAAAGATTATGGACTTCCTATTGTGGATGCTGATGTAGTTGCACGATTAGTTGTCGAGCCAGGTACACCTACTTTACAAAAAATTGTAGAAGTATTTGGGGAAGATGCATTAATGGAAGATGGTGCGATGAATAGGCAAAAAATAGGGTCGATAATTTTTCATGACGAAGAGAAGAGAAAAGAGTTAAACAGCATTATCCATCCTGCAATCCGTCAGGAAATGTTACGCCAACGAGATGAGTATATCGAGAATGGTGAAAAAACCGTAATTATGGATATTCCATTATTGTTCGAAAGTAAATTACAGCATTTTGTAGAGAAAATATTAGTTGTTTATGTTTCTGAAGAAACGCAATTAGAGCGTCTAATATTACGAAACCAATTAACTGAAGAGGATGCAAAAGCACGCATTGCTTCCCAACTCCCTTTTTCAGAGAAGATACACGGCGCAGATGCGGTAATTAATAATAATGGAACGATTGAAGAAACAGCTCAACAATTAGAAGCGATTCTTCGTAAATGGAATGTGTTATAAGATTTAGGATTTTATAAGCAAAATTCGGTTTATTTAACCAAATATGCTATACAATTGGTCGACTTATTGGAGTCGGCCTTTTTATTATTTCAGAATAATCCAAGGTAGAAAGGAAAAACTTCTACTGTATGATAAATAAAGCGCTCAGTGCGCTTCTAAGGGTTCAAGATTTTACAGATTTAGTTTTCTGAATATAGAAATTTTTAATTTTATAATAAAATGTGTTCAACTTTTGCTTAAATGTGTTATACTAATTTTAAGAAAAAGATAAAATAATATTACTGCGAATACAGGAGGACATATAAATAATGACAGTTTCTATTGCAATTAATGGGTTTGGCCGTATTGGACGCATGGTTTTCCGCCAAGCAATTGTTCAAGATGATTTAAATATCGTTGCTATTAATGCGAGTTATCCATCAGAAACGTTAGCACATTTAATTAAGTATGACACTAACCACGGACGATTTGAAGGAACAGTTGAAGCAGAAGAAAATGCTTTGATTGTTAATGGTAAGCGTGTTCAAATAGTAAGTGAACGTGATCCATTACTTTTACCATGGAAACAATTAGGTGTAGATATCGTTATTGAAGCAACTGGTAAATTTAATGATCGAGAAAAAGCAGCAATGCACTTAGAAGCTGGTGCAAAAAAAGTTATTTTAACTGCCCCAGGTAAGAATGAAGATGTAACAGTTGTAATGGGTGTTAACGATGAGTTGTTAGATATTGATCAACATGATGTTATTTCAAATGCATCTTGTACAACAAACTGTTTAGCTCCAGTAGCAAAAGTATTAAACGATACTTTTGGTATTGAAAGTGGTTTAATGACTACAGTTCATGCTTACACAAATGACCAAAAGAACTTAGATAATCCACATAAAGATTTACGTCGTGCTCGTGCATGTGCGGATAGCATTATTCCGACATCAACAGGTGCTGCTAAAGCGTTATCATTAGTATTACCTGAGTTAAAAGGTAAGTTACATGGTATGGCTTTACGTGTTCCAACATCTAACGTATCACTTGTTGACCTTGTAGTAGATCTTAAAAAAGATGTAACTGTTGAAGAAGTTAATAATGCTTTCAAAGCGGCTAGTGAAGGTGCATTAAAAGGGATTTTAAACTTCTCAATGGAACCATTAGTTTCATCAGACTACAACACAACAACATATTCTTCTACAGTAGATGGACTGTTAACAATGGTAATGGGTACTCGTAAAGTAAAAGTACTTGCTTGGTATGATAACGAGTGGGGTTATTCTGCTCGCGTAGTTGACTTAACAAAGAAAATCGTAAAGGCATTAGAAGCAGTCGTTGCTTAATGTTTCACGAAAATAAATTTTCTAATGTGAGGTAGGAGTACTTACTCCTACCTTTTTTATGCAATTAAATAGCAAACCATCCTCTTAGTTGATTTTGATACGCTTAAGTTATGGTTTTTTAAAAGTACGGTGCTGTTCATTCTTAAGCGATTTATGATTTAAACGCTGATTTCTTTGTAATAGATAGTTTGATACACTTTATTTATTCATTCATCCATTCTTTTATGGTAAAATTATTATTTACTTAGGAATTTAAGAATCAAATTCTTGGTTATTTTTCTATATAAATGAGATTTGTTATAATAAGATTTATTAGATAATCTGGCTTATTGTGCCATTTTAGAGCGATAAGCCTCATTGCACTTATATAGATAGATTGTTTTATACATTCTTATCTGTCTAAAAAGAGTGAGACGGGAGAAATATTATGAGATGTCCAGCTTGTCAATATAATGGAACACGTGTTGTTGATTCCAGACCTGTTGATGATAATAAAGAAATTCGACGCCGCCGAGAATGTGAATCGTGTGGGTTTCGTTTTACAACATTTGAAAAAATTGAAGAAACACCTTTAATAGTTGTTAAAAAGGATGGTTCGAGGGAAGAATTTAGTCGAGAAAAAGTATTGCGCGGACTCATTCGAGCTTGTGAAAAACGCCCTGTATCTTTAGACACTTTAGAAGGAATTGCTATGTCTGTTGAGAAGGACTTAAGAAGAATTGGTAATTCTGAAGTGCGTTCTGACGATGTTGGAGAAAAGGTTATGGATTTACTTGCAAAAGAAGATGAAGTAGCATATGTTCGTTTTGCATCTGTTTATCGACAATTTAAGGATATCAATGTCTTTATTGCCGAAATGAAAGAATTACTTCAGCGCCAATCAGATAGTAAAAAATAAGTTTTGGAGGGAATTAAATGGTTCATTTGTATAAAGAAGTACAGCCTACGGATCATTTTGAAATAAGTATCCCTCATTTTCTTTCAACTAATGAACGTCAATTACTAACATTATTTTATCAACCCTTGACTGGTCCAGAACCAATAAGTCTTTATTTAACGATGTGGGCAGAAGGGGAAGACTTACATAATAATCCCATGACGCATTATTATTTAATGAATGTACTAAATATGCCAATTGGGAAAATATTTGAAGCCCGGATTGCATTAGAAGCGATAGGGTTACTTCGAACATATCGGAAAGATGAAGAAGATAATCGCCGTTTTATTTATGAACTGGTTCGACCACTTGACGCCGATGCATTTTTCCAAGATCCATTACTATCGATGTTCTTATTTTCGAAAATTGGGGAACAAGCATATCGAAAATTGCGTAGACGCTTTTCAAGAACCATCAGTAAGGAATCTTATAAAGAGGTTTCCCGTTCATTTATTGATGTGTACAAGCCTGTACATATGAATGTTCCAAAGGATTTCATCGAGCCAGATGAAGGGAAAAAACAAAATTATCCTTTCTACTTTGAACAGTTTGATTTTAATTTACTAATGTCAGGTTTATCTGAAAATCTGATTCCGTCAAGTAGTATTACTGGTGAAGTAAAAGAAGTAATTGCAAAACTTGCATTTTTATACCACTTATCGCCTTTAGATATGCAAAAGGTTGTTATTTTAGCTCTAGATGATAATATGCATATTTCAAATGAACGGCTCAAAAAAGCTGCGGCAGATTATTATAAGTTAACGGTTTCAAAGGATGCACCTAAATTAGAAAAAACCTTCATTCAAACTGAAAAACAGCAGGTTCTACAAAAAGCAACTAAGGAGCAGGAACTTCAAATTTACCTTGAAACAACTCCTCCTCTTCAGGTGCTAAGAGATATTAATAATGGTAAAGAACCTTTGCCATCATCTGTAGAACTTGCAGAGGATTTAATTGTAAAACATGGAATGCCAGTAGGGGTTGTTAATGTTCTTTTGGAATATGTCATGTTAACTACTGATATGAAACTTCCAAGGAAGTACGTTGAACGAATTGCGGACCATTGGATGAGAAAAAATTTAAAAACAGCTAAAGAAGCAATGGATTTAGCGCGGACTGAGCGAGACCAGTATACAAAGTGGAAGAACGAAAATGACAACAAACAACAAACTGTCAAAGCGTCTAACAATAAACCTTATAAAAATACGTATCAAAACAGACAAAGTAAAGAAATCATTCCTGAATGGTTCTATAAGCGAAATAAACAGGAAGAAACGAAAAAAACAGCAGATATAGAAAAACAAAAGTCAACTGAGGAACGACGTAAGAAGATTTTAGAAGCGTTGGGACAAACAGATGGAGAGGTGAATTAAAATCGAACCAATAAATAAAGCTCTTAATCGAGTGGTCAATATGCCCTCATTTCAAGAACGCTATGAAAAAATGAGAAAAGAAATTTTAGAAAATGAAAAAGTTCAGAAGTTTTTAGAAGAGCATGATACGCTTGTCAACAAGGATATGGTTGAACGTGGCTTGCCTACCCTATATGAGTATATTAGTCAAAATTCCAGCTGTTGTGGCTGTGATAATACGGATCATTGCACAAATTACCTAAATGGATTTGTACCCAAGTTATCCATTATACGTGGTTCAATTGAAATTGAATATTCGAAATGTGAACAAAAGCTAATTGAAGAGGAACGACGTGAATCGGCGAAAATGATTGCAAGTATGTATATGCCGAAAGATGTATTAAGAGCTCGAGTAAAAGACTTACTAAATAATGATTCACAAATGGATGTAGCAGAATTAGCCACAAAGTTCATACAACGGGTGAAAACAACAGGAGAACTTCCATACAAAGGACTTTATATCTATGGTCCGTTTGGGGTCGGAAAATCATTTGTACTCGGTGCGATTGCCAATGAGCTTGCAAGTATTAAAATTCGTTCAGTAGTAGTATTTGTTCCAGAATTTTTAAGTGAAATGAAACAAGCGATTTCTGATAATACGCTACAAGAGAAAATTGATTTCGTAAAAAAGGCGCCAGTTTTAATGTTGGATGATTTAGGAGCTGAAACCTTAACAACATGGACTCGAGATGAAATTCTCGGTACAATTTTACATTATCGAATGGCAGAAGAGTTACCGACATTTATAACTTCTAATTTCGATTATGATGGTTTAGAAAATCATTTGGCAAATTCTCAAAAAGGTGGCGTTGAAGTGGTAAAAGCCGCTCGTATTATGGAACGGATAAAAGCAACAACAACGCCAATCCAAATGGAAGGTACAAACCGAAGAATTTAAAAGTCCAATTTTTAAGTTGAATGTTGCAATTTTAAATCTTGGAGCGTATACTACATTGTAATTAATCAATAATTATAAATGCTTTGAAAAGGATAACAAGTTTGTTTTACGACTTAAAGAGAGGGAAGCCATGGCTGTAAGCTTCCTAGTACGAAAACTCACTTTACTACCTTGGAGCATTAGCGGGGACAATCCGCTAACGTCTATCGGTACGTTAACCGACCTAGAGCTTCGTCTGATAAGAAATTATCGGAAGGAAGAAGGGTGGAACCACGAGCACACGCGTCGTCCCTTTCATAGGGACGGCGCTTTTTTGTATTGAAAAGCGGAGGCGGCTCGGTTAGACTCGACCCGCGCTGGAGAGTCCGACAAGAAGACGCTCTTTGTCTTCTTGAGAGGAATCGAAGCGACGCGAGAGTCTAGCCGCCGTAGCTAGACATCAAGAAAAGCGGAGGCGCCCCGATAGCACCGATAAGCGCTGGAAGGCACGAATCGAAAGCATCTTTCCAGCTTTCGACCGAGGGACTGAAGCGACCGAGGAACTACACAACGGAAGCAACCCGCCAAACTCAAAAAGTACACCCAAAATCAATCCACACAAGAAGGAGAAATCATCATGTCAGAAGTAATTAAATTAACTTTCCCAGATGGCGCTGTAAAGGAATTTGAACGCGGCACTTCAACTGCCAATGTAGCAGGATCCATCAGCCCTGGCCTTAAAAAACAAGCATTAGCTGGTAAACTAAACGGTACACTTATCGATTTAAAAACACCAATTGAAGAAGATGGTGCGATTGAAATCATTACACCAAAGTCTGAAGAAGCATTAGAAATTTTACGTCACTCAACAGCACATTTAACAGCGCAAGCATTAAAACGTTTATACCCAGGAATTAAACTAGGGATTGGTCCTGTAATTGAAGGTGGTTTCTACTACGACGTAGATGCACCAGAACCAATTTCTGCAGACGATTTCCCGAAAATCGAAAAAGAAATGAAAAAAATTATTGCAGAAAATATTGAAATTGAACGTAAAAATGTTTCTCGTGACGAAGCTCAAAAGATTTATGAAGAAGTTGACGATGAATATAAATTAGAGCTTTTAGAAGCAATCCCAGCTGGTGAACAAGTTTCAATTTACTACCAAGGCGACTTTTTCGACCTATGCCGCGGAATTCACGTTCCTTCAACAGGGAAACTAAAAGAATTTAAGTTATTATCTTTAGCAGGGGCTTACTGGAGAGGAAACTCTGATAATAAAATGCTACAACGTATTTACGGTACAGCATTCTTTAATAAAGAGGATTTAAAACACCATCTTCAAATGCTTGAAGAAGCAAAAGAACGTGACCATCGCAAAATTGGGAAAGAATTAGAACTATTTACTTTATCTCAAACTGTTGGGCAAGGGTTACCGCTTTGGTTACCAAATGGTGCAACGATTCGTCGTACTGTTGAACGCTATATTGTTGATAAAGAATTACGCCTAGGTTATAAACACGTTTATACGCCAGTGTTAGGTTCAAAACGTCTTTATGAAACTTCTGGTCACTGGGATCATTACCAAGAGGATATGTTCCCTCCAATGGAAATGGATAACGAAACATTAGTTTTACGTCCTATGAACTGTCCTCACCATATGATGGTGTATGCTAGCAGCAAACATTCATATCGTGAATTACCAATTCGTATCGCAGAACTTGGTACAATGCACCGTTATGAATCTTCTGGTGGCTTATCTGGTTTACAACGTGTACGCGGAATGACTCTAAACGATGCTCACGTATTTGTACGCCCTGACCAAATCAAAGATGAATTTAAACGTACTGTAGAGTTAATCTTAGATGTTTATAAAGATTTTGATTTAACAGATTATAAATTCCGTCTATCTTACCGTGATCCTCAAGATACTGAGAAATACTTCGATGATGATGCAATGTGGGAAAAAGCACAAAGCATGTTAAAAGAAGCAATGGACGATCTTGGTTTAGATTACTTTGAAGCAGAAGGGGAAGCAGCGTTTTACGGTCCAAAACTAGATGTTCAAGTAAAAACTGCTATTGGGAAAGAAGAAACTTTATCAACTGTTCAACTTGACTTCTTATTACCAGAACGCTTTGATTTAACTTATGTTGGAGAAGATGGTAAACCACATAGACCAGTTGTAATTCACCGTGGTGTGGTTTCAACAATGGAACGCTTTATTGCCTTCTTGATTGAAGAATACAAAGGTGCATTCCCAACTTGGTTAGCACCAGTTCAAGTTGAAGTGATTCCTGTTTCAAACGAAGTTCACTTCGACTATGCAAAACAAGTGGAAGAAAAACTTCTAGCTGCAGGTATTCGTGTAGAAATGGATTATCGCGAAGAAAAATTAGGCTATAAAATTCGTGAAGCGCAAATGAAGAAAATCCCTTATATGCTTGTATTAGGGGATAAAGAAATGGAAGCTGGAGACGTAAATATTCGTCGTTATGGTTCTAAAGATTCTGAAACAGTTTCTTTAGAAAACTTCTTAGAAATGATTAAAGCTGAAGTAACTAAATAAAATAATAAAAACTTGGATGAAGAATGATCTTTCATCCAAGTTTTTTTATAACAATAAGTTTTAATACATGGTTTGATAGAAGTAGCTCCAACCTTCCTGAATACCAGAAGCATATGAACTATCAGCCCAATATACGTTAGGCAAAAATTTATATCGTTTTATTTCATCTTGGCAATTCCCAACAATTACTGAAGGTAACCCTAATCTAAGCATATCTACATCGTTTCCAGAATCGCCTGCCACTAATATTCGAAAATAATTTGGTGCATATTTTTGAAGAACATATTTCAAAGCCTCTCCCTTATTTGTATGAGAGGGCAAAATATCAACATCATTGTTTGAACTATACATTAAATAGAAAGCGATGCAATAAAGTTTTAGTGTTTCTTCAATTTCTTTAACGTAACCAGGGTTATCTTGGATAGTGAATGATAATCGGTATTCGTTCGGCAATGGCTGACGTATAAGGTTTTCGTATTTTTTTGTGACACTTAAAATTAAATCTGGATTCCAGTCTGCAGATGTAATAATACGCCACTGTTCGTCTTCTTCTAAATTTGGACCAACATAGATAGTTGCCCCTACATCACATATTAAAATATCCGGTTTTGGTAGTTCATGATCTTCAATCAGTTTCATAGCCGAAGAATAATGTCTGCCTGTAATATAAATTAAAGAGATCGGGATATTTTGCATTTCAAAGTAGGACCATAGCTGTTCTAGTTTTTCCTTATGACCGACTAATGTATTATCTAAATCCGTTGCTAAAATTGCGTTACCTAACAGTCTCATAGAAAGTCTCCTCATATAGGGTATTAATTTTTTTAGCAATCGATTGCCATTTGAATTCTCTTTGTGCGAATTTACGAGCATTAACTCTTAATGTTTTAATAACTTGAGGCTTATTTAATAAAAGATTCATAGATTCTGCTAACTTATTTACATTCCCTTTTGAGACATGTAAACCCGTTTTACCTGGGATGACAATATCTTTTAGACCACCAACTTTTGATGCAATTACTGGACACCCACATGCCTGTGCCTCAGCTGCGACCATACCGAATGATTCATAATAAGAAGGAACTACTGTAGCAATGGCATGTTTAAAAAGTTTCGCAAGCTCCTGTTCGTTTCGAGGGCCTAAAAATTTAATGCGATCTTCTAATCCTCTGATTGCTAATTTTAGTTTAGGATCTTTAGGAGAGGATTTTTTAACATCTACAATGGATTCAGATCCTCCAACTAATAACAGATTTATATTTTGGGGAATTTGTTTATTTAATATCAGTTGTCGGAAGGATTGAATTAATACAAAGATTCCTTTACTTTCTTCCAAGCGCCCGACAAATAAAAAATAATTTCCTAATTCTATAGGATTCTCATATAAACGATGATAAGTATCTGAAACACCGATAGGTACGATTTGGATGTTTGCTGGTGAGCTGGTTGTATCAAGTATTAATTTCTTTTCATCTGGGGTTGTAGCGATAATTTGATCCACTTCAGACAAAATTTTATCTTCATAATAGAGTCGCCTTTTGTCTGTTACGCCTGTCCCGATTTGTTTGGCAATGCCTAAAGAGTGATTCGTGTGAAACCAAGGTAGTTGGTAGTCTTTCTTCACTTGTAAGCCAAGTACTCCAGAAAGCCAATAATGGGTATGGAGCAATTCATATTTTGACAAGTCGAGTGTTTGAGTCATTTCTTTATAGAACAGTGGAAGTAGTTGGAATAATTGATTTTTATCGATAAATCCTTTTTTCCCTGCTGCTATTCGTATAACCCTAGAATTTTTACCGAAATGTTCGATTTGCGGAGCATTTTCTATGCACCAATGAGTAACCACATCAACTGAGTAGCCGATATCTTCTAAAGATAATGCCAATTGACGTACATAATTGTTTTGACCACCAGCTTGTTTGCTTCCTAGAGGAGCTAAGGGGTCACCATGATCCGAGATAAATAGTACTTTTTTTTGCGACATAATATACCTCCGTTTGTGTTTTATGGATTGTTAGTTCAAAAGCGCTTTATTTTTGAGACTTATATGAATGGCCATCCATTTCACACCTAACGAAAGTAGGGAAGGTGTATGTGTATTTTTTCTTCCCTCCATTTTTTGATTGAAACATTTTTTTACAAATAAAAAGAAAATTATCAATTGAGGAGTTTGGAATGAATTGAATTAAGTTAAAAAAAGTAGTTGCTTTTATCCAAAAAACATGGTTGAATTAATCGTTGTAATATCAATGGAATTTCAAAAAATAAACACGGATATAAAAGTGTTGACTTTAAGAGAATTAGTTGTTATCATTGATATGGTTATGAATACAGTTTGTGGTTAAAGTAGAGGCTGCCCGCTTCTCACCTGAATGACGCTATTGCAGTTTACAGGTACAGACACGTTGAATTATTTACGCTGACTAATGAGCGTATGATTATATAGCGGGCGGACATCTTCTGAAGAAATGTCCGTCCTTTTTTTATGGACATACTTAGGAAGTGTACCGTTCAACCGGGCATAATTGCTCTTAACTCATGTATTCCCGACACAAACCTGGAGGTGGATTCGTATTAGCAAAGACATGTATGTAAACGAAGGCATTCGCGCGCGTGAACTTCGTCTAATCGATCATAATGGTGATCAGCTAGGAGTTAAATCTCGTAACGAAGCGTTAGAAATCGCCGCTCGTGTAAACTTGGATCTTGTCCTTGTGGCCCCTCAAGCTAAGCCACCAGTCGCTCGTATTATGGACTATGGTAAGTTTAAGTTTGAACAGCAAAAGAAAGACCGTGAA
>Ga0182744_1003733_pt1 | contig 11762 bp, 9 predicted proteins | sample eDN3rd30CKraftMG_FD_128525 | JGI IMG/M metagenome (GOLD analysis project Ga0182744, IMG submission 128525) | Enriched Miracle-Growth compost microbial communities from Emeryville, California, USA - eDNA 3rd pass 30_C Kraft MG (version 2) (version 2) ...
AGAGAAGTTAAACCCCTCATGGCCGATGGTACTTGGGTATTATCCCTGGGAGAGTAGGTAGCTGCCATATTTATTTATAAAAGTCTCAATAAGCAATTATTGAGACTTTTTTTATGTACATACCTGAAGGATGGGAAGAGACTAGGGGTCTGGAATTGAGAATTTATTTTGGACCTCTTTAATAAGACTAAGATGCCGTCTGTCCTTTTGAATTTAATAATGTAACAGGTTTAATTAATAATTAAATTATTTGCCTGAGAAGCAAATTGAATAGCTTGAAAGATTATTCCCTCTAACTTATTCTCAGAAGTATCTCCTCTTATAAATGGAATCCATATAGATTATTGACCAAGTAGTCTGTAAAAAAGTCGCTCCTAAGATTCCCAATATTTAATTTAAATATTGGGGAAACCTTTGGAGCGAAATATATCCAGGGGCACGCTTATTTAAATGCAGATGTAATGGGTCTGCCAATCCAGACTTGGGGAACTTTTAAACCAAATAACCATGCAATGGTCGCTGCGGTATCATAGGTCATAATACTTTGGTTAAGATCGGTGCTTTTCTTTACGTTTCGGCCTATTGCTATCCAGGGGATTTCCATCTCCTGTATGGATTTTCCACCGTGAGATGTTTTTATACCGCCATGATCGGCAGTAACGATAACAACGGTATTTTCTTCTATCCCCGCTTTTTTAATGGATGCAAGGATCTGGCCGATATACTTATCGGTTCGTTGTATGGCATCATAGTAATCTTTTGTTCCCCAACCGATACCATGTCCTGCGCCGTCCACGCCATCAAAATGGACAAACAAAAAATTTGGCTTGTCATTTTGGATATAGGCAGCTGCGTGGTCGGCTGTTAAACTATCGTTTCCGGTGTAATCATCTTTATTAACGGCTTTTTTGGGGAACAAGTAACCAATGCCTCCCCAAGAGTAAATAACCCCGATTTTTGAATCTGGTTTCTGGTCTCTTAATAGAGCATAAACGGTTGGGAACAGGCCGTAATGGTCCGTTACCCGTGAGGGAATTTCTGGTTTTTTACTATCCCATTCCGTAAATCCATGTAACTCTGGCCCCGCACCCATAACCATGGAAGCCCAATTTACCGCACTTGAAGAAGGGGATACACAACGGGCATGCATTGTGGTAGCGCCGTTTGTTATAATGGATTGTATAACCGGTATATTCGTAGCTTTTGACAGATAATTGGCGCCGAGGCCGTCTACACCAATGAGAATAATATGCTTAATACCTTTTTGTTGGGCGGATAAGAGCAACGGGATGGATAAGGTTATACATAAAATTAGTTGCTTTAATTTACTTTTAAGTCGTTTGCTTTGGAGGAAGCTTTTTGCAAATGATTGTTGCATAAATTTCTTTTTGGGCTTACTTAAATTAGTTAGAGGAAGATGGGTTCATGCACTCTCTTATCAATGCTTCAATAAGGATCGTAGTCAATTTAGGCTACTTCTTGCGTGCTTTTTCCTGGATGTCTAAAGTTATAATTTCAGCTTTGAATATATTAACCTTTAAAGCAATTTAAGCAAACGATTGCGGGCTGTATATTTAAAAACAGTTTGTATAAAGGGCTACCATTAATTTTGATGTCGGTCTCAATAAAATAATTGCTGTGAACCGAGATGTTAATCCAAATTATTCTTCAGTTAATTTTCCTTAATCCGGTTATTAGTCTTTGCGTAGGATTCCTGCGTGAACGCTTTGCTCAATAAGTTCTTTTGCATACTTGTCGATGGAGGCTGAGATCTCCTGGTGCACACTTTGTTTTTCCAGAACCTGTTTATATTCGATATCGAATTCATTCCAGGTCCCACCTTTATTGGAAACGTTTTGTAATAAGGGTTCTAATCTGTCCATGGATCTGGCAAATTTTGATTCTGCCGTCTCTCTCGCTTCGAATTCCTCCCAAATGGCCATAAATTCCGTTGCCTGCCTTTTGGGTAAGAGCCCGAAAATCCTTGAGGCCGCTATCCTCTCGGCGGCTGTATTAGTGTGGGTTTTAGTCGTGTCAAAGATAAAGATATCGCCTGCATCTATTTCGACAATGTCATGGATAAGGACCATTTTCAATACCTTTAATATATCCAGAGGCTTATCAGCATGTTCAGCCAGGACCATGACCATTAAAGCCAGGTGCCAACTGTGTTCTGCATCATTCTCCCGCCGGTTACTGTTGATCAGTTTTGTTCTGCGTTCAATGTATTTGATTTTGTCGATTTCTTTGATAAATTCAATTTGTTGCAACAGGTCCCTTGAATCCATAACTGGTACTGTATAATTTTAAATTAAATAAGGATGCCTGGCAAAGATAGACATTCAATGGCTAAGGACCAGTCTGACAGTGCGGATCCTTCACAGCCTTTTGGAGGCGCTTATATTGACAGGATGTAGCTTAATTAAGACAATCGTTTGTTCATTAGGTTTCTGTTCATTTTAAGTAATTTAGGGTGTTCATGGCTTCTGTAACTTTTGTATCCATGTTGTCCTCAACTTAGAAAGGACCGCAACTAATAATTAATTTTTAATGGAATCAGAGAAGCCAGAAATTGCAAACAAATAAAATATTACATGAAAATGGTGAAGTATCCTTCCTCTGTTTTACATTTTATCACCCTATTGTTAGGGGGACTTTTTATGTTGGTCGCCCACGCCCAGGGACAAACTCCTCACTATGAGACGGCCAGTCAGCCCTGGAAGGACAGTCTAGGGAATCACCGCCTGGTCGTTGATGTACCCGTCCGGTCAAATGCCGTGGAAGTCAAAGTTGACTGGCGAAGGCGTGACAGGGATGCGGCAAAAAAAACGCTGCTTATAACAGACAGCAACGGGAGGCCGCTGCAAAATATTAAAATAAAGCACCTGGACAGAGAAACCGGTGATTTTATATTTCAGCCTATTAGTGGTCAGGGCCGCTATTATATTTATTATATGCCCTGGTCCGGTCATAAATGGGAAGGGGGATTTCAAGGGGACTATTTGCATCAGCAGCCGCAGGCAGATATTACGTGGCTGAATAGCATTGAAAACCTGACTGCGTCGGGAAATTTACCAATCGCCCGCAATGTCGCCATTCAGGCAAGAACCGCTTTTGATAGCTTTTTTCCCATGGAAATTGTCGCCAAGAAAGAAGAAGTGAAGGCGCTTCAGGATAAATACAAGGATCCGTTTTTACTCTTTTTGGAAGACCGGACGCATCCGATAAAGATGTTTGATGATCTGCCTTTGAGGTGGATTGAAAACGGCCCGGTAACAAATAAAAGTCATGATTTTTTGCTGAAAGCTGATCGAAATGAATACTATGTGTTCCAGATCGGCGTTTTTGCCAGCAAAGACAGCCTTTCTGATCTGCAGGTTTCCTACGATAATGCGCCTTTTAAGATGACCTGTTTTAATACAGAAGGTGTCGATAGTAAAGGAAGAAAATTTATTAAACAAGTAAATGTCCCTAAAGGGCATGTGCAGCCTTTATGGCTGGGCATGGATATACCCAGGCAAGCCCGTCCGGGCAAATATTCATTTACCGTCAGGGTGCAGGACGGCGCAGGGAGTGTCCGCTTAGTGAATATTCAATTGGATATACAGGATAAAGTCATTGAAGACAGAGGGGACAGTGACCTTTGGCGGCTTTCAAGGCTCAGGTGGTTAAATTCCAGTCTCGGAATTGATGATCAGAATACAACTGGCAGCCGTCCGCTCACGGTAGATAAGAAAAAATCGACCATAAAAGCCCGCTCGGGAACTGTTCAGCTCAATTCATTCGGCCTGCCGGAAGAGATTTTAATTGGGAGAAAAGATCTGCTGGCAGGTCCCATTAACCTAGCAATGGAGGGAATAGAAAAAGAAGGGAAGCTTATGACCGTAAAAGGTCAGTCACTTGAATTTACCCGGTTAGCCTCCGGTAAAACCGCCTGGCAGACGGCGTATGAAAACAACGGTTTTAGGGTAAATGTTCTGGGGCAAATGGAATCTGACGGCTATTTGCATTATAGGGTGACGCTCAAAGCCAAAAAGAACGCTGCTTTGGATAATATCAGCCTGAAGGTTCCCATCAAAAAAGAGCTGGCTACCTATTTTATGGGCATGGGTAGCGGAAAGCCTTTCGGGATGAATGGCGGTTATACACCGGTCTCCTATGACTGGAAATGGCACGGACCGCAGAACTCGTTTTGGATGGGGACGTATGATGCAGGTGTTTATTGTAAGTTCTTAGGAGCGTCTTATAGTGGTCCTATGCTGAATTTATACCATCCCGCACCGCCACCCAGCTGGTATAACCATAATAAAGGGGGTTTTAATATTCGCACCATGAAAGACAAGGTTGTTACATCCACTTTTACCGGCGAAGCAGACTTTAAAAAAGACAGTGTCCGGGTTTTTGAATTCTCGTTATTAATAACGCCTGTACAAAAGTTGAACACTCAGGCGCAGTTTGCCAACAGGTATTATCAGAATTATGGCAACCCTTATCCGGGAGAAAACGATATTCAGGCTGGTGTTAATGTCATCAATGTGCACCATGCTAACCGGATTAATCCCTATATTAATTATCCATTTGTTATGGTGGACAGCATGCGGGCCTTTGTAAACCGTTACCATAAAATAGGGGTAAAGACGAAAATTTATTATACCATCCGCGAACTCTCCAATCAGTGCGCGGAAATATGGGCGCTCAGAAGCCTGGATAATGAAATCTTCAGTGACGGTACGGGCGGCGGGTATCCGTGGTTAAGGGAGCATTTAGTGGATCATTATGACGTTCAATGGTTCACCCCAATTGATGGTTATGAAGCTTGCGATGCAGCCATTAAAACCAGCGGCGATTCCAGATGGTATAATTATTATATTGAAGGATTGCACTGGTTGGTGAAAAATGTAGATATCGACGGGCTTTATTTAGATGATGTTGCTTATGACAGGGATATGCTCAAAAGAATGCGCAAAGTGATGGACATGGTAAAGCCCGGTTGTATGATAGATTTACATTCTAACACCGATTTCTCTAAAGGGCCGGCCACCCAGTACACGGAATTTTTTCCTTATATCAACAAGTTATGGTTCGGGGAGAATTTTCATTATGAAAAGATGCAGCCCGATAACTGGCTGCTGGAAACTTCCGGTATCCCTTTTGGCCTGATGGGCGATATGCTTTTCAGTGGCGGTAATCCTTGGCGGGGCATGGTTTATGGGATGACCAACCGGGATGGTTGGCCCACCGATGGTAAATTATGCAACCCAAAGCCCATATGGAAGGAAATCGATCATTTTGGGATTAAAAATGCGTCCATGTACGGCTATTGGGAAACGAGCCCGGCCATCACCACAGACAACAGCAAAGTGCTGGCGACGGCTTATAAAAATGGCCACAAATTATTAATTGCCGTGGCCAGTTGGGATACTACGGTGGCTAATGTACATTTGAAGATCAATTGGGAAAAACTAGGGATGAAACCACGGCCCTTCAGTCTCAGGGCGAATGCGATAGAAGATTTTCAGCAGGAAAAGGTTTTTGATGCAAAGGCAGCAGTGCCCGTAATGCCTGGTAAGGGATGGTTATTGGAGGTAAACGATTAGGCTAATAAAAATGTATCCATACATAAAACTAAAAAGATTTTGTCCATGTTTATCTATAAGAGAAGATTTGTATATGCCTTTTGTGCGGTTCCCTTACTACTATCAGGGATTGTAGCAAGTGCTCAAAAAACCACGCAAAAAAACGGAGTGGAACGTGTTGTGGATAAAGACCTTCCTTATCCCAGCAATCAACAGCCTAATATTATTTTCTTTTTGGTGGATGATATGGGCTGGCAGGATACTTCCGTTCCATTCTGGGACAGCACAACGGCTCAGAATGGAAAATTCCGGACACCCAATATGGCTCGGTTTGCGGCCACATCTACAAAATTCACCAATGCCTATGCAAATTCAATATGTACCCCCTCAAGAGTAAGTCTGATGACCGGAATGGCCGCCGGGCGTCACCGGGTTACCAACTGGACGATGTTTAAAGATCAGGGTGTGGATGCAAAGGATTCGGTAATGAAGGCCCCTGATTGGAATGTTAATGGCCTGTCTTCCATTCCGGGAGATAGGCATAGTGTATATGCGACTCCACTGCCTGAACTTCTCCGCCAAAATGGTTATTATACCATTCAATGCGGAAAAGCGCATTTTGGCGCATATCAGACACCGGGGGCCAATCCCCTGAACATTGGATTTGTAAAGAATATCGGCGGCAGTGCCGCCGGAAATCCTGCTTCCTATCTCGCGGAGTCAGATTTTGGATATGACCCGAACCATTTCAATGTAAGGGCAGATATTCCTAATATGCAGCAGTACTGGGGGACACATAGCTTTCTGACAGAAGATCTGACCTTAGAGGCGAAAAAGGCCTTGGATACCGCCCAATTGCTGCACCAGCCATTCTTTTTATATATGGCGCATTATGCGGTGCACCTTCCCTATAATGCTGATCAACGATTTGTTCAGAAATATTTGGATGAAGGCTACACCCGGCCCGAGGCGGCCTATTGCGCGCTTATTGAAGGGATGGATAAAAGTCTGGGAGATTTATTGGATTACCTCAAAGAAAAAGGACTGGAGCAAAACACGATTGTTGTTTTTATGTCAGATAACGGCGGGTTTTCCCATGCACCCAGAGAGGGCAAAGACAATAGTCAGAATTATCCACTGCGTAATGGAAAGGGCGCGCTGTACGAAGGGGGCATCAGAGAGCCCATGATGGTCAGGTGGCCCGGAGTAACAAAAGCGGGTAGCACATCGGATCAGCCTGTTATCATACAGGATTTTTATCCAACTTTACTGTCCATGGCAGGTATCAAAAATTACCATACGGTTCAAAAAATAGATGGAAAAAGCATGGTACCCTATCTTAAGGATCCCACTAAAAAAAATGATCAACGGGAACTTGTCTGGAACTTTCCAAACGGTTGGGTGGGTGGCCCTAATAGTCAGGACTGTTCCTGGACCTGTGCCATCCGCAAAGGGAACTGGAAACTTATTTATTTTGAAAAATATGGACGTCTGGAGCTTTACAATTTAAAGCAGGATATTAAAGAACAGCATAATCTGGCCGCTGCACGGCCTGAATTAACGCGTAAGCTCGCCAGGCGACTGACCAGGCAATTGAAACGACAGCATGCACAAATGAGTATTGTAAAAAGTACCGGCAAGGCCGCTCCCTATCCAGATGCTTTATGATAATAGTGTCGATGATTGGTTTTAAAATGTTTCATAAATAAATGAATATTGTCTATAAAAAGCCCGGATGATTTTCAATAATAAAAAGAACGAAGAAAGATACAAGGTGTCATATAGCAACCAAGGAAATGGAAATAAGATTATTATTCATAAAATTTAATATTATTTCCACTATCCTGCTTCGTTCTTTTTTGAAAGGACAATATTGTTTGGGAATCTGCAATGACAGAGCATTAAAACCTATCTGTGCAAATCAAATCTATCCAGGTTCATGACTTTATTCCAGGCGGCTGCAAAATCCCGCACAAATTTATTCTGACCGTCCGATGATGCATACACTTCGGCGAGAGCCCGGAGTTCCGCATGTGAACTGAAAATCAAATCTACCCGCGTTGCTGTCCATTTTGTTTGGCCGCTGCCGCGGTCAGTACCAATAAACAGCTGCCTGTCCTCAGAAGCGGGCTTCCATGCCGTGCGCATATCCAGAATATTGATGAAATAATCGTTGGATAGCATACCAGGCCGCGTGGTCAACACACCGTAATTGGAACCGTCAAAATTAGTCTGTAGCACCCGCATGCCGCCAATCAGCACGGTTAGCTCCGGTGCGGTCAGGGTTAATAACTGGGCCTTATCAATCAGGAGCGCTTCCTGTGACAGCTGGACGCCTGCTTTGCGGTAATTTCTAAATCCGTCGGCCAGTGGTTCAAGATAAGCCATGGAATCTACATCTGTTTTTTCAGCGCTTGCATCCATTCGCCCGGGCGTAAAGGGGACTTCCATATTTTCACCTGCATCTGCAGCTGCCTTTTCGATGGCGGCGCAGCCGCCAAGCACAATCAGGTCTGCCAGCGAAACCTTTTTGCCATCCGTCTGCTTATTATTAAAATCTTTTTGGACAATTTCCAGTTTACTTAATACTTGCTGCAACTGGGGCGGGTTATTGACGATCCAGTCTTTTTGAGGCAACAAGCGGATACGGGCGCCATTGGCACCCCCACGTTTATCGGAACCACGGAAAGTTGAAGCGGAAGCCCAGGCCGTGCTGACCAGTTGAGAGATGGTAAGTCCGGTATTCAACAGCGTAAGTTTAAGGACGTTAATGTCTTTTTGATCAATTAACGGATGATCGACCTTTGGGATAGGATCCTGCCAGATAAATTCTTCTTCTGGCACTTCAGGGCCTAAATATCGGGAGCGTGGTCCCATATCCCGATGTGTTAATTTAAACCAGGCCCTGGCAAAGGCATCCGCAAACGCATCTGGATGTTCCATAAAATGCCTGGAGATTTTTCCATAAATCGGATCTAATTTTAAAGACAGATCCGTCGTGAGCATGGTTGGCCGGTGCTTTTTATGGGGATCAAAAGCGTCAGGAATTATTTCCGGCGCATCTTTGGCGACCCACTGATGCGCACCTGCCGGGCTCTTGGTCAGTTCATATTCAAAATCAAAAAGATTTTCCCAAAAACTGTTACTCCACTTGGTAGGCGTCTTGGACCAGGTAACTTCCAGTCCGCTGGAAATTGCGTGCGGCCCGCTACCGGATTCATAGCTGCTTTTCCAGCCAAGGCCCTGCATCTCCAGTTCTGCTGCCTCCGGTTCATGGCTGACATGCGTAGCCGGCGCAGCGCCATGAGTCTTACCAAAGGTATGACCTCCTGCGATAAGGGCTACCGTCTCTTCATCGTTCATGGCCATTCGTCCAAATGTTTCCCTGATATCCACAGCGGCTTTTAACGGATCGGGATTTCCATCGGGGCCTTCGGGATTGACATAAATTAGCCCCATTTGAACGGCAGCTAATGGCTTTTCCAGGTTTCTGGAATGGACGTCGCCATCAGCATCATCATCAGAGGGCAGTATGGCGTGCTGTGCTTCCACACCAGGAGAACCATGTTTGTAGCGAATATCGCCGCCCAGCCAGGTTTTCTCAGCGCCCCAGTAAACTTCATCGCTGGCCTCCCATACATCTTCACGGCCACCGGCAAAGCCAAAAGTTTTAAAACCCATGGATTCAAGTGCTACATTCCCTGCAAGGATGAGTAAATCTGCCCAGGAGATTTGCTGCCCGTATTTTTGCTTCACCGGCCAGAGAAGCCTTCTTGCCTTATCAAGATTTACATTATCCGGCCAGCTGTTCAGTGGGGCAAATCGCTGCTGACCCTGGCCTGCACCGCCGCGCCCGTCTCCGACCCGGTAGGTTCCTGCACTATGCCAGGCCATACGGATGATAAGACCCCCATAATGCCCGAAGTCCGCAGGCCACCAGGGCTGAGAATCTGTCATCAGATCCTTCAGATCAGCTTTTATGGCTGCGAGGTCCAGGCTTGCAAATGCCTTGGCATAATCATACTGATCATCTAACGGGTTTGAGAGCTTACTGTGCTGGTGTAGTACATGCAGATTAATCCTGCCGGGCCACCAATCCTGATTGCGGTTGCTTCTGCCTTCGGCATGCTGATTTAATACCTCATTATGATATGGGCATTTACTAAGATCATTTGATTGATTTTCCATTTTGATGATTTTTAGAAGTGCGTAAATTGATGATTAGTTAAATGAGCGGGAGCCCCGTATGTAATTCTGAAATAAATGCTGATTTAAAGTGATAATAAAAATAACAAATAACCTTTAAAATTTTTATCGATATAATCTATGAGTTATAGATTTTGGCTATTTAGTTTAAGAAGTTATCGCCAGTTTATTTTTAAAGGCTTAAAAAGAGAAAATTTAAAAGAGGTGCTTCATGGAATTTTTTTATTTGAATACCATATATTTACATAATCTGAATATTTTTATTGTGGACAAACGCCATTTAGGCAATATTCGCGAACACATCTGAACATTTCAGCCTTCCCACAGGCTTTGATTTTTTAATTATTTACGGGTATGGAAGCTCTTTTTGATTTAATGGTAAAAGGCGCTGGTGATATATCATGGCAGGGTGGTCCTTACTTAGGGTATAATGGATCGTTGATACCCGGAAGCCAGATAGTTTCGGTAAAGGGCGGCTTTGGTAATATATGCTATCAAAGCTGCCAGGTTCCCGCCTTTACGATGTGGCAGGGTGATTACCGGATTCTCGAAGGTGGCATAGCCAGGGCCCGGTCTGCGACCAGGTCCATTGAATTAAACTGTATGATGGGTGGTTGCCTGGAACAAAGATCGGCGCCACATCCCGTGCGGTATTTATTTCCTCGATATATCAACTTATCGCACTGTTTATTTATCGACAGTTCGGTGAAATTAATCAGGGGCATGCATTATAGCACCTTTGATTTGCATTTCACCATTGAAGCGCTGCAACGAATTATGCCTGTGGCGCCCGATTTGATCAGTACTTTTATTAATGAATATGAGGCAAATCGTCAAATGCAACTTTTTACCGAAGATGTCCGTCCCGATAAGGACATTGCAGGTAGTGCCTGTGAAATGCTCATGTATGCGCAGAGAAAGGATAATAAGGCTGAAATCCTGGAGCATTTAGGGCTTATGTTGTTGATTAAGGTCTTTTTATACAAGCAACAGTTAAACGGGAAAAAAGGGCTTGATAAAATGCAGCAACGAATCCTTTCCGGGCTCCAGGAGTTAAGGAAGGCGCTTTTATGGGAAATTTCTCAATTTTCGACAACGAAGTTTTATGCACAAAAATATCTTGGAACAAATGAATCTGATTTAAGAAAACATTTTAAAAACGCTTTTGGTATAAGCGCATTTGCCTATTGGAGAACGGCCAAAATAGATCATGCCCTTTATTTACTTTTAAATACGGGTAAACCTATTAAAGAGATTGCATTTGAAGCAGGCTTTATAAGTCCAAAAGCCTTCAACAAAGAGTTTAAAAAGTATTATAATGATACGCCCACTTATTACAGAAAAAGCATGTCAACAAAAAAATAGTATTTGCTTTGATCAGTTTATACAGTTATAACTAACTGAATTTTATTTCTTAATATATTATCCGGTATCCTATAAATTATTGGATACCTTATTTTAAGCCTATTGCCGGAAATTGTAGGTGCAAAAAAGGCAATGCACAATAAGTTTTTTTATCATGAACGTTTTAGTGATTGGCTGATATCTTTTACGCAACTTTTTTCAATTTAAATCAATAAGTTATGTATCCAAAATTGAACTTTCTTACAGCCCTTTCTCCGGCGCACCAATTTGTACTTCACCCAAAACATCATAGGGAATCCAGTGCGTGAAATTTGTGTACTGACCTTTTAATGGCGGACGTAATCAAAAATGAAATTAAATATGTAAGTGCTTGAATTGTACATTGATTACTGCCTTGTGCCAATCTTTCATCCATAATAAAATCCTTTTTCCCTAATAAGGCGCTCAAGTGTGAAAGTACTTTCCTATCCACTTACGGTGATTTCTATTTTTAAATCCAAAAAGAAACTACACAATGGATAATGAAATATCAAATACTATTAAAACGAAATATCATTTTGTCACCCTAAAAATACCCGAAGCAAAATACGTAGAATTGAAAGGGATATTAGAGAA